>Ga0164290_1000102_pt1 | contig 313009 bp, 299 predicted proteins | sample Micstemetagenome_FD_108782 | JGI IMG/M metagenome (GOLD analysis project Ga0164290, IMG submission 108782) | Contaminated culture microbial community from soil near Moab, Utah, USA - Microcoleus steenstrupii SON62 (Illumina Assembly) | ecosystem: Environmental > Terrestrial > Soil > Soil crust... | reverse complement strand
TGCGTCATCAATGCCATCAGAAACAAATTGCTTCACCGCGTCCTGGCTGTTGTCAAAAGAGGTACACCTTATGTGCTCAATTACCCGGAAATAAATTTGGCGAAGTCATAGATATCGCAGAAAAGCGCTTGTGAAGGCGTGGAAGTCTGTGTTCTTATCGTTTCACTTTTGCTTTGAAGTTGACTAATGTTTTATGGTTCAATTTAGCACTTCAGCCATTCTTTTACAAACTCTGTGTTAGCGGATGGCGTTTTCTTTGACCTATCTTCCAATTCTCCGCACATAGTTTGTTACAACTTTATCGTCAAACTTGTTTATGAGTATCGTATAGGTACTATCTCGGCTTAGCCATTTGTCGTTACTGACTCGCTGATAGGATTTGTTTGCAAATCCAACTGCGCCACGAAACGTAGATTGCGACGAAGTATGTATAACCAAATGACATTTTCTGTCATAATAAAAATAACAAACAAGTTTTACCTCTTTTTTACGGTTCTTAAACAAGAGGTAAGGAATCATTTCATGTTCAGACGAATCCCTTTCCACTATAGGAAATTCTTTTACTTGCTTTCTTACTTCATCTTCTGTTAGTCTTAGTAGTTTGCTGTATTGAGCATTCCCTACCTCATGTATGGCAAAGAAAAAAGAAAGAAGTAATAGCAATTTTGAGGACATTTTTTTGCTTTAAAGAAGTTACCGCTAACAACTAATATACGCACCTTCTTGCTCCATTCACTACTGGCAACCAATAGCAATCAGAGCAAGCTCCATCCTTACCGTATCCACCTCTCAAAAAACTCGTACGTCCTTAGCATCTGATCCATGCGCTGACGATTGTCGCCACTGCGTGTGATTTCATGCGTTGCATTTGGGTGGCGCACATACTCAACGGGGCGGCCCAATACCTTCAAGCTACGATACATCATCTCGCTTTGTACAAATCCTGTACGGCGGTCGTTATCGCCATGAAAGATGATGTATGGGGTTGTAATGTTTTGTACATAATTGATCGGCGATTCCCTTTCAAGCAATGCTTTTGTTTTCGGCTCCCATGGATAGCCACCGAAATAACGCGGTACCAATCGCCATGCATTTCCTTCGCCGAAGAATGTTGCCAGGTCGTACACACCACGTTGCGAGCAAGCTGCTTTAAAACGTTTGTCATGCGCAATGATCCACGCAACTAAATAGCCTGCGTAAGAGCCGCCAGTGACAAGTAATTTGGATGTATCGCCCCAACCTTCTGCAACCGTTCTCTCCAGCGCCGTCATCACATCACTCATCGGCCCGGCGCCCCAGTCGCCAACGTTGGCTTTTAAAAACTGTTCACCATAACCGCCGGAGCCTCGCGGATTGCTGTACACCACGCCATAACCCTTGCCTGCAAAATATTGGAACTCGTGCCACATGCTGGCTTCACCCGGTCCCCACATGGCTGAAGGGCCACCATGGATTTCCAGCAACACAGGGTATTTTTTGCCTGCTTCAAAAGTCGTGGGTCTCATTACCCAATACTCTACCGTCAATCCTTTGTTATTAACAAATGTCTTTTTCTCGGGGTAAGAAAGGCTTTTTGTTTTTACCCAATCGTTGAGCGCTGATACCTGCACAGGGTTTTTCAAAACTGCGTTGGCAATGTATACTTCGGAAGGATTGGCCACTTCCGTTTTGGAGAAAATGATTTTGTCTTTAGCCAAAGCATATGAGGTGATACCCCCATCAAAACCTGAAAGCGGTTCTATTTTTTTCGTGGCAATGTTTAATCGGTAAAGCGGGGTGCCGCCGTTGCTCTGTGCTGTGAAGTACAAAAACTTTTCATCGGCCGACCAATTAAAACTACCCTTGCTTCTATCGAATGGAATCGTGATAGCCTCACGTTCAGAACCGTTGAGCGGCATGATGGCCAAATCTGCAATATCGCCATTCACATTACCATACTGGTAGGCCAGCCATTTGCCCGACGGCGAGATCCTTGCACTGTTATAGCTCATACCTTTTTTGCCAAGCAGCAGGCGCAGGTTAGATCCATCCGCATTGGAGATGTAGATTTCACTTTCCAGGGTGCGGTCAGGATTTTCGAGTGAATCAATATTGGCCATTAAAACCATTTGTTTTCCATCGGGAGTAAAATCAACATTGCTGTAGCGATAAAAGCCCGGTGTCAATAATCTTGGCGACTGCGGGTTTGCCATATCCACCACGAAGAACTGGTTAAAGCTGATGTTGCCTGATATGTTGGCCTCGTCCTGAAAATTAAGTTTAGTGAGCACCGTTGCTTTCCCGTCTGCTTCGTTATTCAATAGATAAGTTCTGATCTCAGCCAGGCTGCCATCAGGGTTGCCTTTTCCCCTGCCAACGCGTTGCATCTCACCATTTGTCAAGCCTGGTTTTTCCATTGGCCAGGCCACGTAGGATCGGCGGGGATTTAACACGCTGTCCTTCAAAAAATCCTTTATTTGGATGGACGTAGCAAAAACAAGTTTTGTCCCGTCTGGCGACCATTTAGGTGCTGATGCTCCATAGGTAAATTTCGTTAGCTGGTAAGCTTCACCGCCGTTCATCGGAAGGATAAATATTTGTGGCTTCCCATCTATTGCACGAACAAATGCAAGTGTTCTACCATCGGGGCTCCATGCTGGCTGTGATGAACTTTCCCTTGCATGCGTGATTTGAACAGGAGCCGCATTTGTGGTCATGTCAGCTTTGTAAAGCTGGGTGACGTAACGGTATTCACCTTCGCGTTTTTCATCCGGTTCGATGCTGGTAACGGTAAAGGCTGCCATCGTTCCATCAACTGTGCTAACCATGTTGCCAGCTGTTTTAATCTTCAGCATGTCCGTTAGTTTCATTGGCTCTTTCCCGGCTTGAGCAACCGCTATAAAGAAAGAAGGTAGTAACAGAAGTAGAATGGTTGTTCTTTTCATGAATTGGCTGTATTAATCTGCCTTCAATTTAAGGATAAAGAAACTATTAGTGACTGAGCAAACATTTTCGAACGGTAGTTACTTGTTGGTAAGAATTTTTTTCCGCCGCAGCACGGCAGTGGGTAAGCAGAGTGTGGAATAAATTCTAAGTTCATTGCAGCCTCATCGGCACGATTGTTCTGCTTTTGCCAACATATTGCTTTGGCAGGAAAGTTGAAATAATGTTATCATCATTAAACTAAATGGAGGATCTTATGGCAACACAAGAGGATACTATTAAGACGGTAAGAACAGGACGCAAAAGTCCTGAGCACAAAGAAGGCCCTGTAGCAACAGCAATTGAAGAGCAAACAGCAAAATTGCCTTCTGATTTATTCCTGTGGTTGGGCATCGGCTCAATGGTTCTTTCCGCTGGCTTCCAAATAGCCGGACACAAGAAGGTCAGTAACTTTATTGGTCACTGGCCTGTGAACTTCCTGGTGTTAGGCTTGTACAACAAGCTGGTGAAACTGGAAGGTCACGATTAAGTTGACTTATTTCGGTTAATAGGTTAATAAGTGAATAGGGTATTTCTATTCACTTATTAACCTATTGCTTTTTTGACACCTTAGCTCCTAAGGGACTTTAAATAGAGGTGCTTGTAAATACAAAAGGGACACGTTTTTCACATGTCCCTTTTTATTGTCTTTTGAGTGGAATAGCTATCAGTTCAGACTTCCAGTACGAAATACGGTTGCTGGTACCCAGCCTTCTGCAAAATGTGTTTTGCTACATTGAAGATTTTTGTTCCATTGGCAGTAGAGCCTTCCAACTTCCCTGCATGTGCATGACCATGAAAAGCCGCTACTACTTTTCTTCTATCTAGAGGCTCGGCAAGCCGGGATGAACCCAGGAACGGATAGATCACCTCCGGTTCACCAAAGATGGTTTCCTTGATAGGGGCATAGTGCATAACCGCGATCTTCTTCATATCGTCGTGCTCCTGCTCAATTCTTGCCAGTGCCCTGTCGAGATGTAAGGCCTCATCAACCGCTTCCTGCACAAACGCTTTCATTGCTCCTTCGCCAAACATGGATAGCATGTAATTGTCGAAGCCACCGCCAAACCCTTTGATGCCTGCAAAGCCTACGCCTTCAATGATCACAGCTTCGCCATCCAGCACATGCACTTGGTCATTCTGTAAGATCTTTCGAATTAGTTTATGCCTTCCCTTCTCATAATCATGATTCCCTAACACCGCCACTACCGGTATAGAACATGACTTCAACTCATCAGCTAATACCTGTGCTTCCACCTCATCCCCGGTATCCGTCAAGTCGCCGGCAATGATCAATACATCGGCATTACGGGAGATGTCTTTAAAATAGTCAACCCATTTGCCTTTATCGTACTCCCGTACATGAATATCACCAACCGCCGCTACACGAACCACTCCATTTTTTTCTTTCTTATCCTGTTGCCCTGTTTGCTCCATCGGCCTTTATTTATCTATACTCTTTTAATTGGCTGTGTGATCAATTTCTTTTTAAACTTACCGTCATTACACCGTCATGATGGTGTAGGATTTATAATTCCAGTCTTTGATATCCACCTCGTATTGGGTATTGTCGATGACAGGGCCACGACAAACTTTTTCATACGGAGAAGGAAGATCATACTGCTCTTTTGCCCTATCAATGAGTTCGTGGAAAAGCCAGTCAGGAAGAATGTCGCGGTATTCAGATGGATACACAAATTGGAACTGCAACATCTGCATCAGCAAAAGATGCCAGTGTGCATCAATACGATTTAAAAGGCGCTTCCAATTCATTTGTCCGCCGCGTTTCAAAATGATGTGGTTGATATCAGACCCATCATAACGTTCTCGGTTCTGTACGTATAATTTGCACCACACCAACTCTTCTGCAGGGATGATTTTTACCGGTACACCATACACCTGTGAGTCTACAGCGTTTTCGTACCATGCATCATCTACCGTACAAATGTTATTGACAGTATTAAAGATTAGGTCGATGTAGTGATTATCCCGGTGCACTTTGGCCAGCCAGCGCACATCATACACCTGCGTTTCGTAGCCATGATCGGCAAATAGTTTTAGAATTTTTGGATACTCTGCGGGTTTGCAGAAGATATCCATGTCTTTTGTATCTCGAACAATGCCGGTATAATAATAAAAGGCAAATCCCCCACCTAGCATATAGGAGATTTTGTTTTCGTTTAAAAGTTCAAGCGATGACTTATAAAATTCCTGCGCCTCCACTCTCGGTTCTACAACTTTAAGCATAAAAATTACGGTTAAGGATAGTTGCCCAAATCGGGTAAAGATTAAAGCATAAAGAAATGTGCCAAGATGAGTTGGAAAGGCGCTGCTTAACAGGATATTGAAGCAGAAAAAAACCGGTGAAATTTCACCGGTTTTTCAAACTTTTATTTTGTCTTTTCAATGATGCCGTAGTACGATATGGCTTGCCGGTTGTTACTCGTTACCTGTAAGGTGGCGTAACCGTTTGCCGAGATGGAATAAATTAACTGGTTGATGTCTTTGGCATCAATCGGCTTGATCACCAATTCCCATCCGCCTTTTGATTTTTCTTTCAGCTTGTACTCAAATTTGGTAGAAGTAAAACTGATACCACCGCCATTGGTACCTGCATAATTTGCCTGGTAAGACCGACCGAAATAAGGAAGATAGGTGTTGATGGAATCTGCCAGCACTTTCATGTCAAAGCCTGGATTCAACTGGATGACCGTGCCTTGTAACGGCCACGCTGACTGTGGTTTAAATACGAACGTCTTGCTTGCTAGCATAGACTTCAGGGATGATTCATTTGTTTCCTGCGCCATTGCTGTGCCCATTGTAAAAATGGTTAGCAAAGCGGCGACAAGGGTCCTGGATAAACGTTTCTTACTCATTATTCACTCCTCAATTGTTAGTATGCAAAAGTACCCAAATGCCATTCCAGCGGGCCTTGTGCAAGATAACATTAACAGGAGTTAAAAGTTAAAACTCACTCCAAAACTTAGGTGGCAAGTAATTCTTCCTGCGGCTGACGGGTAAGTTCTTTTTGAAGTTCCTTGTTGATGATTACGCCAGCCTTAGCACCCTCGGCAGCAGCTACCACTACCAAGTGCATGTCTTTCGCTGCATCGCCAGCTACGTATAAGCCTTCAATATTGGTTTGTTGAAAACGGTTGGTAAGCACCACGCCTTTCTTGGTTATGTTGCAACCAAAGGTTTCCACCAAATCACATTGCTGCTGGTATCCATTTACAAAAAACAATGCATCACATTTACGGGAATCTCCATTTTTAAAAATGACAGATTTCAGGCAGTCGTTTTCTGCCTCCAGCCGTTCAATCGGGTAGGAGACAATCGGTATTTCATTTAGCGCCAGGGTTTCTACTTCAACTGGTTTTAATTTGTTCTTGCCGTCTGCATAATAGGTGACCTTGTCGCTCCATCCTTTCAAGGCGATAGCCAATTCAAAACCATTTTTGTTGCGGGCATAAACACCTAATTCTTTATCACGAACCTCCCAACCATCGCAATAGGGGCAATGGTGTACAGACTTTCCATAAAGCTCTTTGAATCCTGGGATATCGGGCACATTGTCCCAAAGGCCTGTTGCAATCAATAATTTTTTGGAATGGTAGACTTTGCCTTTGTCGTCTTTTACATCAAAAAAGCCTTCGCTGTTTTTCCTGGCATTGACCACCTTGCGGTTAATCATTTCCACTCCGTATTTATTCACTTCTTCTCTGGCAATTTTCAAAAAATCCACAGGGGGAATATCATCCCGAGTGAGATAATTGTGCATGCCATGCGAATATTGATTCCGATAGGTAGCCGAATCAAACATGACCACTTTTCTACGGCACCGGCCTAAAACAACAGCAGCATTTAACCCTGCAGGTCCGCCGCCAACAATGATGCAATCCAGAATTTCCATGAACGGTTTACTATTTAAGGTGTAATGTTGAAAGTGAGCAACGCTGCTAATTAGCCATTTGCAGCCCTGCTCACTTTCACATTAAACATTAGCCTTTAAAAAAGTTTTACTGTGCACCGGCACGGCGGTGGCTGTCAATCATTTTTTCTTTTTGCTTGCGCAGGATTGATTGGAGCTTGTTAATACACTCATCAATAGCCTGCTCAAACTGTTCGGCGTGTTCTTTTACAAACAGATCGGGTCCTGGTACTTCCAGACGAATCTCGCAGTAATCGTTTGGTGTTGCCCGATCAGGACCTTGGAACAAGGTTACGTTGGCCCTGATAATTTTATCGCCGGGTGTTAATTTCTCTAATTTCTCGTTGATGTATGCTTCTAAATTGTCACTATGCTTAAATCCAAGCGATTGAATGATCACATCCATATGTTTCAATTTTTATGATAGAAAAATGTTGGTTTCTTATGCGTCTGCAGAATGATTCGACGTGTAGTCGGTGAGCTTTCGATCGTTCAGTGCTTTATCACCAATGCCTTCGTCAGCCGCGTTTTCTACCGTAGTTTCATCCGGCCCCGGTGTGCTTACAGCCGTATTGTTGTTTCTTGCATTGATGTTGCCCGTTTGCTTTGAAGGCTCAGTGTCTGTACGTTCCCTGTACTCGGTATCTCTGCTGTTATCTTTCTTCGCCATATCTTTTTTACAGTGAGTGAAAAATTGATGCCACTTCGTTTAAGCAGAGGCCGTTTGTGCCACCGGAATGCGTTTGCGAATCCGGGGTAATGGCAAGGAATACTCCTGGTGTTGGTTAGGGCATTCAACTCTTTTGTAACCTTTCAGGGATAACCGGTCTGCAAAGCTTTTTTGTACGGAATGTTCCCCATGTACCAGGAAAATTCCCTTTACTTTATCGGGGTTTTGGTTAGCCAGGAATTGCGAAAGGTCATCCGTATCACCGTGGGCACTCATGCCGTTCACTTGCCCTATTTCCGCCATCACTTTACATGGGTCATGAAAGATTTCTACTTCTTTAGCGCCGCTTAGCAGTTGACCGCCCAATGATTTATTGCCGCAATAACCAACCATAAGAACAGCGTTTTCGCGATTGCCAACACAACTGTTGATGTGATGGCGCACCCTGCCGGCATCCGCTGTGCCGCTTGCAGAAATAATAATGCATGGTTCCTTATAGTCAACCAATCGGCGACTGTCTTCCACACTCTCCACGTATTTTAAACCTGGGAAGTCAAACGGGTCATCATCAATGGCCAGCACCTGCTGCAGCCGTTCATTAAATTGGTCAGTATATTTTTTAATAGTTTGTGTTGCCTTCAGGCTTAATGGACTGTCAACAAAACAAAAAATTTCCGGCAGCCGTTTCTCCAGGCTTAGCTGGTTCAATGCATACAACACTTCCTGTGTACGGCCTACGCTAAAAGCAGGGATCACCAACTGACCGCCACGCTTTACGCAAACCTTTTGGATCCAATGGTGCAATGTTTCTACGGTGTCGAACTTTATATCGTGACGTTTATCGCCATATGTACTTTCCAGGATAATGTAATCGGCTTGCGGTGGTTCGAACGGCTGTTGCAACAAAACAGAACGATAGCGTCCGACATCGCCGCTAAAGAGAATTTTAGTTCGTTTGCGGCCTTCTTTTATGCGGATGGTAATTGCCGCACTGCCAATCAGGTGACCGGTGTTTGTGTAAAGGACATCTACATCACGGTCGATGCTCACCCATCCATCATAAGCTACAATTTCAAACTGCGACATGCACTGCACAACGTCTTCACTTGTATATAGCGGCTCGTAGGGTTTTAAACCTTTTGCCTCCCGCTTTTTGTTAATGATGTCTGTTTCGTAGGTCTGGATCTCCGCACTATCATTGAGCAAGATTTCTGTCAGGTCCCTTGTGGCTTCTGTGCAGAAAATCTTCCCGGTAAAACCTTCTTTTACCAATTTGGGAATTAATCCTGTATGATCAATGTGTGCATGGGAGAGAAGAAGAAAGGAAATTTCTTTCGGATCAAAGCCAAAGGATGCGTTCAAGTCATCCGTTTCAGAACCCATACCCTGGAACATCCCACAATCAAGTAAAATCTTTCGGCCATCATTTAAAGTGACGATATGCTTTGAACCCGTCACTGTTCTAGCTGCTCCATGAAATGAAATTGTCATGAACAATGTAGAACGAATATCATACCTAAGAAAACTCTGCTATGGTATGCGGGAATGAAATGGCAACTGAGAAGGAGTTTCTACAAAAGCAGACGGTAGTAAAAAGCGCTTTCACGTTCCCAGCCTGCTTTTTTGTACAGTGCCTGTGCCCTGGTATTGTCATGTGCTGTTTCAAGCAACATCCACCTAGCGCCTGTTTCCCCGCCATGTGCTTCTGCTGCCCTTAACAAGCTGAGTGCAACACCTTTTTTTCTTGCAAGTTCATTGACGAACAAGTCATTTAACAGCCACGCTTTCTTTAAGCTGACCGATGAAAAGATGGGATACAATTGCGTGAAACCAACCGCCTGCTCATTATCAACCGCCATAAATACGACTGATTCATTTTTACTCAATCGTTCGTGTAAGAAAACCCGGGCACTTTCAATGTCCGACGCTTGCTGATAGAATTGGCGATAACCATCAAATAGCGGAGCCAGTTGGTCGAGGTCGTCAAGGTTTGCTCTTCGGACAATCATCTTTGTTGTTTCAGTGGTGCAAACTTAGGATGAAGCCTTCAGATGTTAGAACCACTTTCCTCGCCGCTTATCCCACGTGGTGAACCCAACTTTAAACTGGAAAGGATTGCGAAACTGGTTAGCCGCTGAACCCACAACGTAAATACCAATCTTGAATTTATCAAGCGGGTTGAATGGTGACTGAAAGGCTCTTTCAATACCTGCAAACAACTCGGCATAACGCAAGTTGCGTTCTTTGGTGATGAGAAAGCCGGTACCTGCAATTTCGCGAAGCTTTAGTTTTTTCAGCAACGGGATTTTGTTCAACAAGAAGCCGTTGAATTCGTGCACCAAATGTCCTTCGTAAAACCGTTGAAAGGTTGGGAAGGTTGAATCCAGCGATTGAAAGGAGCGGTGAGGGTTCATAAATAACAAAGGATCACCGCGACGCTGAAACTTGTAGTCAATCAATCGCAGGTCTCTTTGGGTTAAGAAACTTCCTGTACTCACTGTGTATTTCGATTGACCTAGTAAGCCGAGATTCAGTGTTTGTTGCAGCCCAAATTCGAGGTAATCGAAATCTACTTCCGATCCAAGCATCTGCGGTATACCCTTGCGCCATTCTACATACACCGTCGGCCATTTTGAACCCAGGATTACTTTCTCCAGGGGCTCACGACGGTATTTCTGAAACGGTGTGTATTCCAGTCGCACTTTCCCATACAGGGCATTGTAGGGTTGAAAAGGAACCGGCTGGTTGTCGTCAAGCACGTCTCCTAATAAACTATCCACGAGGTTACCAGTTTTATAGTTGGCAACCGACCGACGAAGGGCAATGCCCAACTCGTTTCGTAAAAACAAGCCGTTTACGAGCTCTAATCCATGACCAACGCCCAATTCATTATTCAGGTAAATGTTGCTGCGTTTGATCATGTTGATGTATGCATCTCCTTCAAAAATGAACTGGAACTCCCGCTTAGCAGTAATCGTATAATAACCGCGGTTGAAGGGATTATACATGCGGGTTAAATCCAGCGAACCATTGATGTCTTTGTTGCGGAGGCCATAGCTTAAGCTGGTGTTCACGAAAAGGTTTTTCCGGTTCGGGAAAAACTTACCGTAACCTACCGATGCATTGAGGCGTCCACCACCAAAGGCAAATGGTGAATACAGGGAGATCAGGGGCGGCAAGTACCAGCTTCTTTCCTTTTCGCGGTTCACCAGGGTCTGGCCGAAAAAGCCAATCTTCTTCCACGTAATGCGGTTGATCTCCCGGTCAATCGAATCTTGGTAAGCTTTCGTTTGCGTAATAGCAAACAAACTGTCGCGGTAGCGAATGAATTCTGCTTCTCTTGAAGACAGCGTCTCTCTTCTGGCTGAACGCCAGAACGCCGTATCGCGGTGATAGGCTTGTTCGGTGGTGACGCTCACTTCACTGTTGAAATGTCTTCTGCCAAATGTTTTATCGAGTTCGTAGTCGGAATAATTAATCAGCGTTTGACCGGAGATGCGGTTGCGTTTCCCATCGGCGTAATACGTAAACTTCTGTTGGTTCAACAACCATGCTTTGCCTTGTATGTAATCATGCTGTTGCTCTACTTCAAAATAATGGTACTCCTGCAGGTGGTAATCAGGAAAGCGAAAGCGGCAATAAAGGATTGTCCAGGTGCTGTCCGAAATGGTCAGTTCACCTTCAACCGTTGCATTGGTCAATGCTTTTGGCCGAACAGAGATGGTATATAGCTTTTCGCGGCCACGTCGTTCAATGCGCAGCGTTTTAAACTTGTACGAAAGCAGGCCTGTATTGCTTACCGGTGAAACAAACGGAGTAGGTGAAATAGACGGAACGGAAATGAGGTTATTGTAGAAATTGAAATCACCATCCGTGGTGGTTTGGTAAAAAAGTTTTTTGTTTTCACCCGTCACCTTTACACCAAGGCGTTCTTCTTTGATGCGGGATTCATCGCGGTCAACTTTCAAAAGAATCTCTGTGATGGTCTTAACGGTTGGCTCCGTTATTTCGGCTGCATCGTCTTTTGATGGCAATGTGGAGTCCTGCAAAGTGGCCTTGATATAGGCTTTGTAAGAGTAACTCTTCACCAGGTTGTTCACGCTGTCCTTCTGCTCCACCAGCCTTTTCATGATCTCGTCGGCACGATCTTTCAGCTTTACCTTGATGACCACTTCTGATAACGTTGATTTCTCTTCATCGTCTTCAAGGATGATGTTTTGCAGTGTTTCTTCGTTCACCACCATCGGGAGAATACGGGTTTTATAACCCAGCATGCTTACGACTATTTCATAGGTCCCTTTTGAAACAAATAGCTCATAGGTTCCGTCGTCCTTGGAAAGGGTACCGACGGAAGACGTTTTCAGGTGTACACTGGCATTCGGCAGCGCTTCAAATTTGTTGTTCGTGATCTTGCCATATACCCGCACAACTTGCGCGGTGACAGATGTAACACCAACAAACAGGAGCAGCAGCAGGAATGTTAATCGAAATGCGAAACGCATAGCCGACAAATTTCTGCGTTTCCTGTACGGCTTGTAGGCAAGGAAGTATTAATTCAAGATGTTTTAACAAGTAGAAAACGCAAAAACAAAACCGTCGTCAGAAATGGCTTTTTCAACGACAGTAATCTTGTTTTATGATTGCATCTTTTAAAGCGGAAGTAAATTTTTAAAAATGAATCTCGATTTATTTCCGGATGTTGTTATAGACCCAGCACACCTTTCAGCTTTGTGTAGCCGGCCTTACTTACAGGAATCCTCGCTCCGTTCCGGAGAATTGCCAGGTGCGATTCTTTCTCATACGGATCGATGCGGGTGATCTCCTGGATGTTGACAAGGTAGGAGCGATGTGTACGAATGAAACTACCTGCGGGCAAACTGTTTTCATAAAAGCCCATGGTTTTGTTTTTCAGGAAAGCTCCTTCACTCGTATGGATTTTTACATAATCATCTGCCGCTTCAATGTATTGTACCTGCGCCAGGTTGATGATCTTGATCTTGCCACCAATCTTCACCACAATGCGATCTGATTGCGATGGCATGGAAGGTGCATCCTGCAACAGTGCGGCAGTGGCTTTTTGGTGCTGCATTAGCGCCGGCTGTGCCGACAGCTTTTCTACCGCCTTATTAAAGCGTTCTTGGCTAAATGGCTTTAGTAAGTAGTCTACTGCATGCGCTTCAAATGCCTTCATAGCATATTCATCAAAGGCTGTCGTAAAGATGATGGCAGGCGGCTCTTCCAACAGTTCCAGCATTTCAAAGCCATTGATCTTTGGCATCTGCACATCCAGGAAAACCACGTCGGGTTTGTGTTGCTGAATGGCTTTGATGCCTTCAAAGCCGTCGTTGCATTCGGCTACAACTTCAATCGAAGGAAAGGCTTGGAGGTATTCTTTCACCAGCATTCTGGCCAGTGGTTCATCGTCTATTAAAACAGCCTTCATGACTGAGGAATTTTAATGGTGGTAATAAAATGATTGTCTTCCGATCGGGTTTGCAAAAGGTCTTGCCTTGCAAAGAGGAGAGATAACCGCCGTTGCACCGAGCGCAAACCGAAACCTGTACCCGTTTTTGGCGTGCTGGTTTCCGGGTCAAAAGGATTTTCAACGCTGATGGTCAGGAAGCCGTTTTCAGCAGCCGCATGAATCTTGATTTCAATTTCACCGGTTGTATCATAAACACCAAACTTGATGGCGTTTTCAACCAGGGGCTGAAGCAGCATGACCGGAAGCCTGGCGCCATCTGCATCATTTATAATATTGGCTGAAAGCCGGTGTCCGAACCGCACTTTCTCAATTTCAAGATAGAGGGATAAGTGCTGCAGTTCTTCTTCAAGTGAAACCCATTCGGTGTTTTCTTTTTTTAGCGTACCCCGCAAAAAATCTGATAGCTGCAGAATCATCGTTCGTGCTTTTTGTGGCTGCGAACCAATCAATGCATTGATCGAGTTCAGGCTGTTGAATAGAAAATGCGGTTGCAACTGTTGGCGAAGGTTATTGAGTTCAGCATCTTTTGCGAGTTGGTCTGCTTCTGTTCTTCGCTTCTCCGTTTCTTCCCGGTCTTTCAGCGTATACCACAACACACTTACCAAAGCCGTGCAGCTGATAATTAAGAAACCGGTAGCACCACGCAACAGCAACGACTGTGAAAAGTAGGAGTCATATTCACTTCCTTCTTTTAAAAACACCAGTAAAACAGAACGTGAGATAACGAGCCAGAGAAACGACAGAGAAGCACATAAGCCAACCAGGTAACTGTACCGGTTATGCTCTGGCAAGTAATGTTGAAGCGTTAAGGTCACCAGCATACAGGTAGCAGCTAACAATGCATTAGAGATGATGCTGTCGAGCAAAGCAACGGACCAGGAAAAACCTGCATTGTGTAACACCAGCAAATGAAGGATACTCCAGATCAGCCACCATCCGGCAAAAGCAATTTTAAAGCGCAGGGTTTGAAGTAGTCCGGCAGACAAGCGTTAAGCAGTTTGAAGGTTAAACGTGGTCAGATGATTTTGCAGCATGGCTGCTTTGTGGCGCACAAAACTACAGTAGTCATCACCGTTCTCAAGCTCTTTTATTTGTGAGTAAACTTCGGCTCCATCGCCGAGGGATTGGAGCGAGTGCAGTTCTGCCACGTCAATAAAAACCCATTTCACCAGTTGCTGCTTTTGATTGAAGAAAGCCTCTTCTTCCTGCCGGCCAATCTGCCGGCCTTTTTGGAGTGCCTCTTTCTCATCGTGTGCAACAATCATTCGCACCTGTTCATCAAATTGGGCTGTATGCTGCCCGTTGCCGCAGACAATCCGGTAAACAAGTTTGGCTAAATACGTGTTCATGATTCTGGTTTTACGTCGTATGGTTTTAATAGCTTTTGATTTCTAATCCGCCAAAAAGACAAGTGCCATCGAGGTAAAGAACTTTATTGGGTGCCGGGTTGGGAGATGGCGGACGTTTATCGTCAACGCCACCGAAGATGGCCACCACGTCGCTTTGTACTTCCCAGTCGGCAGGGATAATTAGCTTGGTGCCGCCAAACATATTAAAGCAGTCAACTTTAATTCTTCCATTGAAGTCAGCTTGTGTTAGGTTTATCTCAGCACCACCCATAAAGGCCACTACATCACCACCCTTAAAGGATTTGGAAAGCATATTTTTTTTGACGCCGCCAAAAATGGCAACGATATCAATGACGTCATTTCCATCGTTCATACCTTTTTCCCAGGAATTATCTGCTGTTGTTGCAACTGCATTTGCATCGTTCTGTTGCAAACTAGAATCGTCATTGCGGCCTCCACCGCAATGACGACCTTTTGGCCGAAAGATGATGAATAACCCGGCGGCGATCAGGATGATGGGCCATATGTAAGGCCGCAGGTTAATGTCAGGCGACATTTTGTCGAAAAGAAAAATGCCACCGATTGCCAATGGGAAAAGCCACCCGATACCGCGGAAGCGGTGCTTAATAGCACTAAGCAAACCAAAAGCAATCAGGATCATTGGCCAGGTAAAGAACCAGGCGGGAAAAGGAACGCCGCTTTGCCGGGCAAGGAATAAGCCGCCAATGATCAATAAAAAAACACCCACCCAGATCCTTCCTTTTTCCGCATCCCTGCGGCGAGGGCCCCATCTTTCTTCCATCGGCTTTTTAAAATCTTCTCTGTCCATTTTTTTTGTTTGAAACAAAGAAAGTGTAATAGGCTACGGAAGGCAAGGTTGAATAGGCAAGCAGAAGCAAAACTTCCGGTAAACAGCAGGGTTTTTTCGGTAAATGAAAGAGACTACAGTGAAAAGAAATGTAAACAAAAAGCCGGGTCCTCAGGTCCTGGCTTTCTTTTGCTTTTTTGAGGATTTTGCAATGGAATTGTAGGCAAGGCATAACTGAAGCCAATAGGCTAATTCTTTTTTACTCCTTACTGCAGCTTCCTCTACATAAACATATCCTTTCATAGCCCGTCCGTTATGCACCATTTGCCGCACGCCGTGTGTTTCCAGTAAACTTTCTGCCAATGCAGGATCAATACGGCAAAGCAGGCTGTCGGTACCAACGCAGATGCACATCTTTCCGTTTACCATGAAAGTGAGACTGCGGAACATTAGTTTTTCTTCCAGGTCAGTTTCGTGTGCCAACATTTCCCGAACGCGGTTGGCTAAATTTTCATTGAATGCCATCGGTAGCCGGTTTTAGCCATTCGCTTTTTAAAAGCGAGTAAAGATTAAGATCAAGAAATTCTCCATTTACCCACTCGGCTTCCCGCATAATGCCTTCCTGCCGGAAGCCCAGTCTTTCCGCAACGGCGGCGCTACGTCGGTTGCCGGTTGCGCATTTGATTTCAATGCGGTTCAGGCCAGCTTCTTCGAAACAAAAGCGGATAAGGCTTTGGCAAGCCTTTGTTACAATCCCTTTTCCGGAAAAGCTTTCGCCGATCCAATAACCTATCGCACCAAATTGGTTGTACTGATTGATGTAATGTATACCGATCCTTCCAACGACCCTGCCCTCATTTTTTATTACGTAGCTATAATCCGTTCCGGCTTTATGCTGCTGCTCGCATCGGTCAATGTAGGCCTCAAAATCGCCAACACTTTGCATAGCATCTACCCAAGGAAACCATTTGCCAAGATGCTTTCGGTTTTGGTCAACCAAACGAAAAAGGTCTGCCGCATGTGAGGGATTGGTTGGTTCAAGCACCACTTCATTAGTAGTAATAGTAGATAAAGGCGTGACTGGCATTGACAGTAGTTTTGAAAAAATGAACGGGAGGTCAAGATAAAACGATTCACCCATTTATGTGATGCCTGTTCTGCCCCTAACTTTAATAAACCTCATTTGTTTTCCCCAAATGCACTTTGTCTGCCCTAAATGTGATCGTCCGCTGACCAAGCCAAACAACTGGCACTATTGTAAGAAAGTTTCCATCGATGACCTGTTTCAGAAAAAGTCGCCTGAGCTGAAGGCGGTGTTCGATAAGCTCCTGGCCGAGGTTGGAAGTTGGAAGGGTGTATCGGCCAGCGCTACCAAAACCTGCATCGTTTTTATCGTCTCGAAGACCTTTCTAGTAGTAAAAGTGATGAAGAACGAATTGGATTTAAAGTTCCCTCTCCCAATGGAATGTGATGATTTCCCAATTTACAAACGGGCCAGCTACGGTAAGAAATCGGAACACTACATCCGTCTCGCTGATGCGGGTGACCTGGACAGTGATGTGTTTCGTTTTCTCCGCCAAGCTTACGATTTGATGCAGGCATAATGCCAACTCATGCACCATTTTATTTGTTTTGTCGACGCCTTGCTGGAGTTTTGATGTTCCAACATAGCTTCCTCATCTACCCCAAACGGGTAGGCCGCTGAGCCCAAATTTGCGCCGCTCGTAAGAACCACATGACTGTGTGATTGTCCAAGAAACCCTTCGTCGATAGTTTTGCCTTGTTGAACAAAAACCATCAAACCGAAGAAACTTACTGACTATGACGAAGGCGCTGAAAGCACTGATTATTCCACTCTGGCTGATTACCCTGGCAGCCGTAGCCTGCATTAAACAGGCATCTGAAGATATTCCCCACCCAAATATGCAATATACTTACCTGCAAAATCTGGAGCTAAAGGAGAACGAATACTACCATCTTGATATTGATGCCAACGGCACCCCTGATTTTACCTTTTACACGCAGTTGGTGGGAGACCCGGTTTTGAAGCAAGACCGTCGCCAGTTCCTGGCTGGTTCTAAAGTGGAAACGAATTTATTGAACAACGACAATGACGAATCGCCACGCTTGAACAAAGGGGACAAGATCAGCGTGAACCATAAGAATTACAACTGGTACGAGCTTTCCTCACTGGTGCTTGCCGAAAAGGTAACACCTGAAGAAGGCAGCATCTTTTGGCAGGGCCAGTGGAAAGACGCAGCTCACAACTACCTCCCGGTTCAATTGCTCAAAGGCGGTAAAGTATTCCTGGGCTGGGTAGAGATCAGCTTCAACCAACAGGAACAAAAACTGGTGCTTCACAAAGCAGCCATCAGTACAGAAAGCGGGAAAGAAATCCGCGCAGGTTACTAATACCCTTCCTTCAACATACATCCATGCCCGGGTCATCCGGGCTTTATCGTTTTAATGCCTTGGCTAATCCACTTCTTGTATGCAAAAAAAACAGGATGTATTTTTAATCCGATGACGCTTTTGCAAAAAATTATTCACTTCTTTCAAAAAATCAAACGTTGGCTTATGGGACAGTATCCGCTTTCAAAATATCATTTTGTAGTAGAGTGGGGTGGTGCGAAAACCAGTTTTACAGAAGTGTCAGGTTTATCGTTGGAACTGGCCGTGGTAGAACACCGCTCCGGTGATGCAAGGGAACATAGCACGGTTAAAATGCCAGGCCTGAAAAAGTTCGGCAACATTGTATTGAAACGCGGCATACAGGCTGGCGACAAAGATTTTTTTGACTGGATCAATACCATCCAACTGAACCAGGTAGAACGTAGAAATGTAACGGTTTCATTGCTTAACGAATCGCACCAACCGATCATGGTCTGGCGGATCAGAAATGCCTGGCCTTGTAAATATGTGGTTGGTGACCTGAACGCATCGGGCAACGAAATCCTGATTGAAACTATTGAATTGGCGCATGAGGGACTTTCCCTTGAAACGGTTTAGTCTTCAGCTGTCATTCAACTGCGCAAGTAGTGTTTGCATTCGTTCATAATGCGATCCCTTCCAATAAATGCGACGGCAACCAGCACATTGCCAGAAGGTATTGTAATAGTTGATTGTGTTTTCCTCTAGTTGTTCAAGAATTTCTTCCTTGGGTACTGCCTGCAATGTTCCGTTACAGGCCATGCAACGCGAAAATGGCTGAAGCCGATCTTTCAGCTGCAATTGCCTGACCACTTGTTTCGTCTGTTCATAAGCATCTTCCTTTTCCACCCATAGAAATCGGATAACGGGATTGGTAGCAAGTGCCGCATCTCTTGAAAGAAGAAACCTGTTTTGCGATTGAGCAATTGCCACCAATTCCCGTTTGGTAAGGTCATTCCTGTAGAGTGTATCGAAACCTAAAAGACGCAACAGCCTTGCAAGCCTGCCCAGATGAACATCGGCAATGAACGAAGCCTGCATTTCTTTTACTATTTTTTCTGCACTAGCGGTCGGTATCCTCTGCCTGCTGCTGGTCGTCCATTACATTGTCACTGCCACCGGCCGATGCATCGCTGCCGCTAAGTTGTCCCAGGTCCCTGATATCAGTAATGGGTGTGTTATCACCAGCCTGTGAAGCAATGTCGTTTTTTTGATCCTGCGAAAGTTCGCGGGTCGTATTGAGTTGTTCGCTCCGGTCACGGCCGGTATTCTCTGCGCTGCCGGTACCTTCCTGTCTTTGTATTTCCTGTGCCATAGTAGATTGTTTTCCTTAATTGCACAACGTTGGTGCCACCTTTATTAGTAGAAGAGGAAACCTCATTTAAACTGAATGGCGAAGCGGCCTTTGAGCACCGCTTTTTTGATTCCGCTTTCCGTTGTAGCCGTTCCATGGAAACGGCCGATTGCTTTGCCGCTTTGGTGATTGTATTCTTCGATCAAGAAAGTAAACGGATCTGCTGAAGTTGTTTGTAAGATGTAGGATGGTGTTACACGATCATAATAATAAAAAGCAATCCTGTCTGCCTGCAGGTTAGTTCGGTTTCTATTCAATGATTCTGACAAATAAACCGAGATGACAAAGCCAGAGTCGGTGGAGCAGCGCGACGGCCCAAAAAATGTAAAGCTTTTACGGTCAATGTCAATGACTGTTTTTTCCGCAATCCCACATAGCCTTGCGCCTTCTACTTCTAGTTGCCAGGAGGAGTCTGCTACGTTATTGTTGCATTGATTGCACGAAAGCAAAAAAGATGGGTTAAGGACAGTATCGTTTTGAGTAAGCCGTATGCCGGCTATTTGGTTTCCTTCGAAACTATATTCTCTTGTACACGAAATCAAACCCCAAAGAACGGCGATGAGAATGCAATAGAATTGTTGTCGATATGTCGGAAAAACTTTCATGGTTCCATGAAACAGCAATTTCGGTAAACCGGATAACCGTCCATGAAGTTAGTTCCATTTTTAGGTTTACCGTAGACTGGTGCAAGCGGTATCCTCTGCTAGGGTTTGGTTTGGCAAAAAGAGGATGGCCTCAACTTTGTTATTTTCTCGAAAACGGCATATGATAGAAAAGCAAACAGTCAATGGAAAGGATGTGTGGATTAAGGTAGATCCCTACCATGTTGAACGGGAAAACCCGAATATTATCCCAACTGAATATTTTACAGCTGCCTATTTTCTCCAGGAACCCGCAGATGAGAATGCATCAGGTGAACTTGTTCAGGAAGAAGGAGAAACGAAATTATTTGAGTCGCCGGTAGCTGCCCTAACCTTTGCCCGGAAAAGCCTCGAAAGTCAACTGCAATAAACAGCGGGGCTGGTAAATCGATTGTCAGCTTTGTTGCAGTGTCCGTTTGGAACGATTTTTTCTCTATCCCATTTCCACAGGTGATGACCGTCTGATTCATTCCTGTCGAACCATACATCACTTTAACCACAAGAAACAAACATCATGGAAAATTCCACATTGCAACCCACAAAAACAAAGAAGGTTCTTATTATCGAAGACGAAGGCGACATGTGCTTATTGTTGAATATTTTACTCAACGGAAAGGAGATGGAGTTGGAGCATGTGAAAGATCTGTCATCTGCCCAGGAATATTTGACACAAGAACAACCTGCAGTTGTTATTCTCGATAACAAGTTGCCTGACGGCTTTGGTGTTGATTTCATCAGCCATATCAAGCAAAATTATCCGGCAATCCGGATCATTATGATCTCCGGCTACGATGCTTCTGCCGAGGATGTAGCATTGGAAAACGGTGCTGATATTTTTCTTCAAAAGCCCTTTACAAGAGACCAGCTTTACCAGTCCATTAAAAAATTAATTGGGTAAGTATTTTCATCATTCGCCCTGCTTTTGTTTCAGCAAAGGCAGGGCGAATTTTATTGTGGTACTGTATCAACCAAAGTATATTCAATATTAAAGGTGCGTTCTGTCTTTTTTCCCTCTAAGTTTTGATAATTAATCAAGACCGGAATGGAATAAGTCCCTGGCTTTTGCTCCGTTTTATACTTATGTGCAGCCACACCCATAGTGTTAGTCTCAATGACTTTACCATTGATAACAAATTGAGCAGGCTTTCTGCTAAACTCGCCAATCCCTGCAACTATTTCAAGACTATCTCCAACTTGGAGCACTTTCGAATTCTGACCTATGATTGCATTAAATGCGTCGTAGGATTCATGAAGAGACATTGTCTGTAGATTGCACCAAGTAATTGTGCGGAGCTCCATTTGTATCAATATGTTCTGAATTCGGCTCAAATGTACACTCAACTTTTCCTTTGATTGCGTCGACAAATGATACCTTAAATTTTCTACCTTAATTTGACTTGGCTGGGCCGAAAGCCAGTCTTTCCATTCGGCAGAGTGCCGTGTTTTAAATATGGAATCATTAAGAAATTTAATGTGGGCAACTATTTTATTTGTGAGTGAATTGATCTCCCAGGTGGGTAATGATAATCCTCTGTTGATGTGATTCTTAATAGAATCAATTTCGGTCAGTATGGAGTCGGTCCTAATATTAATTTCAATAGCTTTTGGTTGTATGATTTCTGCTCTAAAAGCTGTACTTGGGTCCTTAGTCTTTTGAGTCAGTTCCTCAATTAAAATTCCAGTTTGTATTCGGAGTAGTTTGTTGCATTGCATCAATGTTTCATCAAATGCTTGAAATGTTTCATCGTTCTTCTCGTTAACACAGCTTATGAAGCTTGTTAGACCAAAAAGCATTATAAGAAGCTGGTATGTTGTTAATCGGAAAAGCATCAGTTAGTTTTTCCGGTAACGTGAAAAATTGCAATTTAGTCTGTAGCATTGGAGAGTTCTTTCTCCATCACTAAAAATTCCAATTCCCGTTTCGGTATTCCAAACTTTGGATCATTTGGAAAAGGTTTTCGTTCGCCGGTGTCTCGGTAGCCTTTGCGTTTGTAGTAGGCAATCAGTTCTTCGCGAACTGTAATAACTGTCATGCAAATTCTTTCACACCCCGTTTCCCTTGCTCTTTCTTCTGCTGCTTTTAATAATTGTGATCCCAGTCCTTTTCCTTGCAAGTTTGGACAAACCGTAAGCATACCCAGGTAAAGTGCATCGCCTTGTTTCTCCAGGTAAACGCAGCCTTTTGGTTCATTGTCTTCTTCTGCTAAAACGATTACGGCGCCGGGTCGTTCAATCATTTCACGTAACGATTTTTCGCTTGTGCGGATGCCATCCAGCAAATCGGCTTCAGTGGTCCAGCCTTGTTTGGAACCTTCGCCGCGATAGGCGCTGTTCACCAACTTATTCAATGAAGGGATATCATCAATTGTAGCAACGCGGAATGTCATGCTGCGAATGTAAGACGTCAATTTGCTTTTGGTAAAAGCAGATTGGTTAAATGATTAGTTGTTTGCTTTTGCAATGCCTTTAAAAATCAGATAACCTACAACGCCAACTGCTAACAGGATTGCTGCATTGCGAATTTCTGTAAATGTACTTGCAGTAAGTAGCCAAATACATAGCGCTATACCAATAACAGCCAGGCCTTTTCCAAAAGGAAGTTTGTAAAAGTTGGTTTGACCAGGCTCTTTTTTTCGCAGCATCAGGAGCGATGCACAAACGGAAAAATAAACGGCAATGCGAATAATAACGGCAACTGTAAGCGCCGTTAGAAAAGTCCATAAAATGGAAACAACGGCAGATGCAATCGCAACAAAAATGATCGAGAACACCGGCGTAGCAAACCGGTTATTCAGCCGGGTAAAAACGGCTGGGAATTGTCCTTCCAAGCCTAATGCATAAGGTAACCGGGAACCACTCAATAGTAACACGTTGAGGGTACCTAAAATAGAAACAACAGCACCGGTGGCAATGAGTGTTCCGCCTGCGTTTCCCCAGAAGCCGGTAGCGGCATCGGCCAATGGTTTTTGTGATGTGGCAAGGTTTGGCAGTGTGCCAATGCTTGTAATCTGTATGAGGATATAAAAGCTGGCAACAATAAACGTCGCCATCAACAAACCAAAGGGAATTGTTTTCGATGGCTCTTTTATCTCACCGGTATTTACCATCACCGATTCAAACCCGCCGAATGCAAAAACAAGTAGTAGGACGGCACTGGAAAACGAGGAGAGAGGTGGTACTGTGTCGGTAACAAACAAGCTTTTATCGAGAAAGAAAAAACCAGCAATAATGAAGGTGGCTAACGGAACCAGTTTGGCAATCGTCAATGCATTGCTGATGCGTGCTGTGTTTTTTACTCCCAAATAATTTAAATAGCCAAGCAAACCAGTTACTGCAATCATTACCAAGGCCCGGTTCCACGGACTGGCGACATCAGGAATAAAAAAAGCAAGGTAGGTAACGAACAAATTGATGAGGGTAGCGTAATTGAAAATACGGCTTAACAACAACAGCCATCCTACTAAAAACGCCGGGAACTTTCCAAAGGCCCGTAAGGTATAAGCGTAAGGTCCGCCGGTAGAATCAAAACGGCTTCCTACTTCTGCAAAGCATAAAATAAAAACCAGTACCACCACGGCACAGGCAAAGAAGGCAAGAATGCTATAAACGCCGGTTAGCTGGTAAATCTTCGAAGGCAAACCAAAGATCCCTGCGCCAATAATACTGTTGATGATCATCAGCACCAGGTCCCATTTACGGATACCTCTTTTTAGAGCAGGCGCATCTGAAGCAGTATGATTGGCTGGTGTAATTGGTTGCATAATTTGATGGGAGAACTGCAATGAGAATTGAAAGATAAGGAATCTGTTTACCAAAGAAGGCAAGAACGAAGAGATCGGTTTAGACAGCTTTGATTTTTCTTTTCGTTTAACTTACACTTCCATGCAGCATGCAGCCAATTGTTTAAACTGTGGTTCAGCCCTGGCACCAGACACAGTGTTTTGTGCCCAATGCGGACAAAAAGCAGCGCAGCACCGTTTGAGTCTGTCGCACCTTTTGCACGAATTCGTGCATTTCTTTACCCATGCGGACAAAGGCATTTTCTTTCTTATTAAAATGCTTATCCGCAAACCCGGGCAGGTTGCACAGGAATACATCGGAGGCAGACGAAAAAAATATTTCCCGCCATTGAATTTTTACCTGATTGTCGTCGGCTTATTTGTTTTCGTTCAAACCACTTTCCGTCCGTCTGCAGCTGTCAACATGAATGAGGCAAGAACTGAAGTCCAAAAGATCCCCAACCAAACCGTTCGTGAACGGCGACTGGCAAAGCTTGACCGGATGGAAAAGGCTTCCAACTTCATGGCTCGCTATTCCAATTATGTAAACATGGCTGTCACGCCAATTGTCGCATTGCTATTCTTCCTGTTCTATCGCCGCTCCGGTTTTAACTATACCGAGCACTTGGTGGCCAACCTGTTTTTCGCAGGCATGACTTCTCTTTTTTATATTGTTGTCATTACGCCGTATCTCTTGTTAACCAAAGGCAGCCCGGTTTATTTGCTAGGCATTTTTTTCTTCCTTTTGTTTGAGGTTGGCTACAGGGCCTTTGGGTATTACGGGTTCATTGGTAAAAGAGGATGGCGGGGCGCATTGTATGCTGTGTTTGTCTCTTTTATCACGGTTTCTTCCTGGTATATGTTTTCACGCACTGTGATCACTTATTACATCGAAAGAGGTTTTGGTTAGGTAGTAAGCACTACTGCAGTTTGCGAGCTCAGGCAGGCAAGGTGACTCAGTCTGCCTGCATTCGTATTCGGGTGTCTTCTCTTTATTCCCTCGCAGACTAACTCTGCATTAACTACGGCACATTTTTTTACGCAATGCTGCTGGAACGAGCATTCCTGTTTGTACTGCAGTGCAGTTTGCAAAAGGGAGGCAAGTGAAAAATCAATTGCTCATTTAAATACGGAAATTATGCTAGCGATGAATTATCGTGGACCCTTCCGAATCAGGGCCGATCGTAACAAACCGATGCCTGAGATTCTGCATCCTAACGATGCAATTGTTCGGGTAACACGTTCATGTATTTGTGGGTCGGATTTGCACCTGTATCATGGAATTGTTCCAGATACCCGGGTGGGAATGACGTTTGGCCATGAGTTTACAGGTGTAGTAGAAGAGGTAGGATCAGGTGTACAAAAGTTAAAGGTTGGCGACCATGTGTTAGTGCCATTCAACATTGCGTGCGGCTCTTGTCCGTTTTGCAAGCAGGAGTTATTTGGTAATTGCCACGAATCGAATTCACAGGCAACAGCAGTAGGCGGCATCTTCGGTTACTCGCATACGGCGGGTGGCTATGATGGCGGTCAGGCTGAGTATGTTCGTGTGCCTTATGCGGATGTAGGGCCAACCATCATCCCGGAAGGAATGGATTTAGATGATGCTGTGATGCTGACCGACGTTACGCCAACTGGCTACCAGGCGGCAGAGATGGGAGGTATTCAAAAAGGAGACACTGTTGTAGTGTTTGGTGCAGGACCTGTTGGTATTATGGCGGCCCGTTGTGCCTGGCTATTTGGGGCAGGCCGTGTTATTATCATTGACCATATTGAATACCGGTTAGAGTTTGCTAGAAACTACGCCTATTGCGAAGCATACAATTTTAGAGAAATGGCCGACCCGGTTGTCTTCCTGAAAAAGGAGACCGGCGGTTTAGGCGCCGATGTTTGCATTGATGCAGTAGGTGCCGAAGCAGCAGGCGATACAATGCAAACCTTATTGGGCAGAAAAATGCTAATGGTTGGTGGTTCTGCCACTGCCTTACATTGGGCAATCAACTCCGTTAAAAAGAGTGGTATCGTTTCCATTGTTGGTGTATATGGCCCACTTGATGCTTTGGTGCCTATTGGCAATGTCGTGAATAAAGGATTGACTATTCGTGCAAACCAGGCCTCTGTAAAGCGTCTGCTTCCACGATTGATTGATCATGTGATGGCAGGCCGTTTAAATCCAAAGGGTCTGATCACGCATCGCATCCCGTTAGAAGAAGTGTCGGAAGGTTACCACATCTTCTCCGCAAAACGCGACAATTGTATAAAACCAGTTTTAATTCCTCCAACAGCCTACGCGGCTTAAACTGTAAAATCATGGAAAACAAAACAATTGAATCACCAACACCTCTGGACTCCGAAATGGATCGGGGTATTGCGGATTCATCAAAAGATCATATTCCGGGCTGGGGTTATGATGCGGATCCTGAAAACGATCCGACTTACCCAATGAAGCATCGGAACGGCGCGGATTACGAAAGGCTCAATTACGAAAAACCGGAACAACAGCCTTTGACGGTTGAAGTGCTGCATTCCATTGAGCGGCCAAACGTAACCCGGGTATTTGGTACTTCCACGCCACCTACAGGTCTTAGTGGAAAAATACGTCGGTTGGCCTTCAAGAAAAGTGAATCAACATATGCGCATTGGTTCCCATTAGTGGTGGCAGATAGAGTCAACGTGATTGAAGGGATAATTGATGATATCAAGCAAGGACATTTCCCTAACCTGATCGCTGAACGCGGTTGGAAAGCAGAATGGAAATTCAACCGGAAAGGCGTTATTGAGAAAGCAGTGGTAACAGTGGCAGTGGTAACGGTTGCTGTGTGGTTATTGGGCGGTAAGAAAAAGAAGCGTCATTCAACTGATTAAACGTAAAATGCCGGTCCTGTCACTTTCTAACCGGGCAGGGCTGGCATTTGTTTTTCAGTGATTGCAATAGCGCCACAGGTGTAAAGACGGGTACTTCATTTTGGTGAAGCGAGTGAACAATAACGGGAAAGCGCTTGTTCGTATTCAATGAATAAAAGTTAACTTTAGAAACAAACCCTCCCGTGGGAAAACGTCACCCCTTGACACCGCAAAAAAAGTGTCGGTTCGCCTGCACTTCCGTCCTTATCCTTGGGCTGCCTCTTCTTTTTGTTTTCTCCGTAACAAGCGCACAAAATACCTGCCCTCCAAATATTGATTTTGAAAACGGAACCTTTGCCAACTGGCAATGTTACATGGGCTACACCATGGCTGTCAACGGTGCCAATGTCATTCAACTCCTGCCAACGTCTCCTGGGCCGGGGCGTCATACGCTTTTTAATTCCAGCAGCAATGAAGTGGATCCTTACGGTGGCTTCCCAGTGAACTGTCCAAACGGTAGTGGTAATTCTATTCGCTTAGGCAATGATATGGGCGGGGGAGAAGCAGAGGGAATTTCCTACCAGTTTACAATTCCTCCCAATCAAAACGAATACTCTCTAATTTATCATTACGCGGTTGTTTTCCAAGATCCGGCGCACGCCATTTACCAGCAACCGAGGATGGTGGTAGAGATATCGAATGTTACCGATGGCGAAGTCATCTCCTGTTCATCATTTACATTCATCCCCTTTGGTTCGCCTTTGCCAGGGTTCTTTCAATCGACGGCTCCAACACCAGACGGAACTCCTGTTTGGTGCAAGGATTGGTCAGCAGTGTCTGTCAAGCTCAATAACCTGGCAGGTAAAACCATACAACTAATGTTCAAAACTGCCGACTGCACATTCCGTCGCCATTTTGGTTATGCTTACATTGACGTGAACTCTGAATGCAGCAGTGAGTTTGTCGGTGCCAGCTTTTGTCCTGATGATACGGCTGTAACAGTGACTGCGCCTTACGGTTACCAGGCTTACAAGTGGTATAGCGCCGACTTTTCCCAGGTACTCGGTACGGAACAAACTCTTCGTTTCTTTCCACCACCATCTGCAGGTACCACGGTGGCTGTACAGGTAACTCCTTATGATGGATACGGCTGTGCAGATACGTTGTATGCAAAGCTGCTGGATAACCTTAAGGTAAATGCAGTAGCCGGACCTGATGCTCTTTATTGTGGCGATAAGGCTGTATCGCTTGGGGTTAATCCAAAACCCGGATTGGTATACTCCTGGAGCCCGACTACGGGTCTTTCCAACGCTAATATTGCTAATCCGCAGGCAAGTCCCGGTGTTACTACCACCTATTGTTTGTCAGTTAGAAACGGTGGTGGCGGCTGCCTGAATACTGATACAATAACCGTAACGTCTTCTGTAGCCGATACGGCATTGTCGTTACTAGGGAAATCGATTTATTGTTTAGGCAATAACGACAGTGCGGTTTTACGGGTTAACCCTGCCCGAACGGTGCAATGGTTTAAGGATGGCAGTTTAATCACAGGAGCAGGCCAGGATATTTTCAGGGTGACACAAAGTGGTGCTTATTATGCCAGGGTAAATAATAATGACGGCTGTATTGCCACAACCCGAACAGAAAAAATATTCATTGACCAGCCCAGGCCGGGCATTACGTACCCGCTTGAATATGCGGTTAACAACACTCCCTACCAGTTGCAAGCCCGGGAGTTTGGAACAAAGGTGCAATGGACACCATCATTTTATTTATCAAATGCATCCATCGTTAATCCGCAGTTTCAAGGTGCAAGAGATCAATCCTACAACATAAGAATTGAAACGGTTACAGGATGCATTACGGTAGATACCCTACTTGTAAAAACGGCACCTGCGGCCGGCATCTTTGTCCCTACTGCATTTACACCCAACAGCGATGGACGAAACGATCGCCTGTTCCCTGTGTTAATGGGTATCAGGGAGCTGCGTTATTTCCGGATTTTCAATCGCTGGGGGCAATTGCTCTACGAAACAAAACAACTCAACACTGGCTGGGATGGCCGCATCAATGGTGTTTTGCAAAGCCTTGGTGCAGTGGTATGGGTAGCCGAAGCCGTCGGTGCTGATAAAAGAGTTTACCAACAGAAAGGAACAACTGTAATTGTCCGGTAAGGAAACCTATTCCTTCCTTCAATAAACAGCATTACGCTTCACCCATCATCAGCCCTTCTATCGTATGTGCCTGCACAATTGGTTCCAGTTTGTCCACCAAACGGCAGGTCAGGTGTTTGCGCAAGTAATCTGGCAGTGTTTCATAATAGCCTTTGGTAACCTGCAAATCATGCCGTTCAGCGTTGATAGCGCCGGGAGCATCTACGCCCAGTACAAGTGCTGGTCTTGCTTTGCTTGACTGATTGGCTGTTCCCCGGTGGATGGTCAGAGCTGACCGTGCGGAGATATCACCCATCTTTGGAAACCGGCGTTGGGCTCGTTGCTCATAACGAGAGTAAGCTGTTTTCGCCGGGAACATTTCGTGTTCAAAATCGATTGGTAAATCCCATTGCGTGCCGGGAGCAATTTCAAACGGACCCATATCTTCTTCCACATCCACTGTGGTTAAGTTGAATGCAAGAGAGTTTAGTCGTCGTCCGTAAATCGTATCGGGTGGTGCAGGAAAATCACGGTGCCAAGGTTGGTTCATTGATCCGGGATTGGGCACATCAAATCCTATCTCAACAATTTTATAATCGGGTCCTAATACGGTTTCGCAAACAGTGACCACCCAAGGATGGGTGGCCAGTTCGACGAACCCGCGAATATCTTCGGGATGAATTTCTACATAGTGACGTTTTGGTCCGCGGCCTACAGTACCTCCCGGACGTTTCAGTGCATCTTCATAAGCAATCATTACATCTTCGTGCAATTGTTGCGTCCATTCACGGGAAAACGCACCTTTCATCGCAATTATACCGTCACCGTATAATCCGCCCATGATTTGGGCCAGATCATAAGGAGCTTCCAAAGGATTAATTGCAGATTGTTTTCCATCCATTACCGGCTTTGTGGCTGTTGCGTTCATCATAGCATTGCTTTGCTTTTGTGCAGCAACGATGATGCCGGGAGGGGAGTATGCTTAGTGCGTTTCCGTGTAATTTTTAAAATTATTCAGAATTGCCTGCCAGCCTTGTTGCTGCAGTTCTGCGGAATGCGTCTCTTCTGCATCGAAAACTTCTTTGACATGCACGCCATTCTCCGTCGGGGTAAACTCTACCACTACTGTGCGATCGTCGTCCATCGTGTAAGCCAGCAATTTGTTTGCTTCCACTTTTGTGTAAGTGCCACCAAAATCAAAGCTCATGCTTCCGTCCTTAGCTGCCATGGTTGATTTAAAGGTGCCGCCAACCGACAGGTTGTTTTCGGCATAAGGTGAGTGCCATTCGTCGGTGGCAAAATTCCAGTTTGTGATATGTTGCGGTTCTGTCCAGTATTGCCAAACTTTTTCAAGGGGTGCATTCACGACTGTCTCTACTGTAATCTTGGTTTTGTTGATCGTTTCCATATTTGTTATTTGTTAGGGCAAACCTACATGAAAGCTTTGACCTAACCGGTACCTGATGGCGGCAGATTGGAGGGGTAAATGCGTCTCGTCAAAAATCCGGGTTATCATAAAGTTTTTTTCATGCAAACACTTTCCTCCAGCTCTGCGTATTGCCCGTAGTTTGGAATGATTATATAGCCGTTTGAAGCGTAAAGGTTTTTAGCAGTTTCAAAATGAACGCTTGTTTCCAGAACCGCAAATTGGTATCCCAGTTCTGCCGCCCAGTTTTCTAACTCCGATAGAACGATCTTAGAAAGACCTTTTCTACGATAAGCTTTCTGCACAAACATGCGTTTGATTTCAACTGTATCAACCGAAAATTGCTTGAAGCAACCAATGGCTACCGGCTGATCACCGGCATATACCACAATTGCCGTTTTTATATCCGGTACTTTGTTAAACTGGTCGTACGTCGCTTGGTCTTCCTGCAACTCTTTCCAGAGTTCGTGATCAAGTTGCTCAACCAGGCGTTGGAAATCTTCATCGCTGGTCGTAGTCCGCTTCAGTACAAAAGTCAATTGCATGCCCAAAAATACAAGTACCATTTCTTGCTACATGGCCCGCTCATATATTTCGGCAATTGCACTGAACAGCGATTATTAAAAGGATTTCGACACTGGTAACTGGAAATTCTGCAGGTGAAGTATTGCCTGCGGGATGAATACATTCAAAGCCTGGAAGCCTAGGCTGATCAATTATAAGATCATGCGTAGTAATACCTTGTCTGTTCGTAAGTGGATTGTTCGTCTGTGCCGTCTCACCGTGTTAATCGCAAACGAAAGTTAAGCGTTTGTTTATTGATCAGCGGCGACAGCGATTGGTAAAGCAGAATGCCTAGTCCCCAGCACATTAAAAAGAAATACACAAAAAGGAAATAATCTCCATAGTAGATGCTGAGACCAATGCCGTAAACAAAGTAGAGAAAGAAGAAGAGTTCCATCTTCGTTGCCCAATTCACTGTACGATGGATGTAACTGTTTTGTTTGGCTTTTTGGGATGATGTTTTTGGCGTACGCACAAAGTCTGATTGCTTACCTGCGAACCCTTGTATTACTGCAACTGCATTCTGGACTGACATGGCCAAATACACAACAGAAAAAAGTGGGTAGTATGCCCAGAAACGCAACCGGTCGTTGGTAGCTTCTGCCGCGCTTTTGTAATAAAGAAATGCAAGCATAACTAGGTTCAGAACACCAAGCGCCGTGTATTTTGTTAACGCAATAAACTCCGGGTGCATGTTGCGTAATTGCAGCATCGGCAGCGTCAACACAGCATTGATAAAGAGACAAACAAAAGTGAAGCTGCCCAGTAAATGAAAAGCACTGTGTAGCTTTTTTGTCAATGGCAATTGCATACGCCACACACTGCCTAATGTTTTACGGGCAATTTGCGCTATGCCCTTTGTCCAACGAAACTGTTGAATTTTGAACGCCTCCAATACAGATGGCACCTCAGCGGGTGCTTCAATGTTTTTGTCGTAGACAATGGTCCACCCTTTTAACTGGGCACGGTAGGAAAGATCAAGGTCTTCACTTAAAACGCTGCCATCCCAGCCGCCTGTTTCTATGATACACTGCTTGCGCCAAATACCTGCAGTGCCGCAGAAGTTGATAAAATAACCGGCGTTGTAGCGGCCTTGTTGCTCTACCAGAAAATGCATGTCAAGCAAATAAGTTTGAATACGGGTAAGGAAATTTTCTTCCCGATTAAGATGTCCCCAGCGTGCCTGTACCAAACCAACTTTGTCGTTGGTGAAATGTGAGACCATTGCCGTAAGAAAGTTTTGTGGCGGACGGAAGTCTGCATCAAAAATGGCAACAAGTTCACCCTTACATAGAGAAAGTCCATGCTGCAGCGCACCTGCTTTAAAGCCGCTGCGTGTACCTCTTCGTACCACGTTTACCTGGAAGCCTTCATTCTCCAACTGGCGGGCTTTGCGATCGATGATAGCACTGGTTTCATCAGTTGAATCATCCAATACCTGTATTTCAAAAAGATGTTTTGGATAATGCAGTTGACTTAACGAATGCAGCAACCCTTCAACGACATACTTCTCATTATAAACCGGAAGTTGAATGGAAACAAAAGGTAAGTGTTCGGATTGATGAGATTTTATTTGTTTCTTCTTTTTCTTAGCGTGCCACAATAAGTGAAGCTGTGCAGCCGCATTTAAAAATATCCATAACGTTGATAAAGCGTAAATCCCGAATAACACATAGCCAAACTCTTTCATCTTATCCTCTTTGTCCTGCGGTGTGGTACAAAAGCAATGCCTGAGTAGATAGCCGTACAGTGGGATAGCATCGTGATCTTTTACATCATCGTAGTAAAAGACATATCGTGTGATTGATAAGAATCATTTAATCATACTTGTTGAACTTTTCTTTTAATTATCTGTTCTAAGCGTAATCAACCAAGCCAAGTCCATGCGGCAAACACTTTTTGTTGTTTTTCTTTTTTGTTTAGCGACCTTGCTCAGTTCCCCGGCTACAGCACAAAGCACAGGTAGTATTACAGGAACCGTCATCAGTTTTACAACCAAACAACCGGTAGGTCATGCTACCATTACTGTAGAAGGAACACCGCTGACAACCATCAGTGATTCTGTCGGACGCTATCGCATTGGTAATATTCCAGCTGGCTCTTACACCATAACCGCTTCGAGTATCGGCTTTCAAACGGAAAGCCGATTTAATATCGTTGTTACTACGGGAAATGAGAATGAGTTGACGTTTGAGCTTCAGCCGGGCACTAATAGCCTTGACGCAGTTGTTATCCGGTCAAATAGCCGGTCGGCAAGAGCCACGAGTTTAGAAACGCCATTAAGTGTACAGCGCCTGACAGCAGAAGAGATTAAAGCAAACCCGGGAGGAAATTTTGATATCAGCCGGGTCGTGAATTCGTTGCCCGGCGTCGGCGGAACATCAGGCTCTGTAGGCGGCTTTCGTAATGATATTATTGTTCGTGGCGGCGGCCCAGGAGAGAACGTTTTTTACCTCGATGGGATCGAGATACCTGTAATCAATCATTTTGCAACTCAAGGGAGCGGTGGTGGACCAACCGGCATTTTAAACGTCTCATTTATTGAAGATGTGAAACTCTCCAGCAGTGCATTTCCTACGAAATATGACAATGCTCTTTCCAGTGTTTTTGAGTTCAGGCAAAAGAATGGCAACCCCGATCGAACGCAAGGTAACGTTCGCTTGAGTGCCACCGAACTAGCTTTAACATTGGATGGTCCCATCAGTAAAAAAGTTACCTACCTAGCTTCGGTCAGACGGAGCTATTTGCAGCTCCTGTTTTCCCTCATTGATTTACCTATTCGTCCCAGCTTCTGGGATTTTCAATACAAGGTGAATTATCGTATTAGTGCAAAGTCAACACTAACGCTGCTAGGCGTTGGTGCCATTGATGATTTTAGTTTCGGGAATATCAAAGAGCCTACGCAGGAAAAACTATACACGTTGAACCAGGTTGGCGCCATCCGGCAACGCAACTATGCAGTTGGTGCCAGTTTTCGGCGCTCACTGGAAAACGGTTTTCTTTTGCTGACGGCAAGTCGAAATGCTTTGGATAATCGCATCGAGAAATTTGATTTTAATGATGAATCCAATCCGTCCAACTTGCGTTATCGCATCAATGCATTAGAAACTGAAAACAAGTTGCGGCTGGAGGTGAATAAGAATGCGAATGGCTGGAATTGGAGCTATGGTGGCGTAGGGCAATATGTACAGTACGATGCTGCCAACAATGTACGTCGCAGGGCTGCAGTAGGAACGCAGCCCGAGGATCGCTTTCTTTTTTCTTCCGGTATTAACTTCTTTCGTTTCGGTGCTTTTATGCAGGCGGGTAAACGGCTGTTCAATGATCGCCTGCAGCTCAGTGCCGGTGTGCGAACCGATATCAATACTTTCTCAGATGACGGTGCAGACCCAGTGAATGCATTGTCGCCGCGTTTTGCAATTCGCTATTTACTGTCCGATAAATGGACTATCAATGCGACAGTTGGCCGCTATGCCCGACTTGTTCCTTACACAATTCTTGGCTTTCGTAATAACAACGGCCAATTGATCAATACGAACAACAATTACATCACCAACAGGCATCTGGTGGCCGGTGTTGAATTCTTGCCTGCCAATACAAGGCGGTTTACGTTGGAAGGTTTTTACAAGCGTTATAACAATGTTCCCGTCACATTGCGTGACGGCATCAGCATCAATAACCAGGGTGGCGATTTCGGTATCGTAGGAAACGAGCCGGTTGCACCCACAGGTGTTGGCGAAGCTTATGGTTTTGAATTTTTTGCTCAACAAAAACTAACCGACCGGTTTTTTGGGTTTCTGAGTTACACCTATTTTCAAAGTCGGTTTAGTAATGCAGATGGCAAATTAAAACCCAGTGCATTTGATAACCGCCACCTTCTGAGTCTTACGTTTGGGTATAAGTTTCCGAGGGCCTGGGAATTAGGAATCGAATATCGCTATCAAGGTGGTGCGCCGTACACACCGTTCGAACTTTTTGAAAGCCAGCGAAACTTTCTAACGCAGGGCCAGGGAATTCTCAATTTTTCACAGTTCAATACGAAGCGACTCGACGCTTTTTCAGCAAGTGATTTACGCATCGACAAAAAATGGAATTTTCGAAAGATTACTTTGGATGTGTTTCTTGACGTGACCAACTGGTGGGCTGCCCCGCCTGTTGCTTATCCATACTTCACCCTTCAACGCGATTTAAAAACAGGTGGGTTTGTAACTACTGATGGCCAGCTCATTCGTCCGGATGGAAGTAATGGTGTTCCGCTGGTTCTTCGGGAGGAAACAGCGGTCGTTATTCCGACAATTGGATTTATCCTGGAATTTTAGAGTGGACATTTTTATTGCAGAGGCTCAATTCTTGCAAGAAAGAAATTAAAAATAAACGTATGCAAGACGAAAAAAATAGAAGCCAGTCGGCAGGCACAGATAGTACAGAACCTTCATCACAAACAGAAAGCAGGCAGGAACAAAGCGATCCGCAACTAACCGAATTGAAGGGCATTACTGATGCTAACGAAGATTTAGAGCCAACGCTAACTGATGGTACCAAAGTGCCAGAAAAAGCAGAAGATGAAAACCGTGAGAACGGCTACCGGCAATAAATTATTTAGTGAGATGTAAGGAGTGAATGGACTATTGTTCATTCACTCTCTGCACAAGCGGTTAACAAGTTCAGCGTGTTGTGGAAATGATGCTGCCAGTTCGCCGGCCTTTGCCATTTCAAAATCGGCAAAGTCAAATCCGGGTGCAACGGTGCATCCGACAAGCGAAAACGAGGTTCCTGTTGCAGGTTCGGACGCAAACCAAACGTTGGCTGGTACCACAAATTGGAACAACTCACCCTCGTGCAATTGTCTTCCAAGCTTTACGCAACGATAGCTGCCCTTTTCATCAATCATATGAACGAGCAATGTTCCGCCTTCATAAAAGTGCCAGCATTCATCGCTTTTAATACGGTGGAAGGCTGAGTAATCGCCTTGCTGCAGCAAAAAATAGATGGCAGTGCAGTAGGAGCGTTCTCCATTAAATTCCACTGGCAGACAGTCAGCAGCTATTGTTCCGGCAGCACGGTAAGTCTCTTTGAAAAACCCGCCTTCGGGATGCGGTTGCTTTTGGAGATGGTCGACAAATGTTTGTGCAGTCATGCCTCGTCATTTAGCTACGAAAGTAAAAATGCTTTTGTGAACTCTTTGTCATAGGAGATGATTCAAGCATTAAATCGTTTTTATTTATCCTGCATGAACAAAGAGGCTGTTGCATTGTTTGCATTCGTGCATGTCAACCCATCGCAACTACCTGCTTCTAATAAAAGCTTTGGCCTCTGTTTGTACGTTGCTGTTTTTTATTTCAGCAGACGCACAACCACCGGAAAAAGGTGATGATGCAAGCCAGATGGACCTGATTACCGTTTTTCGCAACCTTCTCTCGAAAAAGAACGACACAACGGTAAAGACGGTCAATCGTGATGGTAAGATCAGGTGGGCAATTGTTCCGGGCATAGGTTACACGCTACAAAACGGGTTTCTGGTGGCGCTATCAACCAACGGTGCTTTTTTTGTGAGCGACCAGCCTTCTCAAAATCAAAGTATCATTTACACCAGCTTTTCCGTCACACAAAAGAACCAGTTTACAATTACCAGTCAGCATAACATTTGGGGTAAGGGAAACAAAGTTGTTTTAACGGGTGATTACCGTTATTGGATCTATCCTCAGCAAACCTATGGTCTCGGAGGAAAGTCAAGCCTGGCTAACGCAAACCTGTTGTCGTACCGGCTGTTGCGAATCAATCAGTTTGTCTACAGGCAGATGAGAGGCCACTGGTATGGCGGTATGGGTTACGCCTTGAGCTATCATCACCGCATTCGCGAAGAAGGAGATCCTGATGGCGGTCCATCTGATTTCCTGCGTTATGGTGGCGAAAGCGAAACGGTATCATCAGGCCTTGCTGCAGCCCTGCTTTTTGATAGCCGGCTAAATCAAAACAATCCTGTTGCAGGTGCAGAGTTTTTTAACCTGCAGTTCCTGAACAACTTTCAATGGTTGGGTAGCAATCATAACTGGCGGTCGTTAACTATCGATACTCGCAAGTACGTTGGCCTTGGACAAAGAAAAAAAGACATTCTTGCATTTTGGACCCTGGGTTGGTTCCAATTTAATACCCGACCGCCTTATCTCGATTTAACCAGCACTGCCTGGGATGTGTCCAACAACACTGGAAGAGGATATATCCAGGGACGATTCCGTGGTAAAAACATGCTATACGGCGAAGCCGAATATCGCAAGGTGATTACCCGCAACGGTTTGTTTGGCGCGGTGCTTTTTGCCAATGCCCAATCGGTAACGGATTGGCCTTCTAATCGCTTTCGCCGTATTCATCCCGGTGCTGGGGGTGGAATACGCATCAAGTTCAACAAGAAATCAAACACGAATGTGGCCTTAGATTACGGCTTCGGCGCCGATGGCTCCAGAGGATTTTTTGTGAACCTGGGCGAAGTGTTTTGAAATTGTCTTAGAACAGTCCTTCTGCTGGTTATATTTCTTTCTACAGTTTTGACTTATATCTAAATCTGAACATTTTTTTGTCTCGTATGTAAGAAGGTTTTTATTCCCACCCTCATTTTTCCGTCGACTCTTTTAAACTGCTTGTTGTTGCAAAACGAATAGATAACGCCTCTGAAAAACTCCAAACAACGGAATCATTTTTTATTTACCAAAATCAACCTTAACATGAAAAAGATCTGTTTTTCATTGAGCGCAGCCTTGCTATTATTTTCCTGTACAAAAGGACATTACGACAAGAACGGAGAGTGCACAAAGCAATCGGTAGAAGTGGTTTCCAAGATGGAAAACCAAAACGGTGGTCGTCCACTGATGGCAACATTATCTGGTGCACAGGAAGTTCCGGGTCCCGGCGATCCTGACGGAACGGGTACAGCAAAAATTTACCTGAATCAGGGGCAGGGAACGATCTCGTTCGAGCTGACAGTTTCGAACATTGCACCAGCAACAATGGCTCATATCCATCGGGGAGTTGCAGGTGTTTCCGGGCCGGTAGTTGTAGATCTGGTTGCCCCGTCTAGCGGATTTTCAAGTGGAACGGTGTCTGTATCAGAAGCGTTGATTAAAGAAATCCGTCAGAATCCGTCGGCCTTTTACGTCAATGTGCACAATGCGGAGTTTCGTCCTGGTGCTGTGCGTGGACAATTGTCAAAATAATTTCGATCCCTGACGTGGCAACCTGGAAAAACCCCACGAGAAAGAGCTGCCAGTGGCGGCTCTTTTCGTTTCGGTATTGGATAATAACCTCAAATTGTTTGTTGATATAAAAGAAAGAGCCTGACAGAATTGCCAGGCTCTTCAAGCACAATATACAATCTGAAGAAATCCTTACTGGTTGTTGTTCTTGTTTTCGTTATTGTTCGTAGCGTCCTTCACTTCTTCTTTCACTTCGTTATAGCCTTTCTTCACGCCTTTTTTCAAACCATCCCAACCATTTTCTATCGCATTACCTGCACGGTCAAAAAAGCGACCTGATTTGTTAACGACGGTACCATCTTCCAGTTCTACTTCTTCGCCATTGCGTACCGCACGTCCGTTACGACGAATGACCACGCCATCATCCAACGTAACATCATTATCAGAATCAACCCACTCGTTGTTTCTCCACACTCTTACTCGGCCATCTCGGTAAGTGACGTCACCTTCAGAAGCATTATAAGTTCCTGTTCCCGGTGCATTAGCTGCATTGGTGGATGTACTGTTAGATGAGTTTGCTGCTGAATCTTTTGTTGCAGCGGAATTGTTTGCATCGTTACTGCAAGCAAAGCATGTTGCGGCAATTGCTGTCATCAAAAAAACTTTCTTCATAGTCAAATTTGTTGGGTGATAAAATTTAAACCTGCCAGGCTGATCCATTTCTATCGATCAGCTTTGATAGCGGTAAAAATTTTGTGCCACCAGCAGCGCTCAACCCGCTTGTTACGGTTAGAGGTGTACACGTAAACTTAGACGGAGAGGTCTTCAATCCATTGCTGCTCTTCTTCAATTCGTGCGCCGCCCGATTGACTTTGGGTTAGGAGGGTAATAGCTTCGGGTTTATGATAAAGCAGAAAAAAGAAATGAAAGATTCTGCCTGCGGAGTTAACGTATGCAGCCTATGTGCCGAGTGTGCATCAAGGCGCCAGCGCAACAAAAAGCCAACGGTGGAAAATAGCAGGGAGAGCCGCTCACTTTATGATGCGGAAGCGCAATTTTATTATTTCTATTTTGGGGCTGTCCGCCGTGCCTAGTGTGTGATTATCCCTCCTGACCTTTCCTGCGAATCTATAATCTTTTCACTTTCGATGCTCGTACTTTTATTGCGGCACCCGCTGCACATCAGGCTTTAGTTTACCGTTGATGATCTGGCCGTCCGTGATTGCTATCTTTTTACCATCTTTTTCCACTGTTGCTTTAAATGTGCCATCAACAACGCCATCCTTTTGGTCCATTTTAGTAATGGTCACTTCCCCGTCAATAATGGACATGGCACTTAACGGGTCGTTATAATCAGGGTAATAGGTTCCATAACCCGTCATCTTATCACCCATATTGATTGGACCTAATTTGTAGGTTCCCTCGCCAACGCCATTCAGATTAACATTGATTGCTCTTTTTTCCTTGTGCATGTCGGATGTAATATTCAGCATTTCACCTTTTCCAAGATCAAACCGGGCGATGTTCCAACCGGCTGAAGAAACATCAGCACCATCAACTTTGAAACGAATAACATTTTCTCCCCCTGCATTGCTTGAGGAAGTATTCGTGGTTTTGTTGTCGGAAACGTCATCGGCAGTCTTGTTTTCTCCTTTTTGATCGCTGCAGGAAAGAAGGCAGATAAAAGCAAGAGCAATTGCAGTGTGTTTAGATCTGGTCATGGCAAATTGGTTTAGTTCCTACAAGTTAGTAACGGAAAAAGCACACTTGAAAAATTTTTTTCACGTGTAGCGAAGCATAGTCTAAATGGCAATAACCTCAGACCCATTATTCTATTTTGATCAGACTGCAGCGAAGCTTCGTGAATGAGTTGACATTAAGAATCCTTTAAGAGTTCTCAGAAAATAAAAAGTCCTGTTCTTCTTTATAGGACAAACGCAATAGCCTGATGAAAAAACTTTCGCTACTGGGAACGCTTCTTGTTCTTGCGCTGCTTTCTTCTTCTTTTGTTGAAAAACCTCGTGTAAAATCCTCCATGCGTACGCTGAGCAAGTCGCTGGCGTTTCCGGTGGCAGGTATAAAAAGTAATATTGGTAGTTTGTGGGGTGCCAGGCGGGATGGTGGCAGACGAAAGCACCAAGGCATTGACATTTTTGCAAGAAAAGGAACGCCGGTTGTTGCTATTTGCGATGGTGTTATTACACTGAAAGACCATACGCCAATCGGCGGCAAAACGCTCTGGCTCGACTCTGAAGATCACACCTGGACGGCCTACTATGCACACTTGGACAAACAATATGTAAAAGAAGGTCAGTTTGTACGCAAAGGGCAAGTGATTGGAACGGTAGGAAACACCGGCAATGCACGAACCACACCATCTCACCTGCATTTTGGAATTTACACAAACAGGGGACCCGTGAACCCTTTACCTTATGTGAAGCATTCGCCCAAAGTAACCGTGCAGAAAATTGCAAAAAAGAAAAAGGGAGCTGCGGTCAAAGCAAAAAAATCGAAGAAGGCGCAGCGCAGGAGATAGGCTTCTTAATTCAGTATCAGCAATATTTTCTCAATTAGTTCAGGCAACCATTGGTTGCCTTTTTGCTGCCCGATCCATCCTGATTGATTGCTAGCCTGCAACATTTAGTTGCAGAACTAAAAGCGTTGTATGTGCAGTTTAACTTATATAGGATTTTTAAATGTTTGCGTTGCTGCTCTTATTTGTTCAAGTATATCTGCACTCGACGAACAATTTCTTGATCAAATGTTCGGCACATTGCCTAATTTAGTGGTTGCTTCACACCTGTAAACCTACATGATGACCTACGAAACCCAAGTCGGGCCTATTGCGGCTCGTAATAATGTACGTGTATTTGGCAAGGGCCATCAACCGATGCTTTTTGCTCACGGATTTGGTTGCGACCAGAACATGTGGCGTTTCATCACCCCCGCTTTTGAGAACGACTTCCGTATTATTCTGTTTGATTATGTAGGTGCTGGTAAGTCCGACACCAGCGCTTATAATGCTGAACGCTATGCTTCGTTGCAGGGTTATGCAAAAGATATTTTAGAAATTTGCGAAGAGCTGAAATTAAAAGATGTAATCCTCGTGGGACATTCTGTTAGTTCCATGATAGGGTTGCTGGCTACCCTGGAAGCACCGCAATACTTTGATCGCCTTGTAATGGTGGGTCCTTCGCCAAGCTACATTAACGAGGGTGAGTACAAGGGTGGGTTTGAACGGGCAGATATCGAAGGACTATTGGATACGATGGAAAAGAATTACATCGGCTGGGCGAATTTTCTTGCACCTAACATTATGGGGAACAAAGAACGGCCGCACCTAGGCCAGGAGCTTACGGAAAGTTTTTGCTCTACTGACCCTATTATTGCTCACCAGTTTGCCAAAGCCACTTTTTTTTCCGATAACCGCCATGATTTAAAAAAGAACAAACTTCCCGTACTAATCCTGCAATGTTCCGAGGATATTATCGCACCGATAGAAGTTGGCGAATACCTTGCGAAGAACATGCCCAAGAGCACCCTGCGGGTGATGCGGGCAACAGGTCATTGTCCGCACATGAGCGAACCGGAAGAAACGATTTCACTGATCAAGGAATACCTGACAACGGCAGCCTGATGGAAAGCTATCTTTTAGATGCTCCCTGTTTGTATTTTGCTTCAACCGATGACAACCACCTCGTGGAAGTAAACCATCGCTTGTGCGAGCAGCTGGGGTATATAAGAGAGGAACTGATTGGCCAAAAGCTGGATATCATCTGTACTGTTGCTACCCGAATTTTTCAACAAACACATTTTTTTCCGCTGCTCAAAATGCAGGGGCAGGCAAGTGAGATTTATATCACGCTTCAGGCAAAGAACAGGGAAGTCCTGCCGATCTTGATTAATGCAGAACGAAAAGTTGTGGATGGTCGGGGTATTACCACGCATGTTGGCATTGTTGTCAATAACCGTAAAAAATTTGAAGACGAGCTGGTGGCGGCAAGAAAAGCTGCAGAAACTGCACTTAATGAAAATACTGCCCTAGCACAGGCAAAAGAAGCTATTCAACTTCATGCCGAGCAACTGGACCAGCAGGTGAACATGGTCAACCGCCAGAATGAGGAACTGAAACAGTTTAACCGGGTAGTGACACATGACCTGCAAGAACCGCTGCGCAAACTATTTGTCTTTACGAATATGCTATTAGAGTCGGAGGATGAGGCGGCCAAACAAAAAGCTGCGACGAGAATTTCCTCCGTGGCTGCCCATATGCGGGCTATTATGATGGGTTTACAGCAATACGTGTGGTTGACCGATACCAAATTGAAGCTGGAAAAGGTAAACCTGAATGATGTGGTACGTCTTTGTCAGCTCAAGGTGGAGCAAGAAAACCCAAGTGTTCCCATTCGTCTCCGCTCCGAACAACTTCCGACGATTGAAGCAGATGTAGAACAGATGCGGTTTTTATTTTGCGAGCTGCTCACCAACGCTGTACGTTTCCGTAAGCCTGAAGAAGATGTGCAAGTATCCATCTCTTGCCAGGAATTGTTGCTGAATAAGTTTCGATCAGTGCCTGGTAAGTATAAATATGTTGATCACTTAAAAATTGAAATAAGCGATAACGGAATTGGCATGGAAGCCGATTACAAAGAGCAGGCACTTGAGTTGTTCCGGCGCCTGCATATCACGAGTGGCCGTGGTGTTGGCTTATCGCTTTGTAAAAAGATTGTAGAGAACCACGCAGGTCAAATAACATTAGACAGCAAAGTACAGCGTGGTACAACCATAACTATCTGGCTTCCTTTTAAAAACACAGGAGAAAGCAATACGAAGCCTGTGCACAAACAAAAAATGCTGAATGGTGATGGCTGAAAAAGAAAAATTCATCCTATACGTGGATGATGACGAAGAAGATCGCGAGTTCCTGTCTGAAGCACTCGTGAGTGTAAGTCCGAATGTGCAGGTGAAACTGGCTGAGAACGGGCTGCAGGCATTAGAGTACCTGCAGGCTATCAAATCATCTCGTTTGCCTTGCCTGATTGTTCTTGATCTGAACATGCCTTTTCTGAATGGTATGGAAACCTGCCAGCGGATCAAGACTGATGATGTGTTGCAATCCATCCCGGTGATGATTTTCTCGTCAAGCGAAAAGCCTGCAGATAAGAGTAACTTCTCTGAAATGGGTATTGAATATTTTACCAAGCCAAACCACATTGAACAAATTCGTGATATTGCCGATCATATGGTGAATGTTTGTTGCAAATGTTAAGCTGTTTTGGCTTTCGAATAAATTAAGATTGAATGTTGTTCCCATAAAAAAAGCTCCACTTTTAGTGGAGCTTTTTTTTACTTGGTTAAGATGAATCTATAGCTTAACAAATGCCTTCACATCCACAATTTCTCCGTTTGCTTTACGAATACAGAGTTGATACTTGCCTGGTGCAATACCACTTGTATTCATCGTTAGCTTCGTAAACTGGTGTCCCAGTTCTACCTGTTTGTAATTGATAACCTGTCCTGCGAAGTTGATCACCTGCAATTGGTATTTACCCGCCGCTAATCCTGTCAATTCCAATTGCATTTCTTCCCTCACCGGGTTCGGATATAGCTTCACCAAACGATCGTTGTTGAAGATAACCGTTGCCCTCTCACTGTACTGAACAGAAGTTCTGCCAACTGCCTTTATACGGTAATAATTAACACCGTTAGCAGGAGAGTGGTCTGTTGTAAACTGGCGTTGTGTTCTATCAGTGGTTTTATAAATTGTGCTAAAGTTCTCGCCATCAATTGATCGTTCTACTTCAAAATAATGATGGTCAGAATTGACGGCAGATTCCCATCCAATCAATACTTCGTTATCAGCTTTAGTTGCCTGAACGGTAATGCCTGTCGTCCTTGCCGATGTCGCTTGAACTGTGCTCTTGATCAACTGTACATCATCAATATAGAAACCATCATCGTTTATACTGCCATCTGAAGTAAACTCAAACCGAACACGTACGGAAGTGGCACCGGTTCCCGTCACGCTTTTCAGGTCAATAATTTCCCGCACCCAATAATCCTGGTAGCCGGTCAGCGAAGGGACACCGGCTAAGGTTCCTTTACTTTCGGCAATCGTATGAACGCCAGGTAAGGCTGTGTACGTGGTGCCATTTGTTGACACTTTCACCTGCAATTTATCATGCCCGTTTTGTGAACGATAACGTGTCCAGAAACTGAGATAAGCAAAGGTGGCATCAGATAAATTGAACGTTGCAGTCGTATTAATCGTACGAGTGCTGCTTGCTGTGTAAGTTCCACTAGGTGATTCGGTTAATGAACGGGTGCCGGAGTTCGCGGAAGCTGTTGAGTAGTTCCAGGTGCTGCTCGTCCACTTAGCACCGGTTTTGCCCATCGTGCCGGTTTCCATATCATCCTGTAGCAAAACAACCGGGTTAAAGAACTTCGTAACTGTGTCCAGCATAGTAATGCCACCGGTTTCTGTCTTCACAACAAATCGTACTCTTCTTCCGCTTGTGATCGTATTAGGCAACGTGTAGCTTATACTGGCTGTTGCAGCAGTCAAATAGTTTGGCAGCGTCGAAATAAGGACGGGTGCGCCAACGGTTGAAATGTTCTCTAGTGGAAGCACAGTAATTGTTACCGCCAAGTCATCCCCGCCAACTCTCCTGACAACAAAATTAAATGTACCTGTCAGTGTAGTTAGTGCCATGCTCGACCTGTCGTCTACATCTACATACGAACCAGCATACAAGGCTGTCTGCAGATTGCTATATAACACATCCTTGCAGTAACCAATAATGGTACTGGCAGCAGGCCAGAAGGTGGTGAGGCCTAAACCTACTTCCGGACTGATGGCATAAACCGGCTGGCGGATTCCAACGTCGCCGCCCATGAACCAGTCATCTGACGTTCCATTAGCATTATAACCAACTGTCTCCAGGGGTGTGCCAACCTTGTAGATATTGTGCCGTGTGGCAATGGCCCGTGTTGTGTTAATGATGGTTTGATCGGTTGCTGTTAACGTCCCGGTGGGAACGCAATAGCCGTTGATCCAATAACCACCATAAGCATGATAATTCAATGCAAACTTGAAATTTTTTGTACGCAGGTATTGTTTGATCAGTTGTGTTTCCATGGCTGAAAAAGCGCTATCACCATGATAGGTCTGATCGGTTGTAACGTCTGATGAACCGTTGTTTGGATAGTCAAAACCAAAGCCGTAATTGCGGTTAAGGTCCTGTCCTAAACTCCTGTCCGAGTTAGGCTGGCGGTTTTTTCTCCACAGGCCGCCACCGTTTGGATTTGTTGTTTGGTTGTAAACATACCCATCCGGGTTAAGGCAGGGAATAAACACCATCTCACGTTGGTCAACGATCTCTTTGATGCGGTTATCTGTTGAGTAATTTTCCAGCAGGTACTGCATGAAAAAGATCAGGTTCGTCATCGCCAGGGGCTCACGTGCATGGTGCATGCCGGTGTAAAGAACCTGCGATTTTATCAACCCTGTGCTTACATTACCTGAAATGGTAACCGCCCAGATCGCACGGTTCTCATAGGTACGACCAATTGAATCAAGACGGACAAGTCCGGGATAATTCATTACCATGCTATCTAATTCCCTTTTCATCTCTGCAAAGGTGAGATAGCCACCCATGGAGCCCGGGTTGAACGCCGCAGGGGTAACAATCGTATTCAGAACGGATTTATCGGGTGTATTGAATAACAGGCGCCCTGTTTGATTTGCAGTGCTTCTCGAATTATCGTATTTAAAGAATTCTCTTGGATTATTGCGTCGCAAAAAATCTTCTTCTTCGTCATCTACCGTTACTTGAAATTTGACGCCGGCGTTTTTTAGCTTTTTGATCTCTTTATCGTCAACGGTGGTGGTAATTGTTTCCTCTTCTTCATTGTAAAAAGCGTGGTCAAGGTCGATGCCACTTTCCTGCAGTGCTGCTACGTTTGATTTCTTTACATTGATTTTAATTTGGCTGTACTTTGGTTTTTCTTGTGCATCGGCGTCAATTGCGGCTACGCAGATACAGGCGGCTAAAAAGCCTGCATACAATTTTTTCATGCTTCGTGTCAACGAGGTTTTTTGTGAGATAATGTTATGTTTTGGTTGAAATCAGCCGCACATGCAAGTATGTGGTAAAGGAGAATGGTGGTTCTTCAGGCATCTTGGATAGCAGTGAGTTTCGGCCGCTAAAATGAACCTTTAGTTTCATATAAGCAACTATTTACATAAATGGTAGGTAATAACACTTAGCGTAAAAAAGGCGTTTAAACCAAACCGTTGTTGGACCTAAGAATTTTATAATGTTCAACCTGCTCTTCGAAGCTTTGACTGCCCGTACCTTGCCAGTCTTTACCGGAATGCTATGAAGAACTTTTTAGTGTTTGTTTTTACGTTTTTTTGTTTGGTATCCGCGGCGCAAACAGATACAACGCAAAAAATAATTGCCGGTCGGCGAAATGCGCCTGCACAGCAGAAGAAGCCTTACCTCATCATGATTTCGGTTGATGGTTTCCGGCATGATTACGCAGAAAAGCACGATGCCCTTTTTCTACAGAAGATTGGTCGTGAGAATGTAAAGGCTAATTACCTGTTGCCTTCTTATCCTTCTTTAACCTTTCCCAATCATTACACACTTGCAACCGGCTTGTATCCTTCGCATCATGGCTTGGTCGACAATCATTTCTACGAACCTTCTTCGGCCGAATCATATAGCATGAACCGACGCGAAAAAGTGGAGAAAGGAAAATGGTATGGCGGCACACCATTATGGGTGCTGGCAGAACAACAAGGACTTCTTTCGGCATCTTTCTATTGGGTAGGCACCGAAGCGCCAATACAGGGAATTCTTCCAAGCTATTACTATCACTACAACGAAAAAATACCGATTGATCAGCGCATACAAACCGTCGTTGATTGGCTGCGCCTTCCGGAAGATCTTCGGCCGCATTTTATCTCCTTTTATTTTCCTGAAGTTGACCATGCAGGACATGATTATGGGCCTAATGCAACGAAAACCGGACTGGCAGTACGCTTTGTTGATAGTGCCATTCAAAAACTGACGGCAGCCGTAGCTACGACGGGCTTGGAGGTTAACTTTATACTGACCGCTGATCATGGAATGACAGAAGTGGATACCGTAAACCGGGTTCTTTTACCCGCACTTGATACCAACGTGGCAAAAATGGTTTGGGGTGGTGAATTGGCGCACATCTATGTGAAGAATAAGAATGCTTTACCGGCATTGTATCAGCAACTGAAGCAGAATGCCAACGGCTACGAGGTGCTTTTAAAAAATGAAACACCAAAGAGATGGCGCTATCGTCAGGAGGATGATCTATACAATCGCATTGGTGATATATTGTTGGTGCCTTATTGGCCACGGGTGTTTAGCTCTGCAGGAAGACGAATAAAGCCCGGTGCCCATGGATTTGATCCTTACGCAGTAGAGGATATGCGAACCGTCTTTTATGCATGGGGTCCGGCCTTTCAAGAACAAAAGTCAGTGGGACATTTTCCAAATGTTGATGTGTACCCGGTTGCTGCGCAGCTTCTTGGCCTTCCTTACTCTCATGCTATTGATGGTAAGAAAAAATTGTCAAGAAAAGTACTGCGTTAAAGGGCTTACAGCAATCGCAGGATCTTTTAAAGGCAAAAGACTATTCCTCTTTGAGAGGCTCAGGTTTAGTTACACAAACTATGCAACATAGTCAGAATGATAGTAGGGTCATTAATGAAATAATGTAAGATTTCATTTCATCGTTCCTGTGCATTTGCCTTTGTTGTCTTTGCTTTTAAAATTACGGTTTGTGGTTGCAGGTTTCCTGTGGTTAATGAAGCAGAGTTTTCGTAACCAAGACCGCGTCCACCAGTTAATAATTGGTAAGCAGCGGGTGAAAGCCATCGTAACAAAGCACCAAAGCCAACTGCCGCTGTGATCAGGAGCAGGGGTAATAATATAAACGAAATTATCCGGTATCCTTCCATATGGTGAAGCAGGTTAAAAAAGGGATCAATTAAAAGTGCGACAAGGGGAGCATGCATTGCATATATCATAAAGGAAAAGGCTGAAAGCCAAACAAACCAGTTACGTTTCATTGCCCATCTCACAATGAAGTCTCCACCATACCAGGCTGTAATCAATCCACTCACAACAGTAAGTTTATGCATCGCTGTTATAGCCATGTGTGTGCTGTCAAATACGGCAGGATTGCCTTGAAACGCAAGTATTGTTTTGATAGCAGCTGTAATAAAGAATATTGGAAGCCATAATGCAAGGGACATCCACCGCCTTGGTTTTTCAACATCGAACTTTTGTTTCTGCATCCAGATACCGAGGGAGAAAAAGAATAGGCCTTCGCCTTCAATTAATGGCGTGCCAAATGTTGCGAGCCACAGCAGGAATACAATTGGAAAGTAGATCCGTTTTGCCACCCAGTGTGTAACACACCACCGAATTCCTTTATAAGCTAGGTTATAAATGAGTAGAACCCGAATAAACCATAGCTGATAACAAACCGGGAAGAAGATCCAGCGTAGCAAAACTTCGTACCATTTATAATCATGCAATAGCATCGTTGTTTCAGAGATCTGCATCATGTGCGATGAAAGAATCCATTCTTTTGTTGCTGCAAATCTCTCCAATACTAAAACCATCAATAAGCCCACTGCGCTCCAGATTAAGTAGGGTGCTAGTAAGGTTCGTATCCTCCCTTTCATTCGCTGCGTATGTGGTTGGTTGTCCTTCAGGGCAAACAAAAAACCGGAGATCATAAACAGCATCGGGATACGAAAGCGGAAAATGCCATTCGCCAAGAAATATTGGGTGAAGGATGTTGGCGTTAACGGTTCGCCGGGAATGGTCCACGGCTCCATGTAACGGTCGTTCAAATTATAGCCGTGCACAAATACCAAAAGCAGCATTGAAACAAACGACCAAAACCTGAACTTTTGACTCAGAAAAGGAGAGGGCTTATTTTCTGCTTGAAGATTCATCAGGCGAGTTGCTATTAATGCGTCAAATGTAGAGCACTGCCGGTTTGCTATGAAGTGATGCTCGGCGCAAGAAGTATGAACTGCAAAAAGTGGTGAATGACTTGGAAAAGTCAGGAAGAAAGAGTTTGTCAGCACCGATAAAAACAAAAATCCCGGACGTTAGCCCGGGATTATCAATGTAAGCAATTCAATTCTTAGCGAACCTGCTTGCGAATTTCTTTTGCTCTTGAGTAGTGTGTTTGTAAAACCGGCATCATACGGGAAGCAAAAGCACGAACGTCAGCATCTCTTGCATCTGTCACCTCATCTTCAAATTCATCTACGTCCTCTTCATGTGCATCCACCATTATACGCATGTATGCTTTGTCAAAATCAGCACCTTGGGCTGCCATTACTGTCTCGATTTGTAACTTGTGCATTGGCAGCAAAGCGGTGTCAGGAATCATAGCTCCTTTGCTTGATAACAACTTTTTCATTTCCTGTGCTGCCATAGTGTGATGTTCTACCATCATGTTCGCATAATCTTTCACAGCCTGGTTAGTAGCTCTTTGCTGAGCCAGTTTACTTAACTGAAGCTCGAGAGTATTGCTGCTACCGGCAAGCACTAAAAACTTCGCGTCTTTCCTGTGGAGGCTGCCTGTTTGTACACCCATCGCAGCATAACGACCGGTAGAAACCATAGTGCCACTCATATCACCGTTGCCATGGTTCATACCGTTATGGTCCGTGCCGGTTGTGGTGTTGTTACCACTTGTGTTAGTGTCAGTACTGTTGGTATTCGTACCACTGTTGGTTGTAGTAGTGGTTGTGTTGTTCTTGTTTGTACCTGTGTTGTTTTTGTTTGTTGTTGTGTTGTTCTTTTTGTTTTTTGTGTTGTTAGGTGTCTGTTGAGCCGATGCTAAAGTAAATGCAAATAGCATGGAGCTCATCACGAGAATCTTCTTCATATGTTTGATGTTTTATGGAAGGTTGAAGCGGGAAATTTTGTGCCATACTCAGCTCAGCAAACAAAGTATTTTGATTTGTTCAATGAGTTTTTGTTTTGATCAGGTAAGGCTTTCACAATAAAACAAGCTAATCAGATTCTTTAATCGCAGCCTGTTGATGAGTTGAAATAATGATCGTAAAGTGGGGAATGTTTATGACTTGGTGATAGCTTCTCTAATTGGTTCTATTGTTTATTGATACTAAAAAAAGCTCTGCGTTACGCATCGAAATGTCATTGCTTCATTTCTGCATTTAACTCTCAATTCATTAGTAGACGTAATCAGTTGTTGTTAAAATAACAAAGTTGAGCTACAAGTTGAAGTTGACTAGCTCAACCGTAAATGATTTTTCGGTAGTAATGTGTATTTTCTTCAGCAACGTGTTGGTTAAGGCGCAACGTAAACTTTTAGAGTTAAAGACAAGGACAATATTTAGGGTGAAAGTCTTTTTTGAATGTCTTGATCAGGAGTCAATATCAACCTGGCTTTCAGTAAAAGGCCCGGGTCGCACAACCCAGGCCAACACAATAAACTAATTCGTATAATAAAGGATGAAGCGAATCTCTCAGCGACGACAAGTCTATAAACTACTACTGTTTGCTTCTGCTTTGATATTCACATCTGCTGTAGCCAGTGCTGTAAGCCTGTCATCGGTGTCGTGCTCTTCCATCAGGGTCTGCTGAAGTAGTTGCGCTGCATCAATCAATCCCAATTGCTCGGCATATGTTCTTGCCGTTCCGTACGCAGCAATTTCAAAATGTTCAATTTTCTGGCAGCCGCCAATGATCGCAGCATCCATGACTTCGTCACTTAAATTCTCGGCCATGATTTTTTGTCCTTCATCAATCAACCCTTCCATGCCCTTACACTTAACACCTCCCATGAGGTTGGCAAGAACGCCGGAATACCGTGTGACGTCTTCCTCACTGGATCCGATCATCGTACTCACCTGGTCCAGACGGCTTCTTTGCATTCTCGTTGTTTCAAGGTGCTGTTGCAACGCCTCCTTCAAAGCAGGATTGCTGGCCCTGGCAATCATCGCAGGTAATGCCTCGATGATCTGGTCTTCCATGGAGCACATCATTTGCACATCGTGCCGTAATAAAGTTCTGAGGTCAGTCATCTTATCCATAAATAAAAAATTTAGTAGATAATGGTGCCACAGAAACCATGCCTTGATACTTACGGTTTAGCTCAGAATTTTTTTAATAGTAGCCTGTAATTGATAGGAAAGAGAATGTGTGCCCATCTTTACTGCTGATGCCCGATAGCAGCTTTTTGCAACAGGAAATGTTGGTAAAAAACAGAATGTTTTGGGTTTTGACTGATATCGTTATTTTAGCAAATTCAATCTGCAACTAACTGTTATGAAAAAATTTATCCCGGTCTTAATCTGTATCTGCAGCTCTGTTTTCTTTTTTAGCTGTCAAAAAGAAGTCAGCTTCACAGATCCTTCTCAAACAAATAACGGTAACACTGGCCCCGGTGGCAATACTGGTGGATCCGGTTCGGCTAACAGCAATACGTTCTGTCCACTAACAAAAGATACATGGTGGAAATACAAGGACTCTTTATCCGGTGTAGTTACCGACGGTAAGGTCACCAGCAGAACCAAAACTATCGGCGGCATTCTTTATACAGCCATTGTTCCTGTCACTGCTCCTGCAACAGACACGTCGTGGATGGCTGCACCTCGTCCAAACTACTATATCACACAAAAAGGCGTAAGCCCACAGGGAAGCGTTTACAATGTGCTGTTTCATTATTTAAATGACACGGCTTCTGTTGGGTATAGCTGGCAATACAATGCCGGTCATGGTAATGGCTTTATTGCCTATATAAAAACAACCATCATGGAAAAAAACATCAGCATGACGGTGGCCGGAAAGAACTATACAAATGTGACTCATACAAAACTCGACCTGTCTTACGACGTGTTGGGTTCAATCGAGGATTTTGGCAGCTATGACTATTACATAGCCAAAGGCATTGGCATCATCAAAATAAGAACCGAGCTTTCGATGTTTGGTATACCCATTTTGCAAACCTCTGCCGACCTACTTGATTACTCCATCAAATAGGGCACATCACTTATTGCAAAGCCTCCCTTGAAACCGGGAGGCTTTTTTATTACAGTTGGTTAAACATCACGGAAAGAAACGATGATCAGGATTAGCAGTCCGAATTTCATGGGCTAATATTACAGGAAAGAAAATTGCTGTTCCAAATAACAGCCACAAGCTAATCAAACTTCTTAGCGCTTAAAATTGAACCGGCATCCATCTATTGTTTTTCCAACATTGGTAGTTGCTGCTTCCAACCGCGTAACCTGTAAACGTAAAATCGTTCATCCGGCTTGCCTTTTCTCTTCACACTGATCAATGAAGGCTTATCTATTTGGTGATAGTAGGACGTGTATTTTGCTTGTACATCATAACTATCGTCTGCAGGCACAATGCAATAGGCGGTATTTAAATTCACTTCACCTTTCCGTTGTGCATTGCTAAAAAGATATTCGTGCAGTTCATTTGGATCCCCCAGGCCGATCACCGGGATGTCGTTAGGATGTCCGAAGTAGTATTCAATATGCGCTCCTCCCCAATCATAGCAAATAACGGGTGTCTTTCCATCCAACGTATTACTAAGAGGGTCTTGCCTATACAGTTGTAAAAAAGCCTCATCTGCCGGCTTCCAGCTATTTTTTGATTCAGCCATTAACTGAAAACTGATAAAGCCTTTCGCCAATCGCGGTATAATCGCCTTATCTGTCTGGAGATTCTTTTTATCTGCTCCCATAGCTACAAGTGCCGGTTCAAAATGAACCAGGTACTGCCATACTCCTAAAAAAATAAGCAGGCTACCAAGTGAGCCAATGAGGACTTTTTTTACAAAGGTGACCGTGCGGCTGGCTAAGTAAATTGCCGCTAATGGGATCAAAGCTACATAGGACTGGCCGCTCCAATGAGGAAGGGTTAGGTCGCGGAACAAGGCAAGACCAAGCAGAAGCAGGGCAAGCGGCAGCGCAATAAAGTTCAATATCGACAAGGCGTCATGCTGCAGTTCTTTTGTTTTATCCCCTTTCAGGTAGGCGATCAGTGCAACAACAATCAGCATAACATTAACTGGGTTGTTATAGAGTAATTGTTGCAGCGCTTCTCTTAAAAACTCAATGAGATCAAGCATGCTTTCATTACCTGCAAAACGATTGGTGTGAAAACGGAACATAAGAAAGTCGTGCTGAATATTCCAGAGCAGTATCGGGCTGGCGACGACTGCCGTTAACAGTGCGGCGACATAGATACGCGGTTGCGAAAGCCATTCTCTTTTTTTCAATAACACAAATAATCCCAGTCCAAACCATAAAAATGCTCCGTACACTTTACTCATGATGCAAAGTCCTGCAGCAACGCCGAAAGTTATCCATGCTATCCAGTTTTTCTCGTCTTTGGTTATTTGTGTGATTGTCCACAAGGCGATTGTATAAAAAACCATTTGTGGTGTATCGGGCATGATAAAGATGCCGGTTGTGACCACAACATAAAATGATGCGTTGTAAAGACAAACACCAAATAATCCTGCTTTCGCCGAATGAATAGCAGTGCATGTTTGGAAAATAGCCCACGACGAAATGGCGCAGCCAACAACACTGCCAAGCCTGATAAACCCTTCAATGTCCTGCAGCAGCAGATTGGCCGTGAAGATCCGTATCCAGATAGCAACCAAGGGGGGGTGATCAAAGTAGGTCCACTTAATATCCTGACTATAAAACCAGTAGTAGGCTTCGTCAACACCCAGTTCCATGCTGAATGCAATGACACCGCGGATAATGGCGAATGCAACTACGACTGCGGCAGCCATCCGTTTGTAGGACTTATTTTCGATCAGTGTTGATTTCACCTTGTGGCTTGAAGTGATTAAGATTACCTGCCGTCTAAAAAAATAGTACCAACCAGCCAGCGTTATGGTTCGCTGGAGCTGTTTGCAAAAGGTGGAACGCCCAGCATACGGCTGAAACAATTTGCTTGTACTCTAGGCTAATGTTGAGAAAAGTGTAAGGCCCCAATCATCAACATCGGATAAAATTATTCACCAAGGAAGCCAATACTGCTGAGTACAAAACGGTCGCTTGCCCATTTAAAATAGATTGAATCTCCTTTCAACCATTTCTTTGTAGAAGCGTTGCTGGTTAAATAATGACTGTTTAAAGTCATCACCACATTTTCTTCGTTCAAAGAGTAGCAGATGTTTGAATTGTTGGCAATGGTTTTTTTCGCAGAACTAGGGGCTCCAGATTTTAGCAACAGCTTGATTTCGGGCGCAGGCAAAACTTTCTTGCGGTAGGGGAGTAACTGCTTTTTGGCGGTATATAGAAATGCAGACAAATTTTGTTGCTGGTAATTTATCCCACTAACACCGCCGGTTCGGGAAACAAGAATGATTTGTTCTCCATTACTACGCCGAAAGCTGCGCAGTTCGATCATGCCGGTTGCCCGCTGGCCTGTTTCAAAAGAAAGGGAAACGTAAAGGTAGTTTTGTACCTGTGTTGACACTCCATAGGTAATAGCAATGATTTCGTTTGAGTCGTTACCAGCAGGGTAAAAGGTTTTGCCCTGGAGTAATGAATCACGAGTGGCTTTTGTCATTCCATAAACTTCATTTACCGGAAGACGCAGGAAAACCTCTTTAATGACTCGGCTTTGCGCCTGCAAATGCATGCAGGCTATCATCAGGGCCACAACAATCGATGCTTTTTTCACCGGGTGAATGTATTGGAAATTGTCTTGGTTAACCACTGCTGTCTAGCCACCAATTTTTTTAGAAAAACGGAATTAGTAACTCGGCAAAATTGTTTTGGATCTCCATCCCAGGGCAGGCCTGACTTTAGCCTATAAAGAATTGGTATCCGCGATAAGATAACTCTTGGGATTGGACTTTCCTTACATCATCGTCATTTATACCGATCAGGTTCCGCAATACTTCTTGTCGGCAATTATTAATCAAGAAAGAGGTCCCGTTACTCCTGTTGACAGGACCTCTTTCATTTAAATTTTGGTAAACAGACAAGGGGAATTGGCCATTACATAGTACAACACCTTTTGCCTGGAAAGGTGTTGGAAGTTAGAGTAACCATGAAGCCGCCAATCAGATTTGTCATCTCTCAACGATCGGTTTCTTCGCCTGTGCTTTGTTCTTCCATTCGGTCGCCTGAGCCACCTGCTGCATCGTCGCGGCCGCTGGCTGTTCCCAGCGCTGCGGCATCACTTACATTCTCTACCGGCACGCCAATCTGGTCGGCAACGTTCATTCTTTCCTCCAGCGATAGTTCTGATAATTCATTGAATTGTTCTATGCGGTCATGGCCAAGGTTTTCTGCACTTCCTGTTCCTGGCTGCTGTTGCGGATTGTTCTCTCTATCGTTTGCCATATGAATAGTTTTCTATTGCTGCGCAACGTTGGTGCCAGTTATCCGCTCAAACCCTCTGTGTGAGCCATTAGCGGCCACGTAGGAGCCAACTCTTCTGAAGTAGGCTAATCTTTGTAAAAAAACCGCAAAGGGGAGGAGTACATGCAAGCCAGCCTTGATCCTTTGATTTTGTGATCTTTCTGATTTACCGTTATCTTCGTTGTGCCTCTCGGTTCTGTGGGTTGTATTAGTCGTTTTTTCCACATTAGTTTACTGCCCAAATTCGGGCCGCATCAGTTAGTGTTTTCGTATCGGACATTGTTATTAAGTGTTTATTCAGTAACTCTTTAAAGCATGTGTACTATGAAACTTTCTGATTTTATCCTCCTTAGCGAAAAAGAGAAAAGACACGCAGTACTCAGCCAGGGTGTCTTACTCGCTAAAAGGCAAACAGCATCAACAGTCACTTTTTTATTCGACGTAGAAAGCTTTTACGTAGAGGCCTGTTTTAATGCCGAGAACAAGGACATCGAAGAGTTTCGCATGTTCGATTCGGCACGGCTTCCACAGCTTTACCTGGATGGCATTCAGCTCGGTGATTTGCTGAACTAAAGAATGGCAAACAATACGTTTCTCTCTGCCGCAACATTGGCAAGGGAAACGTGTTGCCATTTGGCTTTTCTTTAGATATTCTCCTTCAAAATAAAATGTCGTCGTAAGCATTAATGTCTATCTTCACCGCGATAATTTGAGCCTCGCATTGGTATGTTAATTAGTCTGCTTCAAAAACCTGCATCTTAGTTAGTGTTACTTCTTGCCTTCTCAGATACTTTTTTACATTTTTTAATTATTTCAGAATGAACATTTATGTTTCAAACCTAAGCTTCAACGTACAGGATGAAGACTTAAGAGAATTTTTTACCGAGTATGGTGAAGTAACATCAGCAAAAATCATTAACGACAGAGAAACAGGCAGATCACGTGGCTTTGGCTTTGTGGAAATGGCTGACGACGAAGCATCGAGAAAGGCAATTGCTGAACTGGATGGCGCTACTGTAGAAGGCAGAACCATCAAAGTAATGGAAGCAAAGCCTAAGGAAGACAAGCCGGCTCGTAGCGGCGGATTCCGTAGCAACGGTGGTAATTTCAACAATGGCAACTCTTACAATAAGAATCGTTATTAATTTGTTGTAACAATGAATACGAAGCCCTGGTTATCCAGGGCTTTTTCGTTTGGTCAATCTGCACCAATTACTTTATTGCCAATGCACAGGCTTGTATCAATAAGCCGATGCAGCCGGTATCACATCAGCCTCTGAAAAAGAGTACATGTATTTTTTCTGCAGCGACGCAAGCTCAGCCTTTTTTCCTTGCGCTTTTAATGCCTGATATAACCCTAATAATGACCAGCCATTTCCGGGGTTCCAAACCAGGTCTTCACGATATACTTTTTCTGCTTCTTTTGGTTTGTTCAATTGCATCAGCCATACTCCAAGGTATTGGCGGGCTGGCAGCATCCAGAGTTTAGGCTCAGAATACAGGATGTTATCTTCTGCACGGATGGCATCCCGAATAGCAGCTATTGCCTCCTGATAATTTTTTTGATTGTAACGAATAGTGGCTAGCAAAATATTTTCAGCTACCTGTGATACTTCGTAAGGACTGCTGGTATACGGTACAAACCTTTCTTTCAATTTCTCGTCCAGTTGTTTTTCTTGCAATTGCTGCAAATACATTTCCGCCTTTACGGCATCGCCAACCTTAGACCAAGCCATACCTTTTGCAAAATCATCCAGCAGGCCAGCGTAGTTCCATTCAGGACGAATCCTTGTTGTATCGCTCAGAATATCCTGCCATTTGCCTAGCCGTACCCTATGTAGTTGCGGAAACATGTACAGGTATTGGAAGTAGGTAACGTTAATGGTAGGCAAGGCCAATTTGCGGGTTGCCAGCGATTTCTGCACCCCTTTTTTATACATTCCTCCACTAAGAGCACAGTAAGCGTCCACTGCGTAATAGTGTGGCACATGCACTTGTGGGTAAAGACCTTTTGCCAGCGAATCATAAAGGGCCATGCTTAAGTCAGCCTTCTCATTCGCATCTACCCCTTTTGCATAATAACCAATCCGTTCGTATTCATGACTAGACATGTGAACCATATGTGCAATGCCTGGATAAAGCTGAATCAGTGAGTCTGCTGCAGGTAGTGCTATTTCAGGATTGCGGGATGCTTCGGTTACGTGAATGTAGTAATGCAAAGCACCGGGATGCTGAGGCTCGACGGCTAGGATGGCTTCGCAATGACGCACTAACTCGGGTGTCCATTCCTTCGGACGGCCATCGTTGTGCCAAAAGTCCCAGGCGTGAGTCAACATTACGGCATCAGTGTAAAGTGCCTTGATATCGATATCCGTCGGATTCTTTGCCACCAGCGACCTTAGAGCATCAGCGTAAGCGATGTTGAGGGCAGTTCTCTGTTTGTCTGAGGTGTCTGCTACATTGTATCGGGCTTTCATCGTTTCGATTAAATCCTTCTCCTTGCCTGAGGCAGCAATGGCAAATTGATTCATCTTTTCCAGCACAGCCGGGATGCTTTTATTCATCTTGTATGAATAACCGTAGTTGTAGCTTGGTCCTTGTGCCAGTGCCTGACCCCAGTACACCATGGCACTTGTGCTATCGAACCTTGCCGCTTCGCGGAAAGAAGCAACTGCTTCGCGACTATGGTAACTGTAATACATGGTCAGCCCTTGATTAAAGTAAAACTGTGCGCTGTCGCTTACCGTGGAGATCGCATAATGATGTCGCCGCCAGCCAGGCAGCACCCCAATGAATTTACCGGAAGAATTCACTCGGGCTTCATCATCTGCAGGCGCACATCCAATAGCCATGGATTGCTTGTCGTATGCAACAGTAGCAGATTGGTCGTCTTTCTGAGTGCTTTGCAGCAAGAGGATGCTTCCAAAAAGCAAGGGGCAAAAAACAAAAAAGCTTTTTTTCATAATCGCGGTTTTGGTTGGCATTATGATCCGCAGGTCTAGATCAACCACTAGTAAGTTATTAAAATTATTTGGAATGGGTTGCCGGCGCTTTACTTCTTTTTATAGCTGGATATTTTTCGAGAGCAATAGACCTGAATGGTAAAACGGCAAAGCGAGCCTGCCATTTCATTACACATCAGCTAGTTGAAGAAAAGTTGAATAAGAACGCTGAATTTACTTGAAAAGGTCTTCCCGGCATTTTTCCTGATTGCTACATCTTTTCAATCTGTCTTTCTTCATTTCTCGTATATCGCCTATTGTAATAAAACAGATAAATATGATCAACTACCTGAAACCAACATTCCTTGCAGTAGCCTTTTCGCTTTGTTTAATTTCCTGCAAGAAGGACAAAGAAGAAACCAAGCCCATGATTATGAAACCAGCCTACGCTGTTTCAGAAAGTAACCAGCTACTGACCTTTGACCCCGAAAACAATGCTGATATCGTTCGTGCTCCTATCAGTGGCCTGCAGGCAGGCGAAAACATCGTTGGCATAGATGTACGTCCAGCCAACGGAATGCTGTATGCCATTGGAAGCAATAGTCGGATATATACCATCAATACATCAAACGGCGCAGCCACATTTGTGGCAACGCTTTCTGTGGCTCTGAGCGGTACTTCATTCGCAGTGGATTTTAACCCGGTTCCCGACAGAATCCGGATTATCAGCAATACAGGGCAAAACTTACGTGTGAACCCAATGGATGGAGCAACAATTAACGATGGCGCTATCAACCCTACGCCAGCAGCTGTAACCGCTGCGGGCTATACCAATAGCATTGCGGGAGCAACCACAACTACTTTGTTCGTTATCGACACAGATGTGGATAGGCTCTTTATTCAAAACCCGCCAAACAATGGAACGCTAACCATGGGAATGAACCTTGGCGTGAATGCCGATGCTTCCAACGGTTTTGATATTGGTGGAAAGGGCGGTGTGGCTTATGCTATCCTTTCTGTTGGCAACAATACATCTCTTTATACCATTAACCTTACAACAGGTGCAGCCACCGAGGTACGATCGTTTGGCGAAAGAGTCAGAGGGCTCGCACTAGGTAATGATTTTTAATTGAAAGGAACATAGTGAAGCTGTCTTGCAAAAGGCAGCTTTTTTTATGCAAAGTCTGGAAGAAAGGCTGTGAGTTGCTTGTTCATTCTTTCGTTCGCTTAGCGTTTGCTAAATCATTTTGCTTCGAGCTGGCAGATTTGGATAGGGAGAAGACTCCATTCATTCCCCGGTAGCTATTCAAACGTCAGTGCTGATTGATATGGGCTGGCAAAATCTTTGTAAAAGGGTTTAACGACAAAAGTTTCAGAAGGAATAGTTCAAACGACAACGATGAAAAAGAACAAGATTTTTTACACAACAGTACTTTCCCTGTTATTGATAGGACTGGTTGTATCCGCTCCCGCTTTTTCACAGAACGCAAAAGAAAAAGAACTGATCGAAGACAGCCGGAATGCAGAAGCAGAGTTTGTTAAGAGTGATAGCCTGATGCAAAGCTTATTTGCTAATTCATATGCCTACGTCATCTTCCCTAACGTTGGGAAGGGTGCAATTGGCGTCGGTGGGGCTGCGGGCAATGGCATCGTTTTTCAAAACGGAACGCCAATTGGCAGTGCAAAATTGAAACAGGTGAGCATCGGATTTCAATTAGGCGGACAAACTTATCGCGAAGTCATCTTTTTTGAAAACGAGGCCGCACTGGAACGTTTCAAACAAAACAATTTTGAATTTGCCGCCCAGGCCTCCGCGGTTGCAGTAACCAAAGGAGCCTCTGCGAATGTAAAATACAGAGATGGCGTGATGGTGTTTACGCAAGAGAAAAAAGGTTTGATGTACGAGGCTTCTATCGGCGGTCAAAAGTTTAGTTATTCGTCGTTTTAATTCTAGGGAGACGTACGTCTTCGTATACCTGTGTTGAGAAATGGCGGCTCATCACAGGTATAAATGAAATTCAATTCAGTTTCTTTAAATAAATATTTCGGAACTCAATCGGCTGCCCTTCGCTTTGCAAGGCGATGTAGCCACTGGTTAACGGTTTGCCCGGTTGCCAGACCGCAGGGTCGAAACGGTTGGCAACACCGCCGCCCATAGTAGGTTTGCTGTATTGCAATACCGTATCGCCGTTAATGATATGTGTGATGAGGCTATCGTGCCGTACGATCAATTCTGCCTTTACCCATTCATCTTTCCCGTATGTTTTAGAGGTGGAGTTTAAGCAATGGCCGTCGTACTGTTTTCCGAGGTATACGATTTCCGTTCCCGGCGAACACATATTGCCGGTTGAACGGGGCTTGCCATCACCAAGCCCGGCGAGGAACTGCATTTCTATGGAGATGGGCCAATCCTGTTCTTTTGGCATGGTGCGTGGGTCCTGCGAATGAAACATCACACCGCTGTTCAGCAGCGTATAAGAGGGTGCTCCTTTTTGTAATTCGCCGGAGAAGCGGTATTCGAGCTTAAGGTGATAATCGGAAAAAGGTGTTTTGTAGTACAGATGCCCAAACTGGTCCTGGAATTCATTGTATTGATCGTACCGCACTTTGATCATCCCATCCTCCGCCCGAAACGTATTTCCGAAGTTAACACCTACGTTATGGCGATGAATTTTCACAATCCAGTCCTTTAAGTTAGAACCGTTGAACAACGACATCCAGCCGTCATTCTCACCAGCATTTTTGGAAGCCTGGTTGGGACCGGCACAGCCAGAAATGAGAACAATTGCTGCAAAACAAAAGGACAGGAGTGAAAAGAAGGTTTTGTTGGTCATGGGTTGTTTTGATAAGACTAAGTTAGCGCAAGCAGGATCGGTTTCTTGCCTGCCCTGTGCTGTGGCTTTCGGTTAAAAAAGATTGCAGACGCTTTTTCTATTTTATGCAACCCGCAAGATCTTTTCCATCTTGCGGCCCTTTGCCAGTTCATCAACTAATTTGTCCAGATACCTTACTTGCCGGGTTGAGGGGTTGTCAATTTCTTCTATCCTGTAACCACAAATAACACCCGTAATCAACTGTGCATTTGGATGGATGGTTGCGCTTTGAAAAAATTGCTCAAAGGTTACTTTTTCTTCTATAAGCTTTTGTAGTGTCTTTTCATCATAGCCGGTTAACCACCGGATCACCTCGTGAAGTTCTTCTTTTGTGCGGCCCTTTTTTTCCACTTTGGTTACGTAATGTGGATACACCGACGCGAATGTCATCTTCGCCATGCGGTCGTCATGATTGCTTGTGCTGTTCATGTCTCAATTTACAAAGGTTTTGTGCTGTTAAGATGATAGGTCCAAACTCGAAGATGATGACAAAGACTAACGTTTGCTTTCGCTTGCATTAAAAAGAAGAAAAGACACAGCTATACCTAAAAGACTTTGTTTAAATCATTGCCCTTGTATTTTTCAGTTGCTTTTCTGTGCAACAACACGAAACCCATGTAAACAAACCAAAGCACTGAGAAAGCGATCAGACCTTTCAAATTCCATTGAAGGTCTTCCGGATCAAAACGTCCGTGTATACGCTTACGGAAAAAACGATTGGAATATTCTTGGGCATATTCCACTCCCATACTGAACAGGAAAAGAGTGAAGAAAATGGCTAGGTGACGTACCAACTTTTTTTTAGCGAAAAGGAAATTCAGGAAAGCGGCAGCTGTAAAGTAAAAGGCTGCGTGCAATTCTTTGTCGATGTGTCGGAATGCCGATGGCAGTTTTATCATAAACCCAATGACTGTTGTAATAAATACTACTGCTACAAGAAAAATTTTCCAGCGCATTGTAAAGCTATTATTCATGTATCAAGTGCCAATCAAAAGCGGACTGTCTGAATAAACGTTTGTTTCCGGAAAATATTGGGAAGAAAAGTTCAATGGATTTGTGACGAATAAAAAAAAAGAAAGCGGCCACTTTGTTAGTGGCCGCTTCTACATTAAAGACTGTTTCTGTCATTTAAATCTGTATCTGTACGGCGTCGCCTTTCGCTGTCGCCTAAGTTGTCAATGTCCACTTCTGTATTACGAACGGTATCACGAATCGTTTCATCCCGCTCGGTCACATCTTTACTAACCCGGATTTCTTCTACTACCCGCGCTTCCTTGTTCACCACTGGTACCTCTGTTCGTTCTGTCAGTTCGATTTCCTGTTCGCGGAAATTTTCTGCATCACTTGATGACAATGGCCGGTTCACCGGTTGACGTTCCACATGCACATGTTCTTCCCGTAAGCGAACATGTTCTTCTACGGGGCGTTCTACAATACGGCTACGCACTCTCACACCACCTCTTTCTTCGGTGCGTTTGCCAACTTCAAGGTTTTCTTGCACTCGTGGTATCGTTGTTTCCCGGCGTTGATCGCTCCCGCTGCTTGTGCGAGTATATTGTGCATCTCTTTCATCAACGTCAATAGCACCACAGCTGTCTAAAATATCGGCCGCCCTATGTGCTTCTTCATGCGATTGGGCATGGACCGTTACAATACAACGGCTGCTGCCACCCACCCGCGAATAGCGATCAGTTTCATCGTCATCATCGCCGAACAAGGATTTAAAAAATCCGCGTATACCGCCTTCATCATTTGAGCGATCCCTGTCATAGCCCACTGTTTCTGATCCTGCGTTCTCTCGAATGTCAACATGGCTTCTGCTGACGCCTACTTCTTCCAATTGATTCACAGCTCTACGAGCCTCTTCTGCACTGTCAAAAAAGCCAATGACTGTTTGTGCCATAAAACCTCCTGTTTTTAAAAATGAAAATTATGGTTTGCGATTTTCTAGCGGTGTCCGTTGTATGTCCACCTCTTCTTTTTTCAGTTTTACTGTTTCCTTGTGTTCTACAATTGTTTGCTGTTTTGTGATACGAATTTCTTCTACCAGTTCCAAGCGCTTTTCTACCACCAGTACTTCCCGCACTACAGGTATAATGATGGTATCACCTTCTTCCCGTACCGGTGGTGTTGATTCTATAAATACATTAACCGGAACTTTTTCTATGGAGTAGCCCTCTTTCATGAGGGGAATGTTAACTGACTTTTCAACCTCGCTGACTGTCTTACGAATATTGACCTTGCCAGTCTCTGTTTGCACTGTATTGATCTGCGCCTGCTCCTGCACTACCGGAACTATCAATGACTCTTGCTGCTCAGGCGCCGAAAGTGCAGGCTCTTGACTGCCATCGGATGCACCACCACTTTCTTTTTCCCTCTGTTCCTTCTCCTCAAAATATTTCTGAATTGTCATAGTGGGAATTTTGGGGCGAATACTATGCCTTTACGGAGCCGATTGAGTTCCTGAAGTTGATTTAAACGGAAAACTTTTTTCGTGTTTCAACACTCATTTGCAGGACTAGTAGCAAGCACCATGAATTAATGGAAAAAAATCAGCATTTGAAGGAAACAGAACAATAGGCGATGGGGAGCTTGACAGTAAACAATCGTAGCAATTAGCAACACCTTTATTCTATGGCAAAAAGCGGAAAAGGTGTATGTATCATACTGCTAATAACCGGGTTAAACCCTTTGGCTAGAGGAGCGCTTTGAAATTGAAAAAGGGCCAGGTACCCGGTTTCCCACCAATTGTTATCAAACATTAACACGACGAATGGCTATCAATGGCAGCAAAAGCTACTCCGGCCCTTACCTTCGCCGACTGCTACGCAAAGAACATGGTCACCTTCTTATTAAAGATGTGCATGACCGTTACGGTTCCTGCTGATATGAACAACGAGTATGATGAATAGTAATAAAGAACCCGCAGCAGGGGTTGAAGTAAACGAGAGAGGAGTAGAACAAGGTAAAGATGGAAAACATTTTTCTGATGATGATGTTGCCACTAGCCGACGATTTGGTGTAACGGATTTATGGCGAATTCGAAGCAATGCCCGGTCATTCAGAATCCATAACAGGATCCCCCGCTTGTAACTTGAAACAAGTTCCTTTTACTGCTAGTAAAATTGCCGGCCTGCATAGTTGCAGGCCGGTTTGTTTGTGAACGGTCGTTTAGAAAGGAGCTGAAAATCATTAAAGCAATCGATTGATGAATTCAACTTATAATACGAGAGATAAAGAGTAAGTCAAATGCAATAGAACGGACAGCCGTGCATGGTTTCCCTTGGTTATATTTAATGCCTGAAGAATTTCTTTTTATACCTGATGGCCGTAGCCTACGTAATTGCAGGCATCAATCACTTTGTCAATCCGCAAACCTACCTGGCTATTATGCCGCGCTGGCTTCCTGCGCATGCAACCCTTGTATTTGTGAGCGGAGTTCTTGAAGTTTTATTTGGTGCATTATTACTTCCGCTGCGCACCCGTCGATGGGCAGCATGGAGTCTGATCGTTTTGCTTATTGCGGTATTCCCTGCCAACGTTCAAATGCTGGTGAATTATTACAGTGAGGGGAATTCTAAGCTATGGCTGGCGGTGTTGCGATTGCCTTTGCAAGCATTGCTAATCTGGTGGGCTTACCAGTACACAGAGCCTTTAGTATTTGAAAATGGACAACGTATTAATTGAAGCAATGCTTCGTTGAAAAAACTGAAGTATGGTGGAAGAAATTGTTTCCACTAAATAGTGCATCGAATTCGGAAACTGCTTTCAAAAATTTTATTTTAGGTAATTATTGATCTAACCTGCTTTTATGGGACCACTCGGATTAATGAACTAATCATTCTTCCCGTCTTCTTTATTTATAGATACAGCAAATTAAAAGGTCGTGTAAAAGAGCTCGAGAAACAATTAGGAGAGAGAACCGATCATTCAGCTAAGTAATTGAGAGCTCAAGCTTATTTACAACTGACTTCACAATTAGCAATATTCGTTTGCTATTTTTTGCCCGTAGCAGCCCATCGAATACCGGCAAAAAGATGCTGTAGAAATGAGGCATCGCTATAATTGGCTGGCAGGTGACCAAGCGCCGTGTAGAACGACCGGCCACCATCAAAGTCGTGGTGCCAGGCCACCGGGTGAAAACTTCCCATACCTTTTCCTTCTTTCGAACCCGACTTTGCCTTTGGGTTATAGGTCGTTTCATCTACTGCTAGGATGTATTGAAGGCCCTGGGTTTTTTCGGGGCCAAACTCGTACCATTCATCTGTCCAAAGGCGGGCATCTAACTCTTTCAAACCCGGAAATGTTTTGTCGTTCACTACCAGTTTTGCTGTTTGGTTTGCCGGGTGAATATAAAACATGCGGCCAACCAATTTTGTGTACCACTCCCAATCATACTCGGTATCAGATGCACTGTGAATGCCCACGAAACCTTTACCCGATTGGATGAACCGCTCCATGACTTTTTGCTGTGCCGAATCAAAAATGTCACCGGTGGTATTCAGAAAAATAAGCACCTGGTACTGCTTTAGATTTTGATCAGTGAAACCTTTTGGATCCTGGAACACGTCAAGCGTAAATTCCTGCTTCTGTGCCATCTCTTTCAAGGCTACTACACCATAATGCTGCGACTCGTGATGCCAGCCTTTTGTGGTGGTAACAACTAGCGCCTTAAATTGCTTTTGTGCATAGCAGCTGACTGTAAGGAACAGAACAGGCAGAAGAAAGAAGAGTGAACGCAGGCTTCGCATGGGTTGTCTGGTTTTGAGATCATCAAATATAATTGATACATGCCTGCCAGTAGTTGCAAACTATGGCCGATCACTTCAGAGTTTTGTACAGAAAACAAAAATGGAAGTAGAAATGCAAATAGCGAGGACCTATGTCTTTCCTTCCAACTGCATCGTAACCATCCGGTTCAATGTTCCCAGGTTTCCCAAGGCGTCACCCATCGTATTGTTGAAATAGGCATATACCTGCCGGCCTTCCTTTAGCCACGCGGCAATACGCTTTGCATGGTTCAATAAAAACGCATCACCATAACTGTCCCGGTAGTTTCCTTCCGGACCATGAAAACGCAGGTAAATGAAATCGTCTGATACCATCACATGCGGCGTGGCCGACTTAGGCATGTCCTGTTCCACCATTCCAGCGCCAATGCTTTGCAGCACCCGGTACACTTCCCGGTTGTACCAGGAGGAGTCGCGGAACTCCACGGCTATGTGCCAGCCTTTTGTATCACTCTTGAGGCATTCCAAAATGCCCTCCAACTCTTCCTGTCGATCCCTTTTTACCGATGGTGGTAGTTGCACAAGAAGGCAGCCTTTTTTTTCACCTGCCTGCGACACTGCCTCTGCGAATACTTCCAGGTCTTCCATTTTAAACTGAAGGCCTTTTGCATGTGTTACGGTCTTAGGTACCTTGAACGTAAACCTGAAATGAGGCGGCACACTTTCCCGCCATTTCTCCACTGTGACTGGCTTAGGTACTTTGTAAAAGGATGCATTGATTTCTACGGAAGAATAGAGCGATGCATAATAGGTCAACCGGCTGGCGCCTTTGAATTCGGGTGGGTACTCGGATTGTTTGACGGGTAATACAATGTTGCTGGTACCGGAATAAAAGGGGCGGCTACTTTCCATATTTAAAGAAGAGCAAAATGTTTGCCTTCTACAAAAGCAATTAGTTTCCTTGTGAAAGATAGTCTCATTGACACACTAAGGCCGCATGCTTAGGATTTTACATAAGCTGGTTGGCAAGAAAAAATGAAGACGCAACAGATCATTTGGATTTACGTGTAGACAATCTAGTCTGGCAGATTTATTTTTTATACAGCAGTTTGAGGCCCTGGCTAAAAGCCGCGAGGTAAGCAGAGCCATGATCTTCAAATGGAATGATGCGATCGGTAATGTTAAGGCCTTTGTAAGCATGTTGGCGAACGGCATTCACAAACTTTTTCATGGGATCAATCATCCGGTCTTTCTCTTCTTGTTCGCCCACGGTAATCAGCACCTTTGCATTCAGGGTCCGGTTACCGGCTTTGTAAAAATCGTTCTCTAATTCTAACAACTTGAAGTTGTGCCACTCAAGCGAAACACTGCTCAGGATATAGTTCTGAAACAGCGTAGGCTCTTTCAACAAAACATAGGCGCCAAACAATCCTCCAAACGAGTGCCCGGCAAGGCCGCGTTCTTTTACCCGGAACTTTGTTTCCACAAATGGAATGATCTCTTGCTGTAAAGCGCTGACAAATTTTGCCGCCTCCCCGGTCCGAACGTTTAACTGATAGTCTTTTAGCATCCGTTCAAAAGCAGTGTCTTTTGTCGGTGTATAATCCGGTGTGCGGTTATTCATGCTGGCCATCACAGTGGTGCTTCCTTTGTAGCCTACACCTACGATAATCATGTCACGTACGGCTTCCACATCCCGCAAGGCGCTATAGTTTGTTTGCATCACGTGGAACATAAAATTGCCGTCGAGCACATAAACGATGGGAAATTTTGCTGTGTCCTTTTCCTTGTACGACTGCGGAACCGATACGAAGATTTCGTACTCCTGACCCGTAAATTTTGAAGGCAGGTGGTAAATGCGGGTGCTGTCGATGCGTTGTGCGTTTAGCCCAGTGGCAAACAGAAGAAGAAGAAGGAAGCAGAACATTCGGGTCATGGCAGTCGTTTTAATTCAGAAAAAAGCACGGCAATATGGAGGGCTTAAATGTATCGACAAGGCTGAAAATTAGTAACGGTTAGCTTTCGGTTTAAACGGAGGCTAACCGGTGCTGCAGAAAGGAGTTAGTCGGATGAAAAAATACTTCTTATAGCTTGGATTGTCAACGCAGGTCAATAGTTATAAAGCAACGCTGCTATCTCTTGATTAATAGAAAGAAGGTTGAAATATTAGGAGTAGCTGGGCTTTGGAGGGGAGGGGTTAGCCGTTTTTTTCATCAGAAACATTATAGCCGCTAACGCAGCCGCGACGATGATCATCACGAGGATATGCCCGTCAAAAAAGTTCATGAAACTTCCGGCAAATTTTAGTTCCCTGTTGCTTTCGGTGGTTGATGAAGAAGAGGACGGCCGCAGGATATGCGTATCGCCTAACACGGCACATTTGTTTGTAACAATTACTGAACTGGTTGTTTCGACATCCCGACGTTCAACGCCACTTTCCCACGAGCCAAAAAAATGAAGCAGGTAAACCGTGATCATACTTAAAAGAATGCCTGCCGCAAAAAAGCGGGCAAACTGCCGGCTGGTATTTGTGTTCTTCGTTAACATTTGATAAAAGGTTAATTCAATTGAAGTGGTTGACAAACCCGGTTTCTTCATTCCGGGTAAATGTTTTGACAAGGCAAACTCCATTGAACAGACCTGCGAATAAGCAAATGTCTAATGACCGGCTATTATCAATCTGCAACCGGATTGGTGCCATGTACGTGGCCTTCTGATTGATGTCTTGTCTTCACGTATGATAGCACAACGCTAATAGCGACAACATTGAACAAAAGGGACTATAAGAACACTCAGGCTTTTAAAATGCTATGTAAAAAGGTTTGCAAGGCTGCTGATTTACCTAAAGGCTCCATAAATAAAACAAATAGATTAACGCCTACGGCGAGATACGTAGCCGGGTGTTTGATCTTGCCAAACCGTTTTGCAGCTAATAAGGTCATGGCAATAATAATCCACTGTGTGAGGTAGAGGGGAAGCATGATGTCAATATTCGGCCACTGCTTTATGTTCATGCCGACATAAACATTTTGAATGCCACGACCAAGTGCCGGCATCATAATAATAAACACCGTTGACATTAACCACCATGCATGGTTCAAAAGGTTTTTTCGTTGGGTTATACTCTTGATCACTGCAAAGGCAAATGCCGACATCATTACAATTTCCACAATGGCTACGGCAAAAAAGAACCAGGGTTGAAAAGGCCCAAATCGTTCCGGCATTGCAGCCGCCTTTTCAGTTGTGGCAATGTCGCGTTGCATCATGCTCAAGGCAGTTAAGCAAACACCTCCCGCTATAAACATACCAATGATGCCGTTGGTCCGATGTCTTGCCATCTGGCCATGCATAGCATAGTAAGGTTGCAGAATCAGATACAGGTACCAGGCTGTTCCCGTCCAATAGTGCACATGAACCGACCAGGCGTTATCTGTAAAATCACCCCAGTAATCACGGAAGATGCCCAGTTGCATAAATATCATTGGAATGATCATCCACAGGTGCAGATTTTTGTATTTGTGTTTAGGCATGGCTGCCTGAACGTCTGCAGGCGGTAAATGACCAGCAATCCGCTGCGTTTTTTTTGTAAAGAGATACATTGGCGAGGTTTGAAGAAAAGTAAGTTACAACACAGCCCAATGATTGTATTGCTATTGGGACGGCTAATTAGGCTGTGGGTAGGAAGAAATTAGTATTCGGTCCTTATGGCTGAGGAAACGTTTAGCCGTAGCCCTTTCTTCAACAAAAAGGATCGTTTTTGAAAACAGCAGATGAACGTAAAAAGGCCAACCTCTGTCGCAGGCTGGCCTTCATATAATTTTTGTTGGTACCGTAGTTTATTAGAACCAAGCTTTAAGAACGTGAGGATGAGATGCATCAGAATAATCGCTCCTGCGGCGGCTTAATTCCGTTCAGCCGGATATAAATGGTTGTTTGTCCGCGGTGATGATCCTGGTGTTCGAACGTTTTGTTCATCATAGCAAAACGGGTTACATCGTAGGTGTTGAAGACCTTTACGGTTTCTCCCCATTTGGCTACGTCCGTAGCTTTAATAGTGTTGATGCAATAGTCGTAGCTGGACGTGATATAGTACATCACGGAATCTTTCACTTGTGCACTGGTCCTGGATTCTAATGTCATCGAGAGCCAAGGCGCAGGCGGTGTGCCTGCAGCGGTCATCATCAGGAAAACATTACCGCCAGCCAGGTGCAACATTTGCTGGGCAAAGCTTCGTGTGCTATCATTTGGCTTAAATCCGTATTTGTCGGCAGGCATGGTATTGAGATAGTCAATGGTGTATGCCTTCGCTCGTTCCCAGTCTTTCACCATTTGTGCTTTAATGTCGGCGGACGTCAGGCCCTGGCTTTTTGCAACAGTGGAAAATAGGAGAATGAAAAGAAAAAGGAAAGAACTGGATAGGTGATTTTTTCTCATAAACTGTGATTTTAATGATGGTGAATATTTCCTGTGATGGAAGCCTTGCGGAAGTTTATTCGTTATGTTGTATGATGATGATTGGTTGTTACAAAGGTGAAGTCATTCAGGGTAGCAGGCAAGGTGTGATAGCGGCAAGATGAAGCGGTGATTGCGGCAAATTTTAATGAAAGAAGTGAAAAAATCTTCGTCTTAAACACCGCGCTATTTTGCCAAGTTAAAAAGAACTGGTAGATGGCTATTGTTCAATTTGAACAGAGTCAATCCATGCATTTTTGTTGTAGTCCAAGGCACCTACCACAAGGCACTCATCTCCAAACATCTCTTTGTCAAGGTGCGTTCCAAAGTTTTTTAAGATCTCCATCCAGTCATCAGGCAAATTGGTTCCCTTTCCTACTTTGATATAAAATTGAAAACATCCCTCATGGTAGGTGATTTCATAGCTAAGTTCAGCCGGCAGGGCTCGCAGGTTTGTTCCTGTAGCTGGGTAGTTGTTCATTATTTCCAGGATGCTGTCTTTAATAGGCGTGTCTATTCCCTCTGTGTGATCAAGCTTATAGGCAACGGTTGACACGGAGTCTGCATCCGTATCGGCGTTGTCTGTTGTGGTTTCCGATGCAATTCTTGGCTCATTTTCATCCTCCTTTCCTGTCATCTTAAAAATGAGAAAGATCACCAAAGCCAGAACGACCGCACCGGCTCCGTAAAGGAGCAGCTTCCGCGTAGAACCGGCTGGCTGGGCTGCAGTTGATTCCCCGGAATTAAGGCCACTTTTGCTTGTCGTTTTGGTTATTGGTGGAGGTGTCCTTTCGTAGTTGCCGGCACTTTCAGAACCTGTTTGTCGCAGTACCCGGAGCAGGTTGGTCAGGCCGGCTTCGTAGTTGGCAGTAAAGTCGATGTACTGCAGGCGGCGAATTCGTAGGGGCACATCGCAGGGCTGGTAGAGCACGGGTATAACGTGTTTGTTTTGATCAAGTGCATAAGACACTTCATCCATTACATTTTCCGAGGCTACCGATGCGGGTGAAAGAACAACAAGAAGGCTGTTAGATGTGCTCAATGCCTTCTGAATTTCGTTGTCCCAGCGCTGGCCGGGCGGAATGTCAAGTTGATCAAACCAAATTGGAATGCCTGCCTGGCGCAGGTCTTGCGCAAGCCGAAGCACAAAAGCCTCATCATTGCGACTGTAGCTGAAAAAAGTTTTGGCAGATGACATAAGCGACTATTGAGGTGAAGAACTTATGCCGAATGTAAACATATTATTACAAAAGTCAATATTACGGTTCTTTCCACCGCAACCGTCTCTCACTGGTTGATCAAGTGAAGTTGGCAGCTACATCAGGCCGTGCCTATTTTTCTTTTTTTGATGTTGCAGGATTTCCGGGCTACAGTTAACGATTGAGGCCAGCAGGCATCGCAGACTCCCTATTGTAGTTGATAAAAGAAAGAGGAAGATTGTTTCGAACAGAACCTGTCCGTGAAATCAATCCTCTTAAATTATGCAGTTACAGGTACAGGTGCGTTCCTGAATTTTTTGCCTTTGCCCGCCAGGTTACCGAAGGCCAGAACAACGGGGAAGATGAACTTTTGCACGAAGGCAGGAATTTCCAGCATTGCAAATTCGGCCTTGTAGCGGTTCAATAAGAAGGCACCGTCGTACAGGCCCGGACGGCCATTGTTGGCGTTAATGGATTTGTACAATTCAGTAAGGAAGTAGACAAAATTTGCCGGGTGGGTTACATAGCCTTTGCATTTGAGCACTTCGTCGCCAGGGTTCCAGAACTTGTGCGGGATGCCAGCTTTGATGGTGATCGAGTCGCCGGGATAGGCATACTTGGGTTCTTCGCCAAGGATTTGATAAACCATGGTTCCTGATATAATCGTAAAGCTTTCGTCCTGCCGGTGGTGCGTATGCATGGGCGGGCCGGCCTTAGGCTGAACTTCCACGTCGCATTCCAGTACTTCTACGCCGTCTTTCACAAAGGTGCGGAGGACAGTAATTTTTTCGCCGCTTCCGGCGATGGTGTGCGGAAAATTGAATTGCATGATGCGTTTTTTTTCGATGAGATGCAAATATGAAAATGCTGCAAGGCGAATGCAAGGTGTTGGTGTATGAAGCTCTGGTAAGAGGTTATGAATTGTTGTTAGGTTATATTTTGTCAGATGCAATAGTGAATGAAAAGTCTTGGTCGGAGACTAGGGCCAGCAGGTTTATAATTATATCTGTGCTCTTGTTGACGAGAAAAAGATTGAAGAACATTAAGGATAATATGTGCAGCAAGCTGACTGCCGGATAGGTGGTACAGTTCAATACGTAACTACTATCTTCTTCGTCTTCTTCGCCAGAAAAGATTGCAGGTTCAGGAAATTCGATTTCTGTGAGTTGATGGTAAAACTTTTTCCTGAGATGGCACCAGCGATCACACCGATAAGACCACCTCCAATGGTGCCTGCAAAACCAAGTGCAATGGCTTTCTCTCCAGCACTTAATGCAAACCAGGTTCCCGGCCGGTCATCGCCACTGGCGAGTCCAATGATCATACCCAAGCCAAAACCAATACCTGCACCAATTAATGCACCGCGACCGACAGCACCTTTCCTTCTTACCCGAATTGCTTGGATGGCAGAATAAGGAACGGCAGGATCAGTCATTGAAATAGCGGTACCCAACGTGCTTTTTTGCGTGGAATAATAGAGCAGCGAATCGTTCATGTTTTTGACAAATCCCGTTACCCTGGTGCCAGTTGTTTGATTTAATTCCATGATGTACACCTTGTTTGATACAAAAATGGTGTCTTGCTGTGCATCAGCACCAATGGTAGTGACAATTAGTGTAAACAATAAAATCAGTTTCATCTTGGTTTGATTTTCCAACAAAGTAGAAAAAGCAGCTTATAGGTGCCAATTGAGTTTTGCAACAGCTACAGTAGAATAGTAAAATTTGCAAAGATTGTTATGGGGTAGCTTGGACAGGCATACCGGAACAAGCTTTAAGTCCAGCAATCCTATGTTTTAGTTTAAACAAAAGGTTGACGAAGACTACAGAAAATAGGAGACATTAGTCTATAACCACGGCCAGTCAGAATAGTTAAGTAAAATTATTTAAGCAACTGATTTTCCAATGCATAAATTTTGCCACTGTCCGACAGCATAACAGATGAATTATTTATATACCATTTAGCATAACCTAATTTAATAAGTTTATAGATTCCAATATCGACCAAAGTCCTTGAGATATTAAGAACAGCAGATAGGTATTTAGTGGCTACATAGTTATTCCCCTTTTCATACTCTTTTATAATTTCCTTGATAAGATTATGAAGTAATTCAATGTCACCATCTAATTTCTGTCTATCAACAGGCTGAAATGGATTATTTCCAATAGCAGGTTTTTTAAATAAGGGAGATCCATGAATAGTTCTAACCAAGCTATCGTAGCTAAATTCGAAATCTTCGTCTTTCGAAAAGTTAATGTACATTTTAGATCTTAAAAAGGTAGGTACACTTGCATCTCCAGTTTGTCTAACAAGAGGTACTATTTTGTTCTCGTCTATTTTTTTAAGTAAATGGGATGTTATTATCATTTTTTCATATCCTACACCTCCTTGGCCGTCATTTGCTTTTTCTACATATTTATTCGTGCATATCATTAATATTTTGTCAGCTTTGGCCAAGTTCGATTCCATGAAGTGCGGTAGGTCATCACCGGGCTGTAATTCGAATTGATCAAGAATTGCGTCAATACCATTATTTCGCAATCTGGTTGTCAATTCAAGCACCCATCTTTTGTGCTCTTGTGTATCGTGTGAGTATGAGATAAATACTTTAGGGATATTCATTTTGCTATTAAAATTTTAAATCAATTTCGGCGGCGGTTGATCGGCTTTCCTAATCCTATTGCCTTGATGAGACCAATATGAAACATATATTCTGATTCGTAATCAACAAGAGGATTTAGGTTCGTATAGTTCTTCTCTTTATATGACCATTTGTAAAAGTCTTCATCATAGGCATCTTCTATATAGCAAAGAAAGTTATAGGAGTACAGTTCTTGTAACAGTATTTCTGGTGTATCAAAGATGTCCGGGTTGTCAGATGGAAAATCATTTAAGAACCTAGTATAGCAGTTCAAGAAATATTCATAATCGAACCGGATCTTTCCATCAAAGTATTTGAAAAAATCCATTAAAATTTGCCAATCTTCATCGGTGTAAAAAAAGTTAAACTGGTCTTTAATTTCGCCAAGTAAATACCTTGAAAATTTTACTTGAGAATCATTGAAGGTTTGACTTGTAATTTTCGCAGAATGGTTATTTATGCATTCTCTATGCATAATATCTAGTAAAGCAAAAATATCTCTTGGTCTCAAGAAAGTTCTTTTCATGATTGCCACAAATGAAGGTTGTTTTACGAATTTGCCAGCGAATTGAATTTGAAAATCTTCATCGCAGTATTCATTCCAACTGTATCCTAATGCGTATTTTGATTTTTGTTGAGAGGCAAAAAGATTGTCTGCCATTCTAAAAAGTCTAGAGTTTTTCCAATGGCTTTCTCTTGTTACCCAATTTAGAATTACAGAATTGTCTTTCAACTTTGCATTAGCATTATGAAACCGTATAATTGAAAAAATATCTGGTCTTATAAGTAATACTATTTTTAAATAAAACTCATTGTCAGATACTAAGTCTGGGAAGATAAAACGGTTTAAATCCCATATGGCATTTGCCAAGCCTCTTAAGCATTCAACGTAATCAGCTCTTCTTATATCAAGCGGTACTTGATCAGTTCCGTCGATAAACAAAATAAAATTCTTTTTAAGCGAGATGTCCTTTAAAGCTTTTTTGAATTCGTTTTCGATCTCAAATAGATTTACTTGCATTCCTGATCTTTCAACTTTTTGCGTTTTTTCCCCTCTATATTTTACTTGCTTAAGTATGTCAAGAAATAGATCTGCTTTGTCGATTATCTCAATTGCATTCGTAATTTCTGGTGCAAATGCTGATGAGTAGTAAAGGTTTATAGCTTTGTCAATCTTTGAAAGAAGAAAAAATTTGCTAAAGTAATTTTCATGAATATTACTTCTTATTTCTTGCGAGACGATCAAGAGTAAGATAACTTTCCAAACGCTTACAAAATCAGAAACATTAATTTTGTCTTCTTTGATAAGCCTTATAAACTTCTTGAAATCCGTTTCATTTGTAAACTTCAAAATAGCTTTGACTTTCTCTGTTTCATTATTAGCCCGATTAACGGCATATGCAGTTTTCCCAGTTCCTTTGTCTCCTAAAAGAAAATAGATTTCTTTTTTAAGAATTTCTTTAAATCGTTCGTCATCAAAATAAATCTTGCGTAAAAATTCCTTGTCGCCACTTTTGTAATAGTTAATTGCATCAGCCTTGGCAATAACAATCTCGTTTATAGGTATCATAGCAGCTTTTGGTTTGATTTGGTTGTAGTTCAAATATAGCAATGCAGTTTATATAATTTAAAACTCTCTTTCGAGAGCGAATTCCCAAGTCCAAGTTTTATGATCCAAAGGTGATTCTAGGTCTTCGCAGTGAAAATTGTTTTCAGCCTTGTTGCGAAGATCGGGACAAGCTCCTTGCTGAGAAGCATTAAAGAATGTACAAGAGTGCGACGCAACAACAGCCAAATAGTAGCACTACAGCTAAGTACATAAAAAAGCCCCGCATCACTACGGGGCTTCAATCTATCTAAACAACACTGAAAATTAATAACGGTAAGCTTCAGGCTTAAACGGACCTTCTTTCGAAATTCCTAAGTACTCAGCTTGTGCAGGAGTCAGTTCATCCAGCTCCACACCAATTTTAGCAAGGTGCAAGCGGGCAACTTTCTCATCCAGGTGCTTCGGCAGAACATATACTTTGTTCTCATAAGCATCACCGTTTGTCCAAAGTTCAATCTGCGCCAATGTTTGGTTAGAGAAAGAGTTAGACATTACAAATGATGGGTGACCGGTAGCGCAACCCAGGTTTACCAGGCGGCCTTCAGCCAATAAGATGATATCTTTTCCATCTACATTGTAAATGTCAACCTGTGGCTTCACGGTATCTTTTGTATGACCGTAGTTCTCGTTCAACCATGCGACGTCAATCTCAATATCAAAGTGACCAATGTTACAAACAATCGCTTTGTCCTTCATCAGGCGGAAATGATCACCTGTGATCAGGTCGCGGCAACCAGAAGCGGTAACAACAATGTCAGCTTCTTTTACAGCGTCAATCATCTTCTTTACTTCAAAACCGTCCATAGCGGCTTGTAAAGCGCAGATTGGATCGATCTCGGTAACAATTACACGGCAACCGGCACCAGCCAAAGAAGCCGCAGAACCTTTGCCCACATCGCCATAACCACCAACTACTGCTACCTTACCGGCAAGCATTACGTCAGTAGCACGACGGATAGAATCTACCAGTGATTCTTTACAACCGTATTTGTTATCGAACTTGCTCTTCGTAACGGAATCGTTTACGTTGATAGCTGGCATTGGCAGTGTGCCTTTCGCCATTCTTTCGTATAAGCGGTGTACACCGGTGGTTGTTTCTTCAGAAATACCTTTTACGTGTTGTACCAGCTCAGGGTATTTGTCCAATACCATGTTGGTCAGGTCACCACCATCGTCAAGGATCATGTTCAGCGGACGGTCAGCACCACCGAAGAACAAAGTTTGCTCAATACACCAGTCGGCTTCTTCCTGTGTTTGACCTTTCCAGGCAAAAACACCAATACCGGCAGCAGCAATAGCAGCAGCGGCTTGGTCCTGCGTAGAGAAGATGTTGCAAGAGCTCCATTTTACTTCAGCACCAAGAGCAACTAATGTTTCAATCAGAACTGCAGTCTGGATGGTCATGTGCAGACAACCGGCAATGCGGGCACCTTTCAGGGGCTGGCTGGCAGCATACTCCTGGCGAATTGACATCAGACCTGGCATTTCTGCTTCGGCCAAACGAATTTCTTTGCGGCCCCACTCAGCGAGGGACATGTCTTTCACTTTGTACTTCAGGGAGAAGTCGATGTTTGTGTTGGTGAGAGTTGACATATTTGTTTATTAAAAATGTAAAATGAAAAATGAAAAAAGGACGCAGGGTTTACATGTAACCTTTCTCATTTTGAATTGCCTTGCAAAGGTAAGGTGGGTAGGATAATTTCCTTTTAAAGGTTCAATCTTTGGGAAAAATGTACCGATAAGTTCTATTTTGCAGGAAAATCGCCTGTTTCACTATGGCCAAAGCCCTCTCGAAAGAAGAAATGCCTGTGCTGGATGCAAAGGACCTCGAAATCTTGAAGCTGCTACAACGAAATGCACGGATGACCATCAAGGAAATTTCGGAAAAAGTACATCTAAGCACAACGCCTGTGCATGAACGGATCAAGCGAATGGAAGAGAGCGGCGTGATTCAACAATATGCGACGCTGCTGAACGCATCCAAAATAGGGAAGGGGCTGATGGTGATCTGTTATGTATCGCTACGGCAACACAGTAAGAATGCAGGCGAGAAGTTTATTAAAGGCATTTTGGAAATGCCGGAAGTGCTGGAGTGTTTAACCATCTCCGGCCAGTTTGATTTTATGCTGAAAGTGGTTGCGTCGAACATGGATGAGTACTACAACTTCCACGTAAACCGGTTAAGCAGCATTGAAAACGTAGGCAACGTGCAGAGTGTGTTTGTAATGGGTGTGGTGAAGATGACGCAGGAGTTGGTATGGTGACGTTTTTGGTTTGTGGCTGGTGTGACATTGTACGAGGCCTTATTTACTTTGTTTCTCCTTTGCCCTGTGCGAAGAATTTGTTGAACCAGCGGCAGTACTACTATTAAGCTTCTGTTGCGTCGCACTCTTGTACGGCTGGTGCTTCTATTCAGCAAATGCAAACCCACCCCTAGAGTCTCACAGCACATTCAAACGTTAGGTCACCCCTCCGAGGAGGGGATGTGTCCTTAGGTCGATCTTGCGATGATTGCTTTTAAACGACCATCCCCTCCTTGGAGGGGAAAAGTTAGGAACAGGCGGAATTAAAAGAACTCAGGGGTGGGTCATACGCCGGCAGAATCACAAAGGCACTGTGCTATTTCTCTCCGCATTCGCTGTGCATTTGCAAGAACTGAATCCTCGCTTGGTTGATTAATAGTATTTAGTGCAGCTTGCCTGTCATACTGAAACAAGTTTAGCATGACAGGCAAGAGGCCTTACAGGTTGAACCATGGTGGCACATTGATTGTTTTAAAAATATAAACAAAGCCCCGTGGGTTCATTTGTCTTCTTCTTTATTTCCTTTACTCTCGCTGAAATCATGTTCAGCGCTTGTTATTATTACCTCGCTGGCAGAATTGACCTGACACTTATCCTGGGAGCTATTATTTACCTGGCAATGATGATCGTAGCTTATAACGCCTGTCGTATAGAACAATACCGCGAAAAGCGCAAGGCCCTGATCGATTCACTTTGCCAATAAACAGTCAATCTTTTTTCTTTCATTCCACATTTTCATTTAGGTCTGGTTCTTGTTTTATTTACTGTGTCAGTTGATTTTTTGTAGTGATTGAAAACGTGTAGTTATGACAACAGTAATCCGTAATAAGAAGACATGGCTTCTCCTTGCCTGTAGCTTTGTTATCAGTCTCATCGGCCTGGCAAACGCAACGAATAACGAGCCGGCGTTTGCCTACCAGGCAACACTTTTACAAAAAGAGCTTTCCCGTTACCAGGAGATTGCCCAACGAGGCGGCTGGCAAAAGATCATCCTGAATAAGCGCCAGTACAAACAAGGTGAATCTGCCCCCTTTATCAGGCAGTTAAAGAAACGGCTTCATACCAGTGGTGATCTGCAAGTATTGGATACATCGATGGTCTTCACACCTGCATTGGAGACGGCGGTGAAAAAAGCACAACGTCGGTTTGGGTTTCCTGAAAATGGTATCGTTGAATCGGTATTGGTAACCGAGTTAAATGTTCCGGTACAGGAACGTTTGCAACAACTGGAAGCCAACCTGCAGCGGTCACAAAGTTTTGCGGTTACTGGGCCCGGACGACGGATCGTTGTGAACATTCCCGAATATAAACTGCATGTTTATGAAGGCGACCGTCACGTCTTCGACATGAATGTGGTGGTGGGGAAGGAAAGCAGTCCGACGGAGACGTTCAGCAAGGAATTAACACACATTGTTTTTAGTCCTTACTGGAACGTACCATCAAGTATCGTGAAAAGTGAAATCCTTCCAGCCATGCGCCGCAACCGTCGCTACCTAGCTAACAAAGGCTACGAGCAAACGGGAACGGAAAATGGTCTACCTGTGATCCGGCAAAAGCCGGGAAAAAATAACTCGCTGGGGCAAGTCAAGTTTTTGTTTCCAAATGAGCATGCGATCTATTTTCATGATACACCGGCCAAGTCTTTGTTCAGTCAGCGCACAAGAGCGTATAGCCATGGTTGTGTGCGACTGGCAGAACCACAAAAGCTGGCCGAATATTTATTAAGCGATGATGCCGCATGGAACCCCGGCAAGATTTCTTCTGCCATGAATGCAGGCAAAGAGCAATGGGTAAAGCTGAATGCACCAGTGCCGGTTTCTATCATCTATCTGACAGCCTGGGTAGATGATGAGGGTGTCTTGAACTTTCGCCATGACATTTATGGTAAGGACAAAAATGTATCGGTGAGCAGCAGTCCGGTGAAAGGAGCCTAAGCGGCAAGGTCATACGTTCGCCAAAAATTAACAAAGGCGGACTAACGCTCAATTGCTGTGTTGTCTATTTTGTACAAAAAAGCAACCATGCGTTCTTACATCGGCCACCTCATTATTGCAGCAGCCATCATCATTGCTGTATTACTGGCTTCTTCCACTTTAAAGTACAAATTCAAATCGCAGGAAACGATCACGGTAACCGGCCTTGCAGAGAAAGATTTTGTAGCCGACCAGATTGTATGGAACGGGAATTTTAATCGCAATGGCTTCGACTTGAAAACGGCATATGACCAACTCAAGGCCGATGAACGGGAGATTCGCCGTTACCTGAATGCAGCAGGCATTCCTGATTCAAGTATCGTGTTTTCATCGGTGAACATGAACCGCAATTACGAACAGAAATACGATCCTGATGGACGTGTGATAGGGTCAAATTTTACCGGGTATAATCTCAATGAATCCGTAACAGTAGATTCACGCAACCTTGATGTCGTGGAGAAAATGTCCCGCGAAATCACCACGCTGTTACAACAAGGCATTGAGCTCAACTCGTCTTCTCCCAGTTACTATTACTCACGACTGAACGAGTTAAAAATTGACCTTCTCGCCAAAGCATCTGCCGATGCCAAACAGCGGGCAGAAAGCATTGCCTCTAATTCAGGTGGAAACTTAGGCGACATGAAGAAAGCCAACATGGGAGTGTTCCAGATTACCGGTAAAAACAGCAACGAAGATTATAGCTACGGAGGCGCTTTTAACACAACATCGAAGGAGAAGACAGCTTCGATTACACTGAAGGTAGAATACCAGGTGAGATAAAATGTATGAGGCAAGAAAGTCGAAGTCGGAAGTAGTAGGAATTGTAATTAGGGACTTGGCGTTTGTGTATTCGTGTGCTTGAAAACGCGAAGCCTATAATTATAAATTTAGCCTTTTACTGCCAACCTTACGGTGCGCCAAAAATGGCGTGCAGACTTCCTAACTCCTAATTGCGGACTTCCGATTCCTCAGCACTCAACTTCAACTCCATTACATAATCGTCCATGAAGTAGCCGGAACCGATATCAATCTTTACATCGCTAATGACTTCAAACCCTAGTTTCTCATAAAATGTTTTTGCCCTGTTATGTTTGTTCACATTAAGGCGTAGGGCAGTGGCACCGCGGGGCCTTATTTCTGCCAGCACCTGCTCGATGGTAAATTTTCCTGTGCCTTTGCCTTGCTGATTATGCAGCAGGTAAATCTTCTGCAGTTTGAAGATGGTTGCTTCAATCTCGTTAAACGAAGCAAAGCCAACCGGTATGGCAGCATTGTACACGATGATGAACTGGTGCCCTTCGCTCATTTGTTTTTGCAAAGCCACTTCACTGTAGATCAGTTTCATCATGTAATTGATTTGTTTGCGGCTCAAAATCTTCTCGTATGTCTGTGGCCAAATTTGTCTCGCCAGCGTTCGAATCAACGGAATATCTGTTTCGCCTGCATTGCGGATCGTTAACACCGGCGCATGGCGATACAAACCTTTTGAAATCTGCTGGTGTTGTTTAATCAATCGGGCTGCAAGAATAACGGCAACGATATGGGTAGTCACAGCGGCAAGGGCCAGCACGGCGCCTGTGTTTTTATCAACGCCTTTGGTGAGGAAGAGGCATGCATCATACAACCCATGAAAGAACGTAGCGAGTAGGAGACCCGTGATCAGGAGTCGTCCTCTCTTCTCGTAATTGAATTTGGCTTTGCCAACATAATATCCCATGATCACACCCCAGGATGCATGTCCCGGTACCGCGGTAAACATGCGCAGAAAGCCGGTGTCCATGCCATGCCGAAAAACATAAAGAATGTTTTCCAGCGTTGCAAAACCCATCCCGATCATCACACCATGTACGATGCCATCAAGAGGTTCATCAAAACTGTTTCGGGTAAATGAGTATAGCCGAAGCGGAACAAACTTTACAAACTCTTCTACAAGAGCAACACCCAAAAATGCAAAGAGGATAGTGCCTTCTACGCCGGAAAGTTCAAAATAGCCGGCTGCTATTTCCAGGCCAAGAGCAGGAATGGTAGACAACACGCCGTACAGGAAACTGAGCGCCATCACACCGGCCGGTTCCCGGTTAAACTTATCGCGGTAAAGAATAAAAAGAATGATGGCTAAACCGGGTGCAAGGGCGATTGCCAGCAGATCCATGTGGCAGCGTTTTGAGTGCTGAAGATAACAAGCTGACCGGCGTGGAATTGTTTTTTCTGTATCTTTTTCTTATGAATGGCAAGTACCTATTGGCAGGCGTTCTTCTTTTGGCAACAACATACATCAAGGCACAACAGTTTGGCGCTTTTCCGCCCTCTACCAAATGGCGGCAAATCAGTACAGATACGGCAAGAATTATTTTCGAAGGCGCTGTTGACAGCCAGGCACAGCGCATAGCTGCGATTATTCACCAGGCTAATCGAATCAACCCCAATCCGCTTGGTAACAAAGTACGACGCATCAGTACAGTGCTGCATAAGAACACAACACTAGCCAATGGTTACGTGGCTTTAGGGCCCTTCCGCAGCGAATACTACCTGATTCCAGGGTCTAATCTTTTTGAATTCGGAAGTACGCCGTGGGATCAAACACTGGCTGTGCACGAGTACCGGCATGTGCATCAATACAGCAATTTTAACCGGGGTGTGAGCCGTGTTGCTTCCATTTTATTTGGCCAGGAAGGACAAGCAGCGTTTAATGCTATCTCTATTCCTGATTGGTTTTTTGAAGGCGACGCAGTCCACAGCGAAACCATTCAAACCTACCAGGGAAGGGGACGGGCACCTAACTTTTTCAACGGCTTTAAATCGCTGTGGCGTGAGGGCCGCGATTATAGCTGGATGAAACTGCGCAATGGTTCGCTAAAAGATTTCGTGCCCAACCATTACCCGCTTGGTTATTTGCTTGTGAACTATGGTTATGAAAAATATGGTGCTGATTTCTGGCGAAACGTGACGAGTGATGCATTGAGCCTTCGCGGATTTTTTGGTTTCTTCGGTGGCAGCGTCAAACGATACAGCGGCAAACGCTGGCCTGTTTTCCGCAAAGAAGCATTAGAATATTACAAGCACGAAGTCAGCACACGCCGCGATGCCATCAAAACGCGGGAGACCGTCACCGATTATTTCTTCCCTTACCAGATCAGCGATGACTCACTGCTTTATGTAAAATCGAGCTATCGCCAGATTCCGGCGTTTTACATACAGGATAAAACCGGTGAGCATCGCATCAAGCTGCGAAACATTACATCGGAAGACTGGTTCAGCTATCGTAATGGAACAGTAGCCTATACAGCGTACAATACGTCGGCACGTTGGTCATTGGTTAATTACAGCAACATTGTATTGTTGGATATTCATACCAAAGAAGAAAAACGCATCACGGATAAGGGTCGTTATTTCACACCCGACATCAGCCCGGATGGGACCCGGATTCTTGCTGTTGCTTTCACTGATTCACTGCAAACAGAATTACACTTGCTGAACCGCGAGGGCGGCGTTGAAAAACGTTTGGAGGCGCCGGAACATGCACTGTTTGTTCATCCCAGGTTTATCAACAACGATGAATTTGTAGTAGCCATGCGATTAGCCAACAGCACCATGTCGTTGCACCGCGGTGCTATCAGTACAGGAAGATTTGAAACCATTCTTCCTGCCGGACCGGCCACCCTTGGCTTTCCCTACGTGCATAAAGACAAACTCTATTTTACGTCTTCGCAGTCGGGCAATGATGATGTATTTGAGCTCGATCTTATGGGCAAGCTCCCGGTTCAACGCATCCGGCAGTTGACCTTTGGACAGACCGGTAATTATTTTCCAAGTGTCTTCAATGATACCTTGGTGTATTCGCAGTTTACCAGCAATGGTCACCGCATACAGAAAGCAGCACTTGCTTCGATAAAAGGAATTCAGCTGACCGGGCAGGATATTTCCCGCCGGGCAGCACCTTTTACGATTGCTTTACAGAACGCACCCAATGTGCTGGCAAAAAACGAACGGGAATTTGAAAGCCGTGATTACAAGAAAACATCGGGACTGTTCAACTTCCATAGCTGGCGGCCTTATTTTAGCGACCCGGAGATTACCTACAGCTTATACAGCGATAACATCCTGAGCACTTTCAGCAACGAGCTGTTTTATCGCTATAATATCAACGAGACATCACATGGTGTTGGTTTCAATACATTCTACGGCGGGCTGTTCCCGGTGCTAAGTGCCGGTATTGAATACACTTTCGATCGCACCATTGAAACAACAGCCCTAACGTATACACTCAACCAGCGTGAAATTCGGTTTGGTTACAATATCCCGCTGAACTTCACCGGAGGCAAGATGTATAAAAACCTCAACTTCGGTTCCAACTACATTTTCAACCAGCTTTCGCCGACAGGCGTCTTTCGCAACCGTCTTCGCGAACGCACCTCAAGCTACTTGCAACATTTTGTGTCGTATTCACAACAGTTGCCAAGAGCACGGCAGCACATCTTTCCAAAGTTTGCTTATACGCTTAGCGGACAATACCGTCACTTGCTGGAAGGCAATGGCTTCCAGGCATTGGGAGGCATTAGTTTGTTTTTGCCATCTATCCGCAACCACAGTATTGTGCTGGCGGCAAACATCCAGGAAACGGATACGGCCAATATTACCTTTTCCAACCGCTTTGCGAATTCGAGGGGCTACAATGATTTTTATTTTTCCCGTATGTGGCGTTTGTCGGGTAACTATCACATGCCGTTACTTTATCCTGATAAAGGCATACCGGGCATCGTGTACCTGTTGCGCATCCGTACTAACTTTTTCTACGATTATACCAAAGTGTATTCAAACGATAAGAGTCGTAATGCCAACCAGCGAAGTGTAGGAGGGGAGATGTATTTTGATACAAGGCTTTTCAACTCATTGCCGGCTACCATTGGTGTCCGCGTGTCGCATTTGCTGGACAATGATTTTTCACGAACACGGCCAAAAGGCTCGAATGTGTTTGAGGTAATATTGCCACTGAATCTGATACCGCAGTAAAAGGGTAGTGAGGGGATTTTGGATCAAACTGGAGTGCTACTATTGGGCGTCTGTTGCGTCGCACTCTTGTGCGTTCTTATTGCTATTGAGCAAGTAAACCCACCCCAGTTTCCTCAACGATAATCTCATCTTAGGTCGCCCCTCCAGGGAGGGGATGATTTACAAAGGCTAGGCTTGCAATGACTGAATTAAAACGACCATCCCCTCCTCGGAGGGGGCAATGAAAGCAAAACTGAATTAAAAGAACTCAGGGGTGGGTTTACGCTAATGAATGCTCAACTAACTACGTACGCAAAATGAATCACTTCGTCTTTCTTCGTTTTCTTTCAAAGAATTTCTCCGTTAACCACCTGCTTAAAAACGCACTGCCCACACCAACGGCAGCTCCGGCTAACACATCCGTCGGGTAATGTTGCCCCAGGTACATCCGTGCATAGCCGTTGCCTACTGCCCACAAATACGCCGGTGCCACCACATACCACTTCTTAAATGTCAGTGAAAGCGTGGTGGCTGTTGCAAACGCATTGCTCGTATGGCCAGAAGGAAACGCGGAATCTTTTTCGAAATGGTGGTAGCTGATAAGTCCCGGGTACGCATTGTATGGCCGCTGCCGGCCAACAATCTTTTTCATGCCCTGGGTAACAATAACATTGATGGCAATGGTGCCCATTGCCTTCCAGCCTTCTTTTTGTAGTGCTTTGTCTTTTCTAAAGTATCCTACACTCAACATGGACGCTGGCGTTAGCACCGTTACCGGATAAACGGAGTTGGTGACGCCAATCCAAAAGTCTGAGGTCGGACGTTCAGGGTTAATCCGGTCGAGAAGTTTTACTTCAACGCTTTGTGCGCTGAGTTGAATGCAAAAAGAAAAGCATGCTACGGTAAGCAGCATGCTTTTGCTGATTCGTTTAAAAGGGTTGATCATCCTAGATTGGCTATACTTTCCTCGAGTGCTTTTATTTTTTCTTCAGCGTCGGCTTTTTTTCTTCGCTCTGCGTCCACAACTTCAGGCTTTGCATTCTGCACAAAACGTTCGTTGCTCAATTTCTTTTCTACTGACTGCAAAAATCCTCGCTGGTATTCAAGTTCTTTCTGCAGTGACTCTTTTTGTGCTGAAGTATCGAGCTGTTGCTCCGTTTCGATATAAAATTTGTTGCTGCCAATGACAGTGGTTATCGTGTTTGCTACTGCATCATTCACATAAGAAATACGCTCAGCGTTGATTTGCTTTTTCAAGATGGTTTCAATTGCAGCAAATTCATTGCTTGATCCCTGTATATGAAGCTTCACCGGGTCTTTCGGCTTGATGTTGTTCTTCACTCGTGCATCGCGGATGGCAGTGATGGTTTGCTTGAGCAGGTCGGCTTGCTTTAACACCGTATCGTTGGCTGTTGTCGCAGGCTCAAATTGCTTCACACATAAATCAGTTGATTGTTCTCTTAACTGATGATAAACTTCTTCCGTCAGGAAAGGCATGAACGGATGCAGTAATTGCATCAGCTGCTCAAAGAAGAAAACGGTCTTTTGGTAAACGGCTGCCTCAATCGGCTGTTCAAAACCAGGTTTTGCCCACTCCAGGTACCAGCTACAGAAGTCATCCCAGATGAGAGAATAAATGGTTTTCAATGCTTCACTCAAGCGGAAGCCTTTGTACATTTCTTCCACTTCAGCCTTCACCTGGTTCAGTCGATTCTCAAACCAATCAGTTGCAAAGCTTGCGGTTTGTTCACTGCTACCTTCTGCCTGGCGACCTTCCCACATCTTTACCAGCTTCAGGGCATTCCAGATTTTGTTATTGAAGAAGCGACCTTGTTCACAACTGCTGTCGTCAAACAACAAATCATTGCCGGCCGGCGCAGAGATCAGGATACCGAAGCGCACCGCATCGGCACCAAAGCGGTCAATCAGCTCCAGCAAGTCAGGGGAGTTCCCTAGCTGCTTACTCATCTTTCTGCCTTGCTTGTCACGCACCATACCGGTGAAATACACATGGTCAAACGGTTTTTTGTCCATGTATTCTTCGCCTGCCATGATCATTCGTGCCACCCAGAAGAAGATGATGTCCTGTCCTGTTACAAGAACGGAAGTAGGGTAGTAGTAATTGATCTCAGGGTTATTCGGCTGCGTTACACCGTTGAACACTTCGATAGGCCATAGCCATGATGAAAACCATGTATCCAAAACGTCTTCGTCCTGCGTTAGCTGGGCATCGCTGACGGAGAACTGTTGGTTAAACTTCTCTTTTGCCTCGGCCTCCGTCTCTGCTACCACAAATCTTCCTTCCGCATCATACCATGCCGGTATACGCTGTCCCCACCAAAGCTGGCGGGAAATACACCAGTCTTTTACATTTTCTAACCAATATTTGTAGGTTGCCAGGAATCTTTCTTCCGGATGAATCTTGATATCGCCACTTGTTACTGCTTCCAAAGCCTTACCGGCAAGGTCACGCATCTTTACAAACCACTGTGTGGAGATGCGGGGTTCAACTACAGCGCTTGTTCGTTGCGAAAAGCCTAAGCGGGTTTGATATTCTTCTTCCTTAATGAGTAAATCTTCATCTTTCAGTTGCTGTACAGCAGCCTTCCTTGCTTCAAAGCGGTCCATGCCGACGAAGACCTGCGCCGCTTCGCTCAGCGTGCCGTCAGCGTTTAATGTATCAATGGCAGGCAGGTTGTGCTTCAGGCCTAGGTTATAGTCGTTGATGTCATGTGCCGGTGTGATCTTCAGCGCACCGGTACCAAAAGCGGGATCAACGTATTCGTCAAAAATGATCGGAACTTCGCGGTTCACCAGCGGAACGATCACTTTTGCATCACGTAAGTGCTGGTAACGCGGATCATCGGGATGTACACAGACTGCTGTGTCGCCCATTATGGTTTCGGGACGTTGTGTAGCGATAGAGATATATTCATCCTTGCCAACAACCTTGTATTTTACATAGTAAAGTTTTCCCTGGATGTCCCTGTACTCTACTTCTTCATCGCTTAACGCAGTTTGGGCTTGAGGATCCCAGTTAATCATTCTTGCTCCGCGATAGATCAGACCTTTATTGTACAGATCAATGAACACTTTAATGACAGCCTGGTAATAATGATCGTCCATTGTGAACGTCACACGGTTCCAATCCACACTGCAACCAAGCTTTTTGATCTGGTGGTAAATGATGCCACCATATTTATCCTTCCACTCAAAGGCATGCTTCAAAAAATCTTCCCTTGTGAGCTCGTGTTTAGAGATGCCTTTTTCTTTTTCCAGCATCTGCACCACCTTGGCTTCCGTAGCAATAGAAGCATGATCGGAGCCGGGCACCCAGCAGGCATTAAACCCGCTCATACGGGCCTTACGAATCAGTACATCCTGTACGGTTTCGTTTAACGTGTGCCCCATGTGCAGCACGCCGGTTACGTTTGGCGGCGGAATAACGATAGTGTAAGCCGGGCGGTCGTCAGGTGTGCTGTTGAAGTAGCCCTTTTCGGACCAATGCTGCGACCATTTTTCTTCGACCGTATCGGGAGTATAATTTTTTGAAAGTTCCGTGTTCATGAAATTCAATTGGAGTGCAAATTTAGGCGCTACACTCCAACTGAACAGGGCTTTAAAAAAGTGGTTTGCCTTCCAGCCGGTCTATAACGTCCTTGCAAACGTACGTTTCTCCACTGGTGACCAGCTTTATGGCTTGCAGCATTTCCTCGCTGGGAGAGTTTTTTGTGACGTAACCTTTGGCACCCATTTGCATCAGGTTGCGGGCATAGGTAGGCTGGTTATTAATGGAAATGCCTATGATTTTGATTTCCGGGAATGTCTTAGAAATTTCTGACGTTGCCTCAAAGCCATTCATAGGGCTCATGTTAATGTCCATCAGCATCACATCGGGCTGGTGTGCTTTGGCACAGGCAATGGCTTCTTCCCCGGAAGCACATTCCGCTATCACATCAATGCCCTCATAGCGCTGGAGGATCATCTTCCAGGTCTGCCGGATCATGTCATGGTCATCTACGATGGCCACACGGATTCGATGATTCATAACTGCAGTTGATCATGTTTTTGTCACGACTGCTATCTACCCCAATACCTCCAAACGAGCACGACTATCAGCCCCTCAGCTAAAAGGACGATTGCAGCGACATGCTACTCTTTAAATAACATGCCAGATCAGTTTATTCAAATTCAAGCTGGCTATTGTTGATATAGTTCACCAGCGCTGCGGAGTTTTTCAGGTTGAGTTTTTTCAGCACGTTATAGCGGTGAACCTCAACTGTTTTAACGGAGATGTCAAGACTCTCAGCAATTTCTTTCGATGAAAAGCCTTTTTTAATGAAGTTGATGATTTCAATTTCGCGTTGCGACAAAGCGTTCAGCCCTGTTTGCTGATCTTCTCCATTAATCACCTGCTCGGATAGGATATTTTTAATTTCGTCGCAAATATAACGTCGGCCCTGCTGAACTTCCATGATGGCCTTAAACATCTCTTCGCGGGACGAATTTTTCGTCACGTATCCCATAGCGCCTTTCTGGATCATTTTGCGGGCATAGGTTGGCTGCGTGTGCAGCGATACACCTAATATGCGGGAAGCAGGGGAGTACTTGCGGATGAGTTGCGTGGCTTCAATACCGTTCATGCCAGGCAGGTTAATGTCCATGATCACAATATTTGGACGGAGTTGCTTGGCAAGTTCTACCGCCTCCTCTCCACTGCCGCTTTCTGCAATCACTTTAAAACGATCATCGGTATTCAGAATAAAGCTCCAGGTCTCACGTACCAAGGTATGATCGTCGGCGATTAGAATGGTAATCTTTTCCATGTTGTTTATAGCATTCGTTTAGTTAGATGAGGGTTTTTAATTGGGGATGGTGATTAAAATCGTACAGCCTTCTCCGCATCTACTATCAATCCGCAAATGTCCGTTGATTAAGTATACACGGTTCGTTATATTCTTTAATCCCGCACCCTTTTTCGTTGAAATGTAATCAAAGCCCACTCCGTCATCAGAAATCTGCAGACGAATGGTGTTGTTCTGCTGCTTGATTGAAATCATGACAGATGTGGCTTTGGCGTGTTTGATCACATTATTCAAGGCTTCCTGGATAATGCGAAACACGGTTAGCTTTTGTTTTTTATCGAGTATGTTTTCAATAAAAGGATCGATCTCTAACTCTACAGCAATCTTCTTGGTGAGATTAATGTTTTCGATGAGATCATGAATTGTATCCACGATTCCTAAGTCACCAATTGCCGGATCCATCAGCGAACGTGAAAGCTGTCTTATCTCTGTAATGGCCTTGCTGATGTTTTGACTTGCCTTCTGCAACAGTTCTTCGGTCATGTCGCGATTGCCGATTGCCAGTTCGAGATAAAGCTTGGTAGTGGTAAGCACCTGGTTGATATTATCGTGTAGTTCGCGACCAATTTCAGTGCGTTCCTGCTCTTGCGAATCAACCGTAGCTTGGTTAATCAGCTTTTTGTACGCTAATTCATTTGCTAATAGTTCCTGCTCCAAGAGTTTTCGTTCGGTAATATTCTGCTCTGTGCCTACCAAGCGAACAGGCTTTCCGGTTTCGTCGGTTATCAAAATGCCGCAGCCATACAGGTAGTTGTAAGTCCCTGTTCCATTCAAGAAACGGTATTCAGATTCATATCGGCTCATATGGCCGCCAGCAAAAATATCTTCTACGCTTTTTTGAATTCTTTTGCGGTCATCAGGATGCACTCTTTCCAGCCACTGCTCATGGGTTTTCACCAAGCTCTCGTCCTCAAGCCCATAAACTCTTTTCAACCCCTGTGTAGAACGGTATAGTTCGCGGGTTTCCAAGTTCCATTCCCAAAGCAGTTCATTGGTGGCCTGCATCATCAGGTTAAAGCGTTCGTTGCTTCGCTTTAGCTCTGCTTCAATTTGTTTTTTAGCGGTAATGTCTTCTGTGGCACCAATCACTCGTTTTACTATTCCTTGTTCATCCCGCAGGATGTAAGCTTTATCGCTAACGTTAGCATACGTGCCATCATTTTTCAGAAAGCGATATTCTGCCTGCCAGATAGGCTTTACAGTCTGGTGCAACGTATGATAGTAATTATCAATCGTATCTTTTCTGTCATCAGGATGGACGTATTGATGCCATTGTTCGAAGAAATTATTCTCGTCAGCCTTCCACCCGAAAATTTCTGAGAAGCTTGGGCTGATGTAAGCCTGACCGGTAGTCGCATCCCACTCCCACAATGCCTGAGAAGAAGCTTTCGCTGCAAACTCAAACCGTTCGTTCATCTGCCGAATGGCTTCTTCGTTTTTCAGCTTTTCGGTCAAATCAGTATGCGTACCGATCATGCGGATTGGTTTTCCGGTTGCATCGCGGCTGATGATTTTTCCGCGGGCAAGGATCCACTTGTAATTGCCGCTTTTTAAGCGGATGCGGTACGTCGTTTCATATACCGGGTTGCCCGATTGTGAGTGGTCGATCAATGCATTCTCGATCTTTTTGCGGTCGTCGGGGTGAATTCGTGAAGCCCATTCGCCAACATCGTTCTTTAAATCATCTTCCAGGAAGCCGTACATTTTCCGGTAGGAAGTAGAGTAGATGACTTCATTGGTAATCATGTTCCAATCCCACGCAGCCTGGTTGGATGCCTCGAAGGCAAACTGCCAGCGTTCCTCCGCTTCTTTGATAGCCAATTCAGCTATCTTTTTTTCGGTGATGTCTTTGGAAAATATGATGATGCCGATGATCTCCGCAGCCCCATTCCGGGCCGGAAGCATGCTATTTTCAAAGTGTAAAACCTCTCCGTCGTTGTCAATGAATGTGTATTCGGTTTTGCGTGTTTCTCCTTCCAGCACTTCTGCAAATAATTTTTTCAGAAGCGGAATTCGTTGTTCGTCGACGGACTCTAAAACGCTGATGCCGGGGTAAAGTTTCATGCCCGCCTTTTTCCATAAACCTTCGCGGGCTGCGTTATTACTTTCGACAATAATCAGGTTTCGGTCTACCAACACAAACGACTCGTTGATGTTGTTTAACATCAACTCAAACAGGTTCCCGCAATCCAATGAAACCCGTTCTTCTGTGTAAGTGTTTTGGTCTTTCATAGAAAAAAATAAAACAAGCGAAAAATACAGTATTGGGCTTGCCCTCCACTGATTTATCTCAAAAATTATTACTGGGTAAGTGTTTTCCCTTGCTTTTCCGCTTTCGTGATTTGACTTTACCTTTAAAGCATAACCCGTTTTAATTCGTAAAACTTTAGCATGGAAAAAAATACGACGTCCTGGTATAGCGATCGGTTGCAAAAAGAAATGCCTATTGCTGTTTATGGCCACTACGGCTTTGCACTTCTGTTAGTTCCTACTGCAGCCGCCGATTTTATGGAATATGAACGATTCCAGCTGATTGAAAGCATTCGTCCTTTTATTGAAGGGGGCAAATTGAAGGTGTACTCCGTAAACAGTATCAACAGCGAAAGCTGGTTGAACAACAATGCCCATCCAAAACATAAAACCTGGATGCACAACCAGTTCAATTATTACATCTACGACGAAGTGATTCCGTTTATAAAAACCACTTCCGGCGAACACACGCCAATTATCATCAGCGGTGCCTCGTTTGGTGCTCTGCACAGCATGAACCTTTTTCTCAAGCGTCCGGATTTATTCAGCGGCGTACTGGCCATGAGCGGTGTTTATGATCTGACTGAATATACCAAAGGCTATTTCGACGACGACGTGTATTTCAACAGTCCGCAGCACTACATGCCAAACCTCACTGACCACCACGTTTTAGAACAGATCCGCCGGAGCAATCACATTCATATTTTTTCCGGCAGTGGTCCGTACGAAGATCCAAATGCTGCGAGAAGCTTTGCGTCCATCCTTTATAACAAGGGCATCAATTACGAACTCGATGTCTGGGGCAGCGACTGGCCGCATGACTGGAATACTTGGCGGGCTGTTTTGCCGCACTATCTTGATACACGATTTTAATATACTGGTTAAAACAAAAAAGCAAAGTGAAATCCACTTTGCTTTTTTCATATCAACTCCTTCAATAATTGCAAATACTTTTTTCGTTCAATCAGCCTGGCACCAAGCGTTTCCACATGTTCGGTGTGCACCTGGCAGTCAATTAGCGAGACGCCGTCTTCTTTTAATTGACTTACGTAGTTAATGAAGGCAAATTTGGATGCATTGCTGGTTTTACTGAACATGCTTTCACCGAAAAATACTTTTCCTAAGCGGATACCATACATGCCTCCAACTAATTCATCACCTGTCCATGTTTCGGCACTATGCGCATAGCCATCTTGGTGCAACTGCACGTAGACGGCTTTCATTTCTTCAGTGATCCAGGTGCCATCCTGGTCTTTGCGTTCTACTTCGGCACAGGCATTAATGACTTGTTCAAATGCTGTATTTGTACGGAACGTGAACACATTTTTTGCCAACAGCTTTTGCATACTCCTGCTTACATGCAGTTCGTCGGGAAATAAAACAAAGCGTGGGTCGGGAGTCCACCAAAGCGGAAGCGAATCATCGTTATACCAAGGAAAAATTCCTTTTGCGTAGGCTTCTAAAACCCTGGTTGGTGTTACCGCTCCACCAATAAGCAACAAGCCTTCTTCGTCGGCTTCTTCAACAGGTGGAAAATAGAAATTGTCTTCGTGCAAGCAAATGTGCGGCATGGTGGTAGCCTATCAATTAAGCTGTCACTTCTAGCGTAGCACTGATGCCGCGGTCCAGGATGGCATCGCACATGGGCCGCAGGTCTTCGTACATACCATTTTTTACGGCGTACTTGCCCGAGAAGTGAATGATGTAGGCGCATTGTTCGGCCTGTTCGTATGAATGACCGCAAACCTCCATGAGTGTTTCAATCACCCATTCAAATGTGTTTACATCATCATTCCAAACAATGATCTGGTAAGGTGAGGTGGTTTTCGTTTCCACATCTACCATTTCCAAAACATCAGTTTCAACAGCTTTTTTCATGATGCACAAAGGTAAACATCCTTTCAGAAAAATGGAGCAAACTTGCTATCCGTTCTTTACTGCCAAGGTAACAACCTTCACAGTACCCTAACATCTGCCGGGCGGTTTCTGCAATTGTGATGATACCTGAAGGTTTAGGCTCTAAGGCTATCGCTTTGCTGACCAGGCGTCTTCATCAGTAGGGACAAAGTCAGAGGTCGTAAATACGTTGCCTGCCGGTTGCCACGGATTGGTAAATAGGATAATTATTCGGGTTTGTAGAGCTCCGCCTGGGTATTCTCAATTTTTTGCTCCAGCCAGCGAACTTGCATTTCTAATTGTTGCGCTTCCTGCTTTAATGACCGGTAGTTAGCAGTGGCTGTATCGTTCAATTGAACCAACTCCAGTTCAAATACGGATTGTTGTTTTGTGGAATATAAACGAGAGACAGAATCTTTTGCCTGCTGTAATGATTTAAGCGAAGCCTGTAACTCAGACTTGCTAAGCGTAGTTTCCTCATCGCAGGATAGAATGAAAAGCGGCAAGCAGAATGTCAGGAATTGGATAATGCGAACGAACCGTGTCATAAGAATTAGTGTGCGGCAAAAATGGGATTGTTTGGCCAATAAATAAGCAACAAAAAAGTGAGAATGGTAACTAGCAGGCTAATTTTTGATCTACCCCTGAAAAATAGGCTCAGTTAGTTCTAGGAATCTAGATTGACGATAGTCCTGCAAAAACGAAAGCGCTACAGATTGGATGGCTGTCGCCGTCAGCTTAGATTTTCTTTTGGCTAAAGACGCCTCAAAGCCCATACCTGCAGTTTACCACGCCCAATTTTTCGATGTTTATAGATGAAGCTGTTTTGAATCTACAAGCATGAATGCAGCGGTAGCCTCTATTTTTTTGCCTTATTCAAAAAACACCATGTTGTCCTATCGCCTTCCTCAGTTTATTGAATTTTTGAGCCAGCACTATAACGCTTTATATAACCACTATGCAGGTCGTCTCACAGAGTTATTTCCTTCTTCCCAGGCTAATGAGAACAGCCTGCTCATTGTTCACGATGCAACCGATAATCCGGCGGAAGACGAACTGATTATAAAGTTGTGGAAACGGTTTTCATCGGCGGAGTAAACACCTACCGTGGGCGAAAGAACTCCAGACTATCTTGCTGGTGCGTACCTTTTTAAAGAACAGATTGCAGGAACACTTTCGTGTAACTTAACAGTACCGGACGGAATAAGCCCCCAGCATCGTACCGTCTCGAAGAGCTTTTACCGTTGTTTCCCGGAAGAAAGGGATGAAGGTACAGTGGCTGCCTTTTCAGCAATCACCATCGTCGACCTCAAAACGTAAAGCTGGATTAAAGTCATCGCATTCTTTAGGCACCGCTGATTTAATGAATGCGTTGCTGCCAATAATTATAACTACCTGCTTCAAGACTTGCGCAATTTGGTTTCCGGGCTGAATATTTAGAGTTGGCTCAAGTAGCTAGCAATCGAATGGCAAGGTGACTATTCAAACAATCATAGGAGCCAGCTATGGCGACTGCGTTCTATTGTTGTAAAAGTGTTACGTCTTGTTAATCCAGTTGGCTGGCGAAATGCAATCTGCATCAAAATAAGCGCTAACCAAAGCAAAATGGGATTGAAGAATATTTAGCCTATAACCCATAAATTTGAAAAGCGATGTAGACGGCTGGTGCTGACTTTTGAGAACTCAAGAATAGAGAGAAGTTGATTAAGCAGTGGTTTTACGTCTACAAAGACAAGTCGCGGAAAGTTGTCTGTGGTTTTTCGAATTATTCCCTAATTGCTCTTCATGAATTCACCTCTTGTTCACAGTGAAACATCTACTGACCAGGAACTGTCCCTCAGGCAGGTTCAGCATAAAATGCATAGCCTTTTTATGCAGGCGCCGGCAGCAATCGCTATACTGGAAGGGCCAGAGCATGTTTACACCTTCGCTAATCCGCTCTATCAGAAAATTTTTAATCGCACCGAACAGGATTTGATTGGTCATACTCCTAGAACTGTTTTTCCTGAATTGGAAGGGCAGGGCATTTATGAGTTGTTTGAAAAAACCTACCGTACAAAGGAGCCGTTTATAGCCAATGAATTCGCTGCTACTTTTTATGAACAAGGCGCATTAAAAACAGGGTATTACAATTTTGTGATTCAGCCCATCGTGAACGAGCTGGACGATGTGACAGACCTGATGGTGCATGCTTACGAGGTTACGGATCAGGTTTTGTCCCGCAAAAAAACAGAGGAAAGCGAGGCCAAATACCGCAGCATTTTTCAAACGGCAGGAGTGTCTATTTGGGAAGAAGATTTTTCTGCTGTAGTAGATGTCATCAATGAGTTAAAGGCGCAAGGCGTTTATGATTTTAAAAACTACTTTTTACACCATCCTGAAATTGTTGAGAAATGCCTCGGTTTAGTTCGAATAACAGATGTCAATGATGCCACGCTTCACATGTTTGAGGCGGAAAGTAAAGAACAGGTGCTCAGCAATTTTTCTCAGATTTTTCTACCGGAAACACTTCCCGTCTTCATTGGTGAGTTGGTTGCATTGGCTGAGGGGCAAACATTTTACGAGTCAGAATGCCGGTTGCAAACCTTAACAGGAAAATCACTGTACGTTCTGTTTACCATGAAGGTTCCTGCACCAGGCCAGTCGTTTGACCGGGTACTTTTTACTTTGCTTGATATTTCGGGACGTAAGGAAGCGGAAGAGAAAATAAAAGCGAACGAAGCGAAATTTCGTTCGGTCATCAGGGATGCACCAGCTGCTATTGGACTTTTTGTAGGAAGTGACTTAATCATCCATGACCCCAATCAAACTTTTGTCGACATCGTTGGCAAAGGCTGGGATATTGTCGGCAAGCCGCTTCGGGAAGCAATGCCTGAACTCATTACGGAGGACCAGCCCTATCTGCAAATTTTGAATAATGTGTTTACTACCGGGCAAACTTTTAAAACAAGCGGTTCGCTGGTAAAAATTGTACAGAATGGTGTGATGACTCACCGGTATTACAACTTTACTTACTCGCCATTGTTTGATGAAGAAGGAAAAGTTTGGGCCATCCTTGACATTGCAATTGATGTAACCGACCAAATCAACGCTCAAAAAGCAATTGCCGAAAGTGAAGCCCGCTTTCGTAACATTCTTGAACAGACGCCGGAACCAATGCTGGTGCTGAAGGGCGAAAATCTTATACTCGAGGTGGCCAATGAACCGCTGTTCCGTACCTGGCAAATGGACGAAAGTGTACTTGGCAAACCACTGCTTGAGTGCCTGCCAGAGTTAGAAGGCCAGGGCGTTATCGAAATGATGCTGGACGTTTATCACAACAGGAAAATCATTAAAGGCTATGACAGGCCTGTGGTATACCATCGCGGAAATGGAGTGATGGAAACCTTTTATTACAACTTTGTTTATTCCCCCTACGTAGAAGCAACAGGCGAGGTAACGGGTGTGTTGATTATTGGAACAGATGTCACCAGCAGTGTGCTGGCAAGACAAGCATTAGAGGAGAGTGAAAACCGTTTCCGGACGCTGGCAACTACGATCCCTCAAATTGTTTGGACCACAAACGAGGCAGGACAACTGGATTACCTGAGCGACCAATGGGAAGCTTACACGGGCCAGTCGGTAGCAGAAGGTCTTTCGAAAAATCATTTGATGATCCATCCTGATGACTTACAAAAGTTAGCGGATCGTTGGTTGCAAGCAGTGGAAACGGGCAGCGAGTGGAAAATGGATTACCGAATCAGGAACAAGGCATCGGGAAAGTACCGGTGGTTCACAGGCTTAACTGCGCCACTAAAAGACAGTGATGGCCGCATTCTGAAATGGATTGGAACTGCCACCGATATTCACGAACAAAAAACCTTTACTGAAAAGCTGGAATCCCTTGTGGACGAACGCACAAAAGAATTACAGCGCTCCAATGAAGATCTTCAACAGTTTGCCCACGTGGCCTCACATGATTTAAAAGAGCCAGTGCGAAAAGTAAGGACCTTCATTAGCCGTTTGCAGCATGAATACGAAGCGCAACTTCCGCTTCCTGCTAAAAATTACCTAGATAAAATCGCGGCTGCTTCAGACCGGATGTATAGCATGATTGACGGGGTTTTGCATTACTCTACAGTCAATGCAACGCAGCAAACCTTCGAGCCTGTTGACTTGAACGAAATCATAAGGCAGATCGAATCAGATCTTGACGTGGTGCTCCAGCAAAAAAATGCGACGATTCAATACGAAGCCTTGCCAATTGTCAGCGGCACGCCCATCTTGCTATACCAGTTGTTTTATAACCTGATCAATAACTCCCTGAAATTTTCTAAATCGAATGTACCTCCGGTAATTAACATCAATGGTAAGAGGAATGAAGGGAATGGCAACAACAACTTCACAGGGGATGAAGCCAAAAGCACGACGATTATTCTTAACGATAACGGAATCGGTTTCAATAGTGAAGATGCTGAGTTGATCTTTCAAACTTTTTCACGGCTAAACACAAAAGATAAGTACGAAGGCACGGGTCTGGGTTTAGCCCTGTGCAGGAAAATCGCTGAGCGGCATGGCGGAAGCATACAGGCAGAGGGAGAACTGGGTAAGGGAGCTTCGTTTACAATCACATTACCAGCAGCTGAAATTTAAGTGCTATAGATGTTGAAAAAGGTGGTAGGCTGGTTTCATTCAGCATTGTATAAAATGGCCAGGTAATCTTTTGCAATGAGATATTAGCGATCGGCAACTGAAACAGAAGGGAAGGGTTTTAAATTTCTTTCAATAGGTTGCAATTATAGAAGTTCTCAAATGAACATTATCGAATTGCGTTAAAAGCGCTGAAACTGAAAACCGGGAAGCAACGAACGGTGTTTTGTAAACCCGACTTATACCCTTTAAAATAGAAAAGGGTTCCTATTTGAAACCCTTTGATGTACCGTGTGGGAGCACTCGGATTCGAACCAAGGACCCTCTGCTTGTAAGGCAGATGCTCTGAACCAGCTGAGCTATGCTCCCGTTTAAATGTTTGTTTTAAGAACTATCCCTTTTTCGTTGGGAGTGCAAAAATAAGGGGAACAGATTTACAGAAAAAAATATTTTCTGTCTTTCTTTTAAAAAATTAATTGAGTTGCACTGCAGGCAGACGATAGTTCTGCCCGTCCCACACCATCAATTCGTGCACTTCTATTTTCCAGTGCTTATAAAGTGGTGAAGGAGACAAATAGTTTTTTGCTTCACGTTTTGTTTTTGCATTCATGGTGATCCAAACCGTTTGTATTTCCATGCTTACAACATAATGATCAATGACCTGCTCATCAATCAAATGATTGATATGCTCACGATGCTCGGGGATGAGGCCCATTAACTCCTCGGTCCACTGAAACTTTGCGGTAATTAAATACTTCTTCATCTTTATTTATACGATCCAGTCCACTACACGGTTTGCCCATTCCTCTCGGTAAGGTGTGGAAATGCGAAGATAGTTATCGGTATAGCCTTCCATCATGCCAGCCTTCTGGTGTCCTTCAAATAATACCTTCCGTGTTTGTCCACGGTGCTGCTCAGTAAAATATTGCAGCTTCATGTAGCTCAGATTGCGCAGTGCTTTATTTCTTTCATGGCGCACGTTCATCGGAACCACCGGCTGTATTTCCAGGGCTCTTGTCTGGTCTCTCTCGGAGTAAGTAAATACGTGCAGGTAGGAAATGTCCAATGAATGCAGAAAGTCGAATGTCTCCTTAAAATGCTGATCACTTTCAGAAGGAAAACCAACAATCACATCCACACCAATGGCGCAATGCGGCATCAGGCTTTTGATCATCTCCACCCGCTCGGCATATAACTCTCGTTTGTAGCGACGGCGCATTAAACCCAGAATCTCGTTGCTTCCACTTTGGAGCGGAATATGAAAATGCGGCATGAACTTCTTACTTCCTGCTACAAATCCAATGATTTCTGGCGAAAGCAAATTCGGCTCAATCGATGAAATACGGTATCGCTCAATGCCTGCTACATTATCAAGTTGTTGAATCAGTTCGAAAAAGCTTTCCTCGTGTTTTTTTGCTCCATCAGGCCCTTTGCCAAAATCGCCGAGGTTTACTCCCGTCAGCACAATCTCTTTTACGCCACTCTCACCCAAGGTTTCAGCATGGCGTACGACATTTTCAATGCTATCGCTCCGGCTTTTGCCGCGGGCCATAGGAATGGTGCAAAAGGAACAGGTGTAATCGCAGCCATCCTGTACTTTTAAAAATGTGCGGGTCCGGTCGTTCATAGAAAACGAAGCCGTAAAGCCAGAAACATCTTCAATATCACAACTGCTGATTTTGCCGGAATCATTCTTCGTCAGTTCTCTTAAATGCGTGGCAAGGTTGAATTTCTCCGCTGCACCCAGTACCAGGTTCACACCTGGTATTTGAGAAATTTCTTTTGGCTTTAACTGCGCATAACAACCGGTAATGACCACAAGGCTTTCCGGCGCTTTGCGCTGAATGCGGCGCACCAATTGGCGACATTCCTTGTCAGCGTTGTCGGTTACCGAACAGGTGTTGATAACATAAACATCGGCCACATCGTCAAACTCCTTTTTCAAAAACCCTTCACTTTCCAGCGTACGGGAAAGGGTAGAGGTCTCCGAGAAGTTAAGCTTGCAGCCAAGCGTATGAAAGGCAACTGTCCGCTGTTTTTCCATGAACCGGCAAAGGTAGGCAAAGCCCGGGTTGTTTGAGAAAGTGGAAGTTGGTATTAGGAATTTGTTAAGGTAGGGAAGAGCGGGTTTAAACACATCACGAGTTGAAATGAGCCTTGCGTTTTCCTCTTTATTTGACAGATGTCAATTGAGGATTGCGCAAGTCCGCTTAATTTTCAGGCATGAAGAACAGACGCGTCTTCCTGCCTCTATTCCTGTTGGTGTTGGTCTTCCTTATTTTCATCATCCGTCGATGGAATGAGCCGGAGCGGAAAGAAGCCTTCGACCGGACACCACGGTCGCTGGTTTATACAAAACATGCCTTGTGCCGAATGGACTGCCGGCAGATTGATAAGGACGAAATCAGTGAGATCATGAGCAAAGGCATCATCAACTTTAATAAATCAAATCGTTACGACAGACCATGTCCTACCTATGCACTGCAAGGCCGTACATCAAGTGGAGAGAATATCCGTGTGATCTTTGCCCAATGCGATAATCAAACAAAAGTGATTACTTGCTATAACCTGGAAGAAGAATTTGAATGTTACTGTCCCGGTGATGAAAAGAAAAGGAAAAACTAATGCGTACCCTGCTTAAACCCTTACACATTCTTTATGTGATCTATGCGTTCGCAACGTTTGTGCTCTTGATGATCCCGGTATTTCTATGGTCTCTGTTCGCATCGCTGTTCGGTAAAATCAAAGGCGGCAATATGGTTTATTATAGCTGCATGGTATGGGCCGATATCTGGTTCCCGCTGATCTTCATCCGTCATAAAAACGAGTACATTGAGAAGCCGAAGGCCCACGAGTCATACATTTTTGTTGCTAACCATATTTCTTACCTCGATTCAGCTATCCTGCCGAAAACATTTCGTCATCCTGTTCGACCATTGGGAAAAGTGGAGATGGCCAAGATCCCGGTCTTCGGTACCATTTATAAAAACGCTATTGTTACGGTGGACAGAAGCAGTGCTGCCAACCGTGCACGAAGTGTGCAAATTTTGAAATCGGTGCTGCAAAAAGAAATCTCAGTGCTTGTTTTTCCAGAGGGAACTTTTAATACCACCGGTAAGCCTTTAAAAGAATTTTACGATGGTGCCTTCCGCATTGCTGTTGAAACCGGCACACCTATTAAACCGGTTTTATTCCTGCATACATATGATCGCATGCACTACGATTCTGTTTTCTCACTCAATCCTGGGAGGAGCCGCTCGGTTTTTTTGCCGGAAGTACCGGTTGATGGTTTAACGCTGGAGGATGTGGGTCTGTTGAAGCAAAAGGTGTATAACATAATGGAAGAAGAGTTGGTGAAACGAAAGGTGAAGTGGATAAAAGAAGTAGATGCTTAAAAAGTGGAATCCTGTCGAAACCAGGACAGTGAACTTAGAGCGAAATCATTGCTGATGATTATCATAGAGGCTTTTCCGCTTACACTTTTGGAAGTAGTAGTTTAATAAACAAACTATTTATCAGTGAGGAAAGATTTACAGATCAACGGAGCAGATTTGAGAGTGGAATACCTAGTAAGAACAGAAAATCGGCCAACTATCATTTTCCTGCACGGCAGTCTCGGCTCGATCGAACTCTGGCGGGATTTCCCCTACATGCTGGGTGAAATGACTGACTGCAATGTATTGGTGTACGACCGGCAGGGATATGGTAAATCAAGCCCTTTTACGACCATTGTACGCAATAATAATTACCTGGAAAAAGAGGCAGACGTACTTCGCGAATTATGGGTGAAACTTCAATTAGAAAACGTAATCCTGTTTGGCCACAGCGATGGTGGGTCTATTGCGCTAATAGCTGCGGCAAAATACCCTGCGGTAGTCATGGGTGTCATTACAGAAGGGGCACACATCTTTGTTGAGGAACTTACTTTAAATGGAATAAGGGAAGCGGCTAAGTTGTATGAAACTACCAACCTGAAAGAGCGACTCGAAAAGTACCATGGTGATAAAACTTCGGATGTGTTCCACGCATGGACAAAAACATGGCTAAGGGATGAATACAGGTCTTGGAACATCGAACACTTTCTGCCAAAAATTGCTTGTCCTGTTTTAGTAATACAGGGAGCAAACGATGAATATGGAAGCGAAGCACAAGTGGATGGAATTGTTCAGCAGGTATCTGGAAAAGCAGTGAAACTGATGATACCTTTAGTTGGTCACACGCCGCATAAAGAAGAGAAAGCGATAGTGCTGGAAGAGTCGGCATCCTTTATTAAAAAATTACTTTCTGATCCATCTGACAGGATAGCTACTCCATAGCTTCACGAGAAAGGTGGGTTTGAACAAATGAAGTAGAGTCAACGAGGTGCGATGAGTGAAGCAGTCGCACTTTCGCTTCATTACTGCAAAGGGCTACTTCTGCTCCGACATGCTTCGTTTCAGGGCCGAAGGATTCCAATCAAGTTTTTTTATTTAGGAGATTTTCTGTCAATGCTTTTTCTGACAAATTCATTCCTCAACAGCTCCTTTATTTCCACAACTTCGAACTGAGGGTTCGATTCAAACAAGTGTTTCAGGATAGGAATATGGCCTTGCCCAAAAATCACCAGGACGGCCTTGTCACTCGGCTCAATTTGGCGCAGGATATTGGTGTAAATATGCAGGTTTGTTGCATACCATTCCGCCACCACATCTGTCCCTACATAATTTCCGTTCTTCCCAATCCGGGTAATATAATTCGTGTAAAAAGAAAGATTGCTTTGTAAGGCTTTTCTGCTGTTCAAGAAAATTAAATAGTCGGAAAGCGAAAGACTTTGCTGTTTGCTTTGCAGGTCGGACATGAACTGCTTTGCAAACGTATCGAGGTTAGTTAAAACATCACCTTGGTTGTTTGCCAATGCAAATTTGTTCATAGAGTCTGTGTCGAAGCGTCCCAAATAGTTAACGCAGGTAAGTCGCGGCAAACCCAATTGCCTTGCCGTTTGAAAACCCAGCTGGTCTATTTCGTCCTGCTCAAGATTGTATTTCCCGTCTAAATAAGCTTGGTAAAGGCTGTCTGTTTTCGCTTGCTTCCCAACCGGAATCTCAACGCAAATCTTATTTGGTTGGAATGCCGAAACCCGGTTCACTACTTGCTGGATCTGCTTTTGCCGGCTGCTTTCTGACGTATTCAACGCTGCGTTTTTATACTTGTCCTTTGTGGAAGGAGTAAAGTGGATCGTTCCAAGAAGGGCAATTTTTACTTTTTCAGCCTTTTGTCCAAAAGCCGTTACGATACAAGCGATAAAAATAAAAAGCAGTACTAGTTGTCTCATAAATGCTTTCGTTTACAATGCCCACCATTTTAGCTAAGAGAAAAACTGTTGATCTTCGGTTACTCTGTTTTTGTTTGTTGCCGTAATGGTTTTGTAATCGAAAAATAAAGCTAGAATAAGCTCTTTGCAAATCTGCCCGGCACTACTGCGATTGATTATCGATCCTAACCTCTGATATTGAAAATAAAGAGTTGCTATCAAAGCAGTTTCTTCGCGGCAGCGTTTCTGATCAACTACCTGCTCATTTTTGGAAACAGGATGCTTATCTGAGATTGATATGTGTAACGCCAAGCCATGGTTCAGTCCTGTTCCATCACTTCCAAAAGCAGCTGCTATCTGATGCGGCCCATTGCTGCAATGCGAAAAGAATTACGCAATTTATGTATTCACAGCTTCTTTTCCGGCTTCAGTGCAAATTTGGAGGGTCAGATATTGCCTTTAACAAGTACGGCTTAATTTCTGCAGACATTTATCTCTCCATTGCAGAGAAGTAATAGCCCTTACCAAAGATTATGATCGAAGCAGCAGTAAACACTTTTGGTATTAACATAATACCAGACAATGACGAACAGCGATTGGAAGCTTTGCGGCGCTATCAGATTTTGGATACGCCACCTGAAGAAGCGTTTACCAACTTGGCACACCTGATTGCCAATTATTTCGACACGCCTATAGCGCTGATTTCCCTGGTGGATAAAAACAGGGTGCAGTTTAAAGGCAACGTAGGTATGCCAGGTGTGAAAAACGTAGAAAGGGGTGTAAGCTTATGTTCTCTTGCGGTTCTTTCCTCCGAACCAACGATCATTGATAACCCAATTGAAGACCCCTGCCTGCTAGCCAATCCTTTGGTGCATGGAAAGTTCGGGTTACGCTTTTACGCTGGCGCACCTATTACCACACCCGACGGTTTTAATATTGGGACGGTTTGCATTGTCGATAAAAAAGAGCGGACATTTCGTCAAAAGGATAAAGACCAATTGGTACGCTTTGCCAAAGTGGTGATGCATGACATTGAGCTTAGGCTTGCTGCCCAAAAGCAGCGTGAAGCAGAAGAGGAGCTTAGCCGGGTGCAAGCGCAGCTCTATGCTGCCCTTAAAGTAGGAAAGGTGACTCCTTGGCACTGGAATATTCCTATGAACAAAGTGATTGGAGGGCCAGAACTCGCAGATATGTTTGGGGTAGACTTTAGGGAGGCAGCTGATGGCTTACCTGTGGAGGTTTTTGCCAATTCAATCCATCCAGAGGACCAGGCTCATGTGTGGGACCGGATTCATACTTCCATTCGTACCGGGCAGGACTATATGGCCGAATTCAGGATCGTCACACAAGATCATGAAATCCGTTGGGCCATAGGCCGGGCCCGCGTGGAGTATAGCGAACAAAATGAGCCGATCGGCCTTACAGGGATCACGATTGATCTTACGGAAAATAAAAAGGCAGAACAACAGATCCGGATAAAGAACGAGGAGTTGATTACATTAACGCAGGAGCTACAATTTGTAACCGATACGATGCCCCAACTGGTATGGGCAACGGAGCCGGATGGTTATGCCTACTTTTTTAATAAAGGCTGGCTGGAGTACACAGGAGCAGATTTTGAGAAGCTAAAAGGCTACGGCTGGTCAGAACTTCTGCATCCTGAAGATGTTGAAAAAACGCATAAAGCCTGGCAGGTTGCCCTCGAATCCGGTGGCACCTACGACGTAGAGTATCGTCTGAAAAGATGGGATGGGCAATACCGGTGGTTTGTGGCGAGAGGGATTCCAATGCGGGATAACTCGGGTGTCATCCAAAAATGGTACGGCACATCTACTGATATTACCGACCGTAAAGAAGCGGCTGAAGTACTGGAGCAGCGGGTGAAAGAACGTACGCAGGAATTAGAGCTCAAAAACCGCGAATTGGAGCAGTTTACCTACGTATCGCATCATGATCTGCAGGAACCCCTTCGCAAAATCCTGCTGTTTAGTGACCTGGTTAAAATAGAGGCTGCCGAGAAATTGTCAGATACTGCGTTGGTTCGTTTAAACAAAGTCACCGATGCTGCCCGGCGAATGAGTAATGCTCTTCGCGATGTGCTTGACTTTGCAAGCCTGAACAAAGAAGAACATTTCTCCCCTACGGATTTGAACGAAGTATTAGGATCGGCAAAAGTAGATTTGGAAATCGTAATACAGGAGAAGAAAGCGACCATTCAGCAGGCAACGCTTCCTACCATCCGTGCAGTTCCCCAACAGATGCACCAGCTCTTTTATAACCTGCTGAACAATGCGCTGAAGTTTACTAAAGAAGATGTTGCTCCTGTTATTAAGGTCAGCTGCAGCCAGCTTGGAACATCAGACTTACAGGCCCATCCTGAACTTCACCAGGAGAAGAGCTACTACAAACTTTGCGTTCAGGATAACGGGATCGGCTTTAACCCCGGGGCGGCAGAAAAGATATTTGGTATGTTTCAACGGTTGCACAACAAGGATGCTTATGCTGGAACAGGCATTGGTCTGGCCCTAGTGAAAAAGGTAGTGCTCAATCACGGCGGTAAAATATGGGCGGAAGGTAATCCTGGTGAAGGTGCTACATTCTGGGTGTTGCTGCCGGAAGATTAGCAATTAATAAAACGTTGAATCAAAAGCAGTCATTGAGGATTGTAAGTTTACTTAACTACAGCTCTCTTATTTCAACCTGAGAAATCGCAAAAGGCTGAATTTTCTTTGAGCTGTTTTTGTTGTTTTAATCTTCACGTTGTTGTCTGCACAAGTTCGCCTGATTGCTGCTACTCCCGGCTCAAATCCATTACCTGGGTCTACTCGTTCAAACCTGCCAAGCGAGAGCATTTTCTCAATTATTCTAAATCCGTCGCCATGATCCTCGTAAAGGGGCACAGGCAGAGGTTTGTAATGTGGCGTCGATTTGATAAAACGAGTAAAAAAATAGGGGTCCAGACTGCCGAACTCATATCCATAAACAAGGCAAACTTCAATTGCTTGTCCAGTGATAGTATGCGCAAATCCACAATGAATACCATGTAGAAAATAGCGCCAGTGTCCCAGGCTGCCGGTCTGCCTTTCATCGCTTTGCAACTTATAAAATGACTCCATGGGCGTTTTCTCATCAATCTCAATCTTACATCTGTTTGCTAGTTTAAAAATGAGGTATTCGCTCAAGGCTCTATAATCCTGTGCACACATCTCAAAGAAATCCTGGTGGTCTTCAATTTCTTTGTCCGTTATAAGTCTGGCAATCTTTATTTCCGGTTTTACGAGATGGATGCCTACAACGAAATCAGGCAGTGCTTTTTTCAATTGTTGGCCCACTGTTTCCTTTTGGTTGTGTACACTTTCCTCAAAGACAAGCCTCAATATTTTTTCTCTTGGAAGCTTACGGATCTCGTTGATGGATGGTATTTGGCTGGTAGAAGTAAGGGTTACTGTTTTTGTTGTTCTGTTCAACTGGAACAATTTGAAATTGGACGCACTATAGTGAATATTCAAGCATTTATTGATCCTTCTGGGTATAGGGTTGATAGCCTTGCCACTTCCAGGGTGTAAAAACGTCTCCAATCAAATTTTCCAATAACTCTTTAAATATAGATGACCCATTCGCACTATTCGTCATAATGATGATTGAAATGCCTTTATCGATGAAGTTGATATTGTAATTTCTCCACGCATCATCCCATCCTCCTTTAAAAAAGGCCTTGCCGTATTTTGAATTCAAAAGTCCCCATCCTAACCCATAAGAAAGATCAAGTGCTTTGTATTCGTCGGTTACTTCATAAGTGATTGGCGGGAATTGCGTCTTTGAATAGATACTAATTTGTTTCGATAGCATTTCTTTGTACTGCTTCTTACTAAGTCCTTTTTGCTGCACAACATTTTCGATGAATCTTGCGTAGTCTGCAATAGTTGTGACCATAGAACCGCCTGCAACACCGGTAGTTCGTTTCTTTTTGGGATTTAGTGCGTCATTTTCAAAGTGGCCGATCGCAAAATTGTCGTCAAAGTGCGGGTGCCAAATGTACCCGGTCCGTGTCATGCCTAATGGCTGAAAGATTTTTTCTTGCGCAAGCTGTTCCAGTGTTTTCTGGGTTATTTCTTCCTGCACTAATTGTAATAATTTAAAACCCTCCCCCGAATACGCATACTTCGTACCTGGTTGAAAATAAATTTTCATCACACCCAGGGTGTCTTCAATACCTGTTGTGGGATGGACCCATCGGGTGTTCGGAAGCCCGCTAGTATGACTCAAACACATTCTTGCAGTGATTAGTTTCCACCTGTCGTCCGATTGGAGGTCTTTGAAGTATTCGTATTCGGTTATTGGCTTGCTTAAGTATTGGTAAAGCGGTTTGTCCAACTCCAGTATATTTTCCTCTGCAAGCTTCATGGTTAAATAACCAAATACAGCTTTGCTAAGGGAAGCACCATACATTACAGAACTGGTGTCAAGCAGTTCTTTTTTCGTTTTGTTTTTGGAACCATATGCTTTAATGAAAACGACCTTCTTGTTGTTGAGGATTGCTAAGTCCAGGCCTTGCACATTTGCAGCATCCATCAATGTTTTTACGATGCTATCAACCTGTGAAACTGATAATTTGCTTCCATCAAGCCGTTCAATTTTCTTTTCCTGTCCAGTGGCTGATTGGAATAGAAGAACGAAAAAGAGCAGGAGTGTATAATTCATATCACTGTTTACTTCTTGTGAATGTATGATTGCCATCCGCCCATTTGCCTGTAGTGTTTCTAATAATCGATTGCTCTTCTAAGGTAATTGACTTGTCCCAGATGATAGGCTAAGCTCCATAAGATTTTGAGGTTTGATATTTTAGCGTAAACAGTTCGGCCTTGAAGGGAAATTCTGTGTTCCATTACGCAAGCCTATGCATCTGTATTGAATATCGACTTGTGGCTCAATAGAGCAGCGTAAGTCGCTTTTTTGCGAAGCGTATGTCAACGGTATTTCTGTCGAACTTCTTCAATTTGTAGTTCCATCTTCTTTTCCCATCCCGGGCCATTCCGTTTGTCTAAATATGGTCTGGTCAGTCTTTCGTACTCTTCTTGTGCCATAATTAGGTCAGAGCTAATAATACAGCCGCTATTTGTATAGGAAAATCCGTATATCTTTCTAACGCTGTCAATCGCTAAACGCATCCTGAGTTCTTGCTCATTAAGGAGTTCAAGTCCGCCTGCAGATTCAAGTTCAATAAAGCCGTTCCTCATATCTGTAGCTGCCTTTTCCCGATATTCATCCATAAGGTTTGCAAGCTCCCTCTTGTTTTGCTGGTAGGTTTGTATCAGTTTAATGACGCCAATTAGTAATAGCAGTCCTTGCAGCACTGCTAAAAACAGAGCACCCTTGGTTTTCTGTCCATAGTTTCTCAATGGTAAGAAACTCATAATGCCAGCAGCAATAACCAATCCACCAACAGTTAATCCATATTCTTTCCACTCGGCATCTTTTAAATATCTCATGATGTTGAATTCATCTGGATACCAGATAAAATAATACCCCAAAATGAATACAGACAGACCTAAAAAAGCAAGGACTGTATTTATTATTGTCAACTTTGTCACGGTGGAGGATTTTGATTTACAGCTAACAGTTATAATCTGCACTTTCTTACTCCAAACTACAATAGTTTCCAATGCCAAGCAAAGCTGGATCCAGTTTGCTCAGTAGAATTACTGAACGTACAAGAGTGCGACGCAACAGACGATCAATAGTAGCACTAGCCCTTGGTTCATAAGTTTTCCTCATTGCCCGTCAAAGTGGCGACTGGCGCTTATTTTTACAGCTTCATGTTCGCTGAGATCATCATACCACTTGCACTTCCAAAGAACTACACCTGGCATATACCTGAGGAAATGCTGGAAGGAATTGCCGTTGGTTGCCGTGTGGAGGTAAACCTTGGGAAGAACAAAAAATATGCAGGTGTGGTGAAGCGGATTCATAACGAAGAGCCGCTGAGCTTTGAAGCAAAGGATATTTTGAACCTGCTGGATACGGAGCCGGTCATTCATCCCTACCAATTGCAGTTGTGGGAGTGGATGGCGACTTACTACATGTGCTCCGAAGGTGAGGTAATGGCTGCGGCTTTACCCTCGCATTTCAAACTGTCAAGCGAAACGATTCTTATTTACAACGAGGAATTTGGTGATGATTTTTCGGAGTTGGACAACGATGAGTACCTGGTGGCGGAAGCCTTGCAGATGAAGCATGAACTGCGCCTGACCGAGGTGCAGCAGATACTGGATGTGCCGCATGTATACCCGATCGTGAACCGGTTGATTGGTAAAAAAGTTTGCTTTGTATGGGAATCACTGAAGCAAACGTTCAATGCGAAAAAGGAGAGTTTCGTGATACTCTCTAACGAGTATCACGACGAAGACAAACTATCTGCCTTACTTAACAACTGGGGACGTGCACCCAAACAAATGGAATTGCTGCTTGGCTACCTGCATTTGATGAAAACCCAGGGAGAAGTCACCAAGACCGACCTGCTGAAAAAAGCGAATGCAACCGATGTACAACTAAAAGGGCTTATCGAAAAAGATATACTGCGGGTTGAAAAGCGCAGTGTTGATCGCATTCAATATGCACCGAAAGATGTGACAATCGATTTCATGCTGACAGAGGCACAGCATGCTTCTCTTTCCAAGGTGCAGGAATGTTTCCAGGCCAAACAGGTTTGTTTGCTTCATGGTATTACATCCAGCGGTAAAACGCATGTATATATAAAGCTGATTGAACAATACATCCGTCGCGGACAGCAAGTCTTGTACATGCTGCCGGAGATTGCACTGACGTCGCAGATCATTCGCCGGTTGCAAAAACATTTTGGGGGATACATTGGCATTTATCACTCTAAGTTTAGCCAGAATGAACGGGTGGAGATTTGGAACAAAGTGAAAAGCGGCGAAATGAAAATTGTGTTGGGTGCCCGTAGTTCGTTGTTCCTGCCTTACCGCGATCTTGGTCTTATCATTTGCGATGAAGAACATGATCCTTCGTATAAGCAGCAAGACCCTGCGCCACGTTATCATGGTCGGGACGCTGCGGTTTACATGGCTTCGTTAACCAATGCCAAAGTGTTGTTGGGAAGTGCTACACCTTGCCTGGAAACTTACTTCAATGCAAAAACGGATAAATACGGACTGGCAGAACTCACTGAACGTTTTGGTGAAGTAAAGCTGCCGTCCATTGAGTTTATTGACAACCGCACCATTGCTCACAAGCCAGGAGAGAAAGTGATGTTCTCACCACAGCTGCTTGATGAGATAAAGGCCACCGGTGCAAAGGGAAAACAGGTAATCCTGTTTCAAAATAGAAGAGGGTATTCTCCTTATCAATTGTGTACCGTGTGTGGCTGGATTGCCGAGTGCCGCAATTGTGATGTTTCGCTGACGTATCACAAACAATCCAACAAACTGAAATGTCATTACTGCGGAAATATTTATCCCCCAGTAAATACCTGCATGGCATGCGGCAGTGATAAGCTGACGCAACGCAGCTTTGGTACTGAAAAAATTGAAGAAACGTTGGAGACCGAACTGGAAGGATTGAAGGTGAGCCGGATGGATTTTGATTCGGTGAAAAACAAAAATGCACACGACGTGTTGATCCAGCAGTTTGAACAAAAGAAGATCGATGTGCTAGTAGGAACCCAAATGGTGGTGAAGGGGTTGGATTTTGACAACGTGGACCTGGTGGGCATACTAGATGCAGACGGGCTGTTGCACTTTGCTGATTTCAGGGTGAACGAACGGGCATTTCAGTTAATGGAGCAGGTGAGCGGACGGGCTGGCAGGAGAGGAGGGCAGGGTAGGGTGATGATTCAAACCATCAATCCAACACATCCGGTTTTGATGCATGTTGCCCGCCACGATTACGTGGGCATGTATAACGAGGAAATTGAAAAGCGAAAGCAGTTTTTTTATCCGCCATTTGCCCGTGTCATTCACATTCATTTCAAGCACAAGGAGCGGGATGTGTGTTTCAACGCAGCGCATCATTTTGCCAAGGAAATGGATTTTCTCTATAAAAAATACATCGTTGGTCCTGCTGAGCCAATCATCAACCGTGTAAGAGGAATGTTCCTGATGGAGATGCTCATGAAGCTTCCCCGCGATGCGCAGATGATTGCCAAGTGCAAGGACGATATTTTAAAAGAATGTGCGAAGCTTCATCAACACAAGCAGTTCAAGAAAGTAATTGTGTTACCTGATGTGGATGCGCAGTGATTGTAAAGTCAAAATTTAAAATGAAAAAGTAAAAAGGGTTACTTGGCTTCGATCGTCGTTTTAGACTCTTATTTTTTCATTATTCACTTTTCTTGCTGTAAGTCCTCGCTAGCTGACGCATACTTTCATAGGTGTGAATTGATACACCTGCTTCGTTGCGTTTTGCGGCTTCAATCATTGCCTTGGCTACATTCTCTGCTTCTATGGGACGATATTTTTCCCACTGGCCTAACATCATGAAGGAGAAAAAGCTCATTACGGCCTGTCCGAGCTTTTCTCCCGGTCTTGATTCCTGTCGGTTGCCTAATAAAATGGATGGTTGAAAGATGGAAATGCTCCTGATCGGGAATTTTTGGACAGCCTCTTCTACTTCGCCTTTCAACTTCAGGTAAAAATTACTTGCGCTGCTATTGGCACCTACAGAAGACACCAACAGAAAATTCCGGCAATCTGTTTCAGCACAGAAACGGGCTGCGTTTACGGGGATATCATAATCTACTTTGCGATAAGCACCTTTATTACCTTTTACCTTTTTTTGGATGGTGCCCACTGCGCAGAAAACAGCATCACTTCCATCAATGGCAAGTTTGACCGATTCGGGGTCGTCAAAATTTACCAGCTTCATTTCCATTTTTGGGTGCTTGAATGTTACTGGTCGGCGAACAAGAGCCCTGACCGTTTCAAAAGCATCATCCACTTGAAGGAGTTGAATCAGCGAGCTTCCAATTAATCCGGTGGAACCAATGACGGTGGCAATTTTTCCGGGCATAAAATTTTGTATTCTTGCTGCCATGCAAATTCGGGAAAATATTTCGCTAAAGCCTTATAATACGTTCGGAATTGATGTACATGCACAATATTTTGCCGAATTCAGGAATGTAGAAGAACTGGCCGATCTGCTGGAACACAAAACGGTAGTTGCTCAGAAAAACAAACTTGTCTTGGGTGGTGGAAGTAATGTTCTGCTGACAAAAGATGTAGAAGGCATTGTGCTGAAAAACGAGATAGAAGGCATTGAAGTAGTAAAGGAAGATGACCTGCACATCTATGTAAAAGCAGGTGCAGGAGTTAACTGGCACCAACTGGTTCTTCATTGTGTAGCCAATGGTTTTGCTGGCATTGAGAACCTATCATTAATTCCTGGAAATACCGGTGCTTCGCCTATGCAAAATATCGGTGCCTATGGCGTGGAGATCAAGGATGTTTTTTACGAGTTGGAAGCGTTTCACCTGCACGACAAAGAACTTGTAAAATTTGGCCTGCATGATTGTGAATTCGGTTACCGCGAAAGCGTTTTTAAACGTAAACACAAAGGGCAGTTTGTGATTACCTCCGTCACGTTTCGACTCGATAAAAACCCTACGTTTCATACAAGCTATGGTGCTATTCAGCAAGAACTGGAGGTAATGGGAGTTAAGGAATTAAGTATTCAAGCTATTTCGCAGGCTGTCATTAATATCCGCTCTTCCAAATTGCCAAACCCGAAAGAAGTTGGCAATGCAGGCAGCTTTTTTAAAAACCCCTATGTTCCCATTTCACATTTCGAGCAGTTGCAAAAACAGTATCCAGCCATGCCTTCTTTTCCCTTTAATGAAACGCATGTAAAAGTTCCGGCCGGCTGGCTGATTGAGCAATGCGGATGGAAGGGTTACCGCAGAGGCGATGCTGGCTGTTATCCGAAACAGGCTTTGGTGCTGGTGAATTATGGAGGCGCATCAGGCAGTGAAATTTTTGACTTGAGTGAAGAGATTCTTCAATCGGTGAAGAAGAAATTTGCCATTGAACTTGAGCGGGAGGTCAATATCCTGTAAGCAGTTTTCAATAATTCAATTCCCTTCATTGCGAAATTCAATTTCAATTCGATACTTTAGAAAGTAGTTTTGAGACCATTCAATCTCAATGTTTAAACAGAACTAATATGCAAAAAGTGATTGCTCTTGCCCTCGTGCTAATGCTGAGTATTACGTTTACTTCCTCCGAAGCCAATGCCCAGGTAAGCCGCAGTATTTCTCTTGATACTTCCGTCAATTACCTGGTAAAGCTGCTTGATAAATCGGAGTTTGTTGGAAAGTATGTAGAAAGAACGCAGGAGCATCTGGTTTTTCGCACCGCTGCCATTGCAAGGTTGCAAATTCAGTTCGAAAGAATTGCTTCCATCCAGGAGCTGAATCCTTCCAATATGAAAGGCAATGTGTATTGGTCGCCAAACCCAAGGCCAACCAACTATTTCTTCTGGCCTTCTGCAATCAATTTGAAAAAAGGTGAAGGGTACTACCAAAACAACATGCTTTTCCTTAACTCCGTTTATTACGGCGTTACCGATAATATTTCAGTGGGTGCCGGAATAGAATTCCTCTCGTTGTTTTCCGGAACGCCATTGTTATTCTTTTCTCCCAAAGTCACCTTTCCCGTTGCCAAAAATGCCCACGCTGGTGGAGGTCTGTTGCTTTTCACCGTACCCGATGAAGGAAGCGGCGGCTTTTTATATGGTTCCACTACATTGGGTACTATTGAGCATAACGTCTCCGGAAGCCTTGGATTCGGCTTCGTCGACGGCGAGTTTGCTTCTACTCCTCTTTTAAACATCAGCGGGATGACCCGGGTTTCGAGAAAACTAATGCTGATGTCAGAAAACTGGATTGTCCCTGAGGCCGGAACAGCTTTTTCCCTTGGTGTCCGGTTCCTTGGGGACAAGATTGCTGCCGATGTTGGACTTTTGTACAGCCCGGAAGCAGGCGTGCCGTTCCCAATCGGAGGTTTTTCTGTTAAGTTTTAATTGAAATCTTCTTCCTCCAAATCCTCGTCGTAAGAGGAGGATTGAATGTTCAGCATACTTCCCATCAGGTCTTTAAATTCAACCGATGTTTCCATGATTTTTTTGCTGATGAGCGAATAGGACGACAAGCCATGCAGAACAAATTCCATCAGCAAGGCTGCTTCTTTTTCATTCGCATGCGGAAAGGATTTCTTCACCAATGCATGCAAGCCATCCACCGCGTATAACTGCGAAATTTTCTCACGGTCGCTGGTTGCAAAGAATAAATTCAGGTGATTGCCCTTGTCAAACCAGCTGATAATGGAACGGTAGGGATTGTCAACTGCCTGCGGCGTTTCGCCTTTGCGTGGTGCTCTTTTCTTTAGCGTATCCGGGTTGGGAAAGTACTGAACAAATTGGGAACGGATAGATTTATCCAAGAGGTTCATAGCAACTTGGTAGGGTCCTTCCTGCTCGCCTTCGTACACCAGTTCAATTTTACCAGTAATGGAAGGAATAATTCCAACGAGATCACTGATCCAAACCTGGGTCGCTTTTTCTTTGTTAATGATGGCCCTACGTTCAGCTGCACTCACCGCGTTTTCAAATGCAGAAATGGTCAGGCGGGCACTGACACCACTCTTCTTGTCCACGAACTCGCTGCCCCTGGCTTCAAACGCAACTTGTTCAATCAAACGTTTCACCAGGTCACTAATCGTTACTTTTTCTTTTTGTGCTTCTTCGATGTCGGCTTCCTGCTCAGTTATAGCCAATGCGTTTTCGAGTGACTTCGGGTAGTGTGTCAGGATCTGGCTTTCAATCCGGTCTTTCAATGGCGTTACAATTGATCCGCGATTTGTATAATCTTCGGGGTTTGCTGTAAACACAAACAAAATATCGAGCGGTAACCGAAGTTTAAAACCGCGAATTTGCACGTCACCTTCTTCGAGTATGTTAAACAGCGCAACCTGGATCCTTGCCTGCAAATCGGGCAATTCGTTGATCACAAAAATGCTGCGGTTACTTTTTGGTATGATGCCATAGTGGATTACACGTTCGTCGGCAAAACTTAAACGCAGGTTAGCTGCTTTAATAGGATCGATATCGCCAATCAGATCGGCTACGCTAACGTCTGGTGTTGCCAGCTTTTCACCGTAACGCTGGCTGCGGTGCATCCATTCGATTGGTGTGTCGTCACCCTTTTCTGAAATAAGGTCACGGGCGAATTTTGAAATTGGTTTCAACGGGTCGTCGTTAATATCGCTGCCGGAAATTACCGGGATGTATTCATCCAGTAATTCAGTCATCTGCCTTGCCATTCTTGTTTTTGCCTGGCCACGTAAGCCAAGGAAAAGAATATTGTGTTTACTGAGCAAAGCTCGCTCAACATCCGGAATAACAGTGTCTTCGTAACCGACGATACCGGTGAATGTGTCTTCTTTTGTTTGTAGTCGCTTAATCAGGTTTTCGCGGATTTCTTCTTTGATGCTTTTGGGCTTATATCCTGCTTCTTTTAGTTCCCCGATGGTGTTTATCTTTTTTATGTTCATCTTGTTATCTGTATTTTTTATCAGTGCTTTTTCAACCTATTAAAATTTGCTTTGATTGTCGGTTTTCAATAATTGTTTTTCTTCCGGCGATAATTCCCCGAGACTGTACCGTTCAATTTTATTAATTGTCATCTCGTCTAATAGATCAACCGTGTTTTGATAAGTAGCTTTCGCGGAGGGCTTAATAATCACAACAAACCGGGATGAAGCATATTTACGTTTCGCAGCTTGTATTGTTGTGCGGATGTTTTGTTTTTGTATCAACTTGCCTTTTGTCAAATCCGATCCTTCAAAAGCATAAATATCATCGCCAAGTAGTATCAACGTTAATTTCTCCGCCACATTCGAGTAATCGGCTTTGGTTTCTACATTATTTGGTAAGGAAAATTTTGGACTATTAACTTCAACTGGTGCGCTGCTGTTACAAGTTGTTGGGAAAAACAAGAAACCCAAAAGCATCCCCCAGAGATCAAAATTGACGACTTGCATTAATACACTGTTTTTCTTTTGCCGCTTTCAAAATCGCGGAAGATGAAAGCGCCCAACCGATCCAAACTTGCGAAATAAGCCTTCCCATTGTTTGTCTCTGTAAACTCCTGGACAAACCGCTGCAGGTAAGGGTCCGTTGCAATCATGAAGGTAGTGATGGGTATTTTTAATTTCTTACACTGCGCCGCCAAATTGATACAACGATTGGTGACCTTTCGGTCAAGCCCGAAGCTGTTCTTGTAATAACGCTTACCGATTTTGAGACAGGTCGGCTTTCCATCGGTGATCATGAAGATTTGCTTGTTAGGATTTTTTCTTCTGCGCAGAATGTCCATCGCCAACTCGAGTCCTGCAACCGTATTCGTGTGATAGGGTCCAACCTGTAAATAAGGTAGGTCCTTAATCTCCACAGGCCAGGCATCGTTTCCAAATACCACAATGTCCAGAGTGTCTTTGGGATATTTTGTTGTGATGAGTTCACTCAAAGCCATTGCCACTTTCTTTGCCGGCGTAATGCGGTCTTCGCCATAAAGAATCATGGAGTGAGAAATATCAATCATCAATACAGTTGATGTCTGCGATTTAAAATCCGTTTCGCGGATCTGCAGATCATCTTCCTGCATGGTAAAGGAATCTAGGCCATGATTGATCTGCGCATTGCGGATTGATTCAGTAAAATCAATTTGTTCCAACATATCGCCAAACTGGAAAGGCCTCGTGTCAGGACTAACCTCATCGCCCAGACCCGGCTTAAAGGTTTGGTGGTCGCCGGTCTTTGTTTTTTTCAGTTTGCCAAAAATTTCTTCGAGGCTGCGTTTGCGGATGCTTTGTTCCGTCTTTGGTGTGATCTTGATCTCGCCGCGTTGCTCATCATCGGTGATGTATCCTTTCTGCTTCAGGTCATCAATGAAATCGCCCATGCCATATTCATCATCCGTCAGCTCGTATTTTTTATCCAGTTCGTTCAGCCATTGCAACGCCTCTGTTACATCGCCGCTGGTGTAGGTCAATAATTGTGTGAACAAATCCAGCAACTGGTCAAACTTTGACTTGCCGCTTTGCCTTGGATCATAATTTGAAAAATGAAAGCCTATCATCTTATTCAATTTGGTGAGACGCCAGACGAGAGCGGTGAGACAGGAGTGAACTACAAGATGAAGTTTCTACAGTTTCATGTTTGATGTTTCTCGGCTCACGCTCCTCACAATCTACAATAATTATGCGGTGTTTGTTCAGCTGACACCTTAAAACAAAAAACCTCCCAAAGGGGGAGGTTTTTTGTTTTTTATTAAGGTCTTTGCGACGTATCGGCAGGAGTGGACTGCTGCGGTAATTCGTTTACGCCAGGCGGTCCGCCTTTTCCTTCATACATCTGCTCCCATTGTTTAATGATTTGCAGGAACTGTGTGGCATCCCTTTCGTCATTTGTGAATGGATAATACTGTTCTATCCGGTTTTCGCGAAGGAACTTATAGTAGTTCAACTGGTCGTTCAAATCTTTTACCAAGGCAGCTTTCACCTTACCTGCAAGATCAGTATAGCCAGCTTTGTACGCTGCTTCCAAGTACAATAAACCAACACGGTTGTGATTGTTCTGGTTGTGCGCCGAAGAAGTCATTGCATAAGGCATTGCCTTCGTGTTGATCATGCCTTCCACTTTATTCAAAATGTTGACCGCTTCCTGCTTGCGTCCTTCTTCCGACAATGCAGCAGCATGTGTGGCATACGCAGAACGGATCGTCAGCAAGTGGCGGCGGTTTTCCTCGTCAAAATAGACACCCGGCAGGTTGGCGTTACCACCGCGGAATACATTCTGAAGAAGTGAAATAGCTGTATCGGTATTTACTGCACGACCACCTGCTTGTGCAGTCATTGATGGTGTTAGGTGATACACCATTCCGCGTTGCTGCAGGTAGCCACCGAAGCCGAGGCTTCCTTCCGGCGACGTAAAGCAAATTGGACGCTTCCATGCATTGGCAGCAATGATGTTCAGCATGGTCAGTTGATCCAGTGTATAATAACTCTTACCGCCTGGCAGATCAAAACTTATTGCTGGCAAAAGGGAATCTTTCGCACTCACAATGCCATTGGCTCTTACGGCATTTGCATCAACAGGAACCGTAACGGTTTTCACCGGCGGGAAGTATAATGGCCGTGGGCCTTGCTTGCCAATATCGGTCATCAGTGTCAACAAGTCTTTTTGATCCTGTGGTTGCGCATCCTGTACTTGTATGTAGGCCAAGCCCCGCACCTGGTCTTCGCTCCAGATCACATTAATTGGTGCGCTTTGGTTCACTCTGTAACGAAGCTGGTTAACATACCAGTCAATACCCAACAAACTTGTATTAATAATGCGGATGTCAGGACGAACATTTTCTACCTCCTGCGCATACCACAAAGGATAGGTGTCATTATCGCCATACGTAAATAAAATGGCGTTTGGAGGACAACTGTTCAGGTAATCTTTTGCCAAGTCCGGCGCCAGTAATTTTTGGCTTCTGTCGTGGTCATCCCATTCTTCCGCAGCCATTACCAGCGGCACGAGGGCGGTAAGCGCTGTGGCAGTGATCGCGGCCGTCTTCAGATTTGCTTTTCCAATAGCACGAACACCCAGCGTGATAGCCAATGTGACTACCGCAAACAGGATGGCTCCCATAAGTGCTGCAGCGAAAGTGCCGCCATTCATGTGGTTCGCATCGCTTAACAAAAGGATCAACATCGTCACTAAACTTCCGTAGACCAGGGTGTTGGTCAGGGTTAGTTTATCGGCAACTTCACGTGCCATGCGGACAAAAGCAATCACCGAAAGACCGATCCATAAAGCAAAGGCGTAATAAGAACCGGCGAAGGCATAGTCACGTTCACGTGGCTGGCTACCAGCTTGGTTCAGGTATACGACAATAGCCAAACCAGTAAAAAAGAAAAGAAGAAATGTAACGATCCAGTCTTTCCTGTCTTTAAAAAACTGGTACACACAGCCGACAATCCCGAGAATAAACGGTAGCAAGAACAAGTCATTATTTGCTTTGTTCTGCTTGATGCTATCCGGCATTTGGCCCTGATCTCCCAAACGTAAATTGTCAAGGAGGGATATACCGGTCATCCAGTTACCATCTCTCACATTGCCCATTCCCTGCAGGTCGTTTTGTTTACCGGCAAAATTCCACATAAAATAACGCCAGTACATGAAACCCATCTGGTAGGTGAAGAACCACTCCAGGTTATTGGCCACCGTTGGAATTTGGACAGCGATCGGTTGTCCGGCCTGCACTGGCTGACCACGTCCAACTCTCGCAGCATATCCATCGGGGATCGAATAGGTGTATTGAGATTGTTGCGAACCTTCGACTTCCACTACCTGGATGGCGCCCTCTGATATGGCTGTTACATAGCTGTTTTTGCGGGCAGCAATCAGTGGCATGTCCAACCATTGAATGTAGAAGTTGGCGCGGTTCTGATCATTACCCTCCCAAATACGTGGGAAAAGCTGGATGTCTTTTGAATCATATTCAATTTCCGGCGACGGTGATTCGTAGCTAATGTATTCGCTGCGACCCGTTTCAGGATTTTTTCCTTTTGAATAAAGTGTTTTTTTCTCGCCAGCCTGGCCCTGAGCCAGGAAGTGTGGTCCCATGAAAATTGGCTGTGAACCATACTGCTCACGACCAAGGTAGTAAACCAGGTTCATTGGGTTGTCCACGTTGTTCATATCAATGGCCGTGTTGGCATTGGAACGTTCCAGCGGAGTTACGTAGGAAGAGTAGCCCAGCATCATGAAAATGAAACACCACAGACCGAGACGAATCACAGGGAGATTTCTTTTCCTGGCATATGTCAATCCCCACCAGCAAAGTGCTCCTAATAGGAGGAAGAAGAAAATAAAACCGGAGAAGAAAGGAAGACCAAAAGAGTTGACGAAGAGAATATCAAAGCGGCCGGCCAGTTTCACGGAAAGCTGGATAACCACCACTTGTACGAAACCGGTAATTAAACAGCCGATGACGAATGCCCAGATGGCACCCCAACGGGTATAGTTATACCGGCGGAAATAATAGATCATGACAATGGCCGGGATTGTCAATAAGCCCAAAAGGTGAATGCCGATTGACAAGCCCATTGAAAAAAAGATGAACACAATCCAGCGGTCAGCTCTTGCCCTTAAGTTTGAATCGTTGCCGGCAGCCACATCGGCTCTTTCCCATTTCAGCATAGCCCAGAACGCCAATGCAGTGAAGAAAGATGAGAAGGCATATACTTCACCTTCGACAGCGCTATACCAAAATGAATCAGAGAAAGTAAAGGCCAAAGCACCTACAATACCGGCGCCCATAATAGAGAACAGCTGTCCGCGGTCTGGTTCTTCCAGGAAACCGCTTGTCAGCTTACGGGCAAAATGGGTGATACTCCAGAAAAGGAACAAAACAGTAAATCCGCTGGCCAGGGCATTCATGATGTTGATGGCTTTCGCCGCCATCTCGCCGCTGCCACCAAAGAGGATAATAAAGAAACGTCCGATTAAAACGAACAACGGTGCGCCGGGAGGGTGGGGCATCTGCACTTTGTAAGCAGCAGCCACAAACTCGCCAGTGTCCCAGAACGAGCCGCTTTTTTCGGAGGTTAAGATGTAAACAAGCGATGCAATAGCACACACTACCCAGCCGGTAATGTTGTTGACTTTTCTAAAGTTCATATCGGTGGTTGGTCTTTTAGGCTTTCCGCCCCTGCGGAAGCCGTGCAAAAATAGGGAAGCAGCTAAATTAACCGGGAAAAGCCTTGCGCAAATGTTAAAGGGGAAAGGCGTAACAAATGCAGGTGCGGCGGCCGTTGGCAGACGTTGTGAATTGTTCGCAATAGGCAAGAAGCAGCTAGCAGTTCGCAGTGCCGGGAAGAGCTTAAATAATAAAATGTAGGACCGGACCCCACAAAACGACAAACCACGACCTGAAAACCGCAACTGGTCCTCTTATAACTCCCAACTGCAATCTCCAAATTATCTTTGTAACCTCACCCGCCTGACCTGCGTCTTATACTTCGATCATGCACACCGAAACTTCCGACATAGAACTGATACAGCTTGTGCTGGCGGGTAACCAGTCGGTGTATGCACAATTGGTGGATCGTTACCAGAACTTTGTTTTCACCATCGTGCTGCGGTATGTCAAAAGCCGGGAAGATGCAGAAGAAGTGGCGCAGGACATTTTTGTAAAGGCTTTCCGATCGCTGGCCGATTTTAAAGGAGCCTCCAAGTTCAGCACCTGGCTTTACACCATTACCACCACCAGCTGCCTTAGCTTCTTACGGAAGAAAAAAATAGAGGTGCACTCACTGGACAATGAAAAAGTTTTTGCCGTGGCCGATAACCTCGAAGGTGGCATGAGCGCCAATCAAATTGAACAGAAGAGCAAGGTAACCATGGTAAACGAGGCTATTAAACTTTTAGGTCCCGATGATGCGCAGGTGATCACACTATTTTATAAAGGAGAACAGACATTGGAGGAAATTGCTGCCATCATGGGAAAAGAACCGAATACGGTAAAAGTGCAGCTCCACCGGGCCCGAACGCGGCTGAAGGAAAAGATGCAAAAGCATTTTTCAGCCGAGGTAAAAGACATTTATTAATTTAAAAACAGCGAACCATGAATACAGGAAACGATTTTTTGGAACCGAACGAGGAAATGGAAGCCAGGCTGTGGGCTTACATTGATGGCATGAGCGAGGAAACTTCCCTGATTGAAAAGCTGGTAGCCGAGAATAAGGTGTGGCGGGAAAAATATGCTGAGCTGCTGGAGGTGAACCAACTTGTTTCCGGCCTGGAGCTAGACCAGCCTTCCATGCGCTTTACGAAAAATGTAATGGAAGAAATCGCTAAGTTCCAGATTGCTCCGGCTGCCAAAGAGTACATCAATAAAAAGGTCATCTGGGGGCTTGCTGCCTTCTTCGTAACAATGATTGTGGGTTTTGTCGGTTATGGCATTGCACAAATCGACTGGTCGCAGGCTGGCAGCTCATCGAGCCCACTGGGTGTGGATCTGGGAGCAGTAGACTACTCAAAAATGTTCAATAGCACGCTGATGAACGGTTTTATGATGATGAACGTGGTTCTTGGATTAGTGCTTCTTGATCGCTACCTCAACCTGAAACGGAAAAAGATGATGAATCTTGAATAAATCAGAAGCCCTCAAAAGAGGGCTTTATTTTTTAGTATCTACCCAATTGCAATCATTTTCAGCAAAATCAAAAATGTCTTTTGGCGCTTTAAATTCCTTCCACCAGCAGCCCCAGGCCAGGTCCGGCGGACCAATTACAAAGTCGAGCACTTTCCATCCTTTAGCTGTCTTCTTTAGCAACACGACGGCATTATCGCCGTCTAAAATTCCTTCTTCAATCTCTTGCCTATAAGCCGTCTTCCGGAAATCAATGTCTCGTCCTTTTTCATCCTTGACGGGTCCGGAAAAGAAGGCAAAACCGTTTTTTAACCGTAATTGCTCTACAATCAATTTTGGCTTTAAGCGCAGGTTTGGTTGCAGTGCTTCCTTGACACTCTCTAAGATCAATTTTCTATCGGATGATCCTATATCTTTTGAGAGGTCCTGTTTTGTTTTCTGCGCCAGCGTAATCTGAAAAAGGAAAATGAACGGGAGAAAGAACAATCGTTTCATAAAACAAATTGAAGTATTCTGTTAGGTAGGATCCGAATCCATTAAACAAAAGGCTGAAATTATTTTACGATAGGTGTGTTAATAAAGGTTAACCCTTTGCAACTCTTTTCCGCTTCATAAAGTCTCCTTTCGTAATTTCCGAGCTTTATTTTTCTCTGAGTTGATTTCCAAACAATTAAAAACTTTCCAATGAATCGTCGCATTGCCGTTGCCATGGCAACAGGTATTTTATTTTCCGGTGCGGTAGGGTTTGCGCAAACTACGCCTCCTGCAACACCACCCACTACAGGTGGAGCCACTCCGGGTGGTTTCCCGGGTATGACCCGTTCCACCAGTGCTGCTCCAAGACCCTATTCTGAAATCATTACGTCCAAAGCAAAAACCGACAAAGGACTTTTTACGACCCACAGAGTAGAAGACAAATACTACTTCGAAATTCCTGATTCGCTTTTGGGCCGTGAGATTTTGGTGGTAAACCGTATCTCCAAAGCGCCAGCTGGTCCACGGGCTGGGTTTACCGGTTATGCCGGCGACCAAATTGGTGAAAACGTTATTACGTTTGAAAAAGGACCAAACAACAGGATCTTTTTAAGAAGCAGCTCTTTCAGCGAGGCTGGCCGCGATTCACTGGGTATGTATCAATCGGTTCGTAACTCTAACCTGGCACCAATTGCTGCGTCTTTTAATATTGCTGCATTTCATAATGATTCCATCACCCGTTCAAGAGCCTCTGTTATTGAAATGACAGATTACTTCATGGGTGATAACGACATTCTTTTCTTTGAAGCGCCAACCAAAAGAAGCTTAGGACTGAGTGCTTACCAAAGAGAGAACTCTTACATCAACGACTTGAGATCGTTCCCGAACAACATCGAAATCCGCACCGTTAAGACGTACATGCGTTCGCCAACACCAAGCGGAGCTGGTGGAGCAACCATTTCTTTCGGTGCACCAAGTGCCGGTTCTCCTTCTACATTTGAACTGAACTCTTCATTGATCCTTTTGCCAAAGGTTCCAATGAAGCCACGTTATTTTGATCCACGTGTTGGTTATTTCTCTACTTCTTACACTGACTTCGATGTTAACCCGCAAGGTGTTGAAAGAATTCGCATGGTGACCCGCTGGAAGCTGGAGCCAAAGCCTGAGGATGTTGAAAAATACAAGCGTGGTGAGCTAGTAGAGCCTGCCAAGCCAATCATCTATTACATCGACCCGGCAACGCCAAGAAAATGGGTTCCTTACCTGGTTCAGGGTGTAAACGATTGGCAGAAAGCGTTTGAAAAAGCTGGTTTCAAAAATGCGATCATGGCGAAGATGGCACCAACTGACGATCCTTCCTGGAGCCTTGAAGATGCACGTCACTCAGCTATCGTATACAAACCATCTGATATTCCAAACGCCAGCGGTCCTCACGTTCACGATCCTCGCAGCGGTGAGATCCTGGAATCACATATCAACTGGTACCACAACGTAATGAACCTCGTTCGCGACTGGTATTTCATTCAAACAGCGGCCGTTGATCCTCGTGCACGTCAATTGGTTTTCCCTGATTCATTGATGGGCGAATTGATTCGTTTCGTGTCATCGCACGAAGTAGGTCACACACTCGGTCTGCGCCATAACTACGGTTCTTCTTCTACTGTTCCTGTAGAAAACCTGCGTAACAAGCAGTGGGTTGAGTCCAATGGCCACACGCCATCTATTATGGACTATGCCCGTTTCAACTACGTAGCTCAGCCAGAAGATAACGTTTCTCCTTCAGGTCTTTTCCCTCGCATTGGCGACTACGACATCTGGGCCATCGAGTGGGGTTACAAGTGGATGCCAGAACACCGTACTGCTGACGCTGAAACACCAGCATTGAATAAGTTGGTAATGGAAAGATTAAAGAACAAGCGCCTTTGGTTTGGTACCGAAAGCGATCCGGATGATCCTCGCGGCCAGAACGAAGATTTGGGTGATGATGCGATGAAGGCAAGTGCCTACGGTATCAAAAACCTGCAGCGCATTGTTGTTAAACTTCCTGAATGGACGAACGAAGCGAATAAAGATTACGCAAGCCTGAACCAAATGTATGGTCAGCTGGTTACCCAGTTCAACCGTTACATGGGCCACGTAGCGAAGAACGTAGGTGGCATTCAGACTACACCAAGAATGCGTGAAGAAGGCGGCATTGTAGTAGAGTACACACCCAAAGCAAAGCAAAAGCAAGCTATCGACTTTTTGCAGGAAAACCTGTTCTCTACACCAACATGGTTAATTCAAAAGAACATTGCAGGCCTCACCGGCACCAATGCCATGACAACCATCAGCGGTGTACAAAGCAACGTGTTAAACCGTTTGCTGAGCAACACTACTTTCAACAAGTTGTTCCGTTACGAAGCCAGCGGCGAGCAAAATGCTTACAGTGCAAACGAAATGATTACTGATCTGCGCAAAGGCATCTGGAGCGAATTAGCTTCTCGTAAAGCAATCGATATCTACAGAAGAAACCTCCAAAAGGTATTTGTAGAAAGATTGATCAGCAACCTGAAAGCCGATGATTCACCTGTATCGCCAGCGTTAGCTGCTTTCGGAATTTCATCTCCAAGCTACAGTAAAACAACCGATGCAATTTCTATCGTAAAATCGCAATTGCGTGCCCTGCAAGGTGAAATTCGTGCTGCTATTCCAACCTATAAGGATGCTATCAGCCGTGCACACTTACAGGATGTTAGCGACCGTATCACTGCGGCACTTGATCCGACAAAATAAGATTTGCTATATGGATGACCAGAAGAAGCCTTCCGCGAAAGCGGGGGGCTTTTTTCTTGCCGATGGGTTTTTACGCCCAATATTTTTATAGTAGATTTATAGAACATGTTTTAGTTGCGTCACCCTCTTTGGAAATAGGCTTTCCTCCCGATGATTGCACAATGGTGTTCCCTAACGATAACTGCTTAATCTCCCCGCTTGCACACATTCACCATTTAAAAACATCAAATTATGGAACGCAAACGTCCTGCAACGCTTGACAAAAAGCCAGACCTGAAACCGTCCATTCAGCCATCACGTCCAAGTGCCGATGATTTAGAAGAAGCCGCCAATGAGGCGCTCATTCGCCAGTCGATTGATATTTTAGGAATCAGTGGCATGTACACTGGCCAGTTTCGCGAAAAGGTGATTGACTTTTTATCGCCGCTGAAAAAGCAGCAACAAGTGATTCTGGACGCTGCACGTTTAGAGTTTGATGACGAAGAAGATCTTGAAGATGTACGAGAAACAGTACAAAGCAATCAGACGTTAATTAACGTGTTGTATTCCGTAACCCTCCGATTGGATGTTGATCGTTTCTATCCGCAAAACACAGCCAGCGGTTCGTTTATTTCCAAAACCAAAAGTGTACACTGGATTGCCAAAATCAAACAAACAGATAGCTCGGAATGGAAGGGAAAGATCTGGTACAAGCATGGCGACATCGCTCATTTTTTGTACACAGCCGTTTCTATTAAAGTAGCACAAGTCTCCAGTTCTTCTGCACGGCGTGCTGAATTGATTTTTTCCGGCGGAGGATTGCCTGACCGAACCTTCCGCGTTAAATACCAAAGCCGTTACTTCCACAATGTAGAATTCGAATACGACCGTGAGCAAGACGTAAACCCTATTACGGCCATTCAAACACATGATCATCCTAACCGGCCAGCCACCATTGCAAGCGAGAGCTTAAGCATTGAAAAAGTATTTCGCAGAGCAGGATTTAATGTTCGGAAATCAGGCGGCGATTCGTGGGTGCCTTCCAGCCTGAAAGGTGCAAACGGCACCTGGAGCGATATGGAAATGCACGATGCAATGCAAACCTATTGGTCGAAGTTTCAGAATGCGCCGCTATGGTCGCTGTGGGTGTTTTTTGCTAAACAACATGATGATGGCTTCAACCTGGGTGGCATTATGTTCGACGACATTGGCCCGCAACACAGGCAGGGCACGGCCATCTTCAATGATTCATTTATTACTGATCCGCCGGGAGGAGATCCCAATCCAACGGCATGGGTGAACCGCATGAAATTCTGGACAGCAGTTCATGAAATGGGGCATTCATTTAACCTTGCGCATTCCTGGCAAAAAGCATTAGGCGGACGGTGGCTACCAACGCTTGCTAACGAACCTACGGCCCGCAGCTTCATGAATTATCCGTTCAGGGTTGCCGGTGGCGAGTCTTCCTTCTTTGCAGATTTCGAGTATCGTTTCTCTAATACGGAATTATTGTTCATGCGTCACTCGCCTGCAGAGTTCGTGCAAATGGGTAATTCAAATTGGTTTGAAGATCACGGTTTCGAAATGTCGGAAACTAATGTGAACAGCAACCTGCAATTGGTTGTTCGCACAAACCGCGAAAGCAATGAATTTGAGTTCTTAGAACCAGTGAGGGTTGAACTGAAATTGCAGAACGTTTCAGCCCAGCCCGTACTTATTTCTGATACGTTGTTGAGCAATGATCACAATCTAACCATCATTGTAAAGCGGGAGAGAAGAGAAGCAAAAGTGTATCGTCCGTTTGCTACGCGTTGCCAAAGAAGTACAAATGTGTTGTTGAACGCTGGTGAATCACGCTACGAAAATCTGTTGATTTCTATTGGCAAAGGCGGATGGTTGATTGATGAACCGGGCTATTACCAGATACAGGCTCGCATTCATACCAGTAACTTGGAGGTGCTTTCGGCGCCGATGAAGATTCGTGTTACGCCACCGATGAATTATGAGGCTTCATATATTTCACAAGACTATTTCTCTACTGATGTTGGTCGTGTGTTGCACTTCAATGGTAGTCTTTATTTCAACAAAGCCAATGATACGTTGCGTGAATTAACTGACCGCTTGCCGGACGCAAAAGCTTCCGTGCATGCAAACTTTGCTTTGGCCAATCCATCGTCAAGAGATTACAAGATGCTTGATTTTGGAACCATCGATAACACCCAAATCCGCCCAGTTGCTGATTTGGATGGTGCCATCAAAACCCGCAAGGCAAATGTGAAAGAAGCCGATCAATTGTTTTCAAAGGCCATTAGTGGTAATACAACAAAACGGAAAAGCGAGGTGCCTGACCTTGATAAAATGCTCTCCAGTCTTGGGCACATTGCTGCACATGAGCAAATGGACAAATTTGTTGCCTTGCTCTTAAAAGATGGCAACAAGGAAAAAGCGAAAAAGATCAAGGAAAGTTTACTGGCGGCTTTTACCAAACGCAAAGTTGCACCTCAGGTGCTGAAGTCAATGAAAGACGAACTTGGCAAGCTATAAATATGGCAGTAGATCATACAGCATTAAAATCTCATTGGCAGTTTCTGCAAAACAGAACTGCCAATGATTTATTTGCTGCTTTTTCTGTTGTTACAAAGCAGCTAAATCACAAGCTGGCAAAGCAGAAAACGCAAGCAGATCAGTTCAAACAATTCCAAGCAATAGCAGGCTCTGTCATTGAAGAAGGGAATCCCGCTTCCGAAAAAAGTTTAAAGGAGGCGTTTAGCGAAGTGTCGTCACCCAATCAGGTTGAACAAGGGAAAAAATTGTTTGCTGCTTTTTCAAAAGCCTATCAGCCCACCATCTGCAGCACACGTGGTGTGATGGGAGCATTGTTAAAAGGAACCGTGAATACAGACGAACTACCTGTGCTCATTGCTACGCATCTCTTGGTTCATCATTTTGCGGAAGATCCTTTATGGAATGATTTCGTTTCCATATTTGCTGTACTGCTTAACAATGTTGGCGTGGAAGAATTTTGCAGTCAATAAAACATGCTTATCTCTTCACAAACACGTCATAGCAAAAGCGAAGCAGAATTCCTACAATTACCACCAGGAAGAAGACTCGAATAAACTTATTGCCTTTTGCGATGGCTAATCTTGCACCTACAAAACCGCCAGCCATATTGGCTACAGCCATGGGTAAAGCAATCGCCCAAATAATTTTTCCTTTTATAATAAACAAGGTCACCGATCCAAGATTGGTAGCCAGGTTCACTAGCTTTGCATGTGCCGAAGCGTGCAGAAAATCAAAATGAAGGAAAGCAATAAAGGCCAGCATAAGGAAGCTTCCGGCGCCCGGACCAATGAACCCATCATAAAACCCGATGATGAGGCTAATGAAAATTCCAAGCTGCATCTGTTTAGCCGGAGGAATGTCCTGCTTTTCTTTCTGCCCGAAATCCTTTTTCGTGTATGTATAAATTGCCACAGCGGTGAGCACTACCAGCAGTACAGGCTTCATAAATGCATTGCTCACATGCGTTAGCAAGTAAGAGCCCGTGTAAGAAGCTAGAAAAGCCAGTGTGCAAATGACGGAAATGAGCTTCCAGTTGATGGATACTTTTTTGAGGTATTGCCAGGCAGCAATGAAAGTGCCGCTAAACGCAGGAATTTTCAATGTACCAATCACCGAAGCCACAGGAAAGGAGGGAAGTATAACCAACGCCGCCGGCAATTGAATTAGACCACCTCCACCTACAATTGCGTCCACAAAACCTGCCAGGAAAGCGGCCAGGCAGAGCAAGAGCAAATCAATCCATTCAACAGTCATTAATAATCAATAATTATTAATTAGTAATTATCAATTACTGCTTCTTCTGTTCTTTCGCCCAGGCATCTTTCAGCGTTACCGTGCGATTAAATACCAAACGTTGATAGGTGTCTTTGTTATCCAACGTAAAGTATCCCTTGCGCAGGAACTGGTAGCGTTCGTTCAGCTTTGCGTTTTTTAAAGCCGGTTCTGCGTAGACCGTTGCAATTGTTTGTAACGAATCAGGGTTGATGTAATCTTTGAAATCACCTTCTTCACTCGATGGATCTTCTACTCTAAATAGGCGATCGTACAACCGCACTTCTGCTGTGATAGCGTTTGTGATTTCCACCCAATGCAAGGTTCCTTTTACGTTAATACCGGAAGTATCGCTGCCGCTTTTACTTTCAGGAATGTAGGTGCATCGTAATTCCGCGATGTTTCCGTTCTCATCTTTTACCACTTCATCGCATTTGATGATGTAAGCAAACTTCAGCCGAACCATGCCACCAGGATAAAGGCGGAAATATTTCTTCGGTGGGTTCTCCATGAAGTCTTCCCGCTCAATATACAGCTCACGTCCAAACGGTATCTCGCGGGTAGGGCTCTTCTCATCTTCAGGATTGTCTTCACCTTCTAGCATTTCAACCGGCCCTTCGTAATTAGTGACAACAACTTTAATCGGGTCAAATACCACCATGCGGCGCAGCGCAATCTTATTCAGATGCTCACGAACACAAAATTCCAGCAGGCCTAAATCAACGATGTTATCGCGTTTGGCAACGCCAATTCGTTCGCAAAACTCGTTGATCGCTTCCGGCGTGTAACCACGGCGGCGCATACCGCTGATGGTTGGCATGCGCGGATCGTCCCAACTTTCCACGTGCCCTTCCTGCACCAGTTGCAGCAGCTTGCGTTTGCTCATTACCGTGTAGGAAAGATTACGGCGGGCAAACTCGTACTGGTGGGAGGGAAAGGTTTCAATATGTTTCAACAACCAGTCGTATAATTCGCGGTGGGGCACAAATTCCATCGTGCAAAGCGAATGCGTGACTTCTTCTATGCTATCGCTTGGCGGGTGTGCCATATCGTACATAGGATAAATGCACCATTGGTCGCCGGTGCGGTGATGATGCGCATGTTTGATACGATAAAGAATCGGGTCACGCATGATCATGTTCGGCGAAGCCATATCGATTTTGGCCCGTAGTACCATGGCACCATCAGGATGCTTGCCATCCCGCATTTCCTGGAACAGGCGAAGGTTTTCTTCCACGCTGCGGTCGCGGTAAGGACTGTTTTTGCCCGGCTCTGTGGGTGTGCCTTTTAGTGCGGCAATTTCATCGGGCTTCGATTCGTCAACGTAAGCCAATCCTTTCTGAATCAGCTTTACGGCGAAGCCATACAATTGTTCAAAATAATCGGAAGCATAGAGCTCGTTCTTCCATTCAAACCCAAGCCAGCGCACATCTTCCTTAATGCTCTCCACGTACTCTGTTTCCTCTGTTACAGGATTTGTGTCATCGAAGCGGAGATTGGTATAGCCACCATATTTTTTAGCGAGGCCAAAATTGAGGTTGATAGACGTAGCATGTCCGATATGCAGGTACCCATTCGGCTCCGGTGGAAAACGGGTAACGATGGACTTGTGTTTGCCGGATTCGAGGTCCGTTTCTATAATTTCTTCGATAAAATTCAGGCTCTTTTCTTCACTCATGTTCAATTGTATAAGCGGGGCAAAGATAATTGAACAGGACGTAGAAAGCGGTAGGAGGTTCAAGGTGGCGGACTCTGTCACTGCTAAATGATAAAAAGACCCAACCAGCCTAAAAGAATCGGCGTAATTTTAAGTGTTACATGAATAAGAGGAACTTTTTTGTTTTAGCCGCTGTTGTCTTGCTTTCCTGCGGGAAGGATGATGAGACGCAGGTCGATTTGGAGTTGCCGGTTATCTCTTTAACCTCGCCTGCTAATGGGCAGGTATTTTCTGGTGGACAATCGGTAGCCATTACTGGTTCAGTTACTGATAATGCCAGGCTTCGTGAGGTGCACCTCGAGATCATTAACACAACCACCGGTGCTTTTGTGGCTCATGATCATTTTTACCCGGAAAGCACATCTTATAACATCAACCGCTCTTTTACAGTTCAGGCGGGGATTGCTTATATGATCAAGGTGGAAGCCGAAGATGGAAAAAGAAATATCTCCAGAACAGAAGTAAACATAAGCTCTAATTGACTTATGTAAAACATAAACCGCATCCTCAGAGGTAAAAAGGTTTGCAACGCTGATTAAGTCTTGGTAATAGAAATAAAAAAAGCTGTTCAACTGAACAGCCTTTTTGCTTGCCATAACTGAACTATCGTTGGATGATGAGTCGCTGTGTTTGTTTCAAACCATTGTCGTCAAGTTCGAGCCAGTAAGCACCGTTACCGAAGCCGGAGACATTGATGTTGGTTGATACGCTGTTCAGATTACCCATGTTCCAGGTGGTCATCAGTTTTCCGCTTACGTCGTATACACGCAATACCGCGTTGGCAGACGGTTGCGTATTGAACGTAACCCGCAGGTTATTGCTGGCAGGGTTTGGCATCAGTGTAAAACCAAACTTGCTATCACCCAGTTTTGCCGAAGCAATATTGCTGTAACGAACGCTTCCATCTTTGCCAGTCATTTTGATTCGATAACTATACAATACGTTGCGTTGAACATTGTTGTCTGTAAATGCATATGATCTTCTGCTGTTGCTGTTGCCGGCGCTTTGCACCTGGCCGACCGCTGTAAAGCTTCTTTCGTTCTGCGCTTGTCTTTCTACTTCAAAACCATTTATGTCGTGTTCTTGCAGGGTAGCCCAGTCTAAGCGGATAGTATTGTCTTTCGGAAGAGCCTTTAGATCAGTCAGTACTGCTGGCAGAGGAGCGAGGGAGCCACCCACAACAAACGTGGTGATGGCTACTGAATCAACTGACACGGGTGCACCAAAGCCTGCCACGTTGCTCACTTTTACAAAGGCGGAATCAACGATTTCTGTTCTTCCCTGCATGATGTACACATCGTCAATGTACCATCCGTCTACTGCTGTACCTACGTCGGAAGTAATGCGGAAACGAATCAGGATGTTTTGTCCTGCGTAATCGTCAAGTTTTGCAATCGACATAACATAACCATTCGATGTTCCGGTAAACGCAAACTTGTCGCCGGGACCAAAGAACTGGTTGTTAGCAAACGGGATAATGCTGCTGTAACCATTGCGCACAAATTTCTGCGGCGGTAAATAGGTCCATGTAGCACCGTTGTCGTTTGAAATTTCTACCACGCCGCCGTCATAGGCACTTTCAGTAGCATAAGAGTGGAAGAAAACCAGTTCTGCGCCACCCGCAGGAATGTTGATGGCATTTTGCGTACGCAGGGACATATCAGAGAAACCATCCACGTTCGGCGCAAACCATGAGTTGCTACCACTTCTTGGTTTTGTGCTCACCACTTGCCAACTTGCTGTTGGTATAGTCGATGACTTAGTCCAGCCGCCTTCTCCGTCCTCATGGTTATCGGAGAACAGGTTGTTACCTGCAGAAGGCGATGTAACTCTTGCAGTAACAGTGAAAATCTTTTCCTCATTGCCGGCCAACGTCGTCACTGGGTATTCAACCGTTTTACCAACAATAGAGGCAGCGGCCGGATTGCTGGCCTGGAAAGTAGTATGATTAGGCAACTTGTTAGTTGTAGCCGTAAAACCAACCGGGTTTGGATAAGCGTTACGTACCCGCATGGTGTATGTGATAAACCCACCATTTATCACTGTATCAGGAGCGCTTAGTGTGATAGACGCTTTCACTTGGTTTGGATCGCAAGCTGGCGGCACATCAAATGCTTCCACTTCATCTCCCACACCGTTTGTGTTTGATTTAGCGCTGAAGCCAAGTCCCCATTTGGCAAAGGCCTTCCAGATGCGGCAGCTATGTTGAGCATTATAAAGAAGGGTATCGGCCTTCAAAATGGCATCACGCTGTTGTTCAAAACTTGGGCTGGTTGGCTGCAGTCTCATGCCCTGTGTTACCAATCGCATGGCCACGTTATTACCGCCGGCACCGGAAGGAACATTGCCGGCACTGGTTGGTGTGGCTGCATTGTACACATCGTTATTAAAGCCATATTGATCGATCAACTCCTGTTCAACGCTGTACAACATCTGGCACCAGATGTGACCCACACCATGCGGAATGGAAATCTCGCCACCCTTTCCAATATCTTTAAAGCTGTAAGGAGATTTTGTTTTGTCCGGGTCGTACTTACTGGGCCGAATACCAGCCCCGTTTGTGTTTTCATACACAACATAAGTACCAATGCCTTTCGATGGCAGTTTGCCATTGGGGTAGCCTGGCGCCGCTATTAAATCAGTGCTGCGTTGTGTCATATAAAGCGCAATAAAATCACTCCAGCCTTCACCACCTTGTTCATCGCCACCCAGCGACCCTAGTACATCGCCACCACCGGTAAACCGGCTGGAGATGCCGTGGCCGTATTCGTGTGCAATAACGCCGTTATCAAAGTCGCCATCCCTTTTTGGCGGGTTGGGTGTATCTTTTTTCAGCGAGCCAATAATGGTAGCGCCACCTCTAATCGCTGCTTTCAAGGCTTCACCATCAGCCTTGCTTACCATTACTGCAGGAATTGTTACGAGGTTTCCAGGCGCATCGGTACCACCCATGGCTTGTGGAGGCCCATCGATATTGTTGATGACGATGACACCAGCAGCACCACCAAGTTGAGCACCGAAAACTTTTTCTAAAAAGGAGCAATTACCCCGGTCAATCAGAACAATCTTGTCGGAAACGTTATTGCCAGGTGGAAGCGCAATGCTTTGCTGCCCGGTGGTACAGCCTTGCGTCGTATCGCCTACAGTTGAAAGTGGATTTTTTTGAACAATGACAAATTGTTTATTGAGTACAGGGTTGTTAAATAAGTCTGTATTAGCAGTTGGCAAAGTGCTGAAGTTGCCCTGCACCGCTATATACTTCGTTCCTGCTGGCGGTGTACCCGTGCTTGACGATGTGATCTGAACCAGTTGGTCGGCAGTAGCGGTTGTCCACAAATACATCTGCATCTGCGCACTGCCCGGTAAGCCATCGGGTAAAGTGAGAAAATTTGCATTATTGGTGCCGCCGCCATCTTGCGCCTGTGCCAGCACACCATCGCCCTGGCCATTACCGTCAGATGGACCACGAAGTCCTGTACTGAATACATGCGAGTCCTGAAAGTTCAGGTTTTCATCAAAACCAAAACGGTAGAAAACATCATGAATCAGGTTGTTCCAGTAAAACAAGTTTACAATGGCTGCATTGCGGGAATTGGCCGGGTCAGAAGCCGGGTTGAATGGGTAATCGAAAACAAACGGTTCTGCTGCCGGAAGTCCTCCCAATGGGCCGTTGTTTGCAGGCGCCGTTGTAGCCAGGCTCGGAAGCCCTCCTAATGGGCCAGGAGAAGGATCATAAAATGCCCATGCGTTGTTTCCTTTGGTATATGGCAGGCTGGCTGCACCGCCTATTTTATGCCAACCATCAGGCGAGGCAATCGGGTCGCCGTTGTTTTGTGTAAGAACATGTGTAGCGCCAGGTGTATTGGGTGCTTCAAACGGCTCCGGGAATACTTTATACTTATTAGGAGGTCCAAGCAAAACACTCGCTGTATTATCCTTTGCTTTTGGCTGCTGTTCATTGAGGTGCAGGTGATCCTCTACATTGTGCACCGGCACTGCATCGGATTTGTAGGACGGATTGTGGTATGTACAGTGGATAATGGCATCCCGCTTACTAATCAAGCGGCTGGTAGCGGCATCGATATACATGATCCAGTAATGACGATCCCGTGCATCAAATACCTGCACTTCCCATACTAATTGAAGCTTGCGTTCCTTGGCGTTTGGGAGATAGGCCTTCCGGACCGGAATGTTGAACGCCGGGTTGTCGTTGCGGCCATACACCATTTTGTTTCCGGCATTTTCCTTTACCGTCAGTACAATGTTGTCGGGATGTTTGGCCTCTTTCAATACGGCTCGTACGGCCGCTTCGGCACTTATGGCCGCAGTCGGAGCAGAGATGGAAAGGTTGTTTGTCTTTACCAGGTTGTCAGCCTCGTATTCCTTTCCTGCTTTTGTTGATGCATGCAAAGCAAAATGGCCTCCGATCACATCGATACCATTAATGCGCTGCTGGGCATAAATGTGTTCAATGCCAGTGGCAGGATCGGTGTAACTGCTGGTGACAAACAAGCCCGAATAATCGGTAGTTTGAAGGCCAAGCCTCGCGGCATTTTTTTGAAAATAAGCATCCAGCTTTTGCCGGGATGAAGTCTGTTGTGCAAGCAAGTCGTTAGAAACGAAGAGGACGAGCAGCCATGCCAATACGATAGCATGCCGCCCTTGACGTAAAAGTGGTCTCATGTGCGGTAAGGGTTTATGTGAGTAATCGGTAAACGAATCTTAACGGTTCAAGGGGTCGGACGGCTTCGTCGTACAATAATCCACGCTTAACTTTGACGCTTCGTCAATTCAACAAATGTTATCAATGGAGATACAGGATAAAAACGCAGGTGGTTTTAAAAGGATTGGAGGAGCTTGGTTTCGTTTTCTGGTTTTTGCAATTATTGTGCCTTTTTTATTTACGAATTGTGAGCGGGATATAGATTTCAAATTGAAAGAAGAAGAACCAAAATTGGTTGTTGAAGCAACAATTGAGAACGGCGCAGCTCCATTTGTGATCCTGACCAACTCCTTAAATTACTTCTCCACCATCTCACCGCAGCAGCTTTCGCAAAGTTTTGTAAGAGGGGCCGAAGTGTATATGTCGAACGGAAGCCGCACCCATAAATTAAAAGAATATACGGTAACAGTGATTGGTAACCTGCAGTTACGTTATTATTCTACCGATTCATCCAGCTTATCAACAGCTTTTGTGGGTGAACTAAATAAAGCCTATTCTCTGCGAATTGTAACAGGAGGAAAAGAGTATACTGCTAACACCACGGTCCCTAACATAACAAAACGGATTGATTCCGTATGGTACAAAGCCGGGCCGCCGCAACTGGATACCAATAAAGTGATCGTAATGGTGAAGGCAACCGATCCACCAGGTTTTGGCGATTATGTTCGCTACTTTACTAAACGAAACAGCGAGATCTTTTTGCCGGGGCTTAATTCAGCATTTGATGATCTTTTTATTGACGGAACAACTTATGAATTACAAGTAGGAGCCGGCGTTGACCGCAACACCACGATTACGGAGAATGATCTCTTTTTCAACAAGGGTGATACGGTAACCCTGAAGCTGAGTAACATTGACAAGACTACTTACGATTTCTGGCGCACGATTGAATTTTCCTACCAGGCAATCGGCAACCCGTTTTCTACCCCTGTGAAAGTGCTGGGTAACATTAGCGGTGGAGCGTTGGGCTATTTTGGTGGTTATGCATCGCAGTACCGGACGATCATTATTCCCAAATAATGAAAAATGCAAAATTTAAAATTAAAAAGTAGCCAGCTCTTTTGCATTTTTCCTTTTACATTTTGGCTTTCTACAACCTTTACTGACAAGTTATAAACGTCTTTACCGCACAAGGGTTTCCCGCGGTTATGGCATTGCTGAACTTCCCGTTTCTTCCTCTATTTTTGCCGATTACTTATGAACAATCAACAGTCTGAAAGAACCCATCTTTTAATAATAGGTTCAGGTCCTGCCGGATACACCGCGGCTATTTATGCAGCAAGAGCAAATCTGAAGCCCATGCTTTACCAGGGTATTCAACCCGGAGGGCAGTTAACCATCACAACAGAAGTAGAAAACTATCCCGGTTTCCCGGAAGGTATACAGGGTCCGGAGCTAATGATTCATTTTGAGAAGCAGGCGCAAAGAATGGGAGCGGACCTTCGGTACGGCCTTGCCACAAAGGTTGACTTTTCGCAGCAGCCTTTTAAAGTCTGGATCGATGACGAAAAGCTCATTGAAGCCGATGCTGTGATCATAGCTACCGGTGCTTCGGCAAAATGGCTGGGCATTGAAAGCGAGCAACGGTTAAATGGATATGGCGTAAGTGCTTGTGCCGTTTGCGATGGATTTTTCTTCCGTGGTAAAGAAGTGGCAATTGTTGGAGCGGGTGATACAGCCGCTGAAGAAGCATTGTATCTTTCTAAACTCTGTTCGACGGTTCACATGCTAGTGCGCCGTGATGAGATGCGTGCTTCCAAGGTGATGCAGGAAAGAGTGAAGAACACTGAAAACATCAAAATTTACTGGAACTCTGAAACTGACGAAATTCTGGGTAGTAAGTCAGTGGAAGGTGTCCGCATCAAGAATAGAACAAGCGGTGAAACACAGGAAATTCCAATCAAAGGATTTTTTGTTGCGATTGGTCACACGCCAAACTCCGAAGTATTCAAGCCGTATTTGGAAATGGATGATGCAGGTTATATTCTAACACAACCCGGAACAGCAAAGACAAATGTAGAAGGTGTGTTTGCTGCAGGTGATGTGCAGGATAAGATTTACCGTCAGGCGGTTACTGCTGCAGGTAGCGGTTGTATGGCTGCATTGGATGCAGAAAGATATTTGTCAGTGAAAGGTATTTAATAGCGTTTCGTTGACTGCACTTAATTTAATCATTGCTACTTGCAAATTGCAAGTGGCTTTTCTTTACTATGGCAACATTCACCATACAGCTTCATGGACTTCGCTTTTTTGCACAACATGGTTTGTACGAAGAAGAAAAAAGCGTGGGCAACGAGTTCGAAGTGAATCTATCGATGGATATTACGGCGCCAAAAGAAAAGCCTGTTTCGTTGGAGAATAGTGTCAACTACGCCGACGTTCACCAAATTACGAAAAGCGTGATGGCGAAGCCGGAGTTGTTATTGGAAACCCTGGCAATGACAATCGCTGACCAAGTAAAAGAAAAATTCCCTGCACTGAAAAGAATATCTGTTCAAATCATCAAACTCCATTTACCAGTAACATCTTTTACCGGCTCAGCAAGTGTAACCTATAAAAAGAAATATAAATCCTAGATCACCTTCGATTTCCAGCGGCCGCTCCTTATATACAGAAATGAAAGTCCACCGAGCAGTGTCCAGTAAATTAGTTCCGAAGACCATCCCCACGTAATGGACCAACGCATTGATTCAAGCACCACGTAAGCGTAAACGCAGTACACGATAATCGCAATTAACTCAATAAAGAATGTGATGTTGCTTTTGCCGGTTCCTGTAATGGCATTTAGCCAAACGGTTGAAGAGGACATCAGTACCAGCGCAATCGACACAATCCGCAGCGTTGGAATCCCTTCCCTCGCAAAGTCTTCACCCTGTCCAAACACGGAGAAATAAACTTGTGGAAATAAGTTTAGCAGCAAGCAGATCACGATGGAAATGCTCATGCTTAACAACATGATCTTGGCAATCAGCCGTACTACCACTTCTTTCTTTCCTTGCCCGATCACATTGCTCACCATGCTATTTGCTGCCGATGAAAACGCCCAGTTGAACACACCAAAAAAACCAAACACATTACGCATAGTGGTAGAGATGGCAAGATTTGTTTGCCCATGATGTTCTACCAGTACGTAAAAGAAAAACCAACTGATAACACTGATGGCCATTTGAAATATGAGCGGTCCGGATAACTGAAGAATTTTTACTGTCAGTTCTTTGTTGTAACGGAAACCATAAAAAAGTGAAAACTGTTTGCTGATGCCTTGGGCCTGCACAACCAAAAAAATTACAAACATCCCGACAAACTCGGCAATAATGGATGCAACTGCCGCGCCGTTAAATCCCATTTGTGGTAAACCAAACTTTCCGTAGATCAGGCTGTAATCAAGAAAGACGTTAGCGGCTGCTTCTGCGGCAGTTCCAATGATTAACAACTTGCTGCGGTTGATGCCCACGAGTAAGGCATTTCGCATCTGGTAGATGTAAAGAAATGGCAGGCCAAGAATGCGAATGTTGAGAAACGAAATAGTGTCTTCGTAGATCTCGGATGATTGAATGGTAGCTTTGAAAATGAGGGGTGCTATAAGGTAGGTAAAAGCTATTCCAAACATGCCAATACATACCGCTATAAATACTCCTTGTTGAAAAATCGTTCCGATTTCTTTTGGCTTGTTCTCACCTGCCCGGCGGGAGATTAACGCTTGCAGGCCATTATTTAATCCAAAGCCAATTCCGCCGAATATCAGATAGTACACACCCGTGATGGAAGCTGTTGCCAATGCCTGCTCACTCAGGTGGCCAAGAAAAATGGTATTGATGATCAGGTTCAGTTGCGGTACAAACAGCGCCATGGAGATAGGCAACGCAATCTTTAAAATCTGTCTGTACGAAGTGCCAACCTGTAAAGCGTGTGCCATAAAGGAGGCAAGCTACTTTGTTTTTCTATTTTGCAAACTCCGTACTTTGCAAAAAAATCGGATTTGAAAACCCTTTTCGAGATACGATCGGAGAAAGACACGAGTGAGGAACACAGCTTGCTATTGGAAGTCGGACGTGATCACTGCAGCTATGCACACTGGCACCGACCGTCAAACACAATCGACCAATTGAAGTTCATTAGCTTTCAGGAAACAGAAGGTGAGGAGCATTTGCCGGCCATTATCGAAAAGATTCAGCAAAACAGGTTTCAGTCGGTGCATGTGTGCTCGTCATTTCCGCAATCTATCCTGGTGCCGTGGAAATATTTCAAAGACAATTACGAAGCGCTTGACATTATCTACGACCAGCCTGCACAAGAATATTTGCACGATCGCATAGCCGAATGGCAAATGGTGAACATGTACGCACTGCCAAAGTATCTTCATCAACAAATTCTGCAGTCATTTTCCAACGCGGAATTCGTCCATACTTACACACCCACCATCAAAGTGTATAATGGATATGTTGCCGACCACCAGTTAATGGTGCACTTCACGCCGCAATACTTTCGTGTGGTGCTGAAAAAATCGGCCTTCATTCAATTGGCACAAACCTATTCCTATACTACCCCGCTGGATGTTGTTTATTACCTGCTGAAGATCTGTTACGAGTTTGGTCTTGAACAATCTTCCGTATATGTAATTCTTTCTGGTTTGGTGGAGAAGGATTCGGCTTTGTACACCGACCTGGAGCAATATTTTGCCAACGTGCATTTTGCCCATCCACCTGAGATCAAATTACCGGACAACAGCCATCCGCAATATTTTTTTACGTCACTTTACAACCTGGCCACATGCGTATCATAAGTGGTAGTCTCGGTGGCCGGCGTATCAGTCCGCCTTCCAATATGCCGTACACCCGGCCTACTACGGATATTGCCAAAGAGGGGTTGTTCAATATTCTTCAAAATAACCTTGACTTTGAAGAACTAAAAACGCTTGATTTATTTGGTGGCACTGGTAGTATCAGTTATGAGCTGGCATCACGTGGTGCAAAAGACCTCACGATTGTTGAAAAGGACAACCAGATGTTTTCGTTTATTAAGAAAACTGCGGCTGATCTTAAGCTCGAGAACTTTCGATTGGTGAAATCGGATGTGTTCAAGTTTATTGAAAGTTGCCGCGAAAAATACGATCTCATTTTTGCTGGTCCGCCATATGCGCTGACCACGATCGATGAACTTCCAAAACGGGTTTTCGAGAAAGACCTATTGAACGAAGGCGGTTGGTTTATTCTTGAGCACACACCGCGGAATGATTATAAAACCTTTCCGCATTATCTGCGGGAGAAAAATTACGGCACAACTATTTTTACCATTTTTGAAAAGGAAGCCAAAGGGGAGTGAGTTATGACAAAAAAAGAGGCACGAAAGATTTACAACAAAAAGAGACAGGAGGTAAACTACAGCGACAAGCTTAAATGGGATGATCTTATTCTCATCAACTTCCAGACGATTGACATGCCGTTCCTAAATGCGGTGTTCTCTTTTTATCCGATGGAAGACCGTAACGAAGTGGACGCTTTTATCATCACCGATTACCTGCACTTTCGAAATCCCAACCTGCAAATCTGTTATCCGAAAATGGATATCAAGGAGCCTAACATGGAAGCAGTTGCCTGTCATGCAGATACCATCTTTGAGGCAAATGCTATTAACATCTTGGAGCCGCTTGAAAACGAAGTTGTCGATCCGCAGGACATTGACCTTGTTATCATTCCCATGCTGGTTTGTGATGTAAAGGGCAATCGTGTTGGATATGGCAAAGGATACTATGATCGTTACCTAAGCCGCTGCCGCGATAATTGTATTAAAGTCGGTGTGTCGTATTTCGAACCGATTGATCAGGTAGATGACGCCAATGAATTTGATGTACCTTTAAATTTTTGTATCACACCGCAAAAGGCCTATGTTTTCTAATTGGTTCCTTAAATCATTTCGCATACTTCTCCTGCCTTTTGCGCTTTTATTTGGATTAATCGTTGTCATTCGGAATTGGTTATACGACAAAGACATTCTGAAGTCAGCCTCTTTTGGTTTACCACTAATCAGCGTAGGCAATCTCTCTGTAGGAGGAACGGGCAAGTCGCCAATGGTAGAGTTCCTGGTCATGCATCTAAAAGGCCGTTTTAAAGTAGCTACTTTAAGCCGCGGATACAAACGAAAAACCAAAGGGTATGCGTTGGCAAACGAAAACACGACCGCGATTGAAATAGGCGACGAGCCCTTACAATTCTATAAAAAATTCCCCGATGTTCCGGTAGCCATCGGTGAAGAGCGGATTGTTGCCATTCCACAATTACTGCACGACAGACCAGAAACCCAGGTAGTCATTCTTGATGATGCATTTCAGCACCGGGCCATTAAACCCGGGTTCAATATTCTGCTGACTGATTACGGCAACCTTTTCACCCGTGATTTCTTTTTACCCACCGGTGATTTGCGTGACGATAAAGCAAGCTACAAACGGGCCGATGTTATCGTAGTAACCAAGTGCCGGCCCAATCTTTCAACGGAAGAAAAGGAAAGCATCATCCGCGAGATCGACCCGTTGAAAAGCCAAAAAGTGTTTTTTACAACCATCGCTTACGGCGTTCCGTATCACATTACGCACCGTACTTTTTACCAGATTGATGAAAACACGGAGGTGCTCCTGGTTACCGGCATCGCCAATCCGCGGCCATTGAAACATTTCCTGGAAGACCGTATTCATACCTACTACATGATGCATTACAACGATCATCATATTTTCTCCATTGATGATTGGCGGGACATCAAAAAACGCTTTGAAAACATCGAGGCAGAACGGAAAATCATTCTCACAACAGAAAAAGACGCGATGCGACTTTTGAAATTCAGCAGCGAGATCGATGGCATGCCGTTTTATGTAATGCCAATCGAACACAAGTTCCTGTTCGGAGAAGAACAGCTATTTTTAAGGGAGGTGGCAGGCTTTATCGAAAACTTTAAAACTCCTTCTTAACCATGGGAAGAAAAAATCATAAGAAAACAGACCGGAAAAAAAGCGAAGCAAGAAGCGGAAGAAAACAGGCGAACGAGTTTAGAGGAAAACTGGAGATCACCCGTTCGGGGATGGGTTTTGTAATAGTGGAAGGCGAGGAAACCGATATCCTTGTCCGGCCATCAGATTTTAATACCGCCATGCATGGCGATACCGTTCGTGTGCGGTTGAAAGAAGAAAGAGGCGGGAAACGCAAGCAAGGTATTGTGGTAGGAGTAGCTGAAAGAAAGCAATCGGAGTTTGTTGGTAAACTGGAAATGAACAAGGGCTTTGCCTTTTTTGTTGCCGAAGGCGACAAACGCATGCCTGATATCTATATTCCTGAAAAGAACTTTAACGAAGCCAAAGATGGCGATCGTGTGGTTGTGAGGGTGAAAGAGTGGACAGACGATGGAAGTAAGCGTCCTGTGGGAGAGGTGGTCAGCATCCTGAATGCAGAAGATGCAAACGACATGGCCATGAAAGAAATTCTCCTCGAAGCAGGCTTCCCGATTGAATTCCCCGATGAGGTAATGGAAGAAGCAAATCGGATTCCTGATGTAATCTCTGAAGCAGAAATTAAAAAGCGCCGCGACTTCAGGGAGATTCTCACCTTCACAATTGACCCGGTGGACGCGAAAGATTTCGACGATGCGTTATCAATCCGCGTCTTGAAAAATGGCAATTATGAAATTGGTGTGCACATTGCCGACGTCGGGCACTACGTTCAACCAGATACAGAGTTAGACGAATTCGCTTTCAAAAAAGCAACATCGGTGTATTTGCCCGACCGGGTAAATCCGATGCTTCCAGAGCAGATCTCAAACGTTTTGTGTTCGCTGCGTCCGCACGAAGACAAGCTCACTTTCTCTGCGGTTTTTGAAATGACGCCAAAAGGCACCGTGAAAAAATACTGGCTCGGAAAAACTGCCATTCATTCCAACCATCGTTTTACTTACGAAGATGTACAGGAGATCATTGAGAAAGAAACCGGCGTTTATGCCGATGAGATCATGATCCTGAACAGCATTGCACGTCGTCTGCGGGCCAAACGTTTTGAAAACGGCGCTATCAATTTCTCCAGCACGGAAGTCCGTTTTAAGCTGGATGAAAAGGGCAAGCCTATCGGCATTGTAGTGAAGGAAAGCAAAGAGTCGCACCAATTGATTGAAGAATTTATGTTGCTGGCCAACAAATACGTGGCGCAACATGTTTCAAAGATCGAAGTGAACAAAAAGCCGCTACCGTTTCCTTATCGTGTGCACGATTTGCCAAGTGAAGAAAAACTGCTTCCCTTCATTGCCTTCGCCAAAAAATTTGGTCACCGCTTTGATACAACCACACCGGAAAACATTGCCGAATCCTTCAATAAAATGCTGCAGGATGTACAGGGCAAACCAGAGCAACATGTGTTGGAGCAACTGGGTATTCGAACCATGGCAAAAGCGGCTTATACCACCGAAAACATTGGTCACTACGGTTTAGGCTTTGAAGACTATTGTCACTTTACTTCACCCATCCGTCGTTACCCCGACGTGCTTGTTCACCGGGTACTGGAAGGTGTGTTGAACGACAAGGTAAAGGTGGACAAGAAAATGGAGCAGAAGTGCAAGCATTGCAGCGAACGGGAACGGGCAGCCATGGAAGCAGAAAGAGCTTCTAACAAGTACAAGCAGGTGGAGTACATGAAAGACTATCTGGGAGAAGAATTTGATGGGGTGATCAGCGGCGTGGCTGCATTTGGATTCTGGGTAGAAACAATTGAGCACAAGTGCGAAGGCATGGTAAGTATTACTTCGCTTGCAGAATATGATGAATTCAGATTGGTAGACACCGATTATAGCTTGGTGGGCATGCGCAGCGGCCGTCGCTTCCGAATGGGCGACCGGGTACGCATCAAAGTGATTGCAGCTAATCTTGAGAAACGCCAGCTGGATTATGAATGGGTGCTAACGGCAACCACCGATGATGGTGAAGAGGAAGTTCAGGACGACAAGCCAAAACAAAAACCAAAACGTAAAAAGAAAAAGAGCGAAGACTAATGCAAAGCTTTGAAGAACTATCCCTACTGTTTAATGAGCATTTTACTGCAGAACATTTTCCGTCTGAGCCAGCCTCGCTTTATCAACCAAACCGGTACTTTCTTCAGTTAGGTGGTAAGCGGGTGCGTCCTGTTATGTGTTTAATGGGAAACGACTTGTTTAATGAGATTACGAGTGATGCTTGGAATGTGGCTACTGCCATTGAACTGTTTCACAACTTCACTCTGATCCATGATGATATCATGGACAAGGCGCCGTTGCGCCGTGGCATGCAAACCGTGCACGAAAAATATGGAGAAAGCACAGCCTTGCTTGCCGGCGATGTAATGTTGGTCGTGGCCTACGACTACCTGAACAAGATTTCATCGACATATTCTAAAAAGGTGATCCAGTTGTTTAATCGCACAGCAAAGCAGGTTTGTGAGGGGCAGCAGCTTGACATGGACTTCGAGAAGATGGACACCGTTGATTTTGCTTCGTATGAGAACATGATCAGCTTAAAGACATCCGTGCTGCTGGCAGCAAGCTTGCAACTTGGGGCGATACTAGGTGGTGCCTTGGAAAGAAACCAGCAGCTGATTTATGAATTTGGAAGAAAGCTTGGTTTGGCTTTTCAAGTGCAGGATGATTACTTGGATGCTTTTGGTGATGCTTCCAAGTTTGGAAAACAAATTGGTGGTGACATCAAGGCAAATAAAAAAACCTTTCTACTGATTCATGCATTGGAAACAGCCTCCGGAACACAAAAAGAAAAATTGACTGAATTGTTGCAAGGCAATAGTGACTCGAAAGTGGACGAAGTGCTAACCATCTTCCGTGATTGCAAAGTAGATGCATGGGCCGAAGAGCTCAAAGAAAAATACCTGAACGAATCACTTAAACATCTTGATGATGTTGCCGTGCTTTCAAAACGAAAGGAGCCATTGAAAGAACTGGCAAACTTTCTAATTCAACGGCAGCACTAAGGCAGCGTCAGGTAATGTTGCCCTACTTCGTATTCTTTATCCAACGCATCAATGATTACCTGTAGATGCTTTTCGTTGGTTAGAAAATCAGCATTTGAGGCATCCACAAATAACGTTCGCAGGTTGTGTTGTTTGATATAATGCGTGTACGTTTCCTGAATGCTAAACAGGTAATCATCCGGGATGCTTTGCTCGTAGGTTCTTCCCCGCTTTTTGATGTTTTGTTGCAGTTTATTCACTGGCGCATGCAGGTAAACCAGGATATCCGGTTGCACCAGCTGCTGGTGAATAATGTCGAATAACCGCTGGTAAAGACGGAATTCATCATCGGGGAGGTTCACTTTCGCAAACAGCAGGCATTTTGTAAACAGGTAATCCGAAATAGTGACGGTCTGAAAAAGATCTTTTTGTTGTAAGAGTTCCTTCAACTGCTTAAAGCGTTCTGCCATAAAAAACAGCTCCAGCGGAAAGGCGTATTGGCCGGGGTTTTCATAAAACTTAGGCAGGAAGGGATTGTCGGCAAATTGCTCTAGGATCAGGCGGGCATTGTAATGCTTTGCCAGCAGGTGCGAAAGCGTGGTCTTGCCGGCGCCAATATTTCCCTCTATGGTCACAAACGAATACTTCATTTTCGAGCCGGCAAAATAAAAGATGTTGCTCCAATCGGCTATTGAAACTTTTGCACAGTTAATTTGTCAGGGCATTCATCTAACAACGTTGCAATTGTTTTCGCCAAAACCGGGTGTTCAACGTCGGCAGCAATTTCCGCTAATGGCTGTAGTACAAACCTCCGGAACTGCATCTGCGGATGAGGCACAACCAATGCTTCCGTTTCAACGATATTATCATTAAAGAGCAGAATGTCGATATCGATTGTTCTCGGTCCATACTTGATTTCCCGCTTTCTCCCAATCCTTTCTTCAATGTGAAGAATGGTTTGTAGAAGTTGATGAGGATCAAATGCTGTTTCAATCAACAAAACTTGGTTCAGGAATGCTTCCTGTTCTTCCAATCCCCAGGCAGCGGTTTGGTAAATGGATGATGCCTGCTGGATGGATCCGCAGTCTTTTTCGATCATTTCTCTTGCTGTGGCGAGGTAGGCTTCTCTGTTGCCCATGTTGCCACCAATCAGTAAATACCCTTGGTTCATCTTTTCTGTACTAACGATGGCGTCAAATATCCCCTATTTTTGACGATTGAAATTTTTCGCCGATGGGAAGTTTTTTTAAAACGTTTTTCGCGACTCTGTTAGCTCTGTTCATTTTTAGTCTTATTATATTTTTTGTCATCATTGGGATGGTGAAAAGCATCGGGGAAAAAGAGGAGGGAGAAGTGGGTGACAAATCTGTGCTGTCACTTGATCTTACGAAGACTTTCCCGGAGCATTCTATCAACACGCCGTTTTCATCTTTGGGAGAAGATGAACCGCCTACTTTATCAGAGGTAGTCCGCCTGATTCAACACGCAAAAGATGATAAGGACATTGCAGGAATTTATGTGTCAATGGATGGCAACGCCAATGGTTTTGCTGCCAGCCACGAGATAAGAAATGCCTTATTGGATTTCAAGACGTCGAAAAAGTTTGTCATTGCCTTCGGGAATAACGTTTCGCAAAACAGTTATTATGTAGGCAATGCTGCAGAACGAGTTTATATAAATCCTACAGGTTCTATGGAATGGCTGGGGATGAACATTTCGCTTCCTTTCCTCAAAGGCACCTTGGAAAAACTGGACATTCAGCCCCAGATTTTTTATGCCGGTAAATTCAAAAGCGCTACAGAGATATTTCGTACAGAACAAATGACTCCGGAGAACCGACTGCAAACGATTGAATGGCTTGGTGATATTTACCGTAATCTGTTAGTACAAACGGCTGCTGTCAGAAAGTTAGACACGGCAACACTTTACAATCTCGCAGCCAATGCAACCATCCAAACACCAGAAGATGCAGTTGCAGCAAAACTGATTGATGCTGCCAAATATGACGACGAAGTAAGAGCGGAAATCAAAAAGAAACTGAACCTAGGAAGAACCGATAAACTAAACATGGTATCGTTGAACGAATACAACGATGCAGTGAACATCCGCAAGGCAGGTAAGGATAAGATTGCAGTGATCTATGCCGAAGGAGACATTGTTGACGGTGACGGCGATAATACGCAAATTGGAGGCGAAACATTCCGTGCATTGATCCGCAAGGCAAGGTTGGACAATAATGTCAAGGCAATCGTGCTTCGGGTAAATTCAGGTGGCGGAAGTGCGTTGGCCAGTGATGTGATCTGGCGTGAAATCCAGGTAGCAAGACAGGAAGATAAAAAGCCTGTAATTGTAAGCTTTGGCGATGTGGCCGCCTCCGGAGGATATTATATCGCCTGCGGTGCCGACAGCATTTTTGCACAGCCTAATACAATCACTGGATCAATAGGCGTGTTTACTGTGATTCCGAATATGCAGGGCTTTTTCAAAAATAAGTTGGGCATCACCTTCGATGGCGTAAACACCGCGCCGCATGCTGACGCACTGAATGTATACAAACCTCTCGAACCAAAAGCACAACAAATCATTCAAAGCAGTGTAGAGCGCATTTACTCCCAGTTTAAGCAACGTGTGGCTACTGGCAGAAAAAAAGACACGGCTTACGTTGAAACGATTGCACAGGGCCGAGTATGGAGTGGTGAAGATGCATTGCGTCTTGGATTAGTGGACCGTCTAGGTGGGCTACAAGATGCGATACGTTGTGCAGCACGCATGGCGAAGCTTGATGGCTATGGCCTTAGAGAATATCCGGAATCAGAAAACTGGCTGGATAATATCTTGAAGAAAAAAAGATCGGAGCCGACCGCGATGATCCGCGAGCAGATTGGCGAGGAAAACTATAAGATCATTGAGCAATTGAAAAAGATTAAGGCGATGACCGGTTCTGTTCAGGCCCGTTTGCCGTTTGAGATCATCATTAGGTGAAAGGTGAGACGATAGACGTGAGACATAGGGACAAACTCAAACCTGAAATAATATGTTTCTCGATCTAAAACACAAATCGTTGCATGTATATGCAGCATCCCGCGAGCTCGTAAAAGAAGCTTACCGTGTATCTAATCTTCTTCCCGCTGATGAAAAATTCAACATGGTACAGCAACTCAGGAGAGCTGCTTTGTCCGTTAAACTCAATTTGGCAGAGGGGTCTACTAGGCATTCAGAGCAGGAGCGCAAACGTTACGTGGTGATTGCACGTGGATCTGTAGTTGAAATTGACGCTGCGCTAGAGACCGCTGTCGACCTGAATTATTTAAAATTAGAAGAATTAAATAAAATGAGTGAACTACTAAATAAATGTTTTGCGATGCTTTCAAAAATGACATAATCTGAGCGAACCCCAGTTTCTCGTCTCACATTTGACATCTCACAACGCATTCACCACCATGTCGCAATACAATCAGTTAAAAGCAATGCTGGCAGTTACCAAGGCCAGTTTGCAGGCAACATTTAAAAGTCCGCAGTCGATTTTCTTTTCGCTGTTTTTTCCCATTGTCCTCATTTGGATCTTTGGCTCATTGGCGGGTGGGGGAGGTGCGCCAACCGTGGATGTAGCATGGGAAAATAACGCCGATACCACTTCCATACTTTACCAGCAACTCTCACGGAGTAATGCCTTAAAGTTTGCCGATCCAAAGAAAAAAGATATTGAAGACGAACTTAGAAAAGGACGTATAACTGCAGTTATAAACATTCAGAAGTCGGATGGCCCGACGCCTTATGTCGTCAATTTGCGCACTTCGTCGGCATCGCAACGGGAAATGGCGCAACTGCAGCCTGTTCTGAAATATGAGATTGATTTGGTTGACCGGCTGTTGAATAAAGAAGAAAAAACCGTTGCCTCTGTAAATGTATCTACTATCAAAGAAGGGCATCGATATAAAATGATTGACTTCTTTCTGCCAGGAATGATCGGTTTTTCTCTGATTGGTGCTGCGGTTTTCGGTATCGCATTTTTATTCTATTCACTGCGGGAAACGTTAGTGCTGAAGCGGATGTACGCAACGCCAATTAAGCGTGGTTACATCATACTCGGCGAAAGCATATCGAAAGTTATTTTCCAGTTAATGACAGTGGTTGTATTAATTGCCTTTGGTCATTTTATGTATGGCTTTTACCTGGCGCACGGCATTATTACTTTCTTCAACATGCTTATTCTATCCTTCCTGGGTTTGCTTGTTTTTATGGGATTCGGGTTTTTGATCAGTGGCCTCGCCAAGAACCAAACCGTGATACCGATTTATGCCAACCTGTTTATGTTCCCGCAATACTTTTTGTCAGGGACTTTTTTTCCAAAAACCGCGTTGCCTGCTGCCATGCAGCCCCTGTTACAGTTTTTGCCACTAACAGCTCTGAACGATTCCTTGCGCAATGTGGCATTTGAAGGATTGTCGCTTTGGAGTTGCTGGCCGCAAATGCTGGTGATGGTGGTTTGGGGCGTAGTAGTTTATGCTATTACAGCAAAGTTTTTCAAGTGGGAATAAGAAATTAAATAAAACACTTACTCATTTTATAATACACAGGAATGCGGATCATTAAATTAGGGATCATCAGTATTGTTGTCATTTTCATCATCATCACATTGATGTCGCTTATGTTCCCTTCGCAAATCCGCATTTCACGGGCTACTAATCTTCCCAACCAACGCGACAGCATTTTTGCACTTCTTCGCCAGGAGACTACCTGGCATCCCGCTTATCTTGATTCGGCTTCAGCAAAGGGGATGGCAAGCTTAAAGAAGACGATTGTCGAGCAAACTGATTCCACCTTTGTGTATACGCTCCAGCAATCGGGCAGGAAAAGAGTGAACAATGGATGGCAGTTGTACGGTGAGCCTGCCTCTGACTCCTTAACGCTTCAATGGTACATGGACTTCCAGCTATCCTGGTACCCATGGGAAAAATTCAGTTCCCTGTTTTACGAACGCACCTACGGCACCATGATGCAGGAGGGCCTGAGTAATCTGAAAAAACGTTTATAACCATCTTTTGCCGTTTCGCCGTTTCTTTTTATGAGTTTCAAATAATATTTGAGATTTTCACTGTATAAAATCAGCTTGTTATGAGGAAAAAAACCATGCTTCGTGCAAGGCCACATAAGGTCTTGCTATTTCTGCTCTTTCAATGTTGTGCGTTTACGCTATTAGCGCAAGTTCGCATCAGTGGACGGGTAACCAGTGATGGGACGCAAGGGCTTCCCAATATTTCAGTACAGGTTCAAAACACAACATTTGGTACTACAACAGACGAGAGTGGAAACTTTAGTCTAAATGCAAATTTAAATCCGGGCACTTACCAGTTAGTGTTTACCGGTGTTGGCTTTCGCTCGGTCAGGCAAACACTCCAGGTAACTGCGGGTACTGGTGCTTACACACTGAACTCCCAGTTGGCAGAAGATGCCGCAAAAATGGACGAGATAGTTGTAACCGGTACATCAGCAGGGACAACGAGGCGCCAGTTAGGAAATTATATTTCAACAGTAAAAGCCGACGAATTAACCAAAGGCGCTACCGGTAACGTGTTGGCTGCGTTGCAGGGCAAAACAGCCGGTGCGCAAATCATTCAAAACAGCGGCGATCCAGCAGGCGGTATCTCTGTACGCTTACGGGGTATAAGTTCGGTAAACAGTTCTTCAGAGCCTTTGTATATGGTGGATGGTGTCATCATTAATAATGCTACCACCCGTGTTACAAATACTTCCGGTAACTATGACGGGCAAAACTTTATTGGCACGATCGGTCAAAACCGGTTAGTGGACATCAACCCTGCAGATATCGAACGCATTGAAGTATTGAATGGTGCTGCCGCTGCCGCTATCTATGGTTCACGGGCTAATGCAGGTGTTGTACAAATCTTTACTAAGCGTGGTAGATCAGGAGCTCCGCAAATTAGTTTTTCTACTCAGCTAATGGTAAACCAACTGCGCAAGCAAGTGCCAATCAATAATGCGCCAACTAAGTTTGGTGGCCCTACCGATGGCCCCACGGCTTTAACACAAGATATCCTGACGCCGACAGCAACAAACACAACTCCTGTTACGCGGTATAACTACCAAGATTATATTTTCGGCACAGGAATCGGCACTGATAACAACGTGTCCATTTCAGCAGGGTCTGATCGCACAAAGTTTTTTGCTTCTGCATCTTATTTCTACAACCAGGGAATTGTGAAAAATACCGATTTTCAACGTTTCAGCTTCCGGGCAAACGTTGATCAGAACATTTCTAACACACTTAGCCTTACAGCAGGCCTTAATTACATCAATAGTCAGGCAAACGAGAAGCCTGATGCCAACTCCTTCTTCTCTCCATTGAACTCGATCAACATTATTGGTAATTTCCATAACATTTTTGCTCGTGATGTATTTGGAAACTTGCAAGCTGTTGGAGAACGAGGCCGAGTAAATCCTGTGTCAGTTATTGAAGACATCAAGCAACAACAACGGGTGAACCGTATTATTGCCAATGTCGGTTTGAAATACAACCCGGTTCGCAATTTGAATTTTAGTTATGGCATCGGCATCGATAACTATGGCCAGAATGGTACAACCTACATACCACCATTTGCTTATAATGTAAGCCCTGCCTTTTTTGGTGGAGGTAACCCGATTAATGAAAGCCAGAATGGTTATGCCAGCGCTGCAAATAATACCTTTTTCCAAATCAACCATGAGCTAAACGGAACATACACTTTCAACATCAACCCAAATCTTACCTCGGTGACTCAGGTTGGTTATTCTTTGCAATACGAGCGGAATAATTATGTGTTGGCGCATGGACGTGGTCTTGCACCGATAGTGCAAACTGTAACCGCCGCAACCACAATTTTACCTCCTGCAGATAGCCGGTCTGAGATTTCCATTTCAGGTGTGTTTGTGCAACAAAACTTTAAGTTTAGAAACAACTTGTTCCTTACTGGTGCACTGCGTTTGGACGGCTCTTCTGTATTTGGTCAGAAACAACGGAACCAATTATATACTAAACTCAGTGGTAGCTATGTCATCTCCGGTGAAGAATACTGGAGAACGAAAAACTGGAATCTGTTTAAGATCAGGGCAGCCTACGGGGAAAGTGGTAACCTGACAGGCATTGGGGCTTATGAGCGCTTCAATACTTACATTCCTAGCCCGTACATTGGCCGCACCTCATTTACCTCCGAACCAAGGTTGGCTAATGAAAACGTAAAACCTGAGCGTCAACAAGAACTAGAAATTGGAACTGATCTCGGATTCTTCAACAGCCGAATAGGATTAAGTGCCAACTTCTATATTAAGAGGGTAAAGGACCTATTGATCAGTCGTGTAGTTGCTCCAACAACTGGTTTCTCTACTCTGCAAGACAATTTCGGAGAACTGGAAAACCGAGGTTTCGAATTAGTGTTGAACGGTGCTCCGGTTGCAGGTAAGGATTTGAAGTGGAACGTAACAGCCATCTTCAACCGCAACCGAAATAAGGCCGTTAAAATTGGTCAGGCATTAACGCTGCTAACTGTAAACGCAGGTGCGCCGGTATCTATCATCGAAGGCCAGCCAATAGGTATTTTCTACGGCAGCTTCTTTGCCAGAGATGCCAATGGTGGTCAAGTAAAAAACAGCAGTGGTATTCCACAAATTGAAAGAGGTGTACAAAACTCTGTGTTGACTTTTACACCGGGCCGCGATGCGAATGGTTTGCCAAGTGGAACGACGACATTGCGTAAGATTCTGGGTGATCCGAATCCTGATTGGACTGGTTCGCTAGTGAACGAGCTAAGCTATAAGCGTCTCAATTTTAGAATGCAGATTGATGCTGTTCAAGGTGTAGATGTTTGGAACGCCGATTGGCGTACACGTCAGGGTGTAGGTAATGGTGAAGTAGCCGAACAAGAACATCGTGGGCAATTACCACGCGGCTATATTTCAGGTATCTACGCGATTGAAGAATGGCGCATTGATGATGGTTCATTCGTTAAGCTGCGTGAAGTTTCCCTTTCTTACAACTTCGGCAACTTACGTGCCTTCCGCGATGTTACATTGAGCTTTAGCGGACGTAACCTCATTTCATGGGATAAATACAAAGGGTACGATCCAGAAGTAAATGCCGGTGGCCAAAGCACCATTTTGCGCGGTATCGACTTTGGGGCTATACCTATCCCACGCACTTTCAGTTTCGGCATTTCAACTAAGTTTTAATCCAATTAAAAACGAACGTATGAACCTTAAAATAAAAATAGCCGCTGCCGTTTTTCTTTTCGTCAGCATGGCTTCTTGTAAAAAAGATTTCACGAACCCAAATGCGCCGACGTTAGAACAAACATTTGCTTCTGAGCGTTCGGCTACTGCAGTGGCTGCGGGATTACAGCGGCAATACTCCACAACAGCTGTGTCTCCATTATATAATCTGGTCAATGCAAATGGTTTTGTTACCAATGAATTGATCTTGCGTAACGCCGGTAACATTCCGGAATTACAGCTTTCAAAGGGTGGAGCAGATGTTGATAATACCAACACTGTATTAGCGAACATCTGGGCCCGCAGTAATAAAATTATCTGGGATGCCGACAATGTTATCCGCTATGCCAATTCGCTGGCTGACAAAACCTATGCAAGTGGAATGATCTCATTTGCTTCTATTTTTAAAGCTTTATCGCTCGGCAATATGGCTATGATGTGGGAACGTATTCCTGATACAACGGGAATTCGCAACGCACCATTCATCAGCCGCGTTGATGGGTTTCGGAAGGCAGTTGCAGTATTGAATAATGCCATTGCCGTGTACAACGCTAACACACCAAACAGTCTGGTAATCAGCAGACTGCCCGTTGGAATCAACATCCCAAATACATTGCAAGCGTTGAAGGCCCGCTATTCACTTTTTGCCGGCGATTATGCCACTGCACTAAGTGCGGCTAACAATGTTAACCTAACAATTCGCTCTTACTTTGATTTTGATGCGTTGACGCAAAACCCCGTCTTTGAATCGGCAACAGCAACTAATAACGTATTCCAGCCAGTGGATACCACCTTAGGTTTGCCTCCTTCACTGGCGCCTAACCTTGCTGATAAACGCATCCCTTTTTACATAGGCATCAATACCACGGCTTCGCCACGATATCGCATCAGGGGATTTTACCAAGCTGGCACAACACAAGTGCCTGTTTATCTGCCTGGCGAAATCATGTTGATCAAAGCCGAAGCCTATGCTCGTATGACACCGCCTGATTTTGCAAATGCCTTGATTGAGTTAAACCGTGTTGTAACAAAAACACCGGCAAGTGATCCTTGGGGTGTAGGTGCAGATTTGCCACCAGTAGCACCAGCAACAATTAATGATCTGCTCACAGAGATTTATCGCCAACGTAGCATTGAGCTATTCATGAGCGGCATGAAGCTGGAGGACATGCGCCGTTTCAACAGGCCATTGGCTGAGCGGAAACGCAATTTCTTTCCGTATCCTTTCCAGGAGAGGGACAACAACACCAATACGCCACCTGATCCTCAGTTCTAAAATCGATAAAAGGCTGCTCCGGAAGAGCAGCCTTTTTCTTTACGCTATCTTGCTGCCGGAAATTTTCAATTTATTTCCATCCTGCTGCAACGGTACCAAAACTTCTGTTGTCAAGAGGTGTAATTACAATCCATGGATGATCGCCGGTTGGTAAAAGACTGCTTAAAGGGCAATGCGGCCGCACAGCGACAACTGTACGAGCGGTTTGCCTCGCCTATGCTGGCGGTTTGTTACCGGTACACCAAATCGGTTGCAGATGCAGAGGATGTGTTGCAGGAAGGTTTTGTCAAAGCATTTAAAAACCTGGAGCAATACAAAGGTGATGGTGAACTGGGCGCCTGGATCCGGCGGATTATGGTCACGACTGCGATCAATTATTTAAAAAAGAACAGCCGTTATAACCAAGAATTAGCCTTTGGGGAAGAACACCTTCATGCTGTGCCAGCCTATCAGCCGCAAATTACCCTGGAAGCAAAGGAACTCGCCGACCTGATACGCCAGTTGCCATCAGGCTACCAAACCATTTTTAACCTGTATGCAGTAGAAGGGTATAGCCATGTGGAGATTGGAAAGATTCTCGGGATCCAGGAAGGAACATCCCGCAGTCAATACGCAAGAGCCAGGACATTGTTGATTCAATGGATTGAAAAAGAAAACAAGGATTTTAAAACTGCCGCTTATGCACGATAATTTTGAAAAAGAGGTGCAGAAAAAAATGGAGGAACTTAATCTCACCCCATCGGTTCCGGTGTGGGAAAAGATTGAGTTGCAGATTCGCCCGGAAAAACGCAAAAGGCGCATACTGGTGTGGTTTTTCTTTGGAGCAATCTCGCTGAGCGGTGGTATTTTTTCTTACCAGTTGTTCACCAAGGGTAAAGGAAGTAGCAATGTGATCACAGGACAGACATCGAAAGATCAGCCACCTTCCCACCCAACTTCATCTCAAATTAAAACCACAGAAAGAAAGGAGAATCCAAAGCCTTCTTTTACACCGGACAATGAAGGTGCAACATTTACTCAGCCTGCAATAAATCCGACTAAAACAATAAACGGCCCTGGTAGAAATTCATCGACAACATCCGAGTCGGCAAGAATGATTGGTACGAGAAAAGAAAGAAAGTATAGAAATGACGGAACTCCGCCTTCGGAGCGACATGCTGATCCTGAAACAACTGATGACAGACTAAAAGAAACCCCTGACAATTCGAATGTCATCGAGGTCATTCCGCGAGGCGAAAAGGTGATGACATCAACTTCTGCAAGTCAACCGTCATCAACTGACACTGCAGCCACAGTCAATCAAACGCCAGCTATCGATTCTGTAAAAAAGATAGTGCCGCAAAAAAGTGTCAATCCGCCCATTGATTCATCCTTACGAAAAAAAGCAGCTTCAAATAGAAAGTGGAAACGCAGCGTATACATTTCCGCCGGCTTCAGTGACCAGATCGCAAGCTTAGCCAAATCCGGGTTTGCCATGGATGCAACAATACCACAAAACTCCAGTGGTGGGCTCGTTACCGGAGGGTCGTCTTTTAACCGGAAACCTGCTGATATTACTCCCGGCTTGGGTTTTATGGTGGGTTACGAGCTGTCAAGGAAATTGAATGAGCATTTTGAAATTTCGGTAGGCTTGCGTTACGCTTATTATTCTACGAAACTGAAAGTAGGAGATAGCCGGCGCATTGATACAGCCGTGCAGTTCAGGTCAAGCAATTTTGCAACTAACCAGTTTTACACCAATGTTGGAAGGAGCGATTTTACAAACCGCTTTCATACGCTGCAAATACCCTTTACAATACATTATAGGCCTTCTCTGAATTTGCCTTTGTATGTATCTGCTGGCGCCAGTTATGGTCGCGTTGTTTCTACTAACGCTCTAACGTATAGCACCAGTTCCAATTTATACTACCGCAACCCGGATAACGATGTGCACAGCCTGTTGCCAGCTCATGCGTCGGTACAGGTTGGCTTGTTTGAAAAGGCAAAGACATCGATGCGTATAGGACCCGTGCTGCAGTACAATCTTTTAAAATTGCAGAAGGAAAACCCTTCTAATACATCGCACCTGTTTTTTGTAGGTGTTCAATCAACAATAAATTTCTAGAGGTGTGCAACGCCTGCTTCTAATGGTTGTCAAGGCAGTTGATACACCTATCGTCACACCAAAATCATTTGTATGAAAAAATTGCTTTGCCTGAAAATTGTTGCCTTCCTAGTCAGCGCTTTGGTTCTTTTCCAGGGCTGTGTGAAGGATGATTGCAAAAGGACCTATCGCTACTACATGCCGGTTTATAAATCGCTGACTGAAGTCCGTACAGGCATGAAAAGCACTGCACCCAAGGCTTTGGAGCGTACGGGTAAACTCAACATCTTCGGTAACTATATTTTCCTGAACGAAGTAGGAAAGGGCATTCATGTGATTGACAATGCTAATCCCGCAGCACCAAAGAACATTGGCTTCATTAACATTCCTGCGAACGTAGACCTTGCTGTTAGAGGTAATTATCTCTATGCCGATTCTTATTCAGATATCATTGTGTTCGATATTTCGAACCCAACCAATGTTTCGCCGGTAAAGTTCATGAACAACGTGATGAAGGAGAAGAATGCCTACTGGTACAACAATACTACCAATGCTGATTCGATCAAGGTTGTGGTGGATTACATTGCAAGAGATACCACTGTCGATTGCAATACATACGACCGCTGGAATAGATGCGCTAATTGCTTGACTCTTGATTCAAGAAGTTCTACCGGCTTTTTTGCTGCTGCACCACAAACCGGCGTTGGAGGCAGCATGGCCAGCTTCACCATTGTCAACAACTTTTTATACACGGTTGGTTTTTCAAGCCTGTACTCCATCGACATCAGTACGCCTGACAACCCACAGCAGACGGCAGTCCGCAACATGGGCTGGGGAATTGAAACCATCTATCCCTTCCAAAACAAATTGTTCATTGGCTCACGGACAGGTATGTTCATCTATGATTTAAGCAATCCTGCCAGCCCAACACAACAGGGAAGTTTCGCACATGCGAATAGCTGCGATCCTGTCATTGCCGACGGACAATATGCTTACGTTACCCTGCGCGGGGGCACCGACTGTAACACGTTCACCAATGAGTTGAATGTGATTGATATTAGCAATCTCTCCGCCCCAGTGCTGAAGACAAGACATAATTTGTTCAACCCACATGGATTGGCAAAAGATGGTGACATCCTGATGATCTGTGATGGAAAAGAAGGGCTGAAAATTTATAATGCCGCATCGCCACTCAACCTGCAACTGATTAAAAAAATAGAAGGGCTCGAAACCTTTGATGTGATTGCGATGAATAAAAAAGCAATTGTGGTAGCGAAGGATGGCTTGTACCAATATGATTTTACCAACCCGGTGAATCCGAAATTGCTCAGCAAACTTTCCACCACCAAATAAGCATCCATGCGAAATATATTTTTGATTATTTTCTCCTTCCTTACGGTTACTGGTTTTTCGCAAGATGAAAAGCTTGCTTTAGAAGGCCGGGTCCAAGCCGGGATTCTGGAAGGCCAACAAGGCACTGCATTTCAGCTGGGTGTGTTTGGTGGTGTGAAGAAACACACCTGGACAGCAGCTATTGGCTCCGGCATTGATTACTACGGCGTACGAAGCATACCACTTTACCTGGAAGTGCAAAAGAGACTTATCTCAAAGGACCAGGCCCCATTTATATATGCGGGGGCTGGTCATCATTTTGCCTGGTTACCCGCTGAATATAAAGAGGGTCGGGGAGATGTAGAAGGCAAAGGAGGCTTGTACTATCAGGCGGGCATTGGTTACCAGCTACCGGTGATGAAAAAAGCAGCATTGTACTTTGCTGCAGGTTACTCTTACAAAGAATATTCAGAAGTGTTAACCCAATCAACGTTCTGTGTGATGTGGCCTTGCCCACAATATGAAGAGAAATTAAGTTACCGCCTACGACGGTTAGCCATTACTACCGGCATCCGTTTTTAAAAAACGAATATTGCGCTGAATGCCTTTGTGCTTGGAACGGCTGAGCGGAGAATGTTTAAAGATCTTTCGAAACATTTCTTCGCTCAGCTCTTCCCATTCTTTGGTAGAAAGGTTGAAAAGCTCAGGAAGGGGTTCAAATCCATTTTCTTTGTGGGGTTTGCTGAAACGGTTCCAGGGACATACGTCCTGGCATACATCACACCCAAACATCCAATTCTGAAATTTCCCCTTCATCTCATCAGGGATCACTTCATCTTTTAATTCAATCGTGAAGTAGGAAATACACTTGCTTCCATTTACCACCTTGTTTTCACTGATAGCTTCGGTAGGACAGGCATCAATGCATTTGCGACAGCTTCCACAGAAATCTTTGGCAAAAGGATCATCGTATTCCAGTTCCAGATCGGTGATCAGGGTCGCAATAAAAAAGAAAGAGCCGCTGCCTTTGGTAATGAGATTTCCGTTTCGTCCTATCCAGCCCAAGCCACTTTTTTGTGCCCAGCTTCGCTCCAATACCGGGGCAGAATCGACAAAGCCACGTCCGCTGAATTGGCCGATCTGTTCCTGCGCAGCTACTATCATTTGCTTTAGCGAGGATTTAATTACGTGGTGATAGTCGTGACCGTAGGCATATTTCGAAATTTTCCACTCACCACTAACCGGCTGTGCGGGGAAATAGTTTTTGAGAAGTGTAATCACTGATTTGGCCCCCGGAACTAATTTGGCCGGATCTATCCTCAGGTCGAAGTGATTCTCCATATACTGCATCTTTCCATGCAGACCCTGTTTTAACCACGCTTCCAGGCGGCGTGCATCTTCATCCAGCGGCTGCGCCTTGGCAATGCCACAATAATCAAAGCCGGCCTCGCTTGCCAGCTTTTTGATAATTGCGGTATGGGAAAGTGAAGACACGTATGAAGAATAAAACAAGACCTGCAAAGTTGCATCTTCCGTTGTTGTGAATTCTTAAAATTTATCAGCGGCATTGCAGCCTTTTATGGACTGAAGGGTACTTATTTAGAATTGCTATCCCGATTTTCTATTCTGATAAAAAACATAGATATTTCAACACCAAACTGATTTGCCGATGAGAAGCATGCTGACCGTCTTGGTAGGATTTCTTTCCCTCATCTGCCATGCACAACAAAGTCCCTATGATAAATTCGGAAAGGTGACTGTAGAAGCACTGCGGAAGAAGCTCTATTCCATCGACAGTTCGGCAAATGCAGTAGTGCTGAGTGATATTGGCGCAGTCGTGATCGAGGGAAATTCCAAAGGCTGGTTTTCATCTATCACCACTCGCCATAAGGTGGTTCATATTCTTAACAAGTCAGGTTATGGCTTTGCCGATGTGGAGATAGACCTGTATACCAACGGCGAAAATGAAGAAAGGCTCGAGGATGTGAAAGCTGTAACCTACAACCTGGAGGGTGGTAACGTTGTGGAGTCAAAACTGGAGAAAAGCAACATCTTCACCGAAAAGAATGATAAAAACCACATCACAAAAAAGTTTACGATGCCCAATGTGAAGGAGGGCAGCATCATTGAGTTCCAGTACAAGGTATCATCTGACTTTATTTCTAACATTGATGCCTGGCGTTTTCAAGGGTCCGCACCACGGTTGTGGAGCGAGTTTCGGTTTACCGTGCCGCAGTTTTTTTCGTACGCTTTTGTTAGTCATGGCTACCTGAAAGCCATCACAGAAAAAAAAGATCAAGTAAACCGATTTGCCGTGCGGACAAGCAGTGGGGCAGGTCCGTCCAACGATGTCAATTTTTCTGCAGGTGTTACGGAGTATCGGTGGGTAATGAAAGATGTACCCGAGCTGAAGCCCGAAAACTTTACGTCAACGCTGGAAAATCACGTTGCCAAAATTGAGTTCCAATTAGTTTCTCAAAGTGAGCCGTTGCCACCGAGAACGTTTCGGAATACCTGGACAAACCTGAGCAAGGAGCTCTTGGAATCAGAGCATTTCGGTGCTAACATCAGTGGTTCGAACTACTGGCTCGATGATGAAATGAAAATTATTCTTGGTGGAGCGAACAATGACCTTGAAAAGGCACAGCGGATTTTTAATTATATCCGTGATGGTTATACCTGCACCAGCTATGTGCGTTATACTACCGATCAGTCGCTAAAGGCCGTATTCAAAGCCAGGAAAGGCAGCGTATCGGAACTCAACCTGTTATTGGTGGCCATGCTGCGGCATGCAGGCCTGCAGGCCGATCCCATCATTCTGAGCCAAACTAACAGAGGTCATGTGGTAGAGGAATACCCTATGCTTTCACGGTTTAACTATCTCATAGCTATGGTAAAAATCCAGGACCAGGTGATTTACCTGGACGCTTCGCATGAAAGGCTTGGGTTTGGACGACTGTTGCCTTCCTGCTACAATGGACATGCACGGGTGATCAACGAAGAAGCAACCCCGTTGTATTTGTATGCCGATTCGCTAAAGGAAAAGAATGTTACGGCCTTGTTTTTAACCAACGACCCCAAGGGCTTCATGTCTGGCAACCTAAAGAAAAATCCTGGATATTACGAATCGTTCCGCACCCGCGGGAGGGTAAAAGAGAAAGGCAAGGATGTCTTTATGAAAGAACTCGGAAAAGAATACGGTTCAGACATTAAGATTACAAGCATTCGCATCGACTCGCTGACTAATTACGATGAGCCAATTGCAATTGAATACCGTTTGGAGTATACTCCCGAAAAGGAGAGTATCCTTTATTTCAACCCCCTGTTTGGAGAAGGGTATAAGAAGAATCCATTTAAATCGGAAGAGCGACGTTACCCGGTAGAAATGCCATATGCGATTGACGAAACTTACGTACTGACCATGGACATACCTGAAGGCTATGTAGTGGATGAACTACCGAAGCAAATGGTAGCCAAGTACGATGAGGAAGGCAAGAGCTTTTTTGAATACCGCATCCAGCAATCGGATAACATCATCTCACTACGTTCACGGATCAAACTTGACCGGGCGTTTTACGAACCCGAGGAATACTTTGGATTGCGTGAGTTTTTTAATCTGGTCGTGAAAAAGCACAATGAGCAAATTGTGTTCAAAAAGAAATAGCTATGACGAAAATACCGGTCATCCTTTGCTTGTTGCTGTTGACAACGGCTATTTCATGGTCGCAAACTAATTTTGCAGTGAGTGCCATTCCCGCTGCAATGCTGAAAGATGCGCATGTGGTAAAGCGATTCGATGAGCAATCCTTTGAAATTGTCAACCTTGACAAAGCGATCTTCCGTAAGAAATACCTATTAACGATCCTCAATGAATCAGGCCAGGACTATGCCGGTATTGTTGTTAGCTACGATAAGCTCCGAAAAGTGAATTCCATTGATGGCGTATTGTATGACGCCGCTGGGAATGTCATTCGCAAAGTCAAGAGTAAAGAGATCAATGATTACAGCGCCACCGGTAGTGTGAATTTATATGACGACAACCGGGTGAAGGTTCACGATTTTAACCACAAGAGTTTTCCTTATACGGTGGAGTATGAAATGGAAGTGGAATATAAACACACGTTTTACTTTCCTGATTGGATCCCTCAGAATTACGAGCGGCTTTCGGTTGAGAAGAGCAGCTTTACTTTCATTGCTCCCGAGAATTATTCTGTCCGTTACAAAGCCTTGAATTTCCCGGCCGCTCCTTCGATTTCAACAGAAAAAGGGAAAAAAAGAATGACCTGGCAAACCCAGGCATTGGCTGCTTTGATTAAACCTTATGCGTCGCCATCCTGGTCGGAACTGACGCCTTCGGTTTTGTTTGCGCCAACTGAATTTGAAATGGAGGGTTATAAGGGCAATGCAAGTACATGGCAGGAATTTGGAAAATTTATTTTGGCACTCAACAAAGACCGCGATGAGTTGCCCGAAACCGTTGTGCAAAAAGTACAGGCACTGACAGCGGGGCTAACCAATACGAAAGAAAAGGTATTTAAGCTTTACGAATACCTGCAGCAAAATACCCGCTATATCAGTATACAATTGGGTATTGGCGGTTTTCAGCCTTTTGAAGCTACCTACGTGGCACAAAAAGGTTATGGTGATTGCAAAGCATTGAGCAACTACATGTATAGCCTCCTAAAAGTTGCCGGTATTCCTTCTTACCATGCATTGATCAATTCAGGTAGAAGCCTTGATGCCAAACGACTGATTGAAGATCTGCCTTCAACACAGTTCAATCATATGGTTTTGTTTGTACCGATTGAAAAAGATACTATTTGGTTAGAGTGTACAAGCCAGGATGCGCCGGGAGGATATGCAGGTGGTTTTACCGGTAACCGGAAAGCATTGGCCATAACACCGGAAGGAGGGAAGCTGGTCAATACACCGGTTTATAAATCTGCCGATAACCGCCAGGTGCGGTTTGTCAAAGGAACGATTGATGAAGAGGCGAGGTTGCAGGTTTCTGTCAATACAAAATATGCTGCGCTGCAACAGGATTACTACAGCGATTTAATCACGGCGTTGTCAAAAGACAAGGTAAAAAAGATATTGAACGAAGAACTTGATTTTTCAACTTACGAAATAGGCGACTTTGCTTACAAAGCAAAAAAGCAGGAACTGCCAGAGATAGATGAGGAATTAAAAATTTCAGTTGAAAACTATGCAACAATCAGTGGCAAACGATTGTTCCTGATACCGAATGTGATGAACCGTAGTGGTCGAAAAGTAGAAGTGGATAATAATCGTAAAGTAGATTACGTATTTGATTATCCTTATTATGATGAAGACAGCGTGGAGATCAATATTCCCACAGGCTACCAGATAGAAGCGATGCAACCACCTTTGGTGCTAAAGACAAAATATGGCAACTATATTTCCAGGGTCAAAATTGAAGGGAGCAAGATTACTTATTACCGGATGATGGAACAGTTTGGCGGCCGTTATCAAGCGTCTGAAGGCAGTGCGATTGCAGAATTTTATAACACCATTTATAAAGCCGATCGAACAAAGCTTGTTCTGATAAAAACAGAACCGGAAAAGCCAAAGAGTGCAACTCCTTAAAAGAAAAAGTCTGGCGAACACCGGACTTTTTCTTTTTATAACAACGGAAGTGTTGTGAACTTATCAAACGGTTAATTCTTAAAATCTGGCTTGGTCCAGAACTTCTTTCAACCTCAAATATTCATTCTGATTTTGTTCGCCGGTAAAACTTTTCGGAAATACCACCAGCACGTAGCCACGTTTAAAGTCAATCATCGGCCATGCACCAAGCAAAGCTGGTGAAACCAGTACGGAAGCGGTAGCGCCGGGTTCTTCTACCAAATCCGTTGACCAAATACCGCCCAGTGTATAAGAAAAGCCATTCATGGTTTTGGGAGCATTTTTTATTTTCTCTGATGCAAACTGGATTTTGCGCATTTCTGCAACAGCTTCCGGGCTCAGGATTTTCTTTCCGTTCAGTGTGCCCCCGTTTAAAATCATTTGCAGGAAGCGGGTCATATCTGCTGCTGTTGTTTTTGCACCGGTAGAAGGGCTCGCGGGTGTGCCGTCTTCGGTTACAAATGCCGTATTGCGCATGCCCAGCGGAGAGAAGATTCGTTGACGAAGCAGTTGCTCAAATTTTTTCTTGGTCACAATCTCCACGATGCGTGCCGCAATGCTTGGACCCATATTGCTGTAGCGAAACTCTTCACCGGCATTGGTCTGGATTTCTTTTTTCGCATACGAATTCACTTCTTCTTCCAGCGATTCAAACTTTTGTTTTGCAGTAACGCTGGCTGTTTTAAAAGGGTCGGTTTGAATACCCGTCATGTGGGTAAGGCAGTGCCGGATGGTGACGTAATTCTTGGCGTAACTTCCATAGATGGGCAGGTATTGAACAATCTTGTCATCAAGCGAAATTTTGCCTTCATCAACAAGCTGCAGCACGAGGGCCGTGGTAAACCAGGCACTGGCGGCACCCACAGGTGCCTGTGTGCGAACGTTCATGTCACCAAAAGCTTTTTGATACAGAATGGTGTCTTTATTCGCAATGTATACCATCAGGTCGTTGCCGAGGGATTTGCGACGGGCATCAACGGTCGATTCGAAGTCGGCAAACTTGCCTTGAGCGAACACAATCTGCACAAATAGCATGAAACCCGCTACCAGGCTGAATTTGAGGCAGTTAAATTTGATTTTTCGTGACATCATTTCAGGAAAATTGTAATGGACTATGGTTTGATAATTGTTGAAACGTAACCCAATAAAGATAATTGTATGAATCTAAACAACTTTACTATAAAGGCAGCCGAGGTTATTCAGCAGTCGCAGCAGATTGCTTATAACAATTCGGCCAGCAATATAGAAACCGAACATATTTTAAAAGCCTTGCTGGATCAGCAGGATTCCCCGGTGGAGTACCTGTTGAAACGCAATGCCGTAAACGTAGCCCAGCTGGAAAGCAGGCTAGATGCACAAATTGCCAAGCTGCCAAAGATCAGTGGCGGCGAGCCGGCACAAAGCATCAGCCGGGATGCGAACAACGCCATGCTGAAAGCCAATGCTACACTAAAGGAGTTCGGTGATGAATTTGTAACCCCTGAACACCTTTTACTAGCCTTGGTTCAGGTGAACGATAACACCGCCAAGCTGCTGAAAGATTTTGGATTAACGGAGAAAGGTCTGATTGCTGCGATCAAAGATTTGCGGAAAGGATCAACTGTTACTTCGCAAACCCAAGAGACTCAGTTCAATGCCTTAAACAAGTACGCTAAAAACCTGAATGAGTTTGCCCGGCAAGGGAAGCTAGATCCGGTAATTGGTCGCGATGAAGAGATACGCAGAACCCTGCATATCCTTTCCCGTCGTAGCAAGAACAACCCGATCCTTGTCGGTGAGCCTGGAGTGGGTAAAACAGCCATCGCCGAAGGTTTAGCCATGCGTATTGTTAACGGCGATGTTCCCGAGAACCTGAAATCAAAAATCATTTATGCACTGGACATGGGTCAGCTTATTGCCGGTGCCAAATACAAGGGCGAGTTTGAAGAACGCTTGAAAGGGGTGGTAAAAGAAGTGTCTACATCGGAAGGTGAGATCATTCTCTTCATTGATGAAATTCATACGCTGGTGGGTGCCGGTGGTGGCGAAGGTGCCATGGATGCTGCCAACATCCTGAAGCCTGCTTTGGCTCGCGGCGAACTGAGAGCAGTAGGTGCCACTACGCTCAACGAATACCAAAAATATTTTGAAAAGGACAAGGCCTTGGAGCGTCGTTTCCAAAAAGTAATGATCGATGAGCCTTCCGTGGAAGATGCCATTTCTATCCTGCGTGGATTGAAGGATCGTTACGAAACGCACCACCATGTGCGCATCAAAGACGAAGCGATCATTGCGGCGGTTGAACTTTCCACCCGTTACGTTACCGATCGTTTCCTGCCTGACAAGGCCATTGACCTGATCGACGAAAGTGCGGCCAAGCTTCGCCTGGAGATGAACTCCATGCCGGAGGAACTGGATAAGTTGGAACGACAAATTCGCCAGCTGGAAATTGAGCGGGAAGCTATCAAGCGGGAGAACGACGAAGACAAGTTAAAAGAGCTTAATACCCAGATTGCTAACCTTGCCGTTGAACGTGATACGTTGAAAGCGAAGTGGCAGGAAGAGAAAGAATTGGTTGAAAAAATTCAGACGGCAAAAGCGGGCATTGAAGGCTTAAAGCAAGAAGCTGAGCAAGCGGAAAGAGAAGGAAACTATGGGAAGGTGGCGGAGATTCGTTACGGTAAGATTAAAGAACAGGAAGGTATCATTGCTCAATTGCAAGCTGAACTCAACGAAATGAGTACGCACAGCAAGCGCCTGATGAAAGAAGAAGTAGATGCGGAAGACATTGCTGAAAGCGTAGCGAAATCAACCGGTATTCCGGTTACCAAAATGCTGCAAAGCGAAAGAGAAAAGCTGCTGCATTTAGAAGATGAATTGCACAACCGCGTAGTAGGACAGGACGAAGCCATTACAGCCGTTGCCGATGCGATTCGCAGAAGCCGTGCAGGTTTAAATGATCCAAAGAAACCAATTGGTTCTTTCATCTTCCTCGGTACAACCGGTGTAGGAAAAACGGAGCTGGCAAAAGCATTAGCTGATTATCTTTTCGATGACGAGCACATGCTGACACGCATCGACATGAGTGAATACCAGGAGAAGCATACGGTGTCTCGTTTGGTCGGGGCACCTCCGGGATATGTGGGCTATGATGAAGGTGGTCAGTTAACGGAAGCGGTTCGTCGCAAGCCATACCAGGTGGTGCTGCTGGATGAAATTGAAAAAGCGCATCCCGACGTTTGGAACATAATGCTGCAGGTGCTGGATGGTGGCCGCCTGACCGATAACAAAGGCCGCGTGGTGAACTTTAAAAACACCATCATCATCATGACGTCGAATATGGGTAGCGATATCATCCAGGAAAACTTCGCAGATGTAACAGAAAGGAACAAGGAGGATATTGTTGAAAGAACCAGGGTAGAAGTGATGGCTCGATTGAAAGAGACCATTCGTCCGGAGTTTTTGAACCGTGTTGACGAAATCATCCTGTTCCAGCCGCTGATGAAGAATGAAATCCGAGGTATCATCAGGATACAGTTGGAAAACCTTAAAGGCCTCGTTTCGCAAAGCGGCATCCAATTGCAGTTCTCTGAATACCTGGTTGACTACCTGGCAGAGAATGGATTTGATCCACAATTTGGCGCAAGGCCATTGAAGCGTTTGATTCAAAAAGAGATCGTGAATAATTTAAGTAAGCGTATACTGGCAGGTGACATCGATAAAAGTCACCCGGTATTGGTGGATGTGTTTGATAGGGTGGTGGTGTTTAGGAATGAAGTGGAGCAATATGTGAACTTATAAGATGTCGTTTAAAATAAAAAAACCCGACTGATGTCGGGTTTTTTTATTTACTGAATTCTCTTTGCTTACGGACACTTGTACTTATAACTTAACATCGGGATCCCATTGCCAATTATTTGTAACACATTACCCTTGGCATCCTTAACATAAGTGAAAACTTCTAATGACGAAGGGTCGTCGGATATTCTACCTGAGACCACATTATTCTCGCTGACTAAAAACGCAAGAAAATAAGCATAGCTATCCCAGAACATAGGGTTTGCCTGAAGGTGAGGGAAAGCCTGTTTCTTTAGCATATTTGGCTGCGAATCATACATAATAATGGAGGTGTCTGCGCTCCCTACTCCGCCGGCCGTGGTGTCTCGAATACGGATTTCTTTTGTCATGTTATTGCCAGTATAGCTAAATAAGTTAACTTCTTCTAGATTGACAGCCCCTGAAGCAAATGGGTCAAAAGCATAATATTCTCTCTTTGTAAGCTTACCCCCAGAATAATTGAACAGGGTTGAATCGAATACTTCTAAGTTGCCCGAAAATGGGTCATTAAAGTACTTGATTACTTTCTTTAGTGAGCCGTCAGCATTGTATGTGAGATTATCATAGCCAACCAATACGCCACTGCTGAAATGGTTTCGTCTGGTAATGTTATTCCCTGTGTATATGAAAACAACTGAATCAGCGGGGTCCCCACTTGTAATTTTATACACTTTTGATCCGTGATAATGGTAAACTGCGCTGTCTGGCAGAGGCGTGCCATTAAGACTATGTGTGCGACTGATTTCTAATTTGCAAGAAGAGTCTTGAGTTGGGTTGTCTACTTGGTTAGGCTCTACTTCCTTTTGACAAGAATATAGAAGTAGAATGATAAAAGCAATTAGTAGCTTTTGCATTGCAGTAATTTTGGTCAGGCAGCAATATACGGCGATGCCGTTTCTCAACAAAGCAAATAAAACAAACCCCGCTTTCGCGGGGCTATTGCTTAGTTTTATTTCTTGTCTCTCGGCTGTTGCATCTTATTCATTTGCTCTGCAACCATCGCCTCCGGCATTACATTACTCATGCCCACCATCACTTTGTTTTTCAAACCAGAAACAACTTTGTCGTCACCACTCATCAACGCCTGGTAACCATCTTTTGCCACTGCTGCAGGATCGGAAAGTTTTGTATCCAGGATCTTTGATTCCTGCATATCCGCCTTGTTGAAGAAATCGGTATCTGTAGCACCTGGCTGCAGGGCCGTGATGGTAACAGCCGATTCCTTCAGCTCACTAATCAAAGCTTCTGTAAAGGAAAGTACGTAGGCTTTTGTTGCATGGTATACGGCCTGCCATGGTCCGGGAAGTTGAGAGGCGATTGATGCCAGTTGAAGAATCTTTCCTTCATTGCGGGCTACCATGTCTTTCAAAAACAAATGGGTCAGCACGGTTAACGATGAAACGTTCAACTGGATAATGTCGAGCAACCGGTGGATATCTGCTTCCACAAAAAGTCCATATTGTCCCTGTCCTGCATCATTTACCAATACGTCCACCAGCAAGCCCTGGTGTTTTACCTCATCGTACAATTCAAAGGCTGCGTTGGGTTGAAAAAGATCTTTGGCAATGGTTGTCACCTGTACGCCATACTGGCTCGAAAACTCAGAAGCCCTCTGCTGCAGGTCTTCTTCTGTTCGGGAAACGATGATCAGGTTATAACCGTCGCCGGCAAAAAGCTTTGCCAATTCGTAGCCAATTCCCTGTGTGGCACCGGTAATCAGTGCATATCTGCTGTTTGTGTTTTGCATACTGAATTAATTTAATGGAAGGAGTTTCCAAAAACATAATGCCAGACCTGCAAAACAAGTCAACGAATAAAAAGCTATAAACCAGATAAATTTTCTCAAGCAATCTCAGCGAGGAAGGAGAGAAGTAACAGCACTAAAAAAGTCTTTTGATGATTCTTCCGTAGGCTTCTTGGCGCAAAGGTTTGCATATTCATACAAGGTTTTGCGCTGTTCCAGCAGGGTGATCTTTTTATTTTCCTGCAGCGAGTTCAGAAAATCGATGATTACTTCTTCAAAAGGCGTCCAGGTTGCACAACGGATGGTGTCAAAGTTCGTTTCGCTCATTTTTAATTCCGTCAGCTCAATTTCGCCTTTGCGACCTTTCTTGAAATACGCCGTAAACAGTTTAAAGTCGCCGAAATAAAAATCAATTGCCGTAGGGTAGTAAAACTGGAAGCGGACTTTTGGCTGGGGATGTGCCAGTAGCCATTGTTCAAAATCGGTTTTGTTGGTCAGAAAGAATTCAAGAATTTCTTTTTGGGCTTTACTAACAGTCAGCGAGAAGGCTTGCTTCTTGTAAAATAATTTTAGCCAATTCATAAGACAGCGTTTGGATGGGCGATAAATGTAATAGAAAGATTTCGAAATTCCGAATGGTGAAAACAGGCCACCTTCAAACCAAAACGGAAATTTCCTGTTAAGAACTGATTGGTGTAGCCACACAACCCATTCTCTGTTTATCTTGGTAAGGTGAAAATCAAGATTCGGGAACAATCACTTTTTGCTTTTGTAGCGGCCCGTCAGATGCGATGCAAAACTGTCGCTGCTGTTTTAGGCCGTACCATCCATCTCTGGAACGTCAGCCGCGAAGATTTTTTAAAACGAACTCCCTGGGTGATTCACGAAGTGGAGCATGTGCGGCAATTCCAGCGGTACGGGTTTATCCGTTTTTCTGCTTTGTATTTAATTGAGTATACACGCCGGGGCTACCATAATAACCGCTTTGAAGTAGAAGCAAGGATTGCTGAAATGGGCGGCGGTAGTCTTGACGGAATTGAGTTCGTTTAATCCGGAACAAAAAGCAAGTACATCGCTGCCGAAAAATCTAAGCACTGTTGCAGTCTGAACTATTGGTGATTTTGTGGAAGCTTATGAAATTTGCGCCTTAACGCTACTATGACCAAAAAAGCTATTGGGTTAGCCGAGTACAACCAACTAACAGAAGAGCAGCAGATGGATATTCTTCATCGTGATGGTGTTTATGTTGGTAAACGCAAAATCGGAAAGCAGACGATAGTACTGTTTCAGCTTTACGGTTTTTATGTGGAAGTGTTCTATAAGCAGTATCGAAAGCAAATCGATCACACCGTGTCCACTTCCAATCCTGAAATTCTTCAGCCGTATATTGACCAGATAGATGTGAAAGGTTTAAACAAAAACGATTAAGCAGGCAACGACTGTTCAACGTGGATAATTTTTATTTACGCTTGTGAGAGATTTCTCATATTTGTAGCACAAGCCAACTGCTATGACCAAATCGCTGCCACCGAAGAGTCTTGTGCTATATGCTGACGATGATGCCGATGACAGGGAACTCATAAGAGATGCATTTGAAGAATATGCGTCAATCGTTGAGTTAAGGATGTTTGATAGGGGCACTGACTTGCTCCATTTCCTTCACCAGATCACACCATTGCAGCCAGCTCCCTGTTTAATTATTCTCGATATCAATATGCCCGGCCTCGATGGAAAACAAACCCTTCGGCGCATACGTTCCATGGACAACTTTGCAGAAGTGCCGGTCGTTTTATTTACTACATCTACCTTGCCGACCGAAGCAGCTTTCGCACAAACACACAATGCCGGTTTTGTCACCAAACCACTTCATGGCAACCAGATCCGGTTTATCCTTCACCAGCTTATTGATAACTGCACTGACGAGATCAAAGAAAAATTCAGAAGACACAGGGAAAATTAAAGCGGCTGATCGCCTGCGGTAACGTCCGTACCAACTTTTTCTTCCGGGGGAAGTGTGTGCTTTTTTTGCAGGGGAACCTTGCGCCTTTTCCGTTTTAATAAAACTACCAGCAGCAGGGGAAACGAAAGCATCGCCACTACTAGCGAGGTGAGGTTGTTGAAATAGAAATTAGCTCCAATTGCCAGAACGATAAATATCACTGCGGTAATTCGCATGGGATAAATTTAATTCACCCATCGAACACTTTATAATTCCTTCGGTGAACACCCTGAATTCGGGGATTCGATTGCTGACATGAACGAAGCCGTCGAACACTTTTGCTTAGCGATGTTATCTTAACAACGGGCCAGATGCAAAAAAAGGGGCCACAAATTCGTGACCCTTTTTCTGTTAAATACTGTTTGCTCCTTTCTTGGTGGTATTCTTATCCGGCCCTCCATTCGAATCATCCCGTTCGTGGCGCTTATTGCCCCCTGTTTGCCGGTTGCTTTTGTTAGGGGCGCCGGGTTGTTCCGTTTGCCGGCGTTCACTCACGTTTTGCTTGTTGCCACCATTGCTCTCACTACCGCTGCGGTTCTTTTTTTCTTTATCCATGGTTGATGGTTTTTAAATGAAAGAATAGCTCAGAAAAAAAGATGCCATCACGCTCAAACGCAGGCGTGGCACTATTTTTCCTGTGGTTTTATGGGGCCTTTCTGTACAGAACATGCATGAGTAAAACCGCAACCAGTCAGCGTTTGCTTCAACTCTTGGTTAGGGTGATTAATCAGTCTATCCAATCCTATTATTATTTCCCTGAAGTCATCATTTGCGGTCAGCACCGTTTGGAAAAAGAAGAATTTGAATTATTGCTTTCCGAAGGATGCATCGAGCCTTATTACAGCGACTCTTTTGGTAAACTTTACCGCACGTCTGCAAAAGCTGAACGGGTACTGCAACACAATGTGTGCAAGCGTCGACACAAACTTTCCCCACAGCGAGGGCCAATGGTACAAACCTCTCTTCCTTTTTGCTGATCAACCCATCCCTGTTTAAAGAACCTTGGTCAGTACATGTGATTCCATTTACAGATGAGCTTATGGCACTATTTTTCTTCCATTTAAAATAAAAAAATATGATAGTGCTTGAATTCCAGGAGCCACTTGAAGTGACGACTGCCTACGGCGATGGATATGTATGGTACATGATGGACTACGGTCCGCATGCCGATACGTTATACACTATCATCATAAAAGAAAGCGGCGAATGCTGGCAGATGACACACAAAGATTTTAGGGTGAAGACAAACGCCTCACTCGGAATTCGGAAGCAATACGACAGTCCCATTGCAGGCAAAGGTGCAGTTCGTACGCTGGCGGAAGGTCGGATGGCAAAATGAAGCTGATTGCAATGGCACAGTTTTTTGATTTTATCCGGAAAATGATGTGTTATGCCAGGATGGTTAAGAGCTTTGATAGCAGGATATGGTGCCAGTAAATTAGGTGGAGGTTGCTTCGGAACGATTATAGTGTTTGTATTGATCTACTGGTTATTAGGCCATTGTTGATTTTGTTGCAGCAAAGCAAACAAAACTTTATGCAGGATTAAGGGAAGGATGATTGCTTCCCTTTTTAATTTTAGGCATGCCACAAGCCACCGATAATTTCAACGGGAAGATCTACCTCAATCCTGTTGCCACCGATGTTATGAAGCCGGGTGCAATGTTCCGCGTCATGCGCAAGTTTTTTCAGCACCACCCGGGCCGCGAACCTATCACGCCATTAGGCCCTTTTGATGTAGATACAAACGTACTGTCACAACTACCCGCTGATGCGCTCCGGGTTACCTGGCTTGGGCATTCAAGCTTACTCATTGAAACCGGGGGCAAACGTTTTTTAACCGACCCTGTCTGGTACGAACGGGTTTCGCCTTTCCGTTACCTCGGACCGAAGCGCTTTTTCAAAAACCCGCTTGATATTAACCAACTTCCACCCATCGATTATATCCTGCTTTCGCATGACCACTATGATCATCTCGATAAGAAAAGTATCATGCAATTGCTGCAGCAAAACATTCCTGTTATTACCATGCTTGGTGTAGGAAAACGATTGATAAAATGGGGCGCTGCGAAAAACCTGGTGACAGAATTAAACTGGTGGCAGTCTACAAAAGTAGCAAACGGTATAACCATAACAGCTACGCCAGCAAGGCATTTTTCAGGCCGCTGGATCAATGATCGTTTTACAACACTGTGGGGTGCATTTGCCATTAAGAGTGCAACACACAATGTGTTTTTTGGTGCCGATTCCGGTTATTACAACGGCTTTAAAACAATTGGTGAAAGACTTGGTCCCTTTGACATTGCTATGCTGGAAATTGGTGCCTATAACGAAGAATGGGAAGCCATTCATATGGGACCGGAAAATGCTGTACAGGCGACTATCGATTTAGGCCGCCCTTTACTTATGCCTATTCACTGGGCGACGTTCAATTTAGCGATGCACACTTGGAAAGAACCCATTGAGCGTCTGATAACGGAGGCAGCTAACAAGAACGTGTCGCTGGTGATTCCAAAGCCCGGCGAAACGGTTGCTATCAACAAGGAAGCTTACAACAGCCGTTGGTGGGAGGGATACGGATGATACTTAAATTAAAAAATCATTAAACTGCAATCTATCTAAAACCGCTTCTCGTACATAGGCCTGTTATCCCTTTCCAAAACCAAAAATTTTTTCTACATGAAAAAGCATTTCATGCTGCTTGGCCTGGCAGCAACTGCTCTCCTCTACTCCTGCCAAAAAGATTTACGACCAAACTCTCCAGAAGAAACAGAAATGATGACCGCTGCCAAACGTGGCGGCAACGGAAACAACTTCGAAGTTGACTTAATTTTTTATGCATTGGCAGATGGAAACCGGCTGGATAAATTTTCCTTGCAACGATCCGAAGAACTGCTTTCTTCCATAACCATTACCGACTTGCAACAAAACGAAACGATTCTTGCAATTGATTTTCGTCCGGCCACAGGACAGCTTTACGGTTTGGGAAGTTCCAGCCGTTTGTTTGTGATCAACACAAACACCGGGGCTGCCCGTGCAGTGGGAATGGGTTCTTTTTCACCAATGCTTTCCGGCACAATCGCCGGCTTTGATTTTAATCCTACCGTTGACCGAATTCGTGTAGTGACGAGCACAGGACAAAACCTTCGTCTGCACCCTGAAACAGGAGCTGTTGTGTTCACAGATGGTGCCATCAACGGTGCACCCGGTGCCATGATTACCTCGGTGGCATATACCAACAACGAAGCCGGCGTGACCACAACCACATTGTATGATATTGATGTTGCCAATGATAAATTATACAAACAAAATCCGCCAAATGATGGTAAACTGGAGGAGGTAGGCGCTCTTGGTATTGACCTGGATGGTGAAGGTGGATTTGATATTTCGCCCATGACGGCGGGTAACGAACCTGTAGCCCTGGCGCTTTATCAATTCAACAAAAAAACGGCTTTGTTTACGATTGATCTAGCTACAGGCCGGGCTAAGAAAATAGAAAAGTTCAGCAAAGACCAGCGATACTATGCGCTGGCTATTCCTACCAACCCGGTTGCATACGCTGTTAGCATGAACACCCTGCAGATCTTCAATCCGATGATGCCCTCAACTGTTATTACAAAAAACATTAGTGGCTTGCAGGCAAATGAAATGGTCTTGGGAATTGATTTTCGTCCGGCCAACAATGCTTTGTATGCATTAGGGAGCAACAGCCGTCTCTATACCATCAATACATCAAATGGGGTAGCCACGTTCGTCGCTACGTTATCAATACCATTATCAGGCAGCAGCTTTGGTTTCGATTTCAACCCCGTTCCTGATCGCATCCGTATCATCAGCAACACAGGTCAAAACCTTCGTGTTAATCCAATGGATGGTGCTACCAATAACGACGGCGCCATCAACCCTGCACCCGCAGCTGTTACTGCTGCCGGTTATACCAACAGTTTTGCCGGTACTACAGCCACAACGCTTTATGTCATTGACAGTGATAACGACATGCTCTATATTCAAAACCCTCCGAATAACGGTACACTGACCAACGGTAAATCGATTGGTGTGAACATCGATGCTAGCAATGGGTTCGATATCGGTGGAATGTCGAACAGGGCATACGGCATCTTTACCTCTGGCGGAAGAACACGGCTATACATGGTTGATTTAATGAGTGGGATGACAACAGCAACCGGTGATTTTAATTCTACTGTAACAGGCTTTGCAATTGGTCTTGGCTTTTAGTAAGGATTGTTCTGCCGAAAAAAAGGCCCCAATTTGGGGCCTTTTTGTTTAAGGGGCGTGAACCTGAGCATTTTTCTGTTGAACAGGGGTGCATTCGGAATATTCCTTGTAGCACATGAATAAAAACAGTTATGGCAACAGCAACAAAAAAGCGAACAGCAACAAAGAAGTCAGCTTCCAAGAAAGGCGCAGCTAAAAAAGGTGCAGCCAAAAAAAGCAGTACAAAACGGAGTGCTACCAAAAAGGGAGCAACAAAAAAGAGTACAACAAAAAAAGGTGCAACGAAGAAAGGCGCCTCGAAAAAAGGAAGCGCAAAGAAGAATAAGCTGGGCGTGAAAAATTCGCTGGTCAATAATATCAATGCACACAAGAAGCGCGGTGATTCAAAGAGCAAGAAAAAATCATCAGTGAACAAGAAGCAATACAAGAAGATGGAGAACAATTGGGGTAAAGAAAAATAAGATGTTATGGCAAGATTTAAATTAGAACGCGACGACTCCGGCAAACATACTTGGAAGGCTGTTGGTACCAATCCGGAAACAGGTCGTCAAATGACGATCAGGGGAGGGCAACCTGGTACACCGGTTGGGCGCAACAATCCACGCAGCGAACAAAGCACGCCTAAACAGCTTCATTAATATTCCGAATGAATTGTTCCGAAAGCTAACAGGCAGGAAGGGAGAATGATTTTTGATTCAATCATCAAAAACAGGTTATGGAAGACAACAAAAATCAACAGGCAAACAATCAGAATGCAGGCCAAAATCCAACCTTAAATGAGCCAGGCGCAAAAGTGGCCGATTATGGAAATCCTGCTGGCGGTTCTGGTGACGATAATGTGCAACCAGGCGCCCCACAAAGTAATAGTGGTGATGAAGATGAAGGAAATAGAAGCGAGGGTAACGATACGATTGGTAATCCTTGATTAAAAAAGAAAAGACAAAGCAAAACACTTTGTCTTTTCTTTTTTTCCTCGAAGCTTATGTAGGTTCATTTAAGATCTGTTGGGCAATTGCTTTTTTCAGATTTGTTTCATCAATATTGCCCGGTGTTTTGATCTCATATTGCGGCTTAACCGTGGCCGTGTGGTTATGGAGGATGGTAAAATGCTCACCGATAATTTCCTGCAATTCCGGATCATCCACAAAGATTGAGTACACGTTTAAGAACCCCACAGGTGTCATGCTCAGGTCAATCATTTCCACTTTATAGTTCAGTTTGCGTCCTTTTTCTCTAAATGGAACTTTTAGCGTCTTCATGTTTCGTGTTTAACCAAACCCAATAAAATATTGTACCGCTTAGGTTGCACAATCTGTCCATACTGTCTTCATTTCAATTGTGGCAACTCCTTTGCTATTCATGTAGTGAATCAAAGTGGTTTGATATGAAAAAGATGGTGTTGTTAGGGTTCATGGTTGTTGGGCTTTTCCTGCAGTCGCAAGCACAACAATCACCTGTAAAAAAGAGAAACGTGGCGAGGAAGTCAACGGCTAAGAAAACAAAGCCGGCATCGCAAAACAAACAGCAGAATGAAACGACTGTAGTGCTGAGCAATAGCAGCGCTAACCAGGCAAGAGGCACGGCAACGCAACAATTGCGGATATCAGACCCGACGGTGCTGGAAATGAATCAGCGGGCGGCTGGTGCCGCACCAACAACTTCGCCGGTTATAGGAATGCCGAAAAGCACTTATGGAATTGCGAATGGCAAAATCCTGTTGCGCAATACAACGGCAACCACACCGGGTACAGCTTATGGAAGCGGAGCAGTAGGAACAGGAACGTCGATCATCGGAGTGGGAACAAGTGAAGCAACATTGGGAGTAAATGGTAAAAGCCCTTATGCAGGCCCATGGTTGTGGGGCGACAGGCGTTATGCATATTCAACTGCCGATTCCTCCCGCCGACAATAGGAATAAATTTTATAACAGATATGGCAAAGAGAAATGGTAATGGTAATGGATGCCCGGTACCAAAAGGTATTTTAGTGATTGTTGGTGGGGCAGAAGAAAAGGAACTCGAAAAAGAAAAGGAGAAAAGTGAAGAGCAGGAGACCTCGGACAAGCGAATGACTGAAACCGGACATGAAAAGCACGAAGTGCTTAAGGCGGTGGTGAAATTAATGGAGCGCAAAGAAAGCCCACTCATAGAAGTCATTACTACAGCCAGCGGTGATCCCGAAGGATCGTTTTCCGACTACAAAAAAATATTTGGGGAATTAGGGGTTCGTAGGGTGCATCACATTCACCACAACAGCCGCGGAGAGGTGCTTGATGACAAGTTGGAAAAACGGGTTGCTGAAGCAGATGCCTTTTTCTTTACCGGTGGCGACCAGCTAAAGCTTACATCTATCTACGGCGGCACTTCGTTCCTGACGGATTTAAAGAACCGTTACATATCCGACAACATTATTATTGCCGGCACCAGTGCCGGGGCCATGGCCATGTCTACTCCCATGATTTATGCCGGTAACAAAGATGTGCAGCAGATCAGCAGCGAAATTAAAATCACAACAGGGCTGGAATTTTTAAAGGATGTCTGCATCGATACCCATTTTGTCGACCGCGGACGTTTTGTACGAATGGCCCAGGTGATAGAAACCAACCCATCCTGCATTGGTATTGGAATAGAAGAAGACACAGCAATCGTGGTAAGAAATGGATTGGAAGCGGAAGTGATTGGCAGCGGTATGATCATCGTTATCGATGGATTTCACATTCGTGAAACCAACATCGAAGAGTTTACCGAGAAAAAAGTGATGGCAGTTCGTGATCTGAAAGTGCACATTCTTTCAAGGGGGCATCAGTATATCATTCCGCAATGCAATCCACCGCATCATTAGTCCTTATTTGTCGTCTACTTCTTCTACCTTATAACGTGTTGCGTACGACAAAGGCTTTATTGGAAGTTGATGATAATCTGCCCACACACGGGTAAAGGCTGCACCATAATACAGGATGAGCGACGAGTAGAAGACAAAAAGCAGGATGAGAACAATGCTGGCTGATGCACCGTACAAAGTGCCCAGGTTGCTATTTACAAGCAATAGCCGAAGAAGGTATTTCCCCAGCGTAAAAAGCAGCGCAGTAACCAGTGCACCAGTAAATGTAACTCGCCATGAGGGCCTTGCATCCGGCAATAAACGAAAGATGATGGCAAACCAAAGCGTGACGAATACAACCGAAAAAATGTGTGTCAGGAAATTATTGACATAGAATGCAAGCGTAGGTGATAGCTTACTGATACCGGTTCCCATTTGTGAACGCAATGCTTCTGCTATGATACTGATGATGATGAGTAAACCGGTAGCCAGTATGATCAGCACCGATTGCAAGCGGGTTCGAAGTTTTTTTCCTACACTTCGTCCATGTTCCGGTTTAATGCGCCAAATCTGGTTAATGGATCCTTTAATCACCATCAGTAAAGTAGTGGCCACCATCAATAGGAATAAAAAACCAAAAACGGTGATCCACAGGTTTTGGGCAAGCTGGCGGAAGGCAATCAATGTATCCACGATCTGCTCCACGCTTTCACTGCCAAACACACTTGACAAATCCGTAAATATTTGCCGGCGGATGGTTTGCGGGTTCAGCAGCAAACCCATGAACTGCGTCAGTAAGATCAGGATAAAAGGCAGTGCGAAGGAGGTAAAAAAAGCCGTTGCGCCTGCCATCCGTAAGGGATCATTATGGACAAGCGTTGTCATTGCTTTCTTCAGCAACAATGGCAACTGTGTAAATATGGAGCGTGGCTTTTTGGTAAGGACTCTGTCCATTGAACCAAAGGGTAAAAATTCCTTGCCATTCTGAAAGCGATTGATAAAAATAAAAGGTATGTTTCTTGTTTTTTTGCCGTTATGAGCGACGTTCTGGATACCGATTGCCCGCTTTGCGGGAGACCGCTGGCAGCTCCCTACAACCGGCATCATCTGCTACCCCTGAGCAAAGGCGGCAAAGGCACTACCACGGTATTGCTACACAAAATTTGTCACGATAAGATCCACTCCGTGTTTACGGAGATGGAGCTAAAGCGGAACTTCAACACCGTTGAAAAACTGAAAACAAACGAGGAGATCGACAGCTTCATAAAGTGGATTTCGCGAAAGGAACCACAGTTCTATGACCGGTCTGCCAGAAAGAAACGATAAATCAATACAACGCATATTTCTTGCGCCACTCTTCAACCTTCTTTTGGTTTTTAGCCTTTACTACATTTTGCCATTGTGTAACTGTTTTAGCAGCAGTTGAAGCCGGATAAGCGGAGAGAAGATATTTATAGCCTGATTCGAATTGCTCCGTTAATTCCAACTTTTCATACTCCAAAGCCGGGCTGTTATCCGACCCAAACAACAGCGTCGCAAGGAAAAACCGGTTCAGGCTGTTCACATGATCCACAAACGTAACGGGTAGTTTTTCTTGTTGTAATTTCTCGGAAGTAATTAGCCGGTCAACCAGTTCATTTATTTCAATAGCAAGACCTGCATCCAGCATCGCCGGTGATTTTTCATCCCTTGCTAGTAGCGCCAGGTACCGATCAACAACAGCAGACGTCTTGGGTTGTAAAATATTGTTGATCCAATCGTAATCAGGGATTAAATAAACGCCGCCTTCGCCATCGCCCTGCATGAGCATATGCTGGCTTTTGAGTTGATCACGGAACTTCTTTTGTTTTTCCGGAGCATTCGGACTTTCGTTATACACCAGGTCAAAATAGTCCGTTGTGTCCCGATAGATCTTTTCGTTGGCTGAATCCATTACGCTGCGTACCAAGCGAAAAAACATCACTGCTGCACTATCTGCCATAGCTGAGTCTGTGGGCACCAGCTGTTGGTAATAGTCAGCGGCCTTGCTAATACTTTCCGGCGCATATTGATTCAATCGAACCATAGAATCAGCAAACATTTCCAATGATTGGGGATTTGCCGTCTCATTCTTCGGTAAGGTGGTTCCTGGTTTTTTGTCTGAACTGTTACAGGCAACCAAAAAGAAAAGAAAACAGGAAGATAAAAACAGTCTCATCTGGCTTGTTTGCTTGCAAAATAAAGGCAATTGCTTGGCATAATTATTTCGCCTTCTCCCCTGTAAACTTAATGATATGAACAGGGAGGATGATAAAAACCGAAGTGAGCAGACTGAAGAAAAGGCCACCGGCACCCACACCGGCAACACCCGGTCAATGGATGACGATCAGCATAGTTATCCCGGTAAGTTAGACCAGGTTGAAGGCGATATGAACAACGGTGAAATAGGGGGTGGTATTCAAAAACAGGACGAGCAAAATCAATAACATTATGGACAAAAAAGCAGAAAGCACTGAAGCAGGTAAAAACATGGACATGGGCATTAAAACCTCAGGTGGCCAGGATCATGAAGGCCATTTCCCCGGCAGTAAACAGGCCGAGTTTGACGAGCAGAAAATGCAGGAAAGACAAAGCCATGAAGATGACAACGAATTGAACCGGACAGATGCAAGAGGTAATGTTTCGGGAACTGAAAACGTTTAAATAAAACTGTTATGGACAAGAAAGAAAGACAATTCGACGAGCAAGATCATCCGCTTAAGAATACGGATCAGGCCTTTGTACAAGTAGGTAAAGATGGCGAGCCTGTGTTTCCGAAAGAAGAGAAAAAAGATGACGATGGTCCGTGGGATGGCATAACTTCAATTGAACACCGTTGAAGCTGAGCCTTGGCATGTTTTTATGAATAATGTTAGAAAAAGAAGCTATGGACAAAAAACACAACAACCTGGAGCAAACGGACCCACAGAAAAAATATGGTGAAGAGCTCCGGGGAGAGGGAAGCACATTCACAGATTCGCCTATTGAGTCTGCGGCAAGAGACCAGGCAAAGATTGAAAAAACATCATCGCCGGATAGCCAGAAGATTGATGGCAATAATCCCTTCGCCGACGAGGATACGCAAAGTGATGAAGAAGTGAACCGTGAGAAATACGATGATCACAAATAAAGTAAATGGGCACCCAAGGTGCCCATTTTTGTTCTCAGGTCAATTGGTTTTTTAAGAAACCTTCAATGGCACTGCAAGGCACCATAAACGGTTTATCGGTAATGTTTATCTGCATTGTTTGCCCGGTAACAGCGTAATTGCCAACAATCTTGTTTCCAAATACGGAAACATGGAAATCGCCTCTGCTGGTATCACCACTAAAACTTCCGCCTTGTCCTTCTACTGCCCGTCTTGCTTTTGCTAAAACATCTTCCGGGTTGCCGGAAAACGGTAAGGAAAAATCACATGCCATAGATTCTGTTTTTTTGCAAAGATGAAAATTATAACTGGTTGACGGCAATATGCTTTTTCAGTAAGGTAAGCAGGTTGCCTATCTCCGTAGGTTTGGTCAACACGTCGTCGGCCTGGCAATCGCCAATCTGTGCACGGTGTGTTGAGTTACGATCAAGCAGCAACAGAACAGGTATGTTCATATTGCCCTTGATCTTTCGGCAAACCTCGTTTTCATTAAATCCTTTCATGTCCGGGTTTACCAATATGGCAGAGGGGCGCAAGCTCTGTGCAACACCTACTAATTCCGAAGCGTCAGTAATGTTCACAACATCATAATGCTGGTTTTTTAATTCGCCTTCCAGTGTAAAGGAATGATCCAGGTCTGTATCGCATATCACAATGTTTCGATTCGCTCTTTTTTCCATAATGCTTTTTTACTGAAGGCCGCAAGGATAGTGCCATCGCATCAAACCGTAGCAAGAAAGAAAGCTGTTTGACTGCAAGCTTGCCGTGATGAAGATGTAACTGAGCGCCTATGCGAACCCCTTGCAAAGCAGTCAGAGCGTAGCCACTTGCGAAGCCTCATCTTCCCCGGGCTTTTGCAAAATGTAATAATTGGCAAGAATGAGCACGCCGATAATAAAAGGTATAAGCGCCAGGTGTTTTCCCGTGAATATGCTCCAGATCGGCATCGTATCAAAATGAAAGAACTCACTGATCATCCAGAGTGCATTCGCAGAAATCCAGAAAGAGATAGCAAGATTATGCGCCAGTTCTGACTTGATCTTTCTTGTTCGATAAGCAATAACAATGGAGATGATTAGCGTGGGTATGATCATAGCCACTGCAAGTACCTGCCAGAACATACACCAGGCAATGTCTTTCAGCAGCCAGAAGATGATGTGCATGTTTTCCATGCGGCGATAGCGGGCGGGAATCACATATTGCGGTTCGGTAGAAGCGTTCATGTCGGTGGTTTGAAAGCTCTAAAAATAGTCGGAAAAACTATTTGGATAATATCCGTTGGAAACGGTGCACATCCGTTTCAGGGGTAATGGGTAAACCGTGTACCAAGTGCTGCACCATTTGGTTGGCAAAGAATGGCGCAAGTGAGGTTCCTTTTGAGCCCATTCCGTTTAAAATACCGACGGCAGGATAGAGCGGATGAAAGCCAACAAATGGCCGGCGCTCAACCGTAGCTGGTCGTATAGCAGCTTTGTGATCGATGACTTTGTAAGGTAGCTTCAGCCAGTTGTTCAGGAGTTCTGTTGTTGCATCATAAAAAACTGAACTTGGATGGTTGTCTTCGTATTCCCAGGAATAATTAGCGCCTACCCAAAACGTATTTGGTTGTGCTAATGGCGTCAACAGTGTACCGCGTTTAAAAATGTGGTCCGAAGGCAGGTCATTGCATTCAATGATCAATGCTTCGCCTTTGTTGGGCGAAAAGGGGAGAAGTGAAAACCATGGATTGTTAGCAGATGCTGCTCCATCGCAGAAGATGATTTTTTCTGCAGTGATGTCACCATAACGAATGCCATCTTTCTCAATATGCAAATCTTCCGCAATAAATTTTTCTTCTCTTAATCCCTTTAGTTCTTCTAACTTTTTTCGCCAGAGGGACAACATCGTTTGCACATGAACGATGAAAGCCGGAGAAATTTCTCCGCAACCAAAATCGTAATTGAAGTAAGGGTTGAAGCTGTTTTGGTCAGGGTACGCATGCAGGTACGTATCGTTCTCACTCACCCGGTCTACAAATGAATTGCGCATCTGTGGCGTTGGAAAAAAATCGATCACCGATTTTGAAAAGATAAGGTCTGCCGCTAAATATTTTCCAAACGCTGTGTAGGTTGTTTTTGAAAAGTCCAGCACTTCCTCTACCATCCAAGTGGTCGCATAACGTCTTCCCGTTACCGGATTGATAATACCCGCCGCAACTTTTGAAGATGAATCACTGGCCCCATCATCAATCACTACAAATTTTTTTCCTTCATTCATAAGCTGCCACGAGAGGTGGGTACCACATAATCCCTGTCCAACAATCAAAACATCAATCTGCATGTTGCGAAGGTAGACAGGAGAGGAATACAGGAAGAAAGAAGTCGGAAGTAGGAAGTATGAGATAAGAGGTTTGAAGTAGGAGTGAAGAAGGTAGCTCGTTTCAGAAAGAACATTTGAAGGCCATCGTTTGAAATTTTCGTTCTGAATACGACTGGCATGGTGCTAATCAATCCCAGCAATAACTCATTTATCCTCCATGAACTGCCCGCTTTTACTTCTTATTTCATACTTCTTTCTTCCTACCTCGTTTTTCCTACTTCTTACTTCTTATTTCTTCCTCCTAACTGCTGATTTTCCATTAATTTGCCCGTCCATTTCTTCTGTATGAAAAAGTATGCAATCATTGTTGCGGGTGGCTCTGGAAAGCGCATGGGCAACCCGGTGCCGAAGCAGTTTTTAATGCTGCATGGAAAGCCTGTTTTGTATTACACCATCAAAACTTTCCTGGAGGCTTATGATGATTTGCAACTGATCCTCGTTCTTCCGGAGGAGTACACGGATCTTGGCCGGGAGATTATTGATGCCTTCTTTGATTATGAACGGATACAAATTACATCCGGTGGCGAAACACGTTTCCACTCGGTACAAAATGGCTTGCGCTTAGTGCAGGGCGATTCGATCATTTTTGTACATGATGCTGTTCGCTGCCTCGCCAGCTCAGACCTGATTCAACGCTGTTACGAACATGCCCTGCAAATGGGTAGTGCCGTACCAGTGATGATTGCAAAGGACAGCGTTCGTTTGCTGAACGAAGAGCTGAATGACAATGAAGTGCTGGATCGTAATAAAGTTGTGTTGGTGCAAACACCGCAAACCTTTCATAGCCGTATTCTGCTTCCCGCTTTTGAAATTGATTTTAAAGAACGCTTCACCGATGAAGCAACGGTTGTTGAAGCTTACGGCTTGAAAATCTCTTTGCTGGAAGGAGAGGAAAACAACATTAAAATCACCCGCCCGATTGATCTGCTCATCGCTGAAAAATTACTGGAAGCAAGTGTGCAGGAAGGGGTGGAGTAGTTATTTCTTTGCCCATTTCATCCACCACGGTAAACGGTTCCATTTAACGGCTGCATAGCGTTCTTCTTTTGCTCCAAAAGAGCTATAGAAAAAGGCAAGGTTGCGAATGTCACTTCCTTCGAAATCAAGCAACAAATTTTGTCCAGCGTGGTCTTTAATAAATGCATCAATCAATGCATGTGAAGCCCCGAGGGTTCTTCCGTTCGGGTGATTTCCTACAAGTATGTAATAGGCTCGACTGTGCGAAAAGAAAAACACACAGGAAGCTAACAACTCACCGGACTTGGAGAGAATGCCATAAGTTTTTGCCTGACCTTTCTGCTTAAGAAATAGAAAGAGATTCTTGAAATTTAGAAAGTCCTGCTCTTCGGTGTCTTTTGCCTGCAGCTTTGTTAAGGCAATTATTGCATCAATCTCAACCTCTTTAATTATGCTGCACCCGTAGTCTCTGCTCTTTTTAATATTACGACGGATGTTTTCGCGGTAGGCCGCAAACAGTGTTTCGTAATCTTGCTCCAGCAATAGAACATAATTAGCCCGTTGGTACAGCGGTACTGCCGAAGAAGGAAAAAGGTTTTTATGATTGAGTGAAAAATCCCAATAGCGGAATTTCTTCGGAACTGCTTCCAAGAAAGAATAAAACGTCTGCTCATTAAGACCTTCTGCAAAAACACCTAATTGCGCAGTCAGGAATGGTTGATAGAGATAATGTATGTTCCACTTCTTGCGCCATGGTAGCGGCATAACTGCTTCGTATTCGTTCAGGACAAGTGCATCCCATTGACCCGCCATCTTATCGAGGTAATGGGTGTATGCGTAGATCAAACCATTGTCGGCTTTATCAATGCAGGCATTCCACAAGCCTTCATCGATCTCATCTCGCTTCAGGTGCCGTATAGCATTTTGCGTTTTCACTACAACTCAAATTCATGATGCAGTTTCTTCATGCTGCGGTTGAAGAAATTGATGTTGAAAGAAATGGTTTTGAGGAAGCGATTGTTTGGAATCGTTGACTTAAAATAGTCGCGGTAAACCTTGCTGAAAAAGAGCGGGATGTAAATGTTCAGCGCTTCGTCAAACAGGGGTAGCTGCACGCCTGCATTAAAAAGAAAACGATCGGTATCAGCATCACGGTCCCAAGCTTCAGCATACGTTCCGATGTCGGCAAAAACACGTAGCGGAATTTTTACCGGAAGCACAGAGAGGGGATTGATCTTATCCGGGATGGTTGTTGCAAAATTTGCAGCTGTTAACCAATCGTCAGTTTTTCCAACCTTACTGGCCAATAAATCAGTACGTACTTTAAACGCACCATCGCGAATCATGATCTGCTGACTGGGTAGTCCTTCAAAACGATTACGGCCTAAAAAATAATCACTGTAGGTGTAATCCTCATAGCCATTCGGTCCTGTCATGTTTAAATGATAGCGATCGTTGGCAAATTGCTTCTGAATTGTCTTTTCTCCTAAATAACTAAACTTTCCAGCAAAGAAGCGAACCGATAAACCACCGCCTTTTGCGTAATTAAAGAAGTAGTTGGCAGTTAAAGCTGTTCGAATGAAATCCTGTGCTTGTTCTACCTGCAACGTCACATCAAACGGATACAACGCACGAAAGTTTTGATAGCCTAGTTGTAACTGGTTCAGGTACCTGTTTGTTGCCGGTGTGGTGTAGTTAAACCGAATGATTGTATCGGTTGGTGTTTTGATACTATCAATTGATACCCGCAACGATTCTTCGTTAAATAAAAACGTTTTCCATTGAATGAATTTATTTGCTGTGCTGCGGGGATTTTTTTCTTTGAACGTTAGCTTCAGTCCTGGCACCAGTTTTACAAAACGCATTTGGTACTTCTTGCTGTCTTCATCTTTAAATTCATCCATGGTAAACGACGCCGCATTCACAAATAGGTCTGTCCGCCGGATAGCGCCGTTTGAGCGGATGGCATAAGTCAACTTACCCAATCCGGTAAAACTGCTGCTGCCGGTAGCATAAAGCGGAACAGCCAGGTAATTGAACTTGGCAACTGGCGATCCATAATTCGAAATGATTCCGCCCAGCATTAGCTTATCATAGCTGTTGGCACCGATGGCTGGCGAAAGCAAAACTGCGTTACGTGTAGGGTTCTTCAGGTAATTATTGATGGCTCCTTTTTTCAGCGGGAAGATAACCGTCGTTCCTTTTAATTGATTGTTGGGTAAAATGCCTTTTGTTTCCAACAGCGTTACAAGATTGCCGGATTCGGTCAGGTTGTAGGTGCGGACAATATCAAGAAAATCTTCGGGCTGCGGGTGTTTAAACTTCCATTTCGCATAATATTCCTGCATCATCAGGCGAAACTTTCCGGGTGTCAATGTTTCTTCGAGGAGCTTCATCCACTCAGCAGTCTTATGATAAGATACTAAACCATAATTGAGCTCACTTAAATTTTCAGACGATGTAGCTATGGGCTGGTCAGTTCTGTTGGTTGCTTTTGTTTGAAAGAAAACTTCGTAAGCCCTTGGTGCTTTTCCGTATTTGGCCTCGGAATAGTTCTGTTCGTAAAAGGTATTCATCCCCTCGTCCATCCATGGATGCTGTCTTTCGTTTGTTGCTAAAATTCCTTGGAACCAGTTATGTCCTAATTCATGTGCGATCACTTCGTCCAATGATTTAGCAGATGAAGTTGGTGAAATAATGGTGATGGTAGGGTACTCCATCCCGCCACCAAAACTTGCCGGCCCTTGGACAACAGTGGCGACGTCGTAAGGGTATTCGCCCAACTCGTTGGAGTAAAACCGAACCGCATCTTTTGCATACTGAATGCTTCCTTTCCAAACATCTTTTTGCAGCGGTGTGTAAAAGGATGATACATTAATGACTCGTCCGGATGATAGACGCAGGGTGTCGGTCGTATAGATAAAATGCTTGTCTGCAAACCAGGCAAAGTCATGTACATTGGTTTGTGTGTATTGAAGCGTTTTAGTCCCTACAGATGTCACTTGTTGAACAGGCGCAATAACTTGTTGCTTTCCACGAACATTCGGCGCCGGCACTTTTTTCTTGGGCAAAACCTTCTCTGTGTCATAATTCGCCCGGGTCCTTAGCCACTCCTTCTCTTCTGCATTCTGCAGTTCACCGGTTGCTGCTACCACATAGTTTTTTGGAACCGTAATGCGAACATCAAATGATCCAAACTCGCTGTAATATTCGCCCTGGTCAAGGTAGGGCATTGGGTGCCATCCATTCTTATCATACACTGCTGGTTTGGGATACCATTGCGTTATCTGGAAAGATTCTCCATCATATCCGCCACGTGAAAAATTAAACGGCAGTTTGACATGGAACGGTGTTGTGATATTCACTTTTGCTCCCGGCGGCAAAGGTTTTGGAAGTACCAGCTTTACAATGTCAATATGCTGCGGATGATCTTCCATTTTAGCCGTTGCACCATCTACTTTAAAATCCAGCCGGTTGATATAGCCTCGCTGTTCTTTGTTAGAAAAGTAAAATGACGTGTTGCCGTTTTCCAGCATTTGATCGCTGAAAGCGGTACGGTCATTTCGGTAGGCATTTGGCCAGAGATGAAACCAAATGAAAGATAACGTATCAGGTGAGTTATTGGTATAGACGATTCTTTCAAAGCCATCAAGCGTCTTTTCTTTTTCGTTCAACGACACGTCAATGGTGTAATCGGTTTGTTGTTGCCAGTAGGATTGTGCGGATGCCAATGATGCCAGGCAAACCGCCAATAAAAGCAGGGTCAAGTTTTTCACGGGTACAAAATAGTAATACCCTTTTAAATAAAGGAGGGAAAAAGTTGGCCGTATGCACTCTGCAGTTCGCAGCGATGCGGTTTTCGTCCTTTAGTGGCCCTTTCTACCGTGCATTAAACATGTCTGATCCGGTTGCAGAAACAAAAAACCGTGTTGGCAAGAGCGCCAACACGGTTGTCAATATTCGTCCAAATAATTATAGTGTTCCTCTTTTCTTCAGCAAATCAAAATAAGGTGTCAGGTCTTTACCCAGCTCTTTTTCAAAGGTGGCTTTTAAATCTTCGGGATAAGCGTGTTTGAATTTGTGTTTGCGGAAGTAAGCCTGGATGGCCTGGTCAATTTTCTCACGACCAAATTCCTGCTCCATCGCAAACATCCACACAGCAGTCTTCACGTATGAAACCAATCCGTATTCTTCTTCGTTTGTGAATTCTGCTGCCGGTGTTTCAATAGCGCCTTCCATGGGAATGGTATTGAAGACCCCATAAATTGCTGTCAGGAATTCATTCACCGGACGCTTGGTTAATTCTTTTGGGATGGAATTTCCAAAGATGCTGTTCCCTCTCCATTTCTCTGCTTCGTAGCGGAACTGGAAATAAGAGTTGATGCCTTCATCCAGCCATGCATGCTGGCGTTCATTGCTGCTGATCATCATCGGGAACCAGTTGTGTCCTACCTCATGCGTAATTACGCCATCAAGTCTTAGCTCATCCGCATCAGGAGAAGTAATGAGAGTGATCATGGGATATTCCATGCCGCCAGACATCACATTCTTGGGCCCTTCCACCGCCTGCACCACCGGGTACTCATATTCGCCGATGTAAGAGGAGTAGCTGCGTGTACCGGTCTTCACATATTCATGGCTGTTTACCCAGAGCTTGTTCCCGTTAGGGTGATGATAGGTAAACACGTCAACCACTTTACCGGACGGCAACTGCAATGTATCATAGCGTACAACAAAATTCTTGTCGGCAAACCAGGCAAAATCGATGACGTTTTCCGCTTTGTAGCTCAGGGTCTTGCTGGTGCCGGAAGGTTTGTAGGCAATTTTGTTGGTTTGTGATTTAGCGGCCACATTTGCCTTCCCCATGGCTATGTATTGCGACCTTTCGTTTTCGGTTTGCAACATACCCGTTGCACCAACGATATAAGTTGATGGTGTTGTGATGTTCACATTGAAGTTTCCAAACTCGCTGTAAAATTCACCCTGGTCAAGGTAAGGCATCGGATGCCATCCCTTACGGTCGTAAACGGCCGGCTTGGGGTACCATTGGCACACCATGTACGATTGACCGTCATGGCCGGAACGGGAAGTGTAGGTCGGCATCTTGGTATAAAATGGGGTAGTGATCACCACTTTTTTACCGGGCTCCAATGCTTGTGGTAAATACACCTTAACAACGTCGATGTTCTTCGGGTCGGCTTCCGTTTTCAGTTTTTGGTTGCCTACGCGGAAGTCCAGGCTATCCATGTAGCCTTTGTCCTTGATGGACTGCAGCCGCTTTGCGCCATCCTTGTTATTTGCCCTTACCTGTTTAGCGAAAGCCGTGCTGTCGTTTTTGTAAGCATTCGGCCAGAGGTGGAACCATATAAAATCCAGTTTATCAGGAGAGTTATTGAAATACTCAAGTGTCAGGTCACCTTTCAGTGCATGTTGTTTGTCGTTTAGGGATACGTTGATGTTGTAATTCACTTGCTGTTGCCAATAATCCTGGGCATTGGCAAAGACAACAAGCATAAATGAAAGAAAAAACAAGCTGATTTTTTTCATGTGCTCAATTTGAAAGGAAGATACCGAAAGGTGTGAAAAAGCTGTAAGAGGAAATGTGAAAAAGGGATGATGGGCCAGGGTGAAGTGCTACTATTGGGCTTTCGTTGCGTCGCACTCTTGTACGTTTGATAATTCTATTAAGCAAGTAAACCCACCCCAATTTCCTAAACCACAACCTTATCTTAGGTCGCCCCTCCAAGGAGGGGATGTGTGCTAAGGTTAACGGTCGTAACAAAACGACCATCCCCTCCTTGGAGGGAAGCAATGAAAGAATGGCTGAATTAAAAGAACTCAGGGGTGGGTTTACGCAATACAGATTCATAAAGAACACAAAGAACCACAACGAATACAGAGCTCTTCCTTCGTGCTTCTCCGTGCCGTTGTGCCTCCATGGTTCAAAATCGCTGCGTAATGTTCTGAACGCACAAGTGTGCGACGCAACGAAAGCCCAATAGAATTGCGAAGATGACTCCATAAAAAATCCCGCTAGCATCTGCCAGCGGGATCAATCAAGTAATTTATCTAAAAACTAATCGTCGTCTTTTTCCTTCATCAGCCACTCGTAAAACAGTGGAAACTCACCACGCCAGGTTTCTTCGCTGTGTTTTCCTTCTGCACGAATGTGTGACTTCAGTTTTGCTTTTGAACGGTTGTTCACCAGTTCAAAAACCTGCAGCATATCCGGTACCATCGTTTCGCTTTCCTGTTGCCCGGCATAGAAATACATGCGGCCTTTTAGCTTAGATGCCCTTTTGGTAGCATCGTTCAGCAACTTATCTTTTACTACCCAAAATGCTGGAGAGAAAACCCCCGCTGCACCAAACTTGTTCGGATATTTCATCATCGCATAGAAAGAAATTAATCCACCCATGGAACTGCCTGCAATAGCGGTATATTTTGCACTGCGTTTGGTGCGATAATGACTATTGATATAAGGCATTAAGGTTTGCACAAGAAAATCAATGTATGCATTGCCTTCACCTTTTCCATACTGCTCCATATCAAACGGAGAATATTCGTTGATGCGTTTTTCGGCTCCGTGATCCACTGCAACAACAATTGCCTCACCGTGCATTTTACCCAAAGTATCCAGCGCCTCATCTACACCCCATTCGCCAAAACCTGCGGTTACATTATCAAACAGGTTTTGTCCGTCGTGCATGTACAGCACAGGGTATTTTTTCTTGGTCGTGGCGTATGATTCCGGCAGGTAAATCCATACCCGGCGGTGACGGTTCAATTGCGGAATATAAAAAGCGGTATCTAGAATCTGAACGTTTTTGGAGGCGGTGGTTTCTTTTGGCTTTCTGGGGAAATGGTCGGCCCAATGGTCAATGTCCACATAAATTGTGGTATCTCTTTCCACAGTTACCATTCTGTTTTCGGTTGGAAATCCCTCATTCCCTGATTCTACAGCATCCCAGCTGCCATGGGTAAACTTATATTCAAACATACCCTTATGTAAGTCAATTGTAATGCCGTTTTTTGCGCCACAGTTTGAGCAGGAGGCTTTGGGGTTTTTAGGGTTCCACCTGTTGAATGAACCCGCGAGGTAAATCGTATCGGTTTGCTTGTGATAGGAGGGAAGTTTGCGAAAAAGAAATTGCACTTTGTATTGTGCGTTCAAGTTGATCGCAAACAATAAAAGTGCAATTGTGTAAACGAGTTTTTTCATGCTGACTTAATGTAAGGTCGGCAGGTATTGGCGGATCTGCTCGTGAATAGGGTTGCTCAATGGCACCAGCGGCAGGCGCAAATGATTTTGCATAATACCTAACTCACTCAATACTGCCTTCACACCAGCCGGATTGTTTTCGGCAAACAGCAAATCATATCCTTGCAGTAAAACATTGTTCAGGGCTCTTGCAGTTCTGTAATCGTCGTTCAACGCTGCTGAAACCATGGATGAAAAATCTTTCGGGAAACAGTTAGCCGCAACGCTAATTACGCCATCCATGCCACAAGCTATTTGCGCCAGTGTAAGGTTGTCGTCCCCACTCACTACCATAAACTCCTGCGGCTTGTCGCAGAGAATTTGCATGCACTGGCCCATGTTGCCGCTTGCTTCTTTAATACCGGCAATGTTGCTGATCTCATTAGCAAGACGAATAGTGGTTGCCGCCGTAATATTACTTCCCGTACGACCCGGAACATTGTACAAAAGGATCGGCTTCGTTGTGGCTTCAGCTAGTGCTTTGTAATGCTGGAAAATACCTTCCTGTGAAGGCTTGTTATAATAAGGACTTGCAGAAAGAATCGCGGTTGCTTTTTCTACCGGGAAGGTTTCAATGTCTTTGATGATGGATTGCGTGTTGTTGCCACCAATTCCAATCACTACCGGAACCCTTGCAGATACTGCTGTAAACGTTGCCTGGATCACATCCAGTTTTTCCTCTCGACTCAGGGTTGGTGTTTCGCCGGTTGTTCCCAAAGTAACAATGTATTGCACCCCGCCTTCAATTACAAAATTGATAAGGGCACGCAAGGCATCGAAGTCAATGCTTTTATCTTCTTTAAATGGTGTAACCAGTGCCACACCAGTTCCTCTTAATATTTCGCGGAGCATACTATTTTATTACATGATTGCTAAATCCAAGAGCCGAGATCAGGTGTCTGAAGTATTTTCTTTTACTTCTTCGTTTACCGGTTGGTTGTTTGCCTGTTCGGTTGTAGGTACTTCTTCCCAGAAACCCATTTTGCCGAATTTTTCGATACGGTTGTTCACCCTCTGATCGTAAGGGATGTCTTTTAATTCAGCCAACACTTTTACCAGGTAATTCTTGAGAATATGCGCAGCTTCATCGTAGTCCCAATGCGCACCGCCAGCAGGTTCGGGAATGATGTCATCCACCAAACCAAAATTTTTCATGTGATCTGCCGTTAGGCGAAGTTGTTCGGCAGCCGTTTCTTTTTTGTCCCAGCTTCTCCAGAGAATAGATGAGCAGCTTTCAGGAGAGATCACCGTGTACCAGGTATTCTCCATCATGAACACACGGTCGCCAACGCCAATGCCTAAGGCGCCACCTGATGCGCCTTCACCAATGATCACGCAGATCACAGGCACTTTCAGGCGAATCATTTCATAAATATTGCGGGCAATGGCTTCGCCTTGTCCACGTTCTTCAGCTTCCAGGCCAGGGTATGCGCCGGGAGTATCAATAAGGGTAACAATTGGCTTATTGAATTTTTCAGCCAGTCGCATCAGGCGAAGAGCTTTACGGTAACCTTCAGGATTGGCCATCCCGAAATTCCGCAGCTGGCGTGTTTTGGTATTGATACCTTTTTGCTGACCGATAAACATCACGGTTTGTCCCTCTAGCATGGCAAATCCACCTACCATGGCCTTGTCATCCTTCACATTCCGATCGCCGTACAACTCCACAAAATTGGTGGTCATTTTTTCAATGTACTTCAGCGTGTAAGGACGGTCGGGGTGGCGGCTCAACTGCACTTTTTGCCAGGAGGTAAGGCTTTGTGTCACCTCTTTGCGACGCTCGACAATCAACCCTTCCAACTCGGCAATCTTATCCGCGTAATTTATCTTCTTGGACTCCTGTGTTTGTTTCAGTTTTTCTATCTCGTCAATCAGGTCCTTGATCGGTTTTTCAAAATCAAGGAATTGTCTGTTTGCATTTGAGGGCATAAGCGATTTTAAAAGTGGCGATAAAAGTAAGCATCCTTCAGGAATTAACGCCTATTTGCTGTTGCTGCAAGGTCTGATTGTTGCTGCAATGGAAAAAAATGCCATGAAGCTTATTCGCCGTGCCGGCCTGTTGTTGTGGTTCTCTTGCTTTGCCTTGCCAACATGGGCCTGTCCGTTTTGCAATCCGGAGATTCAATCGGCAATTTATGATAGCCAGTTTTATCCCAACCTCCTCACGATGTTATCTGCCTTCATTGCGATTGCAGTGATTGTTGCGATCCTTTCAGCGCTGGCGGCAAAAAGATACCGGGCCAACGTGGCAAAGCACCCTAACCGACAGTTACTGACACCTGTTCCGTTGGCAACAACAGCGATGATTTTAGGAATCGGCTTCGGTGGGTTTATCGATGGTATTGTACTTCACCAGATTTTGCAATGGCACGAAATGCTGTCGAATAAAATTCCGCCAACAAACTATGTGGGCAAAAGCGTGAACATGTTTTGGGATGGGATTTTTCATGCGTTTACGTTGATCGTTACGCTGATTGGGGTTATTCAACTTTGGAAATTATTGCATCGAAAAGATATCAACCGTTCTGGTTACCTGCTAAGCGGTGGGATGTTGACCGGATGGGGTTTATTCAATATCGTCGAAGGCATTATTGACCATCACTTGCTGAAGCTGCACAATGTAAGAGAGATTTCCTCCAACCCGGAAATGTGGAATTTTGGTTTTCTGGGACTTTCAGTGATTTTGATCTTAGCAGGCATTGCTTTGAACCGAAAGGCAAACACGGTTCACGGTTAATTTATTGAAAGGAAGCTTTTGATATCACCGACCCATTGCTCCTTGTATTTGTTCAGATAATTTTCATGACCCGCTAGTGGATACGTCACTAATTTCTTTGGTCCTTTCAAATTAGAAAAGATGCTGTCTGTTTCTTCGCGGCTAACACGGTTGTCTTTTTCGCCAAAAAGCAAAAGGGTAGGACAGGAAATGCTCTTTGCATAATCAACCGGGTTATGCGAAAATGCCCAGAAACCGTTTTGAACTCCGCCCCAAAACATCAGCATGCCTGCCATTGGGAAGGTGGGAACATTCACAAGCTTGAACCGAGCACAAACTGTTTTGTACATCGAGCCGAACGGGCATTCAATCATGATAGATTTTGGGAGGATCTTGTAATCATTAATGGCTTTCATAATAGCAACAGCGCCCATTGAAGTGCCAAAAAGATGAATGTTCTTTTCGCCTTGCTGCTGGATGTATGTAAAGCAATCTTTTACTTCTTCCGCTTCTTTGAAACCGATGGTTGTTTGGGCTCCCTCGGATGCACCTGATCCCATAAAGTCAACCAACAGAACATTGTAATTCATCGTCAAAAACTCTTCGGCTTTGTCCAGCATCGATGATTTTTCTCCGCCGTAGCCATGGAAAAGCAAAACCGTTCCTCTAGCGTTATCAGCATTTATCAGCCAGCAATCTAATAGTTTGTTGCTTTGAATCTTGATGGTTTGATAAGGTCGCGTAGGTGTAAACTTGTTCTCCGGCCTGGGGTTTTTAATTCCGGTAAAAAGTGTTTTTATCTTTTCAAGCGTGGAAATGTGTTCCGATGTTCTCGGTTCTGATGGATCGGAAAAATGGGTAAAGCGATAAGCATGCAAATATGTGATGAAGTTGAGCAGAACGAATAAGGCCAGGAGAGTCCAAAGCGCCTTTTTCCAGATTTTCGTTCGCTTCCTGTTTTGCATGCGGCAAAGAAAAGCACTAAGCTGTAATCTTAAACTCTTTCGGTACCGGCGCTTTGGAGCGAATGTGCCGGCGCATCAACCATAGTTGTCTGACTTCTTCGGTGTTCAATAATTTTTGAGGTGCAACATCTTCATTGTCGGAAATCAGTACCCATTCCGTTGGTGTTTTCTTATAAAGACGTTTAATGAGCAAATGATCGTTGGTGAGAACAACATACACGCAGAAGTTCTTGATGTCACTCCAGTCTTCATGCGGAACCATCGTGGCCAGCACTACATCGCCAGGGCTTAATGTTGGCTCCATGCTGTCGCCGTCAATTTCAAAGTAACGCCACACCGCACCGACAGGGTTGACGCCAGGGGGCAGGGAGTATTGATCCAATCCATCCATAAAGTCCGTTTGCTCAAATCCTTTTACATAGCCCGCCTGCGCCTTGATTGCCACCAAGGGGACAAGGTAAACGGAGTCACTATTTTTCTCTGCTAAAAGGTGCTGGTGAAAAGTGATTGTCCGGGGACGTTTTTCACTACCCTGTGAAGTTTTGCTCAAATTATTCACATCTGTCAAGTTCCGGGTTGTAGGGTGCTCGCTAAGGTATTTTTCAAGCCTTGCAGCTGTTCGTTTTGAGACCTTCATCTTCCCATTTTCCATCTTGTTAACCACCTCCCGGCTGATTCCCAGCTGCTTGGCGAAATCAGTTTGGCTAAGCCGAAGCAACTCTCTGATTTTCATTATGTTATGAGGCTCAAACATAGCGTTAAGTGTTTGTGAATAAACCTGTGAATTTTATGTGGATAATGTGAATATTTAGTATCTTTATTGTTCACAAATCTAATAAAAAGTTCACAACTTCAAAGCCATGCGCAACACAACAAAAGATTTCAAATTTCATTACCCGCTTAAAACAAAAGTGGTTCGTGATTTAAAGATTGTCACAGAACATGTGGGTGACCTTGAAGTGGAAGGTGTTGGCTATTTCGATCCTTCGGCTTCGGTGCTCGACATTTTCGACCGCTATTCTGTAGACATTGATTTTGTGCGTTGGAACGGTACCGATATCAAACCTGTGCTGGAAGTAACCGGTAGTATGGACGAGATCATCGAAGCTTCTATCCGCTACTTCGCAAACGATCTTGAAAATGGAATGGGAAAGGCAGCGTAAAGCTAACAGCCTTCAGCAATCAGCTATGAGCTTCTGAAAGCTGACAGCTTCAAAATTGAGTACGATTAAAAACACGATAAACAATGCAATTACGTAAAGCAACAAGAAAAAAAGCGAAAATCAGGTTAGGACTGTCAGCTGTTTCGGGTGGTGGTAAAACCTATAGCTCGATTTTGATCGCCAAAGGTTTGTGCGGCGATTTGAGCAAAGTAGCCATCATCGATACCGAAAATGGTAGTGCCGATTTGTATGCACACCTGGGTGATTACAATGTGCTGCCACTGACAGCACCATTCTCGCCTGAACGTTACATAGAGGCGATCCGTGCCTGCGAAGCTGCCGGTATGGAAGTGATCATCATCGATTCTATCTCGCATGAGTGGGACGGTAAAGGTGGCTGTTTAGAGATTGTTGAGCAGTTGGGCGGTAAATACCAGGATTGGGCAAAAGTGACTCCGCGTCACCAAGCGTTTCTGGAAGCGATCCTGCACAGCTCTTCGCACATCATTACGACCGTGCGCCGTAAGCAGGATTATGAAATGGTGAAAGATGGCAACCGCATCAAGATTGAAAAAGGTGGACTGAAAGAAATTACAAGGGAAGGATTTGAGTACGAATTGACGATCAACCTGGAATTGGATACCAACCACAATGCAACGGCTTCCAAAGACAGAACGAATTTGTTCATGGGCAAGCCTGCCTTTGTTCCTTCGGAAAAAACAGGTGAGATCATCGCCCAATGGTGTGAGCAAGGCGAAGAGCAGTTCAACGTGATCAAGCCAGGAAGCGATTGGTATCAGAAAGTCGATACCTGTGGTTCGCACAAAGAATTGGTGGAACTGTACCAGAAGAACAAAGCCGAGGTGGACACAAACCCCTTGTTGCAACAGTTAATTGCTAACCGTAGAAACCAGTTAAATGGAAAAACACTTAGCGCAGCCTAACGTGCTGCCTTCTATAACGGAAGGGTTAAGTAAAAAGAAGATTGCTGACCTGGCCGACGAATCGGTTGGGCATCTGCTGGAAGAAGGCAACGTGTTCCAGGTTGCAGAAGCTTTGGCAGCGATGGAAGAATTTGTGAAGACCGTTCGCAAAGATGAACGCTACATCCAATATCTGCGGGATGAACTGGCGAAGCATCACGGACGATTGGTTACTGCCTCCGGAGCAAAGATTGAAGCTTGCGAAGCCGGTGTCAGCTACGATTATTCAAGTAATGCCGAATGGCGGGAACTGGAAGCAGAGCGGTTTGAGATTGAAAGAAGAAAAAGAGCATTGGAAGAAAAGCTGCGCATCCTTGCACCAGGACGAGTAGCGGTTGATCCGGATACCGGTGAAATGCTGGAAGGACCCTTGAAGACGTCAAAATCGACTTATAGAATAACATTGGCAAGATGATGAAAACAATATTTCAGGAATGTGTGGAGATCGTGAAAAGCCTTGTAGGTCACGACTACCTGTACTTTGAAAGTGCGGTGGAAGTAAAGGTGACGCCTCACACACATCCTTTCAGTGCATGGGCAGTAAGTGTTAGTCCGAAAGACGAGCTCTATGTTATGGACAGCGATGAGCAGTGGCATAAAGTGGAGTTGGAAGACTACAATGCAGCCCTTGTGATAGGCAGTTTGTATCAGCGCCTGAAGCTGATGCGCATTAATTACGCAAAAGCGAGTTAGTGAGTGGTGAGTTGTGAATGGTGAGTGTTCACACTCCAGCCTCTCACCACTGACTACTCACAACTCACCAAAAATGGAGAATATTATGAACAATATTGATAATGTGATTCCAATGGAAGGGCAAATGCCCGAGATTAAACAGGCGCCGAGAAAGCGTTTTGTGCGATCATTGGAATATGAAATTATTGCCAACCTGGCAACTAAGCAGTATTTGGAAGGAGAAACAATTCTTTTCGATAGACTGTTATCCATACCCTTAACAGAAAGAATTCCCGGTTTGATCAACGATTACGGTCTGCAAAGAGCTCACCGTTTGATTAAGCTGGTGTTGCAGGAATTTTGCTACAGCATTCCGCTTCCGAAAAGTGCAAAGCTTTCGGATACAAAGATTGCGGCTTGTTCTTGCGACCTGATTCTTTCTGCCTATGAAGACCAGTTAAGCTTAGAAGACCTGATCATCTTTTTTGAAAGAGCGAAGGAAGGCAAGTATGGCAAATTCAAGGGCATGGTGACGCATTTCAGCATCATGCAAAAATTAGATCAATACAGATTAGACAGATCGGAAACATATCACAAGCTGAAATCAGAACGGGAAGCAGAGTTAAAGAAGTTGAACGAAATGCCGCGAATAGGAGAGGTGAAAAGCATTGGCGAGATTATGCAGCAGGCGGATGTGATTCCGATGAATAAGCGGAAGAGTGGATAACTGTTCGTCTTGAACCGTGATTTATGGGACCAATGAGGTTTGTAGGAAAAGATAAACAGTCTTATTGAAGAAAAAAGTCGTTCTATGAGAACGACTTTTTTATTTCCTGGAAATCCATTCAATTCACCCAAATCATGGTTCAGACAATCCCATGTCAGATGATTAACTCATACGACCGCTTCTTTGCATCCAAATCATATACATGCGACGCTACCATGATTTCGTCTACACCGGTATCGTTTAAGAAAGTGCTAAGTTCAGCCTTTACTTTTTCTGCGCTGCCTACAAAGCTGTAATGCATCATATGGTGAATGGCTGCTTCTTCCTGGTCGCTCCATAGGCCATCCATCGTTGCAATTGGCGGTTGCATTGGTCTGCGCTGGTTGCGAATCATTCCGAGCGCCATTTGATAAAATGAAGTTGAAATATAATCCGCTTCTTCATCGGTATCGGCAGCAATTACATTTATGCAAGCCAATGCGTAAGGCTTTTCGAGGAACTGTGATGGTGTGAATTTGCTTCGGTATAGCTGTAGTGCATCCTGTAAATAGGTTGGTGCAAAATGCGAAGCAAACCCGAAAGGCAAGCCAAGCATAGCTGCTAACTGCGCACTGTATGTGCTCGATCCTAACAACCACACCGGTACCTTTGTTCCTTCGCCGGGGATGGCTCTTACTCTTGCTCCTTCGTTCCTCGGTCCCAGGTAATTGATCAATTCAACAACATCGTTTGGAAAATCATCCACATCGCCTTTCAGGCTTCTCCTCAATGCATATGATGTAACAGGATCCGTGCCCGGTGCACGGCCAAGACCTAGATCAATTCTGCCAGGGTAAAGGGAGGCCAATGTTCCGAATTGTTCTGCAATGATCAACGGCGCATGGTTGGGTAACATTATGCCACCGGAACCTACCCTGATGGTGGATGTACCACCAGCAATATGTCCAATCAACACCGCTGTTGCTGCAGAGGCTACGCTTTCCATGTTGTGGTGCTCGGCAAACCAATAACGAGTATAGCCCAGCTTTTCTGCATGTTGAGCCAATGCCATGCTTCGCTTGAAGGCATCACCCGGTGTTTCACCTTCTACAATCGTTGCTAAATCCAGCACCGAAAATGGGATATCTTCTAATCGTTTTCTATCACTCATATGCTTCGATCACTCAATAATCAATCCTACACAGTTCTTTCTTCCGCCAATGAAAACCTGTCTGCTGCTTCTGTGATAAGGCGAACGTCTTCGGTGCTTAGTGTAAAGTTTAATGCACCTACATTGTCCTTTACCTGTTGTGCATTTCTGGCACCAACCAAAACAGTTCCAATACCCGGTTGATTGATCGTCCAGTTAATGATGACTTGTGCCAGCGTAGCATTATACCCTTCAGCAATTGGCCTGATTTCTTCAAGCAACGAATTTGTCCTGCGAATGTTTTCATCTGTGTAAAAGCGGTTGCCTTCTCGTGTGTCACCTTCGCCAAATTTGTGTCCGGGTTTAATCTTACCGGTTAGTAAACCTCTTTGCAGAGGGCTGTAAGGAATAATGCTCATGCCTTTGTCGATGGCTTGTGGTAACACATTCTTTTCAATGTCGCGGTTAATAAGTGAATAGGGCACCTGGTTGGAAGCGAGAACGACTGTTTTTATTGCTTCGTCAACCTGTTCAACACTGTAATTACAAACACCTGCAGCTCTTACTTTGCCCTGCTCAATTAAGCGTTGTACCGCTTCGAATGTTTCGCTGATAGGAGTCGAGTTATCTGGCCAGTGAATCTGGAAAAGGTCAATGTAATCTGTCTTCAGCCGACGCAGGCAGTCTTCGCATTCCTTCATCACTTTTTCCTTTGATGCCAGCTTGTACATTTTGAACGGCTTACCATCATTATCTACACTATCAAAAAAGTATTCTCCTTGCTCGTTCTCCCAGTTCATTCCAAATTTGGTAAGGATCTGATACTTGTCGCGTGGAATGCCTTCCATAGCACGACCAACCAATTCTTCACTTTTGCCAAAGCCGTAAACCGGTGCTGTATCGATTGTCGTGATGCCGGCGTTGAACGCAGCCCTTATTGCGTCAATTGCTTCACGTTCTTCGGCGCCGCCCCACATCCATCCGCCAATGGCCCAGGCACCAAATGCCATGGGTGTTACTTTCACGTCCGATCTTCCTAATGTTCTTAATTCCATATCTGCTGATTTAATCTTTAATAACGTTGATAATCACTTTTCCTCTTGTCTTGCCTGTTTCAATTTGCTGGTGGGCTTTTGCCATCTCATCAAATGAGAACTGGTGGGAGATATGCGCTTTCAGAATGCCTTGTTCAAGCAGTGATGCCAATTGCTCCATATCTGGTCCGCTCGATTTAACGAGGTAGTTTTTTGCAGTGATATTTTTTTCCTGTATGGCTGGAGAAAGGTGATCTTTTACGCCACCTACAATGGAAACGAGGGTCCCGCCTTGCTTCAGTACTTGTAAGGATTTGGCCGTTGTTTCGCCACCTATCGGATCAAATATTACATCAATATCTTTTGCAACAGACGTAAATTCTTCAGTGGTATAATCAATAGAATGATCAACACCTATTTCTTTCAAGAAACTCTCGTTAGCCGCTGAAGCTGTGCCCGTCACCTCTAATCCTAAGTGCTTTGCTATTTGTACTGCAAAATGTCCTACGCCGCCAGCTGCTGCATGCATCAATAAGTGTTGTCCTTTCTGAACCTTTGCTTCATGCATTAGTACCTGCCAGGCTGTTAACGCAGCTAAAGTCGTCGCTGCAGCTTCTGCATGTGAGATGTTTACTGGCTTCAATGCAAAATGGTCAGCAGGCGCTACGGCGTATTCAGCATATGCTTTGCCATGCCCGGGAAAATTGACCATGCCAAAAACGGAATCACCTTCCTTAAAGGCCTTGACTTCACTGCCGGCCGCAACTACAACGCCTGAAATGTCCCATCCTAAAATCACTGGCTGATCTTCTTTCATCGATGCGTATAGGGCACCACCTTTACGGGTTTTAATATCAACCGGGTTGATGCTGATGGCGTGCACTTTCACGAGCACTTCGGATGCTTGTGGTTGAGGTGTTTCGACTTCTTCGGTTATTAGTTTTTCAACGCCTCCTTGTTCGGTTAGAATAATTGCTTTCATAATAAATCCAATCCTTTTGAAGAATAAGGTTCCAAACGCAGCAAATAAGCTGCCATAGCATGAAGCAAGGTTAGATGAGCTGGCTGCAGAAAAACAGCCAGGTCGCAAAGATGGGAGTGGATTTAGTTATTCCTGCTCCAAACTTCATAAATGGGTTCGCCGCGAGAACTAAGCCCACTGTGATGCCAGTCCCCATTCTCCAACCTACCATCGAACGACAACGAGCTGCCAACGCGGCTGCTATCTCTTGAAAAGAATTCGATGTGTTCCGTGTACTTACCATCTTTGAAGGTGTAGGTTCCGCCACCGGTGCCCATAAAGGATTTCGTGCCTGGATCAATTGCTGCCCATTGAAATCTTGTTGAGGTAAGGATTTTTATTGTTTTGCGAGTACCGGATTGATGGATAGGTTGAAGATCACCGCCTTGTTTTCTTGCAGTAATCTTCCAAAGGCCGGCAAGTCCCATATTCGCATCGTCGATTTTGGTCCATTGTTCTTCTTTGCCATTGAGGGTGACAAACAATTGCTTGCCTTTGGCGGCTATGCTATACGTGATCTTCTGCCCAACCTGGTCTTTGTCTTTTGTATCAAATTCATATTCTACCGTTAGTTGGTTTTTATTAACTGTATAGCTGCCGCCCCTTGTTTGTATGAACTTTCTTCCTGGTATATCATAAATCGTTTGTGTGAAATATCCATCGACGAAAAGGAGTGCCTGTTCTTCTGTACCATTTTTAAATTGCCATGCACCTGTGACAAAATCAGAATTCAGTTTTTCTGAATCCGGAAACGAAAAACTCAAGAAAAGAACCGTTAGAACGATGAAGGGAAATAGTCTCGGTTTCATGTTTTGCATTTAAAGGGTCATGCAAATCTCTCACGATCTGCTTCAACCAGCAAATGAGGATTTGCCTGCGAAAATGTTGCCGGGAGAAAGCGGGTCGAAAACTTTCTTGTGAAAATTCTTTTTTTGTTTTTGGTAAAAAAGAAAAGACCCCTATTTTTGCCACCCCAACGGAAAAAGGATCGGTAGTTCAGTTGGTTAGAATGCCGCCCTGTCACGGCGGAGGTCGCGGGTTCGAGTCCCGTCCGGTCCGCACAGATTAACGAAAATGCCTTGTAAGTCTAAATCTTATGAGGCATTTTCTTTTTGCGGCACTCTTTCCCTTATTCGCTGATTGTAAAATTGTTCTTTGGATGGTGCATTTCTAATGCCTTTGATATCACTATCAATCTTATTTTATCGTGGTATCGATGTCGAACTGAATTCTCTTTTTTGTTTTCGCCATTGCCACGGAGGAGTGGGATTCGTTTTATTCCAAAGCCCTTCTTTTCTTTTCTGTGCATTCTTCATTAGGTCCGCCCAAGCGTTGTTTTTATCATATTGGGTGTAGTGCCATACGTAACCACTGCGCAGCAGTTCCTCATTTATATTTTTGTTGTCGGCGTAAACAATCCCAACCACTCTTCCATACCGGTCGGTGCTTTTCTCCTCTACTTCTACTGACCTAGAAAAAATCAGTTCGCTCAGTTTTTCTTTTGCCTGTGTAGCATAATCCTGTCCTCTTTCTGGAGCGTCTACACCATGAAGCCTTACTCTGATTGTTCTGTTATCCGAGTTCAGGAGCTTGAAAGTGTCACCGTCACTGATACTTATCACTCTTCCAGTCGTAAACTTTCCGTTCGACTTTGCATGTCTTTCTATTACTTTTTCGTTTATCGCTGTGTTTCCAGCGTCTGGGGTATTGCAGGCAAGAAAAAGAAGCACTATTACAGAAACAAATGAATGTATTGGTTTACACATCGACCGACGATTTATAGTTTCTGAGCACTAGAAGGGTGCCAAACTGCGGCGCCTGTTAATTTAGCAAGGCGAGAGAAACTAGCAGACGGTAAGAATATTATTGGCGGCAGGAACGCATTGTTAGTTTTATGCATATATTAGAGGTAGTCCAACTTTTTTATTCTTCCCCTTTAACGCTAAATCAACTGTTATGAGACGTAGACTCCTTCTGCCCTTATTCCTGTGTATTTTATTTTCTGCTCCGGCATCCGCCTTCAGTACAAGTAGCAGCATTCTCAGTTATCCTCTCACTGACTCTACAGAAGCCAGCGGAAAAAACGTAACCGAACTGCCGAAGAGTAAAAAGGTTGGTTTTTTTAAGAAGATACGCAACGCTGTGGTGGGATTTATTGTGAAGATGCATATTACTAAAGCCAACAAAAAGAACTCTCCTTTAGTTTTTGCCTTAGTGTCCATCGGACTTTTAATAGCAGGTCTTGCATTGCTCTTTTCCTCAGGTGGCGGGGGGCATGCTGTTGGAAGTTTGGCTGGCCTTGGCTTTGGCCTCATCTTACTTGCTCTGATATTTGCTATTGTTTACTCGGTTAAAAGGAGGAGTCTGAAGAAATCGAAAAAAGAATAGCCGATGAATAAGACATTTTGTAAATAGACATACAGAGTTGGCTCAATTCCCGCTTCTTATAGCTTGTTCAAAATTGTTTATTAATAATAGTGGTCTTATCCGTGCTGACCTAAAAGGGTTTGTGTGGAAGTGGCGTTTGAAGAACTATAGCCTCATGTTAACTGATCGCCTGCCAGCCGTTCGAAGGATCGCGGCATATCCTAGCAGCGTCTCAATCGCCAGGAATTTAGTGGAGGGATATAGAAGCCTTTTTTGAGTACACTTTTTATTGCCGTTTTGATTTCGCCCGAGTCTGCCGCTTTACATAAATAGCCATGTGCTCCGCTGTCAAGTAGTGGTTTTATTAGGCCTTCTTCTCCTTCTAGAGTGAAGGCCAGTATTTTAACAGACGGATGATGTTCCCGTAACCAACGCACCGTTTCTAAAGCAGCCGTTCCTTCCCGATCGGCATCAATTAGGATAATATCGGGTAAAGTGTCACCTGCAAAATCAATTATCATCTCATTGCCATTGCCGTAGCTGGACTGAACAGTATAACCCAAGTCACTTAGCAGTTTAGCAAACGCTGTGCGTAGTGGCCAAAGAAAGACAACGAGCCTGATGGTGATTTGCTTTTCATTTATACTCATATCATTGCATTTTGCACTATTGTAGGTTATCACACTGTACTACTGCGGACATAAAATGCTTTACAAAATAGGTTGAGTAATGTGCCTGGTGCTCACCGTCTTCTCTGCTTTTACAGGTGGTATATTGAATGTAATGTTTTGTTGCTGTTTTGACAGACCATTTACTGGTGGTTCAGATGACAGCTTTGAAGTCATAATCCAGGAGCTCCGTTAGTGCGGGAGAGTACTGCCTTTTCACGCTAGCTGTTTTTATCGCAGTTTGACTGGAATTATGGGAATTATAGGTCAAGCGAAAGATAAATCGATTGGCCCTCCTGTAGCTGTTTGTTGTTTGTAAACGCCGTTAACATGTGTTGTTCTAGACTGATATCGATTTCGTAATGGCTCCCGATGAAACGGATCTGTGTAATACGTCCTTCTACGCCGTTGCCTTTGTCAACAACTTTGATACTAGCCGGGCGGACAATTAGTCCACTCGATATTTCCTTGTTCGCAAACTGGGCAAACGCTATTGCAAGGCCTTCATCAAGCCTGTTGAATCGTCCGAAAAGCGTAGCGGCATATTCATCAACCGGGTTGAAATAAACCTCCTGCGGCTTTGCTCTTTGTATCAGTTCACCCTTCTTCAATACTAAAATTTCATCAGCCCATGATAAGGTGTCGGTTGGGTCATGTGACACCAATATGCAACTGATATTTGACTCGGCGTTGATATCTTCTAATACGGTCTTCAGCGTGTTTTTATGTAACAGATCAAGGTTTGAATATGGCTCATCCAGCAGTAGAAGCTTAGGTGATGTAATGAGTAACCTCGCTAAAGCAATGCGCTGTTTTTCGCCTCCGGAAAGTTGATGTGTCCATCTCCCCAGCAAATGGTCGATGCGGCATAGGGTGTAGATTGCATTAGCTTCTGTATCGGGGACCTTTGATGCCATGGATAAAAAATCCTTCACCCGGTAATGATTGCGCAGTTCAAAATATTGCGAGAGGTAGGCAATAGATGGCTGCCCGGGGATCAGTCGTTCGTTAGGACCTTTTATCCGTTCTCCTTGAAAAAGTAAGGTTCCCGAACTGGGCTCTATCAAGCCGGCAATCATCTTCATCAGGCTTGTTTTGCCGGAACCCGTTGCGCCGGCAATGGCTAGTTTTTGCCCCTGTTGTAGTTTGAAGCTAACGTTGTTGACGACAAGTGCACCTTCTTCTGTTCGACTGACTTTTGAGACTTCTAATAATGCCATGCTGCGAAGGCGTTTTTGGTAAAGCTGTAAAAATAGGCCAGAACCTATCGGCAGCAAGGCTTATACACGTAACAAAAAAACCACTCAGGATTGAGTGGTCGCTATCGAAATTAAAATTTGACTATCCTTTTAAACTGCTCTCCAAGATCCATCCCTCTGTTTCTCCAGAGCGCACATAAGCATATTCATTAAAATAGCCGAGCACGGACACAGAAGTTCCCGGTTGAATCGTAGTGCCCGGGGATGCATCTGCTGATGGGATTTTGTAAAGCACCGTTGCTGTCAAGGCTTTGGATTTTTTAATTGGTTGATCAGCCGATTGAACGGCAGCAAACGCTGCCTGTACCAGCCGACCATCAGGCAATTCAGCAATATATCCTTTAGAAGTAACTGCCAATGGCAGCAACATGGTATTCTTCTTTGCTGTTATCTCTGTTGTCTTTAAGTCCTTTGTCAGGCGAAGCTGGTCAACCATCTTTTTTGCCGAAACCGTTTCTGCTGTTTTTACCTGCCTGTTTACAAACGGGAAGGGGTCAACTGCGCCTCCAAACCCATAAATACCAAAATGCAAATGCGGCGGGGTTGTTCGAGCATTCCCTGTATTCCCGACCAAACCTATTACATCACCTTGCTTCACCCGTTGACCTTCCTGCACCAACTGCTCATCAAGATGCGCATAATACAATGTATAATTCTTCCCTTCAGGTCTAAGCCAAACGGTTTTTCCTCCAATACCACCTTCTCTTACACCAACAATAAAACCATCAGCGGCGGCTACTGCCGGGGTACGTTTTGCGGCAAAGATGTCAACACCTTCATGGCTTCGTTTGCCGCCATCCCTCGCATCGCCCCACACACTGCCGATATTGGCTTTCTTATCATCAACGGGGAAAATGAGCGAAGGCCCGGTAGCTATGGAAAGATCATAAGCTCCAACACGGTTCAATTGCGGCTGTATCTTCAGAATATATTGGCCGGTTTCCGGTATATCGTATACAAATTCGGTGATGTTGGTATCGGGCGATTGCAGCAACGATGTCTTCCCATTTACGTCTTGTTTGTATAACTCGGCATACAATACAAAGTTTGCTGCCTGTTTTTTATCGAGGTAAAAGGTGAGGCGCTGCCCTTGTTTAGCGACAAATTTCAGCCCGATTGCCTGCGGCTTTGTGTTTGAAAAATTGCCCAGGTGCCGATAAGGCAAAGGCACGTCAACAGGGTGTTGCAACGCCTTTTCAGACGCGGCAAGCCACTGGCGGCCTTCAGGTGTTTTTTGCAGGCCGTTGTCCTCTAGTTTCTCTTCGTATTTCTCTAACGGCGTCTTTTTTCCAAAGATGCTGGTAGTAGAAGAACTACAGGCGGATAACATCACAGATGCCAGTAATATTGGTATGATGATTCGTTTCATAATTGCGTTCATATGTGAGCAAATGCAAGGCCCGAAATGGTGAATAAAACTCTAATAGCACACCCTTTAATAACAATTAACCTAACGTCATTATTCATCAAAAAGTTTGAAACATATTGTAGTCATTTTCCTTTTTCATTAAACACACCGATCTCTGCCTGACAAATTTTTTCATCCGTTGGCATTCCTTTAACAAATCTCCCTAACTTAGAAAGGTTATCCTTTTTAAAAAACCTGAAAACACTTACACACACATGAAAAAACTTAGCCTTAGCTTTTTAGGGGCAATGCTTCTATTAGCTTCTTGTCAAAAGAATTCAAAAGAGTTTGAACAAGCACCTGAAGAGGAAATTGCTGTTGAAGAATCGGGCAGAAAATGTGCTTCACAAGAAGTGCTTGAAGAACAACTTCGCACGGATCCTGAACGTGCTAGGAGACTGGAAGAACTGGAAAGAAAAACAGCAACATTTCAAGGGCGTGGTGCGAATGCTCGCATAGCCGGTAAGCTTTACATCCCGGTTGTCGTTAACGTTGTGTTACCCAACTCTTCCCGGGTTACGCTTGATCAAATCAATTCGCAGTTAGCTGTGCTGAACAAAGATTTTTCAAAAACCAACTCGGAGCTTAGTAATTCAAATGTTTACCTTGCTGGTTACTCATTGAGCAATGTAGCAAACTGCGACATAGAATTTTACCTCGCGAGCACTGCAGATGTTCGCTACAAGGATGTTTCTGGTTCGTTTGGTACAAATGATGCAGTCAAGAAAACCTCAGCTGGCGGCCTTGATCCAAAAGATCCCACTACGAAGTTGAACATTTGGGTTTGCGACCTTAGCAGCGGGTTATTGGGATATGCGCAGTTTCCTGGTGGAGCAGCCGCTACCGATGGCGTAGTAATCGACTATCAATGCTTTGGAACGTCAGCTTCTTATCCTATGTATTCGCAATTCAATCTTGGACGTACAGCCACCCATGAAGTTGGTCACTGGTTAAACTTGCGTCATATTTGGGGCGATACCCGTTGTGGTAATGACTTAGTAGGCGATACACCAGCTCATGATGCTTCTAACGGAGGTTGCCCTGCGGTGAATTTGCAAAGCCGTTGCGCAGGAAAGCCGCTTGAGCAGTGGATGAACTACATGGACTATACCGATGACCGTTGTATGTATATGTTTACATCTGGACAAAAGTCTAGAATGGATGCGGCAATTGACGGTCCTCGTCTTGCTTATACACGGACAGCGAAATAGGTTAGAATAATTCGTTGAAAAGCCCTGGTACTTACCGGGGCTTTTTCTTTGTGGAAAATGAGTGAACAGGCTGCACCACACAGGGACTTATCTTTGGCGCATGCTAAAAGTTGGTGTATTTGGTACAGGTCATTTGGGAAAGTTTCACCTGAACAACTGGAAAGAAATAGAAGGCGTGGAACTGGTGGGGTTTTATGATCCGGACGATGCCATTGCCATAGAAGTAGAAGAGAAATACGGATTGACACGTTATGCTGATGAAGAAGACCTGCTGAAAGCCTGTGATGCAATAGATATTGTTACCCCAACTCAATACCATTTTCCTCTCTGCGAAAAAGCCGTAAAAAGCGGCAAGCATGTTTTCGTCGAGAAGCCGATGGCTAACACGATGGACGAGGCCAAGGATTTGGTGAAATTGGTACAGGAATCAAAAGTAAAATTTCAAGTTGGCCATGTTGAACGGTTTAATCCAGCCTTCCTTGCAATCCAAAATCTTGAGTTAAACCCGATGTTTATCGAGGTGCACCGCTTGGCTCAATTTAATCCGCGTGGTACAGAAGTTAGCGTTATCCTCGACTTGATGATCCACGACATTGATGCCATTTTAAGCCTAGTAAAAAGCGATGTCAAAACCATTTCTGCAAGCGGTGTAGCTGTAATGACCGATACCCCGGATATTGCTAACGTTCGCATCGAGTTCAATAATGGTTGCGTAGCCAACCTCACGTCGAGCCGGATCTCGATGAAGCGCATGCGCAAGATGCGAATGTTCCAAAAAGATGCTTACATCGCTGTCGACTTCCTGGAAAAGAAAGCGGAAGTGATTAAGTTGAAATCAGAAAAGGATCAGAACGTGTTTGCTTTTGACATTGAAACACCTTCTGGCGTTAAGACGATTGCTATTGCCAGTCCTGAAGTTCCGCAGGTCAATGCCATTAAAAAAGAACTGGAAGAGTTTGTATCGGCGATTCAGAACGACACGCAGCCAATTGTCAACGAAATCGATGGTTATCGTGCGATGGAAGTAGCGCACCAGATCCTGCAAAAGATTAACTACAACCTCGCCGCCACTTAATGCCGCTGAAGAAATATATTTCTCCTTTTTGGTATGCACTGGCCGACTATGTCATGTCTGCATCAGCCTGGGCAGCATTTTATTTCTTGCGGAAAAATATATTGGACGAGCCGTTTACAACTGACAACAAGTTTTGGCTGGGTGTGCTGTTTATTCCCGCCGGCTGGCTGGTGATTTACGGCCTTGTTGGCAGCTATCAAAGCCTGTACAAAAAATCGCGGTTGGTAGAGATAACCCAAACATTAGTTTGCTCTATTATTGGCTGTACAGTTTTGTTTTTTCTTTTTCTTCTCGACGACGCCATTACAAATCACCACTACTACTATTTAAGTTTTTTCAGCCTGCTTGGTCTGCAGTTCTTTTTTACTGCGATTGGCCGATTGATTGTGCTGCGCCTGATCAAAATGCAGCTTGTAAAAAAAATGATTCGCTTTCCTGCTCTGCTGGTTGGCATTCCGCCGCATGCGCACCATGTTTATGCAGAATCGAAAAGCCGGTTGAGTAAAGAAGGTTATGAAGTAGTTGGTTTTGTTCCAACCACCGAAAATGAGAAAGCACTAAATGGCCTAGAGCTGTTAGGTAGTCTGTCTGAATTGGAAAAGGTGGTAGATGAGCAAGCCATCAGGATGGTTGTACTGGCAGTAGGCCGGAAAAACCAATCGATGCTGGAGGAACTAATCGTGAGGCTTTCAGAAAAAGATGTGTTGGTGAAGATTGAAGCGGATACACTTGATATCATCTCCGGGTCCGTGCGAACAAACAATGTGTTGAGTGCTGTTTTGATTGATCTGAACACTGGGCTCATGCCTCAATGGCAACAAAACATTAAGCGGGTATTGGATGTGCTGGCAGCGTTTTTTTCTATTGTCTTTCTTTCGCCGCTGTTGCTTTTTATTGCCTTGCGGGTGCGGTTCTCTTCCCCTGGAGCAGTCTTCTACACCCAAGAAAGAGTAGGTTATAAAGGCAAACCTTTCCGGATGTATAAATTTCGGTCCATGTACATAGATGCGGAGAAAGACGGACCAGCGCTTTCTTCGGACAACGATCCTCGCATTACTAAATGGGGCAGAACGATGCGCAAATGGCGACTGGATGAATTGCCACAACTATGGAATATTTTAAAAGGCGATATGAGCCTGGTTGGTCCCCGGCCCGAACGGCGTTTTTATATCAACCAGATTGTTGCAAGGTATCCGTATTACAAATACCTGTTGAAGGTGAAGCCCGGTTTGACTTCGTGGGGCATGGTGCAATTTGGTTATGCCGAAAATGTGGAAGAGATGATCCAGCGAAGCAAGTTCGATCTCGTGTACATTGAGAATATTTCATTGCTCCTTGATTTAAAAATTATGCTGCACACCTTGCGAATCATTTTCTCTGGTGAAGGAAAATAGAAGGCAATTATGAACTAAGCTACATTGCTACTATTGGTCGTCTGTTGCGTCGCACATTTGTACGCTTTGTAATTCTATTCAAAGGGGTTTTATGCAAAAGCGGCGCGGAGGGGCAAAGGGAAAAGGTTGAGGGAAAGAAAGGCAGGCTTCGTTCATTGTTCTTGCTCTGTTATGAGCTTCACCGTGGTAGAGCGTGTTTTCGGTAACAACAGACCCACCCCGATTCACTACAGAAAAATCTCATCTTAGGTCACCCCTCCAAGGAGGGGATGTGTCCTTAAATCAACCGTCGTTATAAAGCGACCATCCCCTCCTTGGAGGGGAGCAACGAAAGATTGTCTGTAATAAGAAAACTCAGGGGTGGGTTTACGCAATAGTGGAGCACATCAGACCAAAACGAACACAAAGCCCTCTCTGCGAAACCTCCATTTACTCTTGTTCTCTGCGGTGAAACTGTTCAATAGAATTCCCTACCGTACAAGAGTGCGACGCAACAGGCGAAGAATAGAATTACAAAAGCCGGTAACATAAGATTCTCACTGCGGCACGCCAACAAAGTTTACAACACTCTATTTCCTTACAACTGCTGGAATTATCTTCGTCACATGTTCAGCAATTACTCCTTTACCGCTGCCGAACGCTTCATGCGTTATGTGCAAATAGATACGCAAAGCAACCCGCTTTCAAGTACCCATCCATCTACGGAAAAGCAAAAAGATTTATCTCGGATTTTAGTAGAAGAGCTAAAAGCCATGGGCATCGACGATGCAGAGATGGATGAATGGGGATACGTGTATGCAACGATCCCATCGAATAGTGATAAAGATGTTCCCTCGCTTTGTTTTTGTGCACATGTGGATACAGCACCGGATGCAAGCGGCACAGGTGTAAAGCCAATCCTTCACAAAAACTATTCAGGTGAAGACATTGCATTGCCGGACGACCAAACGCAAGTGTTACGCAAGACCGACCTTCCCTATCTCGAAAGACTGATAGGACATGATATTATTACTGCTAGCGGAACAACACTACTTGGGTCTGATGATAAAGCAGGTGTGGCGGAAATCATGGATGCAGCGCATTTCCTGATGACGCACCCGGAAGTAAAGCACGGAAAAATCCGTTTGTTGTTTACGCCGGATGAAGAAGTGGGCAAGGGCACAGCTAAGGTTGACATGGAAAAGCTGGGTGCACAATTTGGTTATACGCTGGATGGCGGAGAAGCTGGTTCGTTGGAAGACGAGACATTCAGTGCTGACGGTGTGCAGTTAATTATTCATGGCGTAATTACGCACCCCGGTTACGCAAAAGATAAAATGGTAAACGCCTTGAAAATTGCAGGCGATGTGTTGGCATCTTTGCCACGAGCTGAACTCTCTCCTGAGACCACAGAAGGCAAACAAGGATTCATTCACCCTGTTCGGGTGGATGGCATTGCTGAAAAAGCGACGATTGATTTTATCATCCGCGATTTTGTAACAGAGGGCTTGAAAAAGAAAGAAGACTTTCTGTTAAGCATCGTAGAAATGGTAATGGAAAACTATCCGGCGGCTACGTTTGAGTTTAATGTAACAGAACAATACCGTAACATGAAGGAAGTTTTGGATCAGCATCCGCAGGTGGTAGACTTTGCAAAAGAAGCAATCGAGCGGAGTGGTTTAATGCTCAAGATGGAAAGCATCCGCGGAGGAACAGATGGCAGTCGTCTTTCCTTTATGGGGCTTCCCTGTCCGAACCTCTTTGCCGGTGAGCAGGCAATTCACTCCAAACTTGAATTCATCTCCGTACAGGACATGAACAAGGCTGTAGAGACCATTGTCCATTTAACAACAATTTGGGAGGAGAAAGGGGCTGACGCTTAAGCAACACTCGCGTTGGCCTGATACCATCAATATCTTTACAAGGTGAGACGGTTTTTGCTTTTGTTAGTTCTCTTTTCGCCTCTTTGGATGTCGGCTCAAAATCTCCTTATGAACGGCGGTTTTGAAGAGGAGAACATCTGTATGGAATATGAAAAGAACTGTGCACCGGAAGGGTGGATCTCTACTTCGCTGTATGCCGATTATTATTTTGATGATGCGCCCAATGCTTTTGAAGGCAAGCATTTTACAGGTTTGATCTTATCCCGGAAAGACCGGCCGACCGTTCGGAATTTTTTGCGCAGCCGGTTGCTTTGCGGACTACGCAAAGGAGCACAGTATAAGCTTGAATTTTATTTGCGGTCGCGCCACCGGATTTTTGATTCAGTTGGCGTTTATTTTTCTGCTAACGATTTTCTTTACCAGAAGGACCGTTTATTGAATGCAAGGCCACAACTTTTTATTGCACGAGGAAATCAACTCAAGCCCACAGAAGAATGGCAGAAAGTAGAGTTTACCTACACTGCAAACGGTACGGAAAACTTTATCAACATTGGCGATTTCAACCCGCGGGGTCATGATTTCAAATTTGGTGTTGCGGACCTCAATCACAGCTTCTACTTTTTTATAGATAAAGTGAGTCTTGTTCCCCTCAATCCATTGGAACATATTTGCCAGGAATCAGAAATTGTTCGGGAGGAAGAATATGCCTTTAATGTCCGTCATAACAAATTAGACCGGTTGATCTATACCTACACAAAAAATCCACCGGCAGTAACGCCATTGGCAAAAACAGTTGTGCAGCGGGTTGATACTTTAGTCATTCCAGATGTGTTATTTGCAACCAACAGCTTTGCGCTGACTGGCAAAGCCAATTCGGTGCTTGATAGTTTTGTTCTGCAGACAAAGGCATTGCAAATTGATTCGCTGGTGGTAGAGGGCCACACCGATAGCCAGGGTTCTGACGAGCTCAATCAAAAGTTGTCGGTGAACCGGGCAACATCCGTTGCGGCCTACCTACAGCCCTACGTAAAAACAGCTTTGATCACCCGTGGGTGGGCCAGCGAAAAACCGGTTGCAGAAAACCGCACAGCCGTTGGGAGACAAAAGAACCGGCGGGTAGAGATTTATCTTTATGTTCGTGAATAGATAGTTGATATCTGTCCAAGAGGTTTATTCTATTTTGATTTAAGCCAAACAAACATCTTAAACTATGATTTTATTACAAGAAAACGGCGGTGCCATTTTTGATTTTATATCAAGCTATTGGTGGCTGCTCATCGTGTTGTTCATCATCTTCAGCGGACTGTTTACCATTAACCAAGGGTATATCGGCGTTATTACAATGTTTGGTAAATACCAACGTATCGTTCGTCCGGGTTTGCGCATTAAAATTCCAATCATTGAACAGTTGTTCAAGAAAATTTCCATTCAGAACCGTTCGGTGGAGTTGGAGTTTCAGGCCATTACTGCCGACCAGGCCAATGTGTATTTCAAATCGATGTTGTTGTACGCTGTACAAAATGCCGACGAGGAAACAATTAAGAAGGTCGCTTTCAAATTCATTACTGAACGCGACATGATGTCGGCGCTGGTGCGTACTATTGAGGGAAGTGTAAGAACCTATGTTGCTTCAAAACGCCAGGCAGAAATCCTTGGCTTGCGTAAAGAAATTGTGGAGTACGTAAAAGACCAAGTGGATACCACGCTGGAAGATTGGGGATACCACTTATATGACCTACAGATTACTGATATCACCTTCGATAAAGTAATCTTGGAAAGTATGAGCCGGGTGGTAGCATCGAACAACCTGAAGGCCGCCGCAGAAAATGAAGGACAGGCGACATTGATCACAAAAACAAAGAATGCGGAAGCAGAAGGTAACTCGATCAAGATTGCTGCTGAAGCCGAAAGAGAAGCCGCCCGTCTGCGTGGTCAGGGTGTGGCGCTCTTCCGCCAGGAAGTGGCCCGCGGTATGACGGAGGCTGCCGAGCAAATGAAACAAGCCAACCTCGATACAAACGTGATCCTATTCAGCATGTGGACAGAAGCTGTAAAGAATTTTGCGGAATATGGTAAAGGAAATATCATCTTCCTTGATGGAAGCGCAGATGGTATGGAAAAAACTATGAAACAAATTCAGGCGCTGATGGTGAAGCAGGCCGGCACGAGCGGCTTCGGCGAGATTAGGTAATATGTAGAACGATCATCTTCTTAAAAACGTTAAATGTCGCTGTAAAGGCGGCATTTTTTTATCCCGTCGATTTATCATTGCAAAATATAACGCCTCAAACAACGTTAATTTTACCACTAAAGACCAATAACGCATGTTTCGATTTTTTTTGCTTCAAGTTGATTCTACCAACCTGGCTGTCCAAAGCGCTGCAACAGAGAAAGGAGTTAGCTTAATTGAATTGTTGACATTGGGTGGCTGGATCATGATTCCACTCGCTGGCTTGTTCCTACTGACCATCTTTGTTTTCTTCGAACGTTTTCTTTCTATCCGTAAAGCGGCTGGTGTAGACGGCAATTTTATGAACATCATCCGTGACCATATTATGAACGGAAATGTAACAGCCGCCAGGAGTTTCGCTAAGAATAGCAATAATCCCGTTGCCCGTATTATCGACAAAGGCATTCAGCGTATTGGCAAGCCCATTGAAAACATTGAGCGCAGCATGGAAAATGTTGGAAAGCTTGAGATTTATAACCTTGAAAGAAATCTTTCCATTCTTTCACTCTGCGCTGGTATTGCGCCGCTGCTTGGGTTCCTGGGAACCATCATCGGGATGTTCCAATTGTTTTATAGCCTGGCTACGGGTGGAGACTTCACCATCCAAACGATGGCTAACGGTATTTACACAAAAGTGATTACGTCGGCAACAGGTTTGATTATTGGTTTGATTGCTTACGTAGCACACAACTTCCTGACTACGCAGGTGGATAAGACGGCTTACAAAATGGAAGCAGCCAGCGCTGAATTTTTAGACATCCTGCAGGAGCCAACACGGTAATGGAAGGGACTTGCAACAGGCCACCTTTTGAATTTTGACTTTTGAATTTTAACTTATCATGAACATCAGAAGAAAACTGAGAGCCCATACCGAAGTACACACAGGTCCGCTGAACGATATCCTGTTCATTCTCCTGTTGTTCTTTTTAATCACATCTACATTAGCCAACCCTAACCTGGTAAAGGTGAACAATCCAAAAGGCGCAAAGGACTCGAGGGCAAAGCAGGACATCATCGTATCCATTGATAAAGAGAATAAATTTTACATCGGTGGTTCATCCGTGCAGCCCGGCCTGATTGACTCGCTGGTAAAAGAGCAAATCATCAATGCTAAAAAGAAAATCGATACGCCTTCAGTAGTTATTAACGCAGATACCAGTGCTTATTATGGAGAAGTGTTCCGCATCATGCGGGTAGCTAAACAAAACGGTGCGAAAGTGGCTGCGCTGGTAAAATAATCGGCTGTACTTGCTTTCCGAAATAGCAAGGAACTTGTTTACTGCATCACATTATTAGTAAGGACTCAATCATGCATTTGATTGGGTCCTTTGTTTGAACGGTGAGAAAGTGTAAAGTAGAGAAGAGAGCTAGAAACACTCTTTCATCTCCATTCCTTTGCGTAAAACCTCTTTCTTTAACCAAATTTTGAAGACAGAAAAGGGGCCTACATAGCTGGCTGGATGATTTTAAAATCCATTCTCAAGGGTGGGACTCCAGGAGGCCTTTACCATGCGATCTTTTCCCTGCATGTCTTTTCGCAGTTCTACTTTTTCAAAGCCATGGTGTCGGAAAAGATCAACAACATCCCGGGCTAAATTTTCATGCGTTTCAAGGTAAATAGTGCCGCCTTCATATAGTCGCTTTTTTGCAAATCTTGCAATCGTCATATAAAAAACCAGCGCATCATTGTTGGGAACGAATAACGCAGTATGCGGCTCAAAGTTCACCACGTTAGCACTCATTTCATCTTTCTCCCGAAAGGGGATGTAGGGCGGATTACTTACAATGATATCTACCGTTGGTAAAAACTCTTGCTCGGTTTCTTCCAGAAAATTGATGCCTTGAAAATCTACGCGGATGTCAAGCGCAGCACCGTTTCTCCGTGCTACATTCAATGCTTCTTCGCTCACATCACAACCCCAGACTTCAGCCTTCGGCATTGCTTTTTTTAGCGCCAAGGCAATACATCCGCTGCCTGTACCTATGTCAAGAATTTTCAGCTGTTTTGTTACATCTGCATCAGTTGGAGATTTTTCGAAGACATCAACCCCAATTGTTCTAACATCTTTGACAATCCAGTCAACCAGTTCTTCTGTTTCAGGTCGCGGAATGAGAACGTTTTTATCAACATAAAGTTCCATTCTGTAGAACCATGCTTTTTGAATGATGTATTGAATGGGCTCATGCTGCTGCAGTCGTTGAATTTGTTGTTGGATTTTTGCCAACTGCTCATCAGTCAACTCTTTTTCACGGTTCATAAAAAGATCGTTGCCTGCTACGCCGGCACAATCTTCCAGCACTAGCAAGGCTATGTTAGCGCTTTCTGCGGAATCGTACACAGTACTTAACTCTTTTCTGATGAGTTTCTCTGCTTCTCCCAATTTCATCTTTCAAACTTAAACCTTTCTTTATTTTTGACTTCCTCGATTGGTAAACCACGAAACATATATGCGTAGGTGCCTTCAGCTGGCAGCTCTTGCCAGCGGAAACGTCGCACCTAACCCAATGGTTGGTTCGGTATTGGTATTTGAAAACCGCATTATCGGTGAAGGCTATCACCGGGCTTACGGTCAGGCGCATGCTGAAGTGGACTGTCTTGCTTCGGTGAAAGAGGAAGATGTGCCACTCATTCAACAATCAACCTTATACGTATCATTAGAGCCCTGTGCACATTTTGGAAAAACACCACCATGTGCTGATTTAATCGTTAATAAGAAAATCCCGAAAGTTGTCATTGGCTGCCGCGATCCATTCGTCCAGGTAAATGGCAAAGGCATCGAAAAATTGGAGGCTGCCGGCATTGAAGTAGAGGTTGGTATACTGGAAAAAGAGTGCATTGATCTCAACCGGCGTTTCTTTCATTTCCACACACAGCACCGGCCGTACGTGGTATTAAAATGGGCACAAACACAGGACGGTTTTCTTGCAGGTAACAGCGCTTCGCGGTTAAAAATTAGTAATCCTTATAGCGATCGCTTAGTTCACAAATGGCGAAGTGAGGAAGTAGGAATTCTTGTTGGGACCAATACGGCCGTGAACGATGACCCGCAATTGAACACACGGCTTTGGTCGGGAAAAAATCCTGTTCGGATCATCATCGATATGAACAAGCGCTTGCCTGCCTGGCTGAAAGTATTTGACGGCAGCGTGCCCACCATTGTGTTTAACAGGCACGAGCATAGTCTTCCGTTTGAAAAGCTTTCGGCCTATAACTTAACCGGCGTACAATACTACCAGGTAACGGAGGATGTGAGTATTGTCCACCAGGTTTTGAATGGTCTTTACAGATTGGGCATTCAAAGTATTCTGGTAGAAGGTGGCGCACAACTACTGCAGTCATTTATCGAAGAAGAAGCTTGGGATGAGGCGCGGGTGATGACGAATGAAGAATTGTCTATCGGGAAAGGGTTATCGGCACCAATACTAAGAAACGGAACCTTGGTGCAGACTGATGCACTTTTTTCTGACGTCATTCGAACCTACAAACGCATAGAATCCTGACCAGCTCTAGTTTTCAGCCGGAACATTACCTTCGCCGGCAGGAATGACACATTACAACACGATTTCGGCACCATCGCAAACGGAATTCAAAGACCGAGGGAGCCGCTTTATTGCGTATGCTTTTCCTATTCAATCAGCTGATGAATTCAAGAAGCGGCTGAAGGAACTAAAAGAGGAACATCCGAAAGCGGCCCATCATTGTTTTGCTTATCGCATTGGTACGGATGGAAACAATTTCAGGGCAAGTGATGATGGAGAGCCATCAGGATCAGCCGGCAAACCTATACTCGGGCAAATTGATAGCAAGGGCTTGACTGATGTTGCCGTTGTTGTGGTCAGGTATTTTGGTGGAACATTGCTTGGTGTTCCGGGATTGATTAATGCTTACAAAACGTCAACATCTCTGGCCTTGCAATTGACACCAATTACGGAGAAGCCGATCTTGGTGGAATATGAGATGGAATTCGACTATACGCTGATGAATGATGTAATGATTTTTGTGAAGCGTTACAACGGTGTTGTAATGCAAAACGAAATGCAGTTGTTTTGTCGGTTGGTGGTTGGTGTACCGAAAGCGGAAGAGCAGGTTTTCTCTGAACGCATTACCGATCTTCATGGTGTCGAATTGCGAAAGCTTAAGTAGATGTCTTTTTAGCAAATGGATTTTTAATATGCCGAATAAGAGAAAAAGAATAAAGAGAACACTTCAAAAAGCGCAACCGCACTCTTCCGAATCAGTTGTGAGACTCACTAGAGTAAGGGGATTGATTTTCCGAAGCATTGTGTGAATCAAATACAACAACAGGTCTATTAACAACCTGCATTTTGTATTTTCGAAGTCTTGCATCGACAGCCTCATCAAATCTTTGGTATGCGATTTTTATTCACCTGCACTCTTTTAATGATTGTTTCAATGATCCAGGCACAAGCGTATTTTTTGTTTGTCGGTACTTATACAGGCACCGGCAGCAAAGGCATTTATGTTTACCGTTTTGATGCGGCTACAGGTAAGGCCGAACTCCTGAACAACACTGACAAAGCAGATAATCCTTCTTATCTCGCCATTGCACCAAACGGAAAAACAGTGTATGCGTGCAATGAAATTGCATCAGCCTCTGGCGGAAAAGTAAGTGCCTACCGTTTCAACAGGAGTGATGGATCGTTGCGGTTGCTTAACCAGCAAGCAACGGCGGGTGATCACCCCGCTTATGTAGCGGTAGACAAACAACAAAAATGGGTTGTTGCAGGAAATTATAGCGGTGGAAGCATTACTGTTTTCCCAGTCAATAAAGATGGTGGTATTGCTCCTTTCACACAATTGATTAAACACATAGGAAGCGGACCTGATTCAACGAGACAGAAGTCTGCACATGTGCATGCAACGGTGTTTTCACCCAAGGGTGATTACCTGCTTTCGCCGGACCTGGGCATTGACAAGGTGATGATTTACCCAGTAAAAAAAACGCAGGCAAATCCATTGGATGAAATGAAAGTTTCTTTTGCCAAAACAACTCCGGGAGGCGGTCCGCGTCATTTAAGTTTTCATCCTAACGGAAAATGGGCCTACCTGATGGAGGAAATGACCGGCAGTGTAATGGCATTCGAGTTCGGCAAGGGAAAGCTGTCGCAGTTTCAACGCATTTATTCGCATCCAGATACGGCAAGCGGCCCGTTTGGCAGCGCTGATATCCATGTTTCGCCGGATGGAAAATTTTTGTATGCAAGCAACCGGGCAAAGGAGAATAATCTGGCCATCTTTCGGATTGATGAGCGCAATGGCAAACTAACGACTGTCGGTTACCAGTCAACGTTGGGAGAGAAGCCACGGAATTTTACCATCGACCCAACTGGTAATTTTTTGTTGGTAGCGAACCAGGATACTGACAATATTGTCATTTTCAAACGTGATAAACAAACAGGCCTTTTAACTGAAACCGGGGAGCAAATATCCGTCCCTCGACCTGTTTGTTTAAAACTGCTAAAATAATATGCTAGGAGGAAAGGCTGTTGCCGCCAAAACTGCGAATAGTGAGCACCTCGTAGTGGAACAAACCTTCTTTCACCGGAGGATCGTCATCCATAATTTCTTTCACTTTTACTGCATCCGCGTGAAAATAGCGATGCCAGCCAAGTCATGTTGCTGAGTCACAGGTGCCACAATGGAAAGCAGCCCTTCTGCTCGTAACTGAAAATTTCTGCGGCCATGTTCCCAGATAATTTGCTGGCTGTTCTCCTTTTGTACGTCCGGATTCCATTTTAATAATACCAGTGCGTATTCTTTGCTCGTTAGCACCATTTGTTGCATGTACTCGCTTGTGATTCGTTGCACGTTAGTTAGGTCAAGATTTTTGTGAAAAAACTGGAATGCAATGAACAGTAGTATGAAAAATGGGTTAAAAAAAACCGTGTATTTGATCCCAACAAAACTCAGGTATTAAAATAAATTTGCTTTTGATATTTTTATTATATTAAATTTGATTTGAATAAGAATGAGTTGAAATTGCGGGTTGATTACGTCTGACGATTGCACAATAGCTCTTTCCAAAGCTGCCTGAAATTCACCCACCTCTTTATCAAAGATTGTTACCCTCTCTTCCCGCCTTCCCCTCTTTGATAAGCAAACCAGTTTTCGTTTCTCTTGGCAGCTACGTAGTAACCATTGTGCCAAATTGAACAGCACAAGGCAGTTTCATTCCTTCTTATTCTGCTTCCTCGCCCTCTATTCTTAACCTAAAAATTTTATGTTATGGCCTCCCGAGTAATCGACAATCCCCAAGTGTCTGCAACCAAAACCAAAATGCCAACTTCAGTAGAAACGCCACCCTCATTAAACGGAAGGCATGAAGAGTCAGGTGCTACTGAAATAGAAGATGTGGAAGGTGGTTTTGTTCTATTAAATCCAAGCAATGTTGACCGCGAAGTATGGAATGTACGCCGCGAAGCAACAGAAGAAAGTGTGCTTTCGCTGGAAGAAGCCGGCTACGAAGGTATGTTGGCAGATACGCCTGCCCTTGATGCGCTGTACGCCAGCTATCCGGAGCTGCTTGCCGAAGCAAGACAGGAGCAACTTTCAGAAGTAATTATCGGCGCTGATAACCGTGTTCGTATCAGTCCGACGACCGCATTCCCCTGGCGTGCTATCTGTGCATTAAAGATCACTGCACAGGATAATTCACGCTGGATTGGTACCGGTTTTCTCGTATCTCCACGCACCGTTATTACTGCTGGTCACTGCATATTCATGCATGATCGTGGTGGCTGGGCAAAGAGCATTGAAGTAATTCCAGCCATGAACGATGCAGCTCGTCCGTTTGGTTCAGGTGTAAGTACAACGTTCAGAAGTGTTGAAGGCTGGACGCAGAGTAAAAACCGCAACTATGACTATGGTGCTATCATTCTTCCGCAGAATTATCGTCCAGGAGCAACAACCGGTGTCTTTGGGTTTGCGGTTAAAGACGATGCGTACATCCGAAATTCTGTTTTAAATCTTTCCGGTTACCCCGGTGACAAAGGTGGCAACCAGCAATGGTTTATGGCACTTCAGCCAAAGGCTGTTTCCACAAGAGTGATTACCTATGACATCGACACCATGGGAGGCCAAAGCGGTGCACCCGTTTGGGCAAAAGTAGGAGAGGCCCGCACGGTTCTTGGCATACACACGAATGGACACAGCAGTGGCAACTCCGCAACCCGAATTGTGCTACCTGTATTCAATAATTTACAGACATGGAAAAACCTTGGGCTGTAACATGGATGATGAAAACAGGGCCGGTTTTATCGGCCTTGTTTTTTCTCCAGTTATTGTTTCCTCATTGTAAACCAAAAAATCAAAACATGGAGATCCGAACCTCCGTAAAAGGTATTTTGCGTACTGCTTCAGGGCAGCCAATGAAAGATGCTATTGTGATGATTGCGCAGGGCTCGCACTCATTCAATGACATTGCGGCTGTCACTAACGACAGCGGAGAGTTTTACTTATCGAACATCGTGGTGCCGGGTGACTATACGCTGCAGATTAACACCGACAGCGGTTCGGTACAGAAGCAGGTAAGTTTACAAAACGACCAGGCCATCAGCCTTACCTACTAAAAAAGCCCTGCTAATTGCAGGGCTTTTGTTTGGCGGGCAGTTTTTAGCTCGCTTTGTTGAATATTGAACGTATAGTTCCTGGTTTCTTTATATGCAGAGACGCTCCTCTTTTTGACCCTGTGCCTAACTGGTAAAACGGAGTTACGGAAGGTACCGGTTCACGCTTTCCACCGCGGCGCCAAGTAAAAAGTAAAGAACAAACTAACAGCGGTATAGTTAGCCATGCTAATCGATACCAGTCAGGATTTGAAATATAACCCTGACGGATGATAAGGATATTGACTAGGACCAGCCAACACAAAATGCTGTTGCCCGCAGAAACCTTCTGCTGATTTTGCAACATGATAAATAACAATTAAAAGGTTGAATGAAAGAAAGACAAACAATCGTCCCAAGCCCAATAGAGCCTCAGGCTTGGGTAAACGTGTTGAAGTCTTTAAAGTTTGAGAAGTAGAATAGGTCCAAACAAAAAGGGACAAATTCCGGGAATGACCAGGTATAACAATCGCTCATATCCAGTACAAGGTGTTCTACTGCTGGAACTTTGATCGATAATGTGGTACGATTGGCCATCACACCGAATTTACTAAATAAAACGTCTAAGTTGAATTATTATTTAGTAGGGAATCGTTAAACTAAATGATGAGGTGTCGTTTTAAAAGACCTCTCGAAATGGTGTTTTAGCCTGACGACAGAGCCGTAATCCCCGTTTTGGAAAATACCATCTCCGAAAATATCTTAAGGGTTTTTGAAACCGTAAAATGAAAAAGGGCTTGATGCCAGGCTAAGTACTAGAAATGTTTGAGATAAGGAGAAAGCAGCAACTAAAGAACGTACTACTGTAACTAGAGCTTTCCTAGCAATGTTTAAATGCTGCTCCTATTTTATTCGCACCGCATTTGATACTCCAACTTGGTGGATTAGTTTCCCGTCTAGGGAATGTACTTCCGATACAATCTTCATGCGGTCTTTGGATACCATACTATACCGATTGTAAATTATTTCAGGCTCACCGCCTTCTTTCAAAGGAGGAACCTGCATCTCCAAGACGATATCACTTCCTTCTGTCCTTAGCGTTGTTTCACCAGGCATGGGTGGGAGGGTTTCAAAGCGCCATACCCTGTACTTTTCCTGGATGGTGTCGTAAGTCACCATCATCCGAAACTCACGGTCAATTTTGTTGCCTTGTGATTTTACCAGGATAGTCTGCTCTACATACCACCCTTTGATAACAGGTTTAATTTCGATTGTCCCGGTAAACTTAAGTCCACCGTAGTCGCTGGTCATATTGTACTTGCCCATGAATGGCTCGTAAATTTTAAGTTTCGCAGTGGGTGGTTTAGGAATTTTATTCGGGTCTGTTTGACTGAAGGAACTTGTTGTTAGGCAGCAAAGCAGTGTTAGTAGTGTAAATACATGTCTCATGGCAAAAGTTGGTTTGTATTTAAAGTAGCGCATAAAGAAGAATAGCTTTTAACGGTAAAGCTGTCAATTCTCTCGTGGCTTTTTGGCTCTGATTAAAGTTATAATCTTTGGTTCATGTTCCTAAACCTTGGTCATAAAAAGCTGATTTGATCAGCGTACTATCAGACGTACAAGAGTGCGACGCAACAGACGCTCAATAGTAGCACCAACGCTGGTAACATCCCCTTCTCTAAAAAAGAAAACCCTCCTGCAAACAGGAGGGTTCAACTTATTTTTCATCGCTTTTGACGCTTTACTTCGCCATTCTGCTTTTCAGGTTCTCGTCAATGGCATCTAGGAATTGTTCGGTGTAGAGGTAATCTTCACCGGCAACCAGTTTCTTGTCAGGATGCACGTTCATTGCCAGGTCTTTTGTCATCTTACCGCTTTCTACCGTTTCAATACAAACAGCTTCCAGTGCATTACAGAAGTCAATCAGTTCCTGGTTGCTGTCAAGCTTACCACGGAAGGCCAAACCTCTTGTCCACGCAAAGATGGATGCAATCGGGTTGGTAGAAGTAGGGTTACCTTTTTGGTGCTCACGGTAGTGACGAGTGACTGTCCCGTGTGCTGCTTCTGCTTCCATCGTTTGTCCGTCAGGAGTTACCAGTACAGATGTCATCAGGCCTAATGAACCAAAACCTTGTGCAACAGAATCGCTCTGTACGTCACCATCATAATTTTTACAAGCCCAAACAAAGCCGCCGTTCCATTTCATTGCACTGGCTACCATGTCATCAATCAAGCGGTGTTCGTACACGATACCTGCATCTTTGTATTTCTGTGCAAATTCTGCATTGAATACTTCTTCAAAAATATCCTTAAAGCGGCCGTCATATTTTTTCAGGATCGTGTTCTTCGTACTGAGGTAAAGAGGCCATCCTTTTTGCAGGGCCATGTTCATACAGCTGCGGGCAAAACCGCGAATACTTTCGTCAGTGTTATACATCGCAAGAGCAACACCACCTTCGCCACTGTAACTGTAAACTTCGTATTCCTGTTTTGTACCGTCTTCGCCTTCAAAAATGACACGCAGCTTGCCTTTGCCTTTTACAACAAAATCAGTTGCGCGGTACTGGTCGCCAAATGCATGGCGGCCAACAACTATTGGACGATCCCAGGTAGTTACCAAACGGGGTATGTTTTTGATAACGATTGGCTCACGGAAAACAGTTCCATCCAAAATGTTACGGATGGTGCCATTGGGGCTCTTCCACATTTGTTTCAGCTTGAACTCTTCTACACGGGCTTCGTCGGGTGTGATAGTAGCGCATTTGATACCAACACCATATTGCCTGATGGCATTTGCAGCATCAATCGTTACCTGGTCATTGGTCTGATCGCGGTACTCAATACCGAGGTCATAGTATTTGATATCTACGTCGAGATAAGGCAGGATCAGCTTGTCTTTAATGAACTTCCAGATAATCCGGGTCATCTCATCACCGTCCAACTCTACTACCGGATTGGCTACTTTAATCTTTTGCGTCATTTTGCAGTAGGTTTAATTTTAAAAATAATCGGCAAAACTAAGGCATAAGCGTACTCCTTGTACAAAATTTGTGGGTAGCTTTATATTCGATTAACCAACAATACGACGCCATGGAACCTCTCCGCCAGTTTTTTGATTTCCTGAATAAATACACCCCATTAACCCAGGAGGAGTTTGATACTGTGATTACGCCGCACATCCAGCTGCGGAAATTCAAGAAGAAAGAGATGATTACAGTTGCCGGCGAAGTGGAACGCTACCTGAATTTTATCGTGCAGGGATTAGCGAGAAAGTTCTTCCGGAATGGCAACGAGGAGCTGATCACACAGATTTCTCTGGAAGGACACATCATCCATGCGCAGGGATCCTTCCATCGACAGAAGCCAACTTATTATTTTGTAGAAGCCATTGAGCCAACAACGCTTATCTCCATTGATTTTGACTCGCTCAATACCATCTTTTCCAGCAGTGCAAAAATGGAACGAATGGGTCGCCTGGTAGTCACTGACATTATGGTGTTAAGCGACCGCTGGCAGATGATGCTGCTGAAAATGTCGCCACGTGAACGTTTTCTGGACTTTGTTCAACGTAACCCTGAGCTGATGCAGCGTACACCGCAGAAGTATCTGGCATCCCTGCTGAATATTCAGCCCGAAACATTTAGCCGGTTTAAGCATTTGCTGAAAGGCGCAAAAAAAGAAGAGGAGTAGTGGGGATCAAGCTAACACATCTCCAAAATCAGGCTTCTTATCAAACACGGCTTTGGCAAACGGACACACCGGGGATATTTTTAATCCTTTGGAGCGGGCATGCTCCACGGTGCGATGCACCAGTTCATACCCAATGTTTTGTCCCCGCAGGCTTTCGTCTACTTCGGTATGTTCAATGATGATTGTGTTTTCACCTCCATTCGCATAAACGATCTCCGCAATAACTTCTCCTTCATCTTCTATAAAAAACATTCCCCGCGACTTTCCTTCTTTATGTTGAATGAGCATAAACTTGGATTTATGCCTAAAGTTACTCTTTAAACTTAAAGCCTTTGGGTGCTTTTAATTCGTCTTTGTCGTACATATTGATGTAGATAATGATGGGCTTTGATAATCCGGCATATTTTACCTCGTATCTATCAAGCAATCCTGTCCCCATAATTCCGTTAGCAGTTTTAAAATGACAGCAGCTGCCAAGACGATGATATTCGAGCTCTTCGCCATTGGGCCCGGTCAACGAGTTTAAGTACTTCCGTTCGTTAGCGGCTCCGTTTTCAATTTGTCCGCCAACTTTTACCGGGTTTTCCGCTGTATAACCGTAGCTATCCTCAGTAGAAATTTCCGTGATATTAAACGTGCCACCACGGCTGGATGAGGAGGCTAAATTGCTTGTTTGGCTTTGTCGGGAAGAACTACAAGAGGCAAGCAGTGCCAGCAGGCAAAAAGAAAGGGGCAGTCGCATGAGTATTAAGTTTCGGTTTAATAGCAATAATAAAATTTTTTGTCATTTCACCGATTCCCCCGCATATTTGCACACGAATGAAACAAGTAATCAACAAGCATTGGTGGTGGCATACAAACTCAACAGGGGTTCTGTAGCGCTATTGCTATTTGTTTGTTTAAACATATTTCAGAACCCCGCAATAGCGGGGTTTTTTGTTATCAATAATGAAGAAGATTCAAATCCAGACAACCGTTAAACGAATGCTCGCCGATGTATACACGCCGGTGGGAATTTATCTCCGTCTCCGCGACCGTTTCCGCGATACGATTCTATTGGAAAGTACTGACCACCATGCGGCAGAAAATAGCTTCTCATTTATCTGCATCAATGCCATTGGCGGTATTGAGATCAAAGAAAACATGGTAGAAACAAAGCTTCCCGGTCAAAATGCAGAACGTAGTAAACTAGCAAACAACAAGGACCTGCAACAGATTCTCTGGAACTACATGCAATGCTTTGAAGGGAGGAGCGATGATCCAAAAGCTGCTGGCTTTGCGCAAGGACTCTACGGCTACTTTACGTTTGACGCTGTTCAGTATTTTGAGTCTATCCAGTTTAAAAAAGTTGCTGATTCAAGTAACCAAATACCGGTTGCCCGCTACCGGTTGTATCAATACGTTATTGCTATTAATCATCACCGCGACGAATTGCTCCTGTTGGAAAACAAGTTAAACGGAATTGATAGCGAGCTGTCAGTTGTTGAAAGCCTGATTGATAGTAAAGATGTTCCTGTCTTTCCGTTTCGAACCGTTTCAGATGAAACTTCAAATCTGAAAGATGAAGAGTATGTAGGAATCGTGAAGAAAGGAATAGCCAGTTGTTTCCGCGGCGATGTTTTCCAGATAGTACTAAGCCGTCGCTTCCAGCAGTCGTTTAACGGTGATGAATTCAATGTTTATCGTGCACTCCGCAACATCAATCCTTCGCCTTATTTATTCTTCTTTGATTATGGCGATTATAAGCTCATTGGCTCTTCGCCAGAATCGCAACTGATCATTAAAAACGGAAAAGCTGTTGTTCATCCGATTGCTGGTACTTTCAAGCGAACCGGTGATGACATTACTGATCAACAGCGGGCAGCTGAATTAAAGCAGGACCCTAAGGAAAATGCAGAACATGTTATGTTGGTCGACCTGGCACGAAACGACCTGAGCACCGTGTGTACCAACGTGGAGGTGACACACTACCGACAGGTTCAATATTACTCGCATGTTATTCATCTGGTAAGCGAAGTGGCAGGAGATGTAAGAGAAGGAACCAATCCTTTTGAAGTATTGTTTAAAACATTTCCTGCAGGAACCCTGAGCGGTGCTCCCAAATACAAGGCAATGCAGCTAATTAATGAGTACGAACCAACTTCCCGCAGCTTTTATGGAGGTGCAATCGGGTATGTCGGTTTTGATGGCTCATGCAACCATGCCATCATGATCCGCACTCTGTTAAGCAAGGACAATACGTTGTTTTTACAGGCAGGTGCCGGTGTGGTAGCAGCAAGCAAGCCCGAAAGTGAATTGCAGGAAGTGGTGAATAAACTAAATGCGTTAAAAGCTGCCATTGTGAGAGCAGCGACAATTAAATAATCAATAATTATTGATTATTGGAGCAACTGAATATGAAAATACTAGTGTTTGACAATTACGATTCGTTTACTTACAACCTGGTGCACCTGGTGAAAAAAGTGGCACCGGAAGTTGAAGTTGATGTTTATCGAAACGATGAAATCCCTTTGGATAAAGTTAGTGAGTATGACCGTGTAATCTTGTCCCCTGGTCCAGGTGTTCCGAAAGAAGCAGGAATGCTGTTGTCGCTTATCAAAGAATATGCAGGTAAGAAACCAATTCTTGGTGTTTGTCTTGGCCACCAGGCAATCGGTGAAGCGTTTGGTGGAAGCTTAGTCAATCTTTCTACCGTGTATCATGGCATCAGTACAAGTTGTAAGGTTCTGCCAACGAGTCAAAAATTGTTTAGTGGACTGCCCGAGGAAATCAGCATTGGTCGTTATCACAGCTGGGTAATTGACGAAAAAACTTTCCCTGAAGAGTTGGAAGTAACTGCGGTTGATGAAAATGGCTACATCATGGCTTTGCAACATAAAAAGTACGATGTGCAAGGCGTGCAGTTTCATCCCGAGAGTGTGTTAACACCGGATGGCGAAACGATCATGCGGAATTGGTTAATGTCTTGAACTGGGATGATTAGGATGTGTGGGAGTTGTGAGATAATTTATTATAATAAAATCAGGTATATGTCAGATTTCAAATTTGGCGATATAACAGAAAAGATAATTGGTGCTGCATTTCGAATACACAATACTTTGGGATGTGGATTTCAAGAAGTGATCTATCAAAGAGCGCTAGAGTTGGAGTTTCGATCAATGAATCTAGTGTATGCAAGAGAGTTTGAAATGCCGGTCTATTATATGGATCAGGAAATAGGCATGCGACGAGTCGACTTTCTTGTGGGAGAAAAAATCAGTGTTGAGTTAAAAGCAATTACAAAGTTGGAAGATGTTCATTTAGCGCAAGCCATGAATTATCTTGAGGCCTACAATCTTGAAATTGGTTTGCTGATAAATTTTGGCAGCAAAAGGTTGGAGTTCCATCGATTTACCAACAAGAAATTCAATCCTACCATTCATCATCATCCCACCACATCCCAATCATCTCAAAAATCCCAGTTCAGATAAATGAAAAAGATATTACAGCACTTGTTCGAGCATAAGACCTTGCCTCAACAGCAAGCCAAGGAGATCATGCTGAACATTGCCAAAGGAACATACAACGATGTGGAACTGACCGCTTTTATCACGGTATACCTCATGCGCAGCATCACCATCGATGAATTGCAAGGCTTTCGCGATGGGTTATTAGAGCTGGCCCTGCCGGTGAACCTGGAAGGTTATGAAGCTATTGATATTGTGGGTACGGGTGGTGACGGCAAGAATACGTTCAATATTTCAACACTTGCTTGCTTTATTGTTGCTGGCACGGGCAAGAAAGTGGCGAAGCACGGTAACTACGGTGCTACCTCCGTAAGTGGCGCATCCAACGTGATGGAAACCCTTGGATACAAATTCAAGAACAGCAATGATGCATTGAAAAAGGAGTTGGATGAAGCCAGTTTTACATTTCTTCATGCACCGCTTTTCCATCCTGCATTGAAGGCAGTCGCCAACATCCGGAAGAACATAGGATTCCGTACGTTCTTCAATATGCTTGGGCCGATGGTAAATCCTGCCAAGCCCTCTTATCAATTGGTGGGAGTCTACAACCTGGAAATGGCAAGGATATACAACTACCTGCTGCAGCAAACCGGTAAGCCGTTTACAATCATTCATGGCTTGGATGGCTACGATGAAATTTCCCTGACAAGCGATACAAAAGTGATTACGGCAAAAGGTGAAAAAGTTTTGTCGGCAGAACAAATTGGGAAACGGGTTGTTTCCCCGATTGACATTAACGGTGGCACATCTGTTGAGGAAGCAGCAAAAATTTTTCTGAAGATTTTGAAAGGAGAGGGTACGTGGGCACAAAACGCAGTTGTTCTTGCCAACGCTGCTATGGCATTAAATTGTATGGGTGATTATAAAAGCTATGATGATGCTTACAATTCAGCAGTTGAGAGCCTGGAGAGTGGTGCTGCTTACGGATCGTTTCAAAAACTGATTTCTCTACAATAGAAATTTAATTCGTTTCATTCGGGAACAAATGCATGTTTAGATGAACATACTGGATCAAATAATCGCTCACAAGAAAACTGAAGTTGCTCGGCGAAAGGAAGAACGTTCTATTGCCGATTTGGAAAAGGAACGTTTTTTCAACCGCTCGACTTTGTCGCTGAAGAAGTCGCTGTTGGCGGAAAGGAAAACCGGTATCATCGCTGAATTCAAACGCAAGTCGCCTTCGAAAGGAATCATCAATGATCGGGACAGCGTGGAAGCAGTGACCAGGGCCTATTTTGGCTATGGTGCTTCCGGTATTTCGGTTCTCACAGACCTGGAATTCTTTGGTGGTTCGCTGGATGACTTGATTGCCGCACGAGACAATTCAATTCCTCTCTTGCGCAAAGATTTTATGATCGACGAATACCAGGTAGTTGAAGCAAAGGCTTTCGGCGCAGATGTGATTCTGCTGATTGCTGCGTGCCTGACACCCGGGGAAGTAAAGTCGCTATCGGCCACGGCAAAAGGGTTGGGCCTGGAAGTGCTGCTTGAATTACACGACGAAAGCGAGTTAGAACATATATGCGATACCGTTGACCTGGTTGGTGTAAATAATCGCAACCTAAAAGATTTTAAAGTGGATCTGGAACATTCAGTTCGCCTGGCGCAAAAGATCGATGACAAATTTATAAAAGTAGCAGAGAGTGGAATTAATGATGTAAAGAATATTCATTACCTGAAAGAGTACGGCTTTCGAGGGTTTTTGATCGGTGAATATTTTATGAAACAACCGAGCCCAATGATGGCCTTTAAAGAATTTACTTACCAGTTATAAGCAGCAAATGAAGAGTGATGAAAGGATATTATCTTTAAGCAGTTTGAGTGGTAACGTCTCTGGAAGTTGTGCTGCTCAGGCGCTGCGATTGTCTTGTTTTTCCAAAATTCAAAAAGCAATCGCATGAAAGTAAAAGTTTGTGGCATTACCACCTTGCATCAGCTCCATGATTTGCCCGAACTGGGTGTTGACTATGCCGGCTTTATTTTTTATCCACCCAGTCCCCGCCATGTTTTTAAAAGAGGACTGACCGGCACCGACGTCAAAAAAGCCAAACTAAAACTGTACAAAGTGGGAGTGTTTGTGGATGCGACATATGAAGAGGTGATGCGCCGCATTGATGAATTTGGATTGGACATGGTGCAGTTACACGGCAGGGAAACACCTTATGAATGCCAGAAAATCGTAGCCCATATTGATGTGATCAAGGCCTTCCGGTTTTCGGAGAATGATCATGTGATGTGGACGATCAAAGATTATTATGCCGACACGGATATGTTTTTGTTTGACACCGGCGTGCCGGCGTCAAAAGAAGAACGGGCTGACAAAACGCTGTACGGCGGTACGGGACGAAAGTTTAACTGGAACCGGTTGAAAGGCTTAGAAATACAAAAGCCTTTTTTCCTTAGTGGTGGTATTGAACCAAACGATGCGTTCACAGTAAAAGAGTTTATGAAGGATAGCGTGGCGAAGGATATGATGGCGGTGGATATCAATAGCCGATTTGAAACAGAGCCTGGAATTAAAGACCTGGGAAAAGTAAAACGATTTATTCACGAACTGAAAGCAAGCAATGAACAAAGTCAGCCTGTTACAAAAGTTTGACCTGGTAACAGAATACTGGAGCCCGAAAATTGTTGGCGAATTAAACGGCCAGCAAGTAAAGCTGGCAAAATTCCAAGGCGAGTTTGTGTGGCATCATCATGAACATGAGGACGAAGCATTCTTTGTGATGAAGGGTAGTTTTAGAATGGAGTTTCGGGATAAGACGGTAGAGTTGAACGAAGGCGAGATGATCATTGTTCCGAGAGATGTGGAGCACCGGCCAGTCGCAGATAAGGAAGTCTGGGTGATGTTGTTTGAACCGGCATCGACGTTGAATACAGGAAATGTGGTGGATGATGAAAAGACGAAAGCGGTGTTGGAAAAAATATAGTCCTTGTGCCTATGTAACCCACCCCGACTAATTAAAGTGCAGTTTTATCTTAGGTCGCCCCTCCAAGGACGGAATGTATCTGAAGAACGAAGTTGCAAGTTTATCGTTGGAGCGCCATCCCCTCCTTGGAGGGGCGAAATGAAGAAAGGATTGTAGTTTGAACGACTGGGGTGGGTTCAGTTCATTAGTGAACAAAAGCGTACAAGAGTGCGACGCAACGAAAGTTTAATAGTAGTACTTCAGCTAAGTACAAAATATAAATCCAAACAGTGCAGAGCGTATGAATACAAAAGTGCTTTACGAATCGACAAAAGGTTTCACCTATCCGAATGAGCAAGGCTATTATGGTCGTTTTGGTGGTGCGTATATCCCGGAGATGTTGCATCGCAACGTGGAGGAATTGCGGACAAGGTATTTGGAGATTATTGGTGAGGAAAGTTTTCAAAAAGAATATCAACAGTTGCTGCAGGATTATGTTGGTCGGCCAACACCGCTCTATTTTGCAGAACGGTTGAGTAAACAGTTTGGCGCTAATATTTTTTTGAAGCGGGAAGATCTTTGTCACACTGGCGCACACAAAGTGAACAACACGGTTGGACAAATTTTGCTGGCACTGCGTTTGGGAAAGAAGCGCATCATTGCGGAGACGGGAGCCGGTCAGCACGGTGTGGCTACGGCTACTGTTTGTGCCTTGAAAGGCATTGAGTGCATTGTATACATGGGCGAAAAAGACATTGAGCGGCAGGCGCCGAATGTTGCCCGCATGAAAATGTTGGGAGCCAAAGTGATCCCGGCTACCAGTGGCAGCAAGACCTTGAAAGACGCCACGAATGAAGCCATTCGGGACTGGATTAACAACCCACACGATACACACTACATCATTGGCAGCGTGGTTGGGCCGCATCCCTATCCTGACTTGGTAGCTCGTTTTCAAAGTGTGATCTCAAAAGAAATTCGCTGGCAGTTAAAAGAAAAAACGGGCAGCGAACTACCGAATAAAGTGATTGCTTGCGTTGGTGGTGGCAGCAATGCCGCCGGTGCTTTCTATCATTTTTTAGATGAACCAAATGTTGAATTGGTCGCCGTTGAAGCAGCTGGAGAAGGCGTAAACACAGGAAAGAGCGCAGCAACAACACAGCTAGGTCGAGACGGCATTTTACATGGCAGCAGGAGCCTGGTGATGCAAACCGAAGATGGCCAAGTAGTAGAGCCGCATAGCATTTCGGCCGGATTAGATTATCCTGGCATCGGACCGCTGCATGCGCATTTATACGACAGTGGTAGAGGACGGTTTTTGTGTGTGACAGATGAAGATGCATTGAAGGCTTCGTTTGAAGTGGCGAAGCTGGAAGGAATTATTCCGGCATTAGAAACGGGACATGCTTTTGCAGCTCTGAGGCAATTGGCAATAGACAAAAGAGACTTGTACCCAAACGATAGAATCGTGATTTGCCTGAGTGGAAGGGGGGATAAAGATTTGGCAACGTACATGCGGGTAATGGAACAGCAGAACGCAGATCTTTAAGATAATGATTATCTGCGCTGATCTTAATAATCATAACCATCAGTGTTCAATTTATGAGTCAAGAAGCAACATACACAGGGTTTGAATTTGATGTAGAGGGTTTTCCTGCCATTGCCATCATCAACAAAGACCTGAAAGATCAAAGTGTGCAGGCAAAATATCCGTCGGCCGTTTTTATTGAAATAGTTCCGGATGCGTATAATGAGTTCGGTCATCCTGAGCAAACGGAGTATGACTACCTGGTGGAGATGGAAAAGAAGATGATTGATTACCTCGAAGGACAAACGGATACCGTGCATGTAGGACATGTGACCCTGTACCGCATGTTGCAGGTGATTTTTTATACGAAAGAGCCGGAGAAGGTAGAAGGCTTTCTGAACTATTTTTTATCAACCATCGAACGGGAAAACAGTTTTGAAACAGAGAACGATCCTGAGTGGGAGGGTGTATCTGCGTTTTATGAATTATTATGAGTCGGATAACAGAATTATTTGAACGGAAAAAAGAACGGGTGCTCAATGTTTATTGCACGGCCGGGTATCCAAATTTGGATAGCACAGTTGATGTGATGAAAGCGCTGCAAAGCAGTGGTGCTGATTTGATCGAATTGGGAATGCCTTACAGTGATCCTTTAGCTGATGGACCCGTGATACAGGCCAGCAGTGCCAAAGCCTTGCAAAACGGCATGACCATCGCCAGGCTTTTTGAGCAACTAGCAAGCTTTCGAAAAGAAGTGAATGTGCCGGTTGTGCTGATGGGCTATGTAAATCCTTTACTGCAGTATGGCTTTGAAAAGTTTTGCGCAAAAGCGGCTGAAGTTGGTGTGGATGGTTTGATCATTCCCGACATACCCATGTTTGAGTACGAGGCTGAATATGCGGCTATCATCAAAAAACACGGCCTGGATTTTATCTTCCTCGTAACACCAGAAACATCTGAACAGCGGATAAAGAAATTGGATGAGTTAAGCAGTGGGTTCTTATACGCGGTTTCATCATCCAGTATTACTGGTTCCGACAAAGATTTTTCACCAGTAGAAACTTATTTGCAGCGCCTCAAAAACATGGGGTTGAAAAACCCGGTACTTGTTGGTTTTGGCATTAAGGACAAGGCTACGTTTGACACGGCTAGCCGTTATGCCAATGGTGCCATTATTGGTAGCGCTTATATCAAAGCCCTGGAAGGAAAAGAAAACATTGCGTCGGCGACAAAAGAATTTTTAAACGGAGTGTTGAATTGAGCGGAAGACGGGACTCGAACCCGCTACCTACAGCTTGGGAAGCTGTCGCTCTACCAGGTGAGCTACTTCCGCTAAACGTGAAAGAAAAATACAATGAATCTCGCAATAATCAAATACAACGCTGGCAACATTCATTCAGTGATTTCGGCGCTGGAGCGCTTAGGTGTGAAGGGTGAAGTAACGGATGATGCAGACAAGATAAAAGCAGCTGATAAAGTGATTTTTCCCGGCGTGGGAGAGGCGAGCAGTGCCATGAAAAGCCTTCAGCAAAACAACTTGGATAAAGTCATTAAAGAATTGAAGCAACCAGTGCTCGGTATTTGCGTGGGCATGCAGTTGTTGTGTGAGCATTCAGAAGAAAACAACACGACTTGTCTTGGTATTGTTCCTGTAAAAGTGCAGAAATTTCAAAGCAGCGCTATAAAAGTTCCGCAGGTTGGGTGGAACACGATCTATGACCTGCGGTCTCCGCTCTTTCAGAATGTGAAGGAGAGTAGTTACATCTACAATGTTCACAGCTACTTTGCGGCAGACAGCGATTACACGATTGCCAAATGCAACTACGGAATCGAGTACGCTGCAGCCGTTCAAAAGGATAATTTTTATGGCGTGCAATTTCACACCGAGAAAAGCGCCGATACTGGTGATCAAATCATTAAAAACTTTTTAGAACTCTAATGGAAATCATTCCTGCCATTGATATCATCGACGGAAAATGCGTACGACTAACGCATGGCGATTATTCTCAAAAGAAAATTTACAATGAACACCCGCTGGAGGTTGCCCGCCAGTTTGAAGATGCCGGATTGCGCCGACTGCATTTGGTAGATCTGGATGGAGCGAAAGAAGGACGAGTCAGAAACTGGAAAGTGCTGGAAGCGATAGCCGGTAAAACCTCGATGGTCATTGACTTTGGAGGCGGTATCAATGCCGAAAAGGATGTGCAGATTGTGTTTGATTCGGGTGCTTCACTAGCAACTGTGGGAAGCATGGCTGTAAAAGAAAAAGAAACCTTTGTGCAGTGGCTGCAAAAGTTTGGTGCGGAGAAATTTCTATTGGGCGCTGATGTGAAGAAAGAAAAACTTACCATCAGTGGCTGGACTGAGCAAACCGAAATCTGGATTTACGATTTTATCGAAGATTACATTCAGAAAGGCATTAAACAAATCTTTTGTACTGATGTAGCGAAGGATGGTGCGTTAGAAGGCCCCTCAACAGAGTTGTACAAAAGCATCATTGAAAAATTTCCTGACCTGCATTTCATTGCCAGCGGTGGCGTGAGCTCGCTTGATGATGTTTATGCCTTGCAGGATATTGGCTGTAAAGGCGTGATCATTGGAAAAGCTATTTACGAAGGAAGGGTTCAACTCTCAGATCTTAAATCCTTTGTTATATGATTGAAAACATTTGTTGACAATCTTAAATCTGAATCAATTCATGTTGGCAAAACGAATCATTCCCTGTTTGGATATTAAAGATGGCAGAACGGTAAAAGGAACCAATTTCGTCAATTTGCGTGACGCTGGCGACCCGGTTGAACTGGCCGCTGCCTATGCAAAACAAGGCGCCGATGAATTGGTCTTCCTCGACATTACAGCGACAGTTGAACGTCGCAAAACACTGGCGGAATTAGTGAAGCGAGTGGCTCACACAATTAATATTCCTTTTACTGTTGGAGGCGGTATTAAAACCGTAGAAGATGTTTCGATTCTGCTAAACAATGGTGCGGATAAAATTTCTATTAATACGGCGGCGTACAATAATCCATCTGTGATTACAGACATTGCCAACACGGCTGGCAGCCAGTGTGTGGTTCTGGCTATTGACACCAAGCAGGAAGAAGACGGCGAATGGTATGTGTACCTGCACGGCGGACGAACGAAAACAGACACGAAGTGCTTCGACTGGGCAAAACAAGCGGTTGATTTAGGAGCCGGTGAAATCCTTCTTACATCCATGAACCATGATGGCACGAAGGCCGGTTTTGCTATCGACATCACCAAAAAACTTTCCGAAGCGCTTCCTATTCCGGTTATTGCTTCCGGTGGTGGCGGAGCCATGAAGCATTTTGCCGACGTGTTTCTCCAGGCCAATGCCGATGCTGCACTAGCTGCTTCTGTTTTTCATTTCAAAGAGATTGAAATCCCGGACTTAAAATCCTACTTGGCGGGCAAAAACATCGCAGTAAGGTTATAGTAAACCCACCCCGGTTTCCTCAACCACAATCCCGCCTTGGGTTGCCCCTCCAAGGAGGGGATATGCTTGAAGGTTAACCTTGCAAGATTGTAGTAAAGCGACCATCCCCTCCTTGGAGGGGCGAAATGCAGAAATGGTTTTGCTTTGAACGACTTGGGGTGGGTTTCTTTCAGCACATAGAATTTTTGAACGCACAAGTGTGCGACGCAACCGAAGCTTCATAGTAGTACTATACCCCAGTCCATAAAAAGAAAAAGACTCAATCATAAGTTTGATTGAGTCTAACAAAGCATCCTGCAAAAGCTTGGGTCTGTGATTGGCACTCCCTCTCCTTCAGGAGCGGGCTGGGGTGAGGTTTTAATTCACATCCTGCCCCTTTTTCAACTTATCGATCATTCCCGCAATTGCGTTCTTGTTATTGCTGTCAGGTGCCAATGGCAAAGCCTGCTCCGCATACTTCAAGGCACTCTTGTAATCACCATTTGCTGATAGTCCTCTCGCTAATCCCACAAGCGTTGTAAACTTATTCGGGTTCTTCTGAAAATTCATCTGGAACACTTCCAATGCTTCTTTCACTTTCTTCTGCGCAAGCAACGAACGGCCATAGCCGTGCAATTCTTGCATGTTCGCCAATGGCAGTGCTTCTTTCATGATGGCCATTGCTTCTTCGTTGCGTCTCAGCTTTTGCAGGATTTGGGCCTTTGTTGCTTTTGGTGCAAAATGGGCATTGCCGCCAAACGTTGCACTCGATGCGGAGTCAGCCCAATGTAAGGCCTGTTCAAGATTTACATTCCGTTGCAGACACCATTGCGCTGCCTGGTCCCATGGCAACCAATAAAATCCATGTTGCGTACGCAGTTCGTTTTGAAACGACGCAATTTGATGTTTGATATAATCTGTTTCGACTTTGAATGCTATCATCAAACGTTCCCATATCAATGCAACAGTCGCTGCATTTTCCGTTTGATTCATGAATTCATAGCGCAGCCACTCCGCATTGTTATTTGTCTTCACCGGTTTTACTTTCACTCGCAACGCATCGTCGTTCGGATCGTAATAATAACTTCCCCACGACGTCGAATTGTTTGAAAAGATCAGTGTTGATTCCGTAGAATCAAACGCAATGAAAAACCCATACTTTCCTTTTTTCAGTGGCTGTCCTTCAATCGTCACATCGTTCGAAAATTCAATCGTTGTGTTTTCGTTTGCACCGGCCCGCCAGGGTGCTGCTTTCGAATTACCAAACCCTTGGTCAACAAAACCAACAGGCACCAGCTGTCCCCAGATTTTTCCCTCACGGCCTTTCACTGCCGGACGATCATAATGAATCACTACATCGGTCAGCCCGATGCGTTCACCCACCATCGCTTTTTTATTGCCGCCGCTGGGCAGTTGTGTGAGGGTAATTTGTGCTTGCGAAGCTGTCAGTGTTGCTATCGCAAAAAGGGTAAGCATACAACGTTTCATGGCAGAAGTTTTAGATACGTAAATCTACTGGATGCGACAGGCAGCAAAAGCAATTTTCTACCGGAGTAATAAAATCGGCGACTGATGTATGAATGAGGGGATGAATGGTTATGAGCTAGTGTGCGTTTTGTCACCTTAAGCTTGTCGAAGGATGGTGCGTATGGTTTTGAGCCAGAAGCCAATATTACTATTGAACGTCTGTTGCATCGCACTCTTGTACGTTCAGCAATTCTATTGGCCACAGCAGAAAGTTAATACCTGCTTTGAGTAACTTCAGTAAATTTCTTTTTGTAGTATTAATTCTGTACAGTATTTTATGAAGTGGTTTCTTTATTGGATACTACTAGTTGTATCATCCGATATTGCCCGAGCGCATTCCGTCGAGCAATATGTAATATCAAAGGATGGCATTACCCTTTTCACCATTATTGGCGCAGGTTCTGTTGAAGAACGGAAAATTCAGGATGCATTCTTAGATCGGCTCATAGAAAAGCTGGAAAGACGTGACAAAAGCATTCCAATCTATTTAATGTGCGATCAATTTCGATTATTCTATTATCAACATGTACAATGGTTTGCTACAGTAGCTTATGACACTCTTCGAAGTCCCGATCCAGCCTTTCTTGAGGACTACCTTTATTATCGGATGGGTTCTAGCGGCAGTAAACATATCGGTCGCTATTTAAAACCACCTTCTGATAAGTACAAATTTGATTTGGCAGAACCGATTGATCTCGGTTCCAGTTATGAAACTACCGTAGCTCCTTTAGGGTTAAAAATTATGTATGACTATGGCGCTACAGATTCCCTGACGGGTTGGGATCGGCTTTATACTTTGACACAATATGCTATTGACCACCTAGAAGAAATAAAAAGAGGGCAGAGGAGAATGATAATGACCTATCCTTTGACCTTATATGATGTTGATATGGCAAACTATAAAGCAGAAGTATCATTACTAACGATTGATACCGGTCTCATTCGAAATATACCTTTACTAGTGTTTGGCTTCGACCATACCAATGTGATTGAGACTAATAACAAACGGCTGTATATTTTAGTCGGAATTATCGCATTAGTTGTTGTACTGGGAGTTGCAAGTGTTTGGAAAAGAAAGAAGCTAGCCGCTGCCAGTGGCTGAGTAATGTGAACACCTTAAAACTTAATTGCACCTACCGATATAATATTGCTCGGAATTTAAGTCTCAACTTTAGGAGCAGAGATCAAAATTTATTCTTCCACATCATACTCTCCACCGGCCGATTCGGTTGCCCACTGTATTTTGCGTTTGCCTTTTGGTTGTACTTCACCTCTATCTCACCATCCACCGGGAAATAGATCAATTGACCCACAGGCATTCCAGCATACACCTTTACCGGCTGCTTTACAGAAATCTCCAGCGTCCAGTTGCCGCAAAAGCCGACATCCCCTTTACCGGCTGTAGCATGAATGTCAATACCCAAACGTCCGGTAGAAGATTTGCCTTCAAGGAAAGGAACATGCGCATGGGTTTCGGTGTATTCCATTGTTACACCCAGATAAAAGACATGTGGGTAAAGAACAAACCCATCCTCCGGTATTTCGAAAGTCTCTATTTCGTTGTGCTTCTTTGCATCCAAAATATGCTCCCGATAAGTTGCTAGCACTTTCCCCAAGTGTACATCGTAGCTGTTACTGCCCAGACACTCTCTTTTATATGGTTCGATTTTGATCGTGCCCTTTTCAATCTCTTCCAAAATGCGTTTGTCTGATAAAATCATTCGATTGCGGATTTTAGATTGGCGATTGCAGATGTTTCCTTCCCCTTCAAACCTTATGCTCCTCTGCGATCCGGTAAAACTCTTGCAAATAAATTGTAAATGCACAAACCGAATAAAATTATTTTTGAACACAATCGGCAATTTGCAATCGCCAATCTAAAATCCCTCTATGCCTATTTTTTTTCAACAGGATATTGACGAAAGTACACGGCTGGCGGTTTGGAAGATTTCAGAAGACGAAGCTTTCTTTTTACAGCATGTGCCTTTACAGCGGGAGATTACGCATCCGCATAAGCGATTGCAGCACCTGGCCGGCCGCTACCTGCTGCAGTATCTCTTCCCTGACTTTCCCATCAACCTCATTAAAATTGCTGATACACGCAAGCCATACCTTGATGACGAGGCGTATCATTTCTCTATTTCGCATTGCAGCAATTATGCAGCGGCTATTGTGAGCAAAGAAAAAAGGGTGGGAGTGGATATTGAAGTGCCCACGCCAAAAGTGGAAAGAGTCATGCACAAGTTTTTGCACAAAGAGGAGCTGTCAGCTCTCAGCTATCAGATTTCGGCGGTGAATAGTGAGCAGGAGTTCTCTAACCCCAAACTCACGCTACTCTGGAGTTGCAAAGAAGCAGTTTTCAAATGGTGGAGCTACGGCAATGTGGATTTTAGCGAGATGATCAGAATTGAACCTTTCGAAATGAGCCAACAAGGAATTATTCAATCGCGGTTTGTTTCCGAAACAGAAACAACACCATTGATTCTGCATTATCAACTTTTTGAAGGCATTTGTTTGGCTTGGGTGGTTCGGTGAACGGAAACCCTCCCCGGTTTCCTCAATTATTTTTTCACGTTAGGTTCCCCTCCAAGGAGGGGAGGTGTTTGGAGGTCAGTCTTACAATAACTGAGCTAAGACGACCATCCCCTCTTTGGAGAGCGAAATGGAAGAATGGCTTTGGGATAAACGATTCGGGGTGGGTCTAGGCTATCAATAGAACGAAAACAGATCTTTTTTAATAACAGGATTTTCTTTATTCAATGGATCTTGATTCAACAGTTCTGTCATCTTATCAAACACAGCCGGGTAGCAGCGTTTTAATTCTTCCGGCTTTTCAAAAAACAACTCCACGCTTTCCGCCCAGAATTCCTGCATGTCCGTATTGGCATAAGCTGAATACAGATTCAGGCGGCCTTTCAGCTCATCGTCAAATGCCGTACGGCATTCTGACAGCAGGTGATGATATTTTTTATTGAATTTTTTTGCAAAACGTTCCTCTACCACTAACCGCTGAAAATACAAGGCATGGCTCATTTCGTGCAGACCAACATTGGCTCCATCCGATGGGTTTTCAATTCCTTTCAGAAGATGGTTCCAGGCAACTGTAATAATGTTGCCCTGTACATTTCCAGCTAATACCGTGAACGACCCGTCCTTAAAATATTCCTCCGGGTGAATGCGGATGTAGCGATAAAAAGGAAGCAAGTACCGTTTAAGACCAAACGTCAACTGAATGGATGCGGAACTCACCAGGATCGGCATTTCTTTAAAACCCTCCTCGTCTTTGATGATAAAGATTTTGTTGTCCATGAACTTTTGTACCCGCCGGCGAAACCGTTGTTGTAAGTCGGGATGGAGAGGGACATAGTAGGGAAACCGTTTCATCAGAATCCGATGAAGATCATCGTCGTTTGGATTAAAATCAGTACCCCGCAGAACGATATCGGTTTGGCTTACCTGGGGTGGCGGACAGGCAGCGGTCAGTTGCCGGTGTTTTGCACCTTTTTCTGCATACCTACCAACCAGGAAATAGAGGAATGCAGCCGAGGCATAAACCAGCAGTACTCCCATTATTTCAACAACAGGTTTTCAGCATCATGTCCGTTTTCGCTTCCATCTTCCAAAAGTGGAATATTGCCAACCGATGCACCAGCGATGCCTTTGATAGACCCGTACAAGCCTGAAGTGCTCATGAGGACTTTATGTAATTGCTTTTCCCGCTCTTTCCAAAGCTTCTCCATTTGGATGCGTTCTTTATCGATGGATGTTTTCATGGACAGAAAACCTTCCACAATCGTTTCCATTTGCTGGCGGAATTCATTACCGGTGAGATAGTCATACAGCAGTTGCATTTTCTCACCCTTGTTTTCTTCGCCCCGCTTTGTTTCGGCAATGCGGATGATGGTATGACGCATAGCTGTTGTTAGAGCTAGCACCTCGCTGAACGAGCAGATCCAAACACCATCCAACTCGCCAAAGCATTTGAAATCTTTTGGGTAAGTCTGTGTCACCAGGATAGCGACATCGGCGCCTTTGCTGCGCATGTCGGCTTTCAGCTTTTCAATCCAACCAACATTGAAGGTTTTAGTGCGTTTGCTTTCGAAGATGATCTTTCCGCAATCGTGGCCAAGATGATTGCGAACTGTTTGAATACAATCGGCACCTTCCACACCTTTTCCTACTTCACCAATAATATCAAACGGGAAATGATCTTTTAATAATTCTTCCAGCAATAGCTCCTGCACTTCCCCCTGCCGCTGCATCGAACCTTGTTCGGCTCGTTTTTTCATTTCTTCAATCAGCTTCTTTTGCTCTTCCAATTGCATTTGCAGGTCTTTCATCTTGAAAAGGTGCTCTTCCTCCTTCATGGCCAAACGTTGTTCTTCTTCTTTCCGAATTTGGTCCTGAAGAGTCCTTCGTTCCTGCATAATCTTTTTCTGCAGTTCGAGTTCCAGTTCCTGCTCCTTATTTTTTAATTCCTGTTCTTTTTTCAGGAACTCTAGTTCTTTCTTTTGTGCATTGCGCAGCTTTTCTTCTTTCTCCTCGTCCGACTGCTTCAGCATGCGTAACTGGTTCTCAAAATCCTGCGTAACAGACCGGCGAATTTGTTGCTGCAATTCTGCCTCTAACTTTTGCCGGTCGGCATTAGCTTGTTGTTCCATTTTGAGCTTTTCCTGTTGCAGACGCTCCTGAAAAATTTCATTTTGCTTTTTGCGCTTTTCCTCAAATTCGATCTGCTGCATTTCGAGGCGCTTGCGCTCAGCCTCTATGTTAGACAATGATTCCTTCAGTTTTTTCTCGTATTGCTGTTTCAGCTTTTGCTCTACATCTGACGACAAGACTTCTTCAACATCAAAAGCATGTGTGCAGTTAGGACATTTTATGTGCGTAGCCATTGGCAGGTTATTTTTAGCAAATTAAACCCTCTTCCTAAAAATTTTAGCCAATGTGGAAAAAGATTGCACAAAAAAGCCGCCCCAAGGCGGCTCTCCGTTTTGGCATTGAGGATTATAAAGTGGAAAGGTCAATAACGAATCTGTATTTTACATCGCTCTTTTCCATGCGTTCATAAGCCTGATTGATGTCTTTGATGTCAATCACCTCTACATCGGAAACAATGTTGTGCTCAGCACAATAATCGAGCATTTCCTGGGTTTCAGCAATGCCGCCTATTAAGGATCCACCTACTTCACGGCCTTGAAAAAGTAAGGGAAAGGCTGCTAGTTCGATCGGTTCTGGTGGCGCACCAAGACAGATTAGCTTGCCTTTTGTTTTCAGCATCATGATTGACATATTATAGTCATGTTTCGATGAAACAGTATCAATGATGAAATCAAAATACCCCATCACTTTCTGTACTTGCTCTTCGTCTTTCGTTACTACAAATTTGTGAGCACCGAGTTTATGGGCATCTTCCTGTTTGTGTGGCGATGTGCTAAGTACGGTAACCTCTGCACCAAAAGAGGCTGCAAATTTCACGGCCATATGTCCTAACCCACCTAAACCAACGATACCAACTTTGTGTCCCTTCCCAATTTTCCAACGCTTCAATGGCGAGTAGGTAGTGATTCCTGCGCACAACAATGGTGCAACACGTTCTAGCGGAAGTTTGTCCGATACACGTAAAACAAAATCTTCATTCACGACAATATTATTGGAGTAGCCACCATAGGTAATGCCGCCGGTTTCTTTCTCAGGACCGTTGTACGTGAACGTATTTCCATTGAGACAATACTGCTGCTGTCCTTCATTGCAGTTGTCACAAACACGGCAAGACTCTACCATACAGCCCACGCCAACCAAGTCTCCTTCTTTGTATTTTTTCACGTGGTTACCTACTCTTGAAACTACACCTACAATTTCGTGTCCGGGCACCATGGGGTAAACCGATATGCCCCAGTCGTTGCGTACAAAGTGAATGTCTGTGTGACAAACGCCACAGTATTTAATTTCAATGAGTACATCATGGGCTCCTACAGGCCTACGTTCAAAATTCCAGGGTGCAAGCGGACTAGTGTTGTTTTGTGCAGCATAAGCTTTGGCAGGAAGTGTACCTACTGCTTCCCGCATGGTCATCTCTTTTGTTTCTGACATAATTTTTAGTTTAATGGTGAAGAAAGAGGCAGGTGTTACGGAGAAGGTCGGTTCAAGGATGTGGAGCTGTCTTAAAGTTATGATGGTTTTCTGATGAATCTGGTTTTATTAAAATTGAAACTCATCATTTCCAGTATGGCACGTTATGTGGAAATACACCTGTGAACTAAACTTTTAGATATATGAGGTTTTTATCAACAAAGGTCCATGGATATTTGGACTACATCGTAGGTGCGTTGCTGATTGCTGCGCCATGGCTTTTTGATTTTGACCGCGGCGGTGCTGAAACGTGGGTTCCCGTAATCCTCGGTGCCGGTGCGATCATCTACAGTTTAATGACGGATTATGAGATGGGTGCAACACGTGGAATTTCCATGAAGACACACTTAACACTTGATCTGATGAGTGGTGTTTTATTGGCTGCGTCGCCCTGGATTTTTGGCTTTGCAGATTACGTTTACATGCCACACTTGATCTTAGGTATTTTAGAAATCGGTGCTTCGCTGATGACTAGAACCCAGCCTGCGTATGGTCCCGGCCACAAAGGGCATGGAACGTTAAGTACGCATTAAGACGTCAAACGTCAATCGAGAAACGTAAATAATAGTTGCACTCAACTACAGCCAATCGTTTGATGGGTTATAGTTGAGTGCTTCTTTTTATTGATGATTGGCGGTTCAGGTTATTGCCTATTGTAAAGTCTTGTCAGCTCCAGCAAATACTTTTCGATAGCCGGGTTAATTTGATTTGGCACCAATCTCCAGGCCCAGTTGTTTTCGCCGGATGATGGCGTGTTCATTCTTGCCCTCTCATCTAAACCTAGCACATCCTGGATTGGAAGGATGGCAATTTGAGCCACCGATCCAAACGCAAACCTTGCAAAAACCTGGTGGATGTTTCCTTCGTTCACTTCGCAACCAGCGTATTTGTTCACTCTGCGTTTGATGCCTTCGTCGGCTTCTGTTTTAAACCAACCAACCGTTGTATTGTTGTCGTGAGTGCCTGAATACACGAGGAAGTTTTTATCGTAGTTATGCGGAATGTAGTCTGACTGGGGCATGTCGTCGCCAAAGGCAAACTGCAGCACTTTCATTCCAGGCAAACGAAACTCATCACGCAAGTTCAGCACATCTTGGTTTATATCACCAAGATCTTCCGCTACGAAGGGAAGCTGACCTAATTCTTTTTCCATAGCCCGGAAAAAGTCGGAGCGTGGACCTGTTTTCCATTCACCGTTCTTTGCGGTTTTCTCACCTGCAGGTACCTCCCAATACGCTTCAAATGCACGGAAGTGATCCAAGCGAACCAGATCAAACAACTCAATGTTTTTTCGCAGCCGATCTACCCACCATTTGTAACCTGTTTCTTTTAAAACATCCCATTTGAACACCGGCATTCCCCAGAGCTGTCCATCGGCACTGAATGCATCCGGTGGAACACCAGCCATGCCTGTCTGTTGTCCATCATCGTCAATTGCAAAGATTTCGCGGTGGCTCCATACATCGGAAGAATCATAGGAAATATAGAAAGGCATGTCGCCAATGAACCTGATGTTGCGGCTGTTGCAATAGCTACGCAGCTCATGCCATTGTTTAGCGAAAACGAACTGCAGCCATTTGATCTTTTGCAGTTCTTTCTTGTGCTTGTCGCCAAATTTCTTCAGCGCTTCTTTATCACGAAGTTTAAACTCATCTGGCCACTGAAACCAAGGTTTTCCTTCGTGTTGCTTTTTCAACAGCATGAAGAAAGCAAAATCATCGAGCCATTCTTTTTCTGTTTTCTGGAACTGCTTGAATTCATCGTGCAAAGGAGACGTCTTCAACTGTTGGAAAGCAGTAAAGGCTTTATCCAGCAACTCAGTCTTTACCCGTTCGGCTTCGCTATAATCTACTTTATCTGTTTGGGGCAGGTGGTATTGCTTCAGTGTCTCTGCATCCAGCAGCCCGTCTTTTACCAATAAGTCTGCAGAAATCAGTAGCGGATATCCTGCCTTGCTTGATAAGGCACTATACGGCGAATAGCCTTGTCCTTCTTCGGTTGGATTGAGCGGCAACAGTTGCCAGTATTTCTGACCGGTGCGATAGAGGAAATCAGCGAACGCTTTTGCAGCGGGACCCATGTCGCCAATGCCATACGGTGAAGGCAGCGAAGAAATGTGAACGAGGATGCCAGCGCCTCTCTCGTTTGTTGTTTGTCGTCCACGCAGTATCGCAACCGGGAATTGTTGAAACAGCGATTGCACCGGGATGCCTTTACTGAACTTGTTGCCGGTATAAAGCTGTTCAATCTCCGCTTCAATTTCTTTAGGTATATGAATCTGCGTGTCCTTCCAATCTATTTGCAGAAAATCCTTTTCTTGTTCTTTGCTCAGGATAGCTGTGTGCAGCGGTAGTGCTACAACAAAAACAGATCCTTTGTGCCTGCGTGCAAACGCCAGCACATGGTCTTTATAAGCTCCTTCTACTTGCAGGGGAATGTATTCTCCTTCGGTAAAAGCATCTGGTTGCGACTTGCGCAGCTCCATCATCTCACGGATCGTCCACAATTTGATAGCCGCACTATAGCGATGCTCCCAGAGGTGGGTAAACACTTCTTCGCCGCTTTTACCTTCCAGCTCCTGTAATGCCTGCGTACGTTTTTCAAAATCAACCGGGCGACGGTTATCAGGATCCACTAAACTAAAATCCCAGAATTCACAGCCCTGGTAAACGTCCGGCACACCGGGACAAGTAAATTTTAATACAACTTGTGACAGCGAATTCACTATGCCATGATCAACGATGGTGCTGTGAAAATCTTCGAAGCTTTTCCAAAATGGTTTGTCCTTATTGAGTAGTGAAACTGCAAAGTTTTTAGCTGCTGACTCGTATTCTTCGTTGGGCGTGGTCCAGTTGGAGTGCAGCTTTGCTTCACGCAATGCCTTCTGCAAATATTCCTGTATGCGGTTAGCAAAATCATCATCACCTGTTCCCGGCATCGGGTAGCCACCCGCTACTGCCTGGTAGATAAAATATTCGTCGTTGACATCAGGATGATCACCTTGCTTCAACTCTGCGGTTAAGCCTCTCCATTCTTCCACTTTTGCCAGCCATTCTTCGTGTAAGTCTGTTAACACGTTGAGTCGTGCACGGGTATCTTCACCGCGTTTGGTATCGTGTGTAGATGTGCCATTCAATGAGAAGGGCCAGTTCTGCTGACGGGCAATCATCTTCTGGTGAAATTCTTCGATGCTGTCGCCAAAAGCTTCCGGCGAATCACCCACTTCGTTGTGGCCGATAAAGCGGTTGTAGGTGTACATCAATGTGTCTTCAACACCTTTGGCCATTAATGGTCCGGTGAACTGCATGCAGCGCTGGTAAAACTGGCGGATGCGATCATTGACCTCGGTATTGCCTTCGTGCGGCTTTTGCAAAAGCGCATTTTCAAGAACAGAAACCGCTTCCCGGGATTCACCACTTCGGCGTAGCCGTGAAAGAATATCTCTGATCGCTTTTTCTTCTTCACCGTCCAATGGAAACTTGTTTCCATAATAACGGTAGACAGGGCATTGGATCAGGAACTCGCCAATTGCTGACTTGAGATCGTCAGACGGAATACGGGCCAGTTGGCGCTTATCAGCAATATTGAGTTGAAGGAAAAGCTGGTATAGGTTATCGAGTTCGCCACCCATGTGCTCATTCAGGATGTACGATTTCTTTTCGTGCAGTTGCTGGTGAATGGAACGATAATCACTTGTCAGTTCCTGGTAATACTGCGTGAAGGGTTCTTCGGCTTCTTTGTTCGTCAAAAGGTTATTCACCATCGAAAGAAAGTCATAGCCCGTGTTGCCCTGGATGGGCCAGTAGTGTGGCATGTCCTCACCCGGTTCAAGGATCTTCTCTACAACTACATAACCTTCTTCCCCGGCTAATTTGCGTAAACGTTCAAGGTATTGGGTTGGATTGTAAAGCCCATCGATGTGATCAACCCGCAAGCCTTGAATGCTACCATCATCCACCAGTTGTTTAATGAAGGCATGATGCTGGTTGAAAACATCCTCATTTTGAATATTCAGGCAGATCAAGCTGTTTACCGTAAAGAAGCGGCGGAAGTTGATGCGGTAATCGGTTTCCTGCCAATGACACAAACGATAATATTGTTCATCGGCTAGCTGTCGGAGCATTTCTTTGTCGCCATTGATGGTATCAATTGCCTGCTGGATAGAATTACTCACCACTTCATTCTTCATCAGTGATTTCAGCTGAAGCAACAATTCATCCCAGCATTTCTGTAATTCATTTGCGTCTTCTAGTTTGTGGCAATCATTCACCTGGTTAACCAGGTTTTTGGTTGCGTCATTTTCCGGTGCTGCCTGCAGGATGGTGAGGTAAGAATAGATCTTCAGCGGGTAGTAGCTATCGTAGTACTTTAGTACGAAGCGGCCACCTTCAAAAGCAAGTTTTAATTCATCATTCTGAATTACTTCTTCCAGCTTGCTGCCAAGAAATGGCACCATGACTTTTCCCTTGAAAAGTTTGGTATTCCATGTAATGTCAAAGAAGGAGGCATATGCAGATTGTTCGCCTTTTTCCAGCACATCCATCAGCCACTTGTTGTTCTGATGATAGGCCATGTGATTTGGAACGATATCCTGCAGCCAACTTATGCCTGCATCTTTTAGTTTTTGAACCAGGTCGCGAAAACTTTCTTCAGTTCCGATCTCCGGGTTGATCACCAGTGGGTTCACGGCGTCATACCCGTGCACACTGCCTGGAGTGGCTTCAAAAATGGGTGAAGCATACAGGGTTTTCACCCCAAGGCTTTGCAGGTAAGGGATGATCTTTTCCAAATCTGCAAACGTAAAGTCTTTATGAAATTGAACGCGGTATGTTGATATGGGATTGAACATGTGTTGGAATTAAATCGTCACAATGAAATCAGTATTCTTTCCATTGGTCAGGATAATGATCGATTCGCCCTGAATGCGAACCGTATTGTTCTCGATAGCTGCAGAGCCGTTTCCACCCCATTTCTGGTCAGCGGAGTCAAGAACAACTGTCCATTCGTCGGCTTTTACTCGGTTGATCGATTTTGGCTCTTTCGAAAAATTCATCAGACATAACGCTTCTGAAGCCTGATGACGGCGATGCACAAACAGTGTTTGATCTTCTTCGCTGAAGTCTACTGTTATCGCTTTTCTATCCAGATTGCGCAGCGCAGCATGATCCTTTCGGAGTTGAATAAGTGCTTTATAAAAATCGAGCATGGTTTTGTGCTTGCCTTGTTCAATTAGATTCCATTGCAATTTGGAGTTGTTGAACGTTTCTTCTGACACTGGGTCGGGTGCTTCGCCTTCAATGTGAAAAGCTTTGAATTCTTCTTTTCTTCCCTTGCGAACGGCTTCAGCTAATTCCGGGTCGGTATGGCTAACAAAATATTGAAAGCGATTCGGCTCACTCCATTCTTCACCCATGAACAACATGGGTAAGAATGGACTTACAATCACAGCCCCGGCCATCAGCTTTTGCATTTCAAAACTCACCAACTCGCTGGTTCTTTCGCCTAACATGCGGTTGCCCACCTGGTCATGGTTTTGCGAGAACACGATGAATTGTTTGCCTTCAGCTTCCTCGGCCTTGACGCCAAAAAATTTATTACGATGGGGCGAGTATTGACCATCGTACACGTAAGCATCTTTGTAGGATTTAGCTAAGTGCTCGATGCCCGAAAAATCAGAATAATAACCTGACTTTTCCTGTCCCGAAGTCACCCTCAGTGCATGGTGAAATTCATCGATCCATTGGGCATCCATGCCGAAGCCGCCTTTGTCAACCGGATCGATAAACTTGGTATCGTTCAAGTCCAGTTCAACAATCAGGTAATGCTGACGGCCGGTAATGCGCATCAATTCATCTACCCGCAGCTTGATCTCTTTCAAAATATGAACAGGACTAAAATCTTTGATCGCATGCACCGCATCCAGGCGCAAGGCATCAATACGGAAATCACGAAACCACATTAATGCATTCTCCACAAAGTATCTCCGCACGCCATCGCACCAGGCATCATCAAAATTGATGGCATTACCCCAGGGTGTGTTGTATTTGTCGGTGAAGTAAGGACCGAATGCACCTAGATAGTTTCCTTCCGGCCCGAGGTGATTATAAACCACGTCAAGAATAACTGCCAGACCTTTTTGATGACAGGCATCTACCAAATGTTGCAAACCTTCAGGTCCGCCATAACTGTTTTGTACGGCAAACGGAAATACACCATCGTAGCCCCAGTTGCGGTCTCCCGGAAATTGTGCTACCGGCATGATCTCAATAGCGTTGATGCCAAGCTCTTTCAGGTAATCGAGCTTTTGTTCCAATGATGCAAATGTGCCTTCCTTCGTAAATGTGCCGGTGTGTAACTCATAAATGATGTACTCTTCAAGCGGAAGATTATTCCATGCTGCATCACTCCACTGGAACCGGTGTGGATTAAAAACTTGTGATTCGCCATGCACGCCATCAGGTTGATAGATCGAAGTGGGATCGGGGAAGGGCTGATTATCATCGATCCTGATCTTGTATTTGGTTCCTTCTTGCAGGTTGTCTGATGGGCTTTGCCAATAGCCGTATGTTCCCTTGGTCAGTGGTATCTCTTTGTTATCCGCAATCACGGTAACTTTTTCTGCCAATGGTGCCCAGATGTTGACCGTTGTTTTTCCTTCTTCAACATTAATTCCTATGGTTCGTTTGCTAACATCTATTGGTTGCATCTTATTTCAATGGTTCTTTTAGTAGTACTACAGATCGGCCTTCAACGTGTATGGCTGCCGAAGCTTTGAACGCTTCACCTGTTTCTTCAAAATAATTATTACCTGTATCTAAAACCTTTGTCCACTTGCGACCAAACTTTGATGGCGGCAGCTTAAATTCAAGTGCATCATGGTATGCATTGAAGATGATGAAGAAGTTGTCATCCAAAAGTTTTTCGCCTTTCGGGCCTGGAGTAGGGATGCCCTTACCATTCAGGAAAATGCCCAGTGTTTTTGCATAGTCTTGTTTCCAGTTCTCTTCACTCATTTCTGTCCCGTCAGTGTTGAACCAAGCAATGTCTTCTACACCGACACCTTTAATGGGTTGCCCTTGGAACCATTTGCGCCGATTGAAGATGGGATGGCGTCGTGCAAAGTGAATCAGCTTTTTAGTGAAGGTTAATAGTTCCAGATCGGCGCCTTCCCAGTTGATCCAGGAGATTTCATTGTCCTGGCAATAAGCATTGTTGTTTCCGCCCTGTGTACGGCCCAACTCATCACCCGCTACAATCATGGGCACACCTTGCGAGAGAAACAATGTCGTCAGGAAATTGCGCATTTGCTTGTTGCGTAAGCTGATGATCTCCGGATCATTCGATTGTCCTTCTGCGCCACAGTTCCAGCTACGGTTATGGCTCTCTCCATCATTGTTGTTTTCTCCGTTTTCCTCGTTGTGTTTTTCGTTGTAGGCAACAAGATCATGCAGCGTAAATCCATCATGTGCTGTAACGAAATTTATACTGGCAATAGGCTGACGATTATTTTCTTCGTAGAGGTCGGGGCTTCCTGTAAAGCGTAAGGCAAATTCACCCAGCATGCTTTCGGCGCCACGCCAATAGTCACGCATGCAATCGCGGTACTTGCCGTTCCATTCAGCCCATCCAGGCGGAAAGTTTCCTACCTGATAGCCGCCTTCGCCAATGTCCCATGGTTCGGCAATTAATTTTACTTGAGAGATCACCGGATCCTGGTGAATAATATCGAAGAAAGAACCCAAACGATCCACTTCATGAAGCTCTCTTGCCAACGCGGCCGCAAGGTCAAAGCGGAAGCCATCCACATGCATCTCTAACACCCAGTAGCGCAAACTGTCCATGATGAGACGAAGCACATTTGGCATCATGGCATTGAGTGTATTGCCCGTGCCGGTGTAATCCATGTAGTAGCGCTTGTCTTCCGTTAAGCGGTAGTATGCCAAATTATCAATACCGCGGAAGGAAAGAGTAGGACCTAATTGGTTACCTTCTGCCGTGTGGTTGTATACGACATCAAGGATAACTTCGATGCCTGCCTTGTGCAGTTCCTTTACCATGTTCTTGAACTCGTAAACCTGCTCGCCACGAGTGCCGCCACTGGCATACCGAACATCAGGCGCAAAGAAGCCAATCGTGTTATATCCCCAGTAATTGGAAAGTCCTTTGTCGGTTAAAAATTTATCCTGTACAAACTGGTGCACCGGCATTAGCTCAATGGCAGTTACACCGAGTTCTTTCAAATACTGTATGGTTACCGGGTGACCGATGGCTGCATAAGTTCCGCGAATCTCTTCCGGAATCCCGGGGTGCATTTTAGTAAATCCCTTCACATGTGTTTCGTAGATCACGCTGCGGTGATAAGGAATTCTTGGAAGTTTATCTCCTTCCCAATCGTAACGTGGATCAATAACAACTGATTTGGGAATGAAGGGGGCGCTGTCCAGTTCATTATAACTCTGGTCTTCTTCCGGATGTCCCAATTCATACCCAAAAAGTGAATCATTCCATTGAATAGTGCCGGAAATAGCTTTTGCGTACGGATCGATTAATAATTTACTGGGATTGAAGCGATGGCCATTGTGTGGCTCGTAGGGACCATAAACCCGGAAGCCATAGAGTTGGCCAGGGCCAAGCCCGGGAATGTACACATGCCAAATGTTATTCGTTCGCTCCCTAACCCTGATTCGGTCTATTTCTTCACTGTGATTTTCAGCGTCAAATAAACAAAGCTCAACAGCCGTTGCGTTCTCACTATATAAAGCAAAATTGACTCCTTGTCCGTCCCAATTGGCACCCAATGGAAAGGGGTAGCCTGGATATTGTGTCACCTTCATTTAATGCGTCCGGTTTGTGGATGTAGGCTACTTGTTTTCAATTTTCCTGCCAACAGAGCTCCGCAGTAAGGAAGAATATTTTTGGGTTGATCGTTTCAATTAATTCGAGCCCCTGGTTGATCAGTGCTGTCAATAAAACGGAGGTTATTTGATTGATCTAAAATTTCGTTTGCCCATGATTTTATTGGAAGAAATTATTTCTACTGACATCTTCGGCATAAAATTTTAGGATTTCTTGCGCCATCTCACGTATCTGTATTTGATATCCGGATGCCGTACTTTTATAGCACTAACTTACCCAAATGAAGTCAAAACAGTCTTTCTGGCAGCGCATTGGTTTGCACGATTTCTTCCTGAAGAAAGAGTCGGACCCGGTTGATTATACGCCGCCTTCTCTTACACCCGATGACGTATACAAATACATCATTGATAAATTCAAAGAATCAGTTCGAGAGTTGTCCTTTGCCGACCGCGTCGTGTTCTTTCATGAATACATCATTTGCCTGAACCCAGAAGATTATCGCTTGTTCATGGAAAACCGGAAAGGTATTTTCGGGATCATCGTACATGAATCGTTGAAGAAAATTTATGGCTTGCTGAAAGAATATCGTTCTCTTGGAAAAACAGTTGAGCCTTCCAGCAGCCGCTGGATATTTCGCTTCGTTTCCGCTCCGGATTATGCTCGTGGCGACATCAGTTTCATAGGTAAGCTGTTGCCCGATAATCCGAATCAAACAACAAAAGATGAAAACCTGCGGGTGACGTACATTCCTCGTCAAACAGGGATTGCGCAAACCTTTGATATCAATCCCGACATCTTAAAGGATTTTCATTTTTATAGCGATGGCTATTATGAAATACCCTACCGGGAGGATTTGGTGTTTGATGAACAACAGGTTTCAAACACGCCTGGTGCCACTACACCGACATCAGGAAGTCGCAAGGCTTTTGCCCGTTTTGAAACGATTGTACCCGACAAGGAATTTGCGGGGAAGAAGATCGAATACATGATGACGAACGAAGAGATTATTGTTTCCGGTAAGGAAGAAACTGCAGAGGGTTCTGAATACTTTCGGATTCCTTCCGACTGGGTCAATTCTCCGCATTTAAGAATCCGTTTGAACAAGGATGATAATAAGATCTACCTCGCTTCGTTTGGAGAAAAGACCGTGGTAAACGAAAAAGAAGTGCAACGTAGTGATGAAACCTCGCCCCAATGGAGCGAGTTGCCGTTTAATTCACGCATCCTGTTAAACGGTATTGTAGGTGTTAACATATTCAAACCCTGATCATGTCGGCAATTGTTTCTCTGGTACTCTTAGGCATTTGCGTTTTTATGCTCATTGCTCATTTTGCTGAAATCAAAAACACGCATAAAAAGAATGGCTGAAAACTTCTTTGGCATTACAAACACAGGAAAGGTTCGGGATAATAACGAAGACGCCTTTATTGCGGAGCGGCTGGCTAACGGCTGGGTACTCGCCTGCGTGATAGATGGCGTTGGCGGTTACGAAGGCGGTGAAGTAGCGGCGGATATTGCACGATCAACCATACAGCAGGAATTGCAGCAACCGAACAATGATGTGTTGGCGGCGATGAAGCGCAGCATGCAGCTGGCCAACCAAAACATCTATAATGAAAAACTAAGCGGCAAGGGTAATAACCAAATGGCCTGCGTAGTAACGCTAGCCTTGGTGGATATAGAGAATAACCAATTCTATTATGCACACGTTGGCGATACACGGCTTTACCTGCTTCGGGATAACTCGTTGGTGAAGGTGACAAAAGATCACTCCTTTGTTGGTTTTTTAGAAGACAGCGGACGGCTGTCGGAAAAGGAAGCCATGTCGCATCCGAAGCGTAACGAAATAAATAAAGCCTTAGGTTTTGATGCGCAGATGGAGGCAAAAGACGATTACATTGAAACCGGTTCGTCGCCGTTTTTGCCTGGCGATATGCTGCTGCTTTGCAGCGATGGCTTAACAGACTTGGTGAATAACGAAACGATGAATTCCATCCTGGCCGCGTCTAAAACGTTGCAGGATAAAAGCGAGGCATTAATCAATGCTGCAAACAATGCGGGTGGTAAGGACAACATAACTGTTGTTTTGGTGTTGAACGACAAAAAGCCAATGAAGCAAAAGGCTACAAAACCCATTGCGCCAAAAAAAAACGAAAATAGCGAAGAGGTAGCTCTGACTACGACCGGTGCAGACAGCAGTACGAGGCCTGTAGCGCTACCTGTTCGCAAACGGAGCAGTGCTATTCTTTGGGCTCTTCTGTTTTTGGCGGTTGCTTTTGCGGGGCTGAGTTACTGGTTGTGGTCAAAAAATAAAGAACTCGAGGCGGCCATACCGAAACCTCCGCCGCCAAAAACACTCAATGCCGGTGAAAAAAAGCTGAGTGATAGTTTGGGATTGGCCGCTTCAATATTTCAGCTAATGCCAGGCAGCTTTGGTGAAACGGTCACGATAAGTGATACCTTGTTTGTCCGCCAGGATACATTGCATATCAATGGTAATGGCATCGTGTTGCAACGAGATTCCGCTTACAGCGGACCCGCTATGAGGGCCACTACAAACAACAAGGTTCTTATTCTGGAAAACATCACCTTCAAGGATTTTGCTACTGGTGTTTTGTTACAGGGCAAAGGTGTTCAGTTGCGAAACGTACAGTTTCAAAACGTGGGCATTCCTGTGCAGCGGCAAGTCATGCTACCAGCAGACCAACCATTGAATGGCATCTTCAGAGACACCCTTATTCTTAAAAACGATTCGTTACCTACTAAACAATAAGCATGGCCTCATTCATACGGAGCAGGAATTTAGAACGTATTTTTTTGTTCTCGCTTGGTGCAGTGTTGTTGTACCTGTTTCTCCACCTGTTCGATGTTTTACGGAAAGATTTTGAAGAGGTGCCCCGCCGATTGTCGGATGGGTCCATGATTAACCTGAATGCTCCAAAGCCTGCTGATAACCTTGCCAACATGCTGCAGCGCGGATTTTACTTTGAAGATCCCCGTGACATAGCGTTGATCCGTTCTGCTGCAGAACGAGGCTTGCAGGGAATGGAGGAGATGGACAATATCGGTGAGTTGAATAAAAAAGCATTTGAGGTTGCTACAGATGATGCTTATGCAGGAGGTGGCGAATCCTTCAGGCGTAGAGCAAGAACGGCACGACTATTAATTGGTTTTTCCGGCAATGATTCCCTGCGTTTCGAGCAGGAAAAACGAAACCCACCTGCATTGCCTGCAACCACTAATATTGGTATGGGCAATTATGCTATCAGCGGAACCGTGCAAACACGGGAAGAAGCACCGAGCCCCGGTACACTGGTGCGTTTACAAATGATTTTGCCACAGGATAGTTTGTATAGCGAGCAAATAGAGGATGAAGGAAACACCGTCGTTGAATCATCATCGACGCTGGTAAAAATGTTTCGCGTTGATTCTGCCAATCGTCGACAGCTTGTTTCCTTGCTGGCTTATGCCCGAACCGACAACAACGGGAATTATTCTTTTGCTGGTCTTCCTACACAAAAGGCTTTCGAGGTGTTACCATTAAAACCAGGTTTTCAATTTGGCGGTGCAAAAGGTATCCAGGAACTGGAGGAAAATGTTTCTTTCAACTTTGTACAGTCGCCGCATAAGATGCGCCTTTTCTCCACACAGGATTTCAACAACCTGCGTCGCGAAAAAGCCCTGATCGTTCGGATGCCGGAAGAAGTAACAAAATGGTATTGGACTATTGTGATTGTTTTCTTTGCCGGCTTCTTTTTACTACACTTTTTCCTTTCGTTTAAATTTCCGCAAGCCGACCAGTTGCTGCTGCCGATCCTGATGCTGCTGACCGGTCTCTCTTTTCTCACCCTGCTTTCACTTCAGGATCCCCTGCGTGACCGCTTCTTTGGCCAAAGCATGTTGTTCTACCTCGTCGCCGGCTTTGTAGGCATTTTCGTGTTGATGTTTTTTAACCTGCGGAAGTTTACCGTCGATTCTGGTCTGTACCGGTTGTTCATTTTTCGCAAGGATGCAAGAGCAGCAAACGGATGGCCCTGGGCATTGGGTGCGGTTGGCTTGTTGTTGCTTACTATTCTTTTTGGAACCGGGCCTGAAGGAAGTGGTGTAAAAGTGAACCTGTTTGGCTTTCAGCCTAGCGAAATTGTGAAGTTTCTCATCGTCATTTTCTTGGCTGGTTATTTCACTACCAACGAAAAGTTTATTTCCGAATATGGCCGCTGGCAAAAACGCTGGAAGTTTTTTGGCTTTGCGGTAGTTGCCATTCTCGCTGCCATCTTCCTGTTCCTTATCCTTGGTGATTTGGGTCCTGCAATGGTAGCCTGCTTCACTTTTATTATCCTCTTTTCCTTTTCGAGAGGAGATTTTGCTTATGCCGTGGGAACAGCCGTTGTATATGTTGCAAGCATCTGGCTGACGGGCAACAATGTTTGGCTGGCAACAGCTATCACCGTTGGCTTGTTATTGATCGCCATATTCTTCATTAAAAAACAACTCACTGAATCGGCGGCCATGCTATTGGTGGTAATGGCCGGCTTCCTGTTACTTGATCAGATTCCAGCCATTGAGAAAGTATTTCCCGGCCCGGTGAATCGTCTTGTTGATCGTAAAGCCATCTGGCAGGATCCCTGGAATAACGAGGTGTTCGGTGGTGACCAGATTGCCAACGGCCTTTGGGCGATGAGCAGTGGTGGTGTTACGGGGCAAGGCATTGGTGAAGGATTTGCCAAGACAATTCCGGAAGCACATACCGACATGATCCTTCCATCCATGGGAGAGGAGTTCGGATGGGCGGGAATCATCTGTGTGTTCATCGCTTTTCTTCTCTATTTGCATCGATCGATTTTGATTGGGCGGCATACCGGAACACCGTTCCTGTTTTATCTCTGCGCAGGTATCGGTATCAGCACCTTCGTACAGTTTCTACTTATCGCAGGCGGATCAGTGGGTGCCTTGCCGCTGTCGGGTGTATCGCTGCCATTTATGAGTTATGGGGGCTCCTCGCTCATCATCAATATGATCGCTGCAGGCTTCCTGTTATCTGCATCCGTCATTCAAGGTTCGCCGGTGCAAATGAAATACATTTCGCGGCAGCAGGATCGCAACATCATGCCCGCTTTGGCAGCGGCCATTGTTGGCGTTGTTCTGCTCGGTGTGAATGTTGGTCAGTATCTCTTCAACAACAAAAAATGGGTAACACAGCCTGCCCTTGTGGCTGATAGAAGCGGTGCACGGATGTTTAGTTACAATCCACGCATTGCGATCCTGATGAACCGTCTCGGTGCCGGTAACTTGTTAGATAGAAAAGGAAGAGTGTTGGCAACCGGCAATCCGCAGTCTTATTTAAAACAACAGGATTCATTGATCTCTGCTGGATTAAACCCCACCGAGTTGCAGGCGCTTTCGCACAAACGCTTGGATCGGTATTATCCTTTCTACGAGTCGATGTTCTTTTGGGTGGGTGATATGAACACGGGTGCATTCTTGGGCAGTACCAACGGTTACTTTGCCGAGTACGAACACATGGCGGAACTGCGTGGCTTCCCTGCACCGGAAACAAAATTCCAGGTGAAGGCAAGCCGCTTCCGCGAAAGCCGTTTCCTGCCAAGGACAGAAACAGAAATGACCGTGGCGAAACGTGACTTCAGCGCCTTGTCAGATTTGCTTCTGGCTGGTATCAATAGCAAGGAAGTAGAAGAATTTAAAAAACGCAACCGCGATGTACAGATGACGGTGGATGCCGCCTTGCAAACCAATCTGCAAGCTTCACTTCAAACGTTGGATACTCTAAAGAATGCCCGAATCTCTGTCGTTGTGATGGAAGATAACACGGGTGATGTGTTGGCATCGGCCATGTATCCTGCTGCCCCGGTCCGCGATATGGAGCGAATGACAATGACGAATAGTGAACTAAATCGTCTGCCATATTTCCTGACCAACAGGGATCTTGGATTCACATATGCATCGCAGCCTGGTTCTACAGCAAAGCTGATTACTGCTTCGGCTGCGTTCAACAAATTAGGTCTGTCAGCAGCCAGCAAGGTTATCAACATTCGCCCAGGCGACCTGATTCGTACCCGCGGCCTCGAGCCTGACGAAGCCGGAAACATCAACATCGAACGAGGCATTGTCCGTTCCAATAACCCTTTCTTCATTCGCCTGGCCAATGAATTAAGATTGGAACAACATATGGGCGAGATTTATCTGAAGACTGGTCTCTTCCTTCGCGGTGTGGGCGGCTATTATTACGATGCAAACCTGACATCGAACAGCCAATGGGATCGCTGGATGGAAACCTGGCAGAAGACCGAGTTTGCAAGCATTCGTTCCTATAATCCAAACAACATTATCCGTACGAGGGGCCGTGGTGTCTCCGGTATGGCTTGGGGACAGGGAGAGCTAATTGCAACGCCTGCATCGATGGCCCGCGTAGCCGCAGGAATTGCCAACCAGGGCACGCTGATGCATAGCCGGTACGTGATGAAGGTGAGCGACTCTACACTTCCGCTGGAAAAAGGTGTTCCGCTCCTGAAAGATGCACAGGCAGCAGCGTTGATGACAGATTACATGAAAAAACAAAGCGCCGGCAAGAAAACGCAGTTAGGCATTTTTGTGGCGGGCAAAACCGGTACGCCGGAACGTATCCTCAAAGGTGAGCGGATCAACGACGGGTGGTATGTATTTTTTGCCCCAAAACAGCGTGGTCCCGGCCACATTGTTGTCTGCGTCCGGATTGAACGGACCAAGGGGTCCAGTGTTGCCGTCCGTTTAGCGGGCTCTCATGTTATACCCATTTTAACAAAATACGGGTACATCAAGAGCTTTGGCGAAGAGTTAAACTAAGCGCCGAGGGTAAAAGCGTTAAAAGAGCCTGCTTTTTTTCTCTTTTTCTCTTTTATCCTCTCGCCCAAAAAACTGGACTGTTTCTTGAATAATAGGAGTAGAGCTGTCAGTGGTAAATGGTATTTAGAGGGAGCTTGCTCGTTTGGGACTGCACAAACTCCAACTCATAACCGTAAAATCAGTAAAGCTCACCATTTATATGTTTGACCTTTTTAAACAAAAAGAAGAAGCCTCGACTCCTGACGTAAAATCGCTCAGGCAAAACCTTTTACTATTTATTAAAGACCAGTTGCAGAAATGGGAAGGTGGTGAAGGTGCCAACATTAAAGGCATGCAGCTGTTTTTCGCTCCTTCGGCAGATGACAGGCACATGTACGAAGCAGCAGTGTTTTTTGACGCTCCGGACAAGTTCAAGGACGAAGAAATTCAGCGCATCGCCGATGACTATGCGATTGATCTTCCTGCCGACTGGGCGTTGGATCTTTTGTTTGTAGAACTGCTTCCGCCGGAAGCTATTAAGTCGAAAGATTTGCCGGTTGCACTGCACGTTTCTACTAAGAAGCAGCCCATTCTCACTTCTTTGACAACAGCTTTTCTGCAGGTAATCAACGGTGAAGCGGAGCAGGAAATTTACACGCTGACCGACAAAGGCAATAAAGTATGCATCGGCCGAGAAAAGCGTGTGCAAACAGACGAAGGATTTTTGCGGGAGAACACGATTGCGTTTCCTTCCACCAGCCAGAATCCGAGCAACAAATACATCAGTCGCCAGCATGCACACATTGAATGGAACAAAGACGTTGGTGGATTCTTTTTGTACGCAGACGAAGGTGGAATTCCACCTCGCAACAAAATAAAAATTCAAACCGATAACGGTGATATCATCCGTTTAGGTTCAACACAAGTAGGACATCATTTGCAGGAAGGCGATCAGATCGTTCTTGGCGAATCGGCCCTGCTGAAGTTTAGTTATAATGAGAGTTAATCTGTAAATCCGTTTATCGGGTAATCCGTGAAGTGCTTACGGTTGCGACGTGTTAACCAATAAGGGGTTAACGTTTAAACGGATAAACCTAAAATAAAGGAGTGTGACGTGTCAAAAGTGTTTACGATAGCTGAAGGATTGGAGAACATGGGCGCCATCCGTACCGGTGGCCAGGGTTCCGTGTATAAGGGTCGTCGCATTGGCGAAATTATCACAGCTATCAAATTATTACCGACCCCTATTTTTTCCCAAACGGAAGAAGACAAACATTACCTCGATTTTACCAACGAAGTCAAAAAACTTCAACGGGTGAACGAGCAGCCGAACCCCAACATCGTGAAGATCCTCAGCTACGGTGTGAGTGAAACCGGGTGTTTCCCTTACATCGAGATGGAGTTTATTGATGGTCCTGATCTTGGTGAATTATTAAAGCCGCCGCACCAGCCTGTTTTCACCGTTAAAGAAATTATCAAGGTTGCCGACCAACTTTCACATGCGCTTGCGCATTGCCATAAACTGGAAGTAAAGCATGGCGACATTAAGAGCAATAATGTTAAGTATAACCAGCACACAGGCAACTATGTGTTACTGGATTTCGGTTTAGCCATTCTTTCCGATGAAGAACGCAGAACATCGATGCGTCGTGCCGGTGCTATTGAGTTTATGGCGCCGGAACAAAACGAAGGAAAGATGTTCTTCCAAACCGATGTATACAGCTTTGGTATCATCTTGTTTGAATTGCTCGCCGGTAAAGTGCCATTCCCACTGGATGGTAATAGTGAAACAGCCCGTAACAAAGTGATGGTGGCGCACATGGAAACAACGCCGCCTGATGCCCTGTCACTCCGTGCTGCTTCCTTGCCGATTGATTGGAGCGACGAACAAAAGGCGATGGAAATGCAGGTGCCTGAATGGTTAATATCCATGATCTACCGATGTCTGGAGAAAAACCCCGAAGACCGTTTTGCAAATGGAATAGAGCTGCACAATTTTATCACCCACAACCGTATTTACACCAATGAAGTGGTGGGACTGGTAAAGAATGAAGATCACAAGTGGCGTGCAGTTGTTAATAAAAAGGATGATGAGATAGAAGAGTTGAGAGGCATCATTGCACAGCAAAGAAGAGAACTGCAAGAATTGCGTGAAAATGTTCCGATGGCTGCCGCTGGCGTCAATGATTATGACTACGGCAGGAAAAGAAAAGTATCCCGTTCTACATTCAATGCATTGCTCGCAGCTTTACTGGTTGTTGGCGGCCTTGCTATTTACGGCCTGTTCTTTAACCGTTCGGCAGTAGGTGCAGCGCAGCATGATAACACATCTCTTATGGCCGATACATCTGCTACTGGAACTGATGCTACTAATTCACAGGTTTCAGAAAATATTAGCTCCGCCAAGGATGATCCGGAAAAAAACGTCGCTAAACGTAAGCGGGAAATCGCCGATTCAATTGCTAAAAGAGCAGAGGAAAAAAAACAAGAAAAAGTTCAAGCACCAACGCCGAATGTAGATTCAGCCAAACAGCAATCGACAAAGCCTGTTGAGGCGGAAAAGAAAACCGACGAAGAAGCCGATAATAACGAAGAAGAAGCGAACGAGGGTAGCGCTGGCCGTTACAAGGTGCGGAACAAAGCTTTCTTTCACAATGAACCATCGGCTGATACACGCCGCAATGCCTTCATTGTTCATTGGAACAATGCTGTGCTGAAACCATTGAACGAAAAGAATGGTTTCATTTACGTGGTGTTTACCAATCACCTTGGACAAACTTCAAAGGGATGGCTGTCGAAAGCCGACCTCGTAGAAGTAAAGTAGCCTATAATGCAATTTGTAAACTAAGGCTTGTTAGCGAAACTCTTTGGTTGATATAGCCAGTTGATTCATTCTTTAACAGCAGCGTTGCTTCTTTCTTTGCTTTGGATGAAGAGATGAATAGCGGAATGCTGCTGATTGTTGTGGCCAGGCCAAGCACTCCGATAGATGCGCCAAGCACTCCAACATTATTTTCCCTCACGGTAAAGGAGCCACCGCCACTGCCTGACAAAGTAGGTCCGTTCTTTTGCGCTATATAAATTCCGGCGCCCAATAACACCGGGCCGGTGGCCAGGGCAACAATGGCTTTTGTTTTTTGCGACCGGCTTTTTTCCATCAGGATGTCGTGCATGTCTTCATTTGAAAACCGGTAACCCGGTCGGTCCTTAAAGCTTTGTGCAAAACAGGGAAGCGTTATCAAGAGGGCAGCAACTACGGAGAATGTTTTGGTTAGCATGTTCGTTTTGGTTGAAGCGTAAATATAGTTGCCGGAGCCAGACCAACGAAGCTCAACTTCTAATTATATGTTGAATTTGTCCGGCCTGTCTGTTGCATAGCCTTGTAATCAATAACGAGGGCTTAAATTTACGCCATGGCGAAAGTGTTTACCATAACGGAAGGACTGGAAAATATGGGGGCTTTGAAAACGGGAGGACAGGGTTCTGTGTACAAAGCAAGGCGGGTAGGGGAGATCATTACAGCAGTAAAGCTGTTACCAACACCAATTCATAGCGAAAGCGAACAGGATAAAAATTTCACTTCTTTTCAAAATGAAGTAGCTAAACTCAAGCGGGTAAACGAAGAACCCAACCCGAACGTTGTAAAAATTTTGAGTTCCGGCATTACTGATTCGGGATCCTTTCCGTTTATTGAAATGGAATTCATTGAGGGGCCGGATATGGAGGAACTCCTGAAGCCCCCACACGATCCCATCTTCACGGTTAAAGAAGCCATCAAGGTTGCTGAACAACTATCCAACGCCTTAGCGCATTGCCACCGGCTGGATGTAAAGCATGGTGACATGAAAAGCAACAACGTCAAGTTCAATAAGCACACCGGCAACTACATGCTCATCGACTTTGGCCTTTCCGCCATGAGCGATGAACAACGCAGAACGTCCCTTCGTCATGCTGGGGCTATTGAGTTTATGGCGCCGGAGCAAGGCGCAGGGCAATTGCTTTTTCAGACAGATATCTACGGCTTTGGGATTATACTTTTTGAATTGTTGGCAGGGCAAGTTCCTTTTCCGCTCAGTGATAGTAGTGAAACGGCCCGTAACATGGTCATGGTGGCCCACATGGAACAGCAACCACCAGATTTGAAAGAGCTGCGCAGAAGAAATCTTCCCGACAACTGGCCCAGTGAAAAGAAAGAACGGGAAATGCAGATTCCAGAGTGGCTGCTTAGCATGATCTATCGTTGCTTGCGCAAAAAACCGGAAGAACGCTTTGCTAACGGTATTGAATTACACAATTACATTTTTGTCAATAGCGTAAACGTTACTTCCCGCTCTCAATTTGACAGCCCAACTGAATGTGCCTGGCAACAACAGGCAGAGAAACTGCTGAAAGAAAAGCAGCAGTTACAGCAACAGCTGGCTTCGCGGGATGCAGAACTACAACGTTTAAGAAGTCAGCCGCAGCCGGTTTACAACGGACCGGAACGAGTGCCCGGCCAGGATGACTATCGAAACCCAAAAAAGAACACGGCTTGGATCGTTGCTTTTCTTCTGACGCTTTTGGTGGCAAGTGGTTTAGCTTATGCACTGATCCAGTCGGAGAAAAAGGCGCCGGAAGAAAAAAAGCCGGAAGCAACAAATACAAATAAGCTCAGGGTACCTGATCAAATATTTGCTGTCGGAGATTACAGGGTAAAATCAGCAAGAACTTATTTCCACAATGCACCTGATGAAACAACAAAGCGGGGTGCCTTTCTTTCTAAGAATGACCTGGTCACTGCTCTGGGACAGGAGGGTGGATTTATTTATACCGAGTTTACCAACTCCCGAGGACAAACGTCCAAGGGCTGGTTGAAACTTTCTGAGCTAATGACTGCCGACGAATGGCAACAGTTGAAGGATACACAACCGACTGTACCAACAAACGAAGAAATCAGGGTACAATTGAATACCGCTGCTTCTTACTTGCGCAATAACCAGGTAGCCGAAGCATTAACGATCTACAATTTTTTAATGCCGTTCAATGTTCCGGAGGCCATCTACGGCGCAGCCAATCTGGCTTTGCAAGGAAAGAACAACGCTATCGGGTGTGATGAGGCGATGTCAATGCTGCGAAGAGCCAGCGATGCCGGCAACCTGCCGGCAAAAAGGACGCTTGGTATTCTGCACATGTTTGCGGAAAACGAAGCCGTGCTTAGCATCAATGGATATACACGCTGCGTGTTTGATAAGAATTTCTCACGGGCCAGGTTATATCTGTCGCAAGCTGCCAATGGCGGCGACACAACAGCGCAAAAACTCTTAAACGAATTAAACATAAGCGAGCAGAGCAATCCACAGCAATAGGTGTGTGGAATGCTCTTTGAATAGAATAGGTGGTGATGATCAGAAGAAGCTTCCTTTTATTTCTCGTTAGTCTTGGTTTCTTCGCCTGTAACGATAACAAGGCGGAAGAAATGCCACCTGCTCCACCGCCACCACCGAAGTATTATTTCTATCCAAAGGCCAACGTCTATTTTGATACGGTAAACAAGGACTACCTTTTTTTAGGTGGCGATGGCGTTACCTGGACGACCGGGAAAGAAATACCGGCAGCCATGCAATCGATGATGGACAAAATGGTGTTGCTTGATACTTTCTCTCAACCTGTTTGGAGAGATAATGAAAATCACCGCCTGGTTTACTCGGCTGTTTTATATGCCTCACCAACTGATACGGTGGAAAAGAAAAAGCCGGTAGCAAAACAAACCGGCAATCAGAAGGCACAGGACCACGGTGAACCAAAAAAAGAAAAGAAAGGTTTGGGTAAATTCCTCGATAAACTTTTTGGCAAGAAGAAAAAAGAAAAAGAGAAGAACTAACTCTTTGCCCGCAGGTACTGCGACGGCCAGTTTACATCTGTTGCCAGTTCCTTTGCGGCATGCAATGGAAAATAAGGATCCCGTAAAAACTGCCGGCCCAAAAGAATTAAATCAGCACCATCATTCTGAAGAATACTTTCCGCTTCTGCAGCAGAATTAATCAGTCCTACAGCGGCGGTCATGATGCCTGCTTCCTGTTTAATTCTAGCCGCAAATTCAGCCTGGTACAAAGGTTTTACCGGGATGCGCACGGAAACATTTCCGCCGGTTGAGCAATCGACCAAGTGAACACCAAGTGACTTTAAAATTTTTGAAAGTTCAACCGAGTCATCGATGGTCCAGCCACCTTCTACCCAGTCTGTCGCAGAAATACGCACAAGGAGTGGAAATTCCTTTGGGATGATTTCCTGCACGACTTGCACAACTTCCAGCAACAAACGGATCCGGTTCTCAAAAGAACCGCCGTATTCATCATCGCGATGATTGCTCAGTGGTGAATAGAATTCATGCAAAAGGTATCCATGTGCAGCATGAATCTCTATCAGTTCAAATCCTGCCTGTAAGGACCTTATTGTCGCATTGCGAAAATCATCCAGCACTTTTTGAATGCCTTCTTTCTCCAATGCTTTCGGAACAGGTGCGCCTTCTTTGTACGCCACTGCGCTGGGAGCAACGGTTGGCCATGCACCTTCCTGCTCACTCAACGGGTGGGCGCCTTTCCATGGCGAATGATGGCTGGCCTTTCTGCCGGCATGTGCCAACTGGATTCCGGCAATGCTGCCGTGTTGTTTGATGAAAGATGTAATGCGGTTTAAAAAGGGAATGTGTTCATCTTTCCATATGCCTAAGTCATCGGGAGTGATTCGTCCTTCAGGAGAAATGGCTGTGGCTTCAAAAATGATAAGTCCCGCACCACCAACAGCACGGCTGCCCAGGTGCACAAGATGCCAGTCGTTCGCAAAACCATCTTCGCTGCTGTACTGGCACATTGGCGAAAGGGCAATGCGATTCTTTAACGTTACATTTCCAATCTCTGGGGGTTCAAACAATTTCGCCATAGCCTGTGGTGTTTGCAAACTTCTATCCAGAATCAGTAAAGCGTTTTGTTGTCGTTGGCGGCCCAATCCCGGAACACCTTGATTGCTTCGTCTCTTCCCAACGGTTGAATAGGTATTTTACGTTGTTCCATCGGCCTTTCAATTTCTTGGTAGATCATTGAGTCATCGAAGCCAATGGCCGCAGCGTCTTCCCGGTTATTGGCAAAATAGATCGCTTTCGGGCGGGCCCAGTAGATGGCACCAAGGCACATCGGGCACGGCTCGCAGGATGTGTATACTTCGCAGTCGTCGAGTTGGAAAGCTTGTAAATGCTTACACGCATCCCGGATAGCAACCACTTCCGCATGTGCAGTCGGATCGTTTAATTGGAGCACCTTGTTGTTCCCCCTGCCGATGATTTCATCGCCTTTTACAATCACGCAACCAAACGGTCCGCCTTCGCCATTCTCCATGCCCTGACGTGAAAGCGCAATGGCTTCCTGCATAAATTTTTCTTCACGAGTCATGCGGCAAAGATGAGATAAAAGCAGGAACGGCTCAGCGTTCGTTCTTCGTAGCTAATTTCATTTAGTCCGCTAATCAGTAAATGAGGAGGATCATTTTTCCGACTAACACCCATCACTACTAATCGACACCCAGGCTGCTATTTTTAAATTTCAAATCTTTTTTCATGTTCCTTCATATTTCCGATAACATGACGATCGAAGATGTCCAGGATCGCTTTCGAGAATGTTTTCCTTTTCTCGATATTGTCTTTTATCGTAACCCACATAAAAGAGGGCAGGCCTCTGAAAAGAGTGATGAAATCCGTCCGGAAGAAAAGCTTGCCGATGTTCGTTCTAACCACTACAACGGTGTACTGGAAATCAAGTCATGGTATTCTGTTGCACGGGTAGAGCAGGAACTGAAAGAAAATTTTGGATTGTATGCACAGGTATTGCGTAAGGATGATAACGGTCATTGGGTTCAAACAACGGTAAGCGATACGTACACGCTTGCTGATCAAGTGCAATTCTCTGTGGAAGCATTGCAGCAAAACTCTAATGTGTTCTAATGCGGATAAGCCACAATTTTGCCTCGAACAATGTAGTGCTGAGAGGGGATGGATGTAAAAATCAAATTCGCTCATGAGCAATATTCTTGGCTTTTTACTTTGTGCCGCCGTCATCTTTTTCGCAGGCAAAAAGTTGTCGTTCTACGGCGACCAGATTGCTGAGAAAACCGGCTTGGGCAAAGCATGGATTGGCCTGATCCTGATGGCATCTGTTACGTCGTTGCCTGAATTGATGGTGGGTATCAGTTCGTCGGGCATTGTACAGGCGCCTGATCTCGCTGTTGGCGACATCGTGGGTAGTTGTTGTTTTAACCTTGCTATCCTGGCAATGCTGGACATTTTTGTCCCGAAGCACCAGCATCTTTTTTTCGTCGCTTCCCCCCGGCACATTCTTTCTGCTTCGTTAGGAATTGTACTGATGGCAATGGTCGCATTGGGTTTGTTTCTGCCTTCCGAAATCACCGTTATACCTGGTATTGGCATCATGAGTATTGCCTTCCTGTTCATCTATCTTTTTTCGATCCGCATTCTTTACAGGTTTGAATCTAACAATAAGGCAGCAACGGCGGTAGAGGAGGAGCATAATCGTGTAGGATTGAGAAAGGTTGTCCTGTACTATATCCTGTTTGCATTGGTAACAATCGCGGCAGCATTAGCAATACCCTATTTTGCTAACGGGTTAGCGGAGCAAACGGGCCTTGGAAAGTCATTTGTCGGTACTGTTCTCGTTGCAGCTTCAACTTCTTTGTCGGAGATCGCAGTTTCCATTGCTGCTATCCGAATGGGTTCGGTTGATATGGCCATCGGCAACCTGTTTGGTAGTAATATTTTTAATGTACTCATCCTGGTAATCGACGATGTTGTCTACACGAAAGGAGTGTTGTTGAAAGATGCTTCTGATATCCATTTACTCCCGGTTATGGCAGTTATCATAATGACAGCGATCGCGATTGCCGGCTTTACCTATCGCTCCCCTGAGAAACGTTTTCTGATGGCGGTGGATGCTTTTCTCATTCTTGCCGTTTACCTGTTAACCATGATTGTTTTATTCTACTTAAGCTAAGGCGCATGAACTGGTATAATCAAACCGCTGAAGATATTTTAAAGCAGTTAGGCTCTTCTCCTGAGGGCCTTTCGCAATCTGCCGCACAACAAAAGTTTGTGGAGTATGGACCTAATGGTTTGCAGGCAAAAAAGAAAAAGCCTGCATGGCTGTTATTTCTCATGCAGTTCAAGGATTTTATGATTCTTGTGCTGGTAGCAGCAGCGGTCATTTCAGCAATCGCAGGCGATAGGGTGGATGCTATCATCATTCTCGTGATTGTTTTCCTGAATACAGTCGTTGGCTTTGTACAGGAATACAGGGCTGAAAAAGCAATGGAAGCACTGAAGAAAATGGCATCACCGCAAACCACTGTGCTGCGTGATGGCAAAGTAAATACCATTGATTCGGCGGACCTTGTTCCGGGTGATGTTGTGTTGATGGAAGCCGGCAACATGGTGCCTGCTGACCTGCGGTTGCTGGAAGCGCAAAGTTTAAAAGTGATTGAATCATCGTTAACAGGAGAATCAGTTGCAATTGATAAAGTCACCGCAGTGATAGAGGAAGATAACCTGCCGTTGGGTGACAGGATCAACATGGTTTATAAAAGCACACAGGTTACAAACGGAAGGGGAAAAGGGATTGTGATCGCCACCGGGATGAATACTGAGATTGGCCGCATTGCCAGAATGCTTCAGGAAGAAGAAACGTCCACTCCCTTGCAGCGTCGCATGACCGATTTCGGAAAAAAGCTTACGTACATCATCCTGGCAATTTGTGTAGTATTATTTGGCGTTGGCTTGCTGCGTGGTGAAGAACCAATTGACATGTTGCTGGTTTCTATTTCGCTGGCGGTTGCTGCTATCCCGGAAGCATTGCCTGCGCTGATCACCATTGCGCTATCGAGGGGTGCGGCAAGACTTGTCAAACAAAATGTACTTATCCGCAAACTGACTGCGGTTGAAACACTTGGGTCTGTCACTTACATCTGCACTGATAAAACCGGCACACTCACACAAAACAAAATGACGGTGGTAGATGTGCAGGCAGCAGACGTATCCTTGCAGATAAATGTGAATGCACCATTTCTGCATTTGGCGATGGCCTTGAATCATACTGTGCTGCAAAAAGGAGAGGAGTTAGTTGGGGATCCAACCGAAACAGCCATGGTTGCTTTTGTTCAGAATAAACACCACAACGAAACTTATCAACAGTGGCAGCAACAATTTCCGCGGGTAGAAGAACTGCCGTTTGATTCGGATCGAAAATGTATGACCACGATTCATCGCTTTGGCGCTCAATATCTCGTCATCACAAAAGGTGCCTTGGAAGCCATCGATGATCGTTTATCGCAACCGGAGGAAGCCAGCCGGTATAATACAATGGCCGATGAGATGGCAGCGGAAGGACGCCGGGTGCTGGCGTATGGATACCGCTTGTTGCAAAGCATCCCGGAGCAGTTTTCTTATCACGATATTGAAAGCAACCTGTCATTTGCAGGAATTGTTGGCTTAATTGATCCGCCGCGGGAAGAAATTCCTAAAGCAATTGCCGAATGCAAAACAGCGGGCATCAAACCGGTAATGATAACTGGCGACCATAGGGAAACGGCAGCAGCCATTGCCCGTCAAATCGGATTGATGAATGAAGGTGATTTAGTAGTGACCGGGTCGGAACTGAGCCACTACAGTGAAGCTGAGTTTGAAGCAAAAGTTGAAAAGATCCGGGTGTATGCAAGGGTGTCGCCGGAGCAAAAGCTAAACATCGTAAAAGCATTGCAGGCCAAGGCTCACTTTGTAGCCATGACGGGTGATGGGGTGAACGATGCGCCTTCTTTGAAAAAAGCAAACATTGGTATAGCGATGGGCATTGCCGGTACCGATGTTAGCAAAGAAGCATCACACATGATTTTGCTCGACGACAATTTTGCCACGATAGTCCGTGCTGTAAAAGAAGGAAGGCGCATTTATGATAACATCCGTCGCTTCGTGAAATACATTATGACCTGTAACGGAGCTGAGATCCTGACTATCTTCCTGGCACCACTACTTGGGTTGCCTATTCCACTTCTACCGATCCATATTCTTTGGATCAACCTGGTCACGGATGGTCTGCCAGGGCTTGCTCTTTCCGCAGAAAAGGCTGAACAAAACATCATGAAGCGCAAGCCGCGTCCAACCAATGAAAGCTTATTTGCTGAAGGAATTGCTGTGCATATTATTTGGGTAGGGGTGCTGATGGCGGCTTTGACACTGGGTGTGCAGGCAGCCTACATTGAGCAGGACCACTGGCAAACGATGGTGTTTACAACATTAGCGTTGGCGCAGTTAGGTCATGTGTTCGCCATCCGCAGCGATCGTGAATATATTTTCCGGATCGGTGTTTTTTCAAACCGCTTGTTGCTTGGCGCCGTCTTTCTGACGTTTCTTTTGCAGCTGGCTGTTGTGTACCTGCCTTTGGGCAACCGGTTGTTCCGCACACAACCACTAACGATCCAGGAACTCGGTATCTGCATCTTTATCGCAATCATCGTCTTTCATGCGGTGGAGGTGGAGAAACTGGTAAAGAGGTGGCGGGGTAGACAGTTGCAGCAACCCGTTTGATGGCATACTTTTTTGCGACTTCACGTAGCTTGCATTGATTCATACAACAGATAAACCAAGCGTATATGATTGTTACTTTGACACTGAACCCGGCGGTAGATAAAAGCACGGAAATTGATCGAATGGTTCCTGAAAAAAAGATGCGTTGTGCACCCCTTCGACTTGATGCCGGCGGCGGTGGTATCAACGTCAGCAAGGCCATTCAGGAGTTAGGCGGAACCAGTATTGCCGTTTTCCCTTACGGCGGTTTAAATGGACAGCTATTACTCGATTTGGTACGCAGTGAATCGGTTACTGCCAAGCCTATTGAAGTGGCTGCGCAGACAAGGGAAAGCTTTACAGTCACAGAACTTTCCAGCAACAAACAATTTCGTTATGTTTTGCCCGGAGCCGCTTTACAGGAGGCTGAGGTGGAAAAGATCAGGAAATTTTTAAACGAACTCGAAGGCGTCACTTACCTTGTTTGCAGTGGTAGCCTGCCAAGTGGTTTGTCCGATAGCTTCCTGACGGAGATCGCTGACATTGCTCATAAAAAAGGTATTCATCTCATTGTTGATACGTCAGGTGCACCATTGAAAGCTGCTTTGCAGGAAGGGATTTTTCTCGCCAAGCCTAATATGTCTGAGCTGTGCTCGCTGGTTGGTAAAGAATACCTTGATGTGTCGGAAATAGATGATGCAGCCAAAGAGGTGATTGGCAGCGGTCGCTGCGAAGTATTAGTAGTTTCGATGGGAGCCACGGGTGCTATGTTGGTTACAAAAAATAGTGTTCGCGAATTCAGAGCGCCATCAGTACGAAAACAAACAACAGTCGGCGCCGGCGATAGCATGGTAGGCGGCATGGTTTGGATGCTTGACCAGGGCCAACCGCTGGAAGAGGCTGTACGCTTTGGAATTGCGTGTGGCACGGCAGCCACCATCAATAAAGGCACGCAGTTATTCAAACGTGATGATGCCTTCCGTTTTTATGAATGGATGAAGCGGCCAACGATCTAGCTTGTCTTTATTTGTCAAATGTTATTTCAGACGCCAGTCTAAATGCATGAATTCTTATTGTGTGCAGGGATTTCAGGTTTTAATAGGAAGTAGGATGTACAGACGTTGTCTACCCTTCGCTGCAACGATTTCATTGCCTGCATAAAAGCGGAAGGTTCTGCTCTGTCCCGCAGACGGCAAGGCTTTTGCAAAGAAGATGGGATTAAAACGATCGAGTTATCACTTTCCCAATTGCCACATGTTTAAATGCCCTTCACCTAACTTAGCATCTTATCCCTTATCATGACCGTTGAACCTATCGCAGATAACATTATCCCACAGAACGACCGTCAGCGGCTGGAAGCTTTGCATCGCTTCCGCATTCTCTATACCGAGTCGGAAGAAGCGTTTGATAATATTACCCGCATCATGGCAGAAGTGTTTGATACACCGATGTCATTTATTTCACTGGTGGATGAGGAAAAGGTTTATTACAAATCGCAGGTGGGTCCTTTTGGCCGCGATCATGTGCGCAGGGAAGACAGCCTTTGTTCACACACCATTTTGGGCACTGATCCGCTGATTATTGAAGACGCAAAAGCAGAAGCATTCCTGGCTGGCAATCCTTATGTATCGGCTGAAGGCGGCATCCGGTTTTATGCCGGCGCACCATTGATTACCAAAGACGGTTTTCAAATTGGAACAGCCTGCGTGGTGGACATAAAGCAGAAGAAGTTTTCTGACAAGGATAAAAACATGCTCGTAAGGTTTGCCAAACTGGTGATGCATGAAATAGAGCTTCGGCTGGCAATGCTCAAGCAGGCGGAGATAGAAGATCGCTTGATGACATCCTACAAAGAATTACAGTTTGTCACCGATACGATGCCGCAACTGGTATGGGCAACTGAGCCAGATGGTTATTCCTTCTTTTTCAACAAAGGCTGGCTGGATTATACAGGGTTGACATTCGACCAGGTGAAGGGTGACGGCTGGGCACAGTCAGTGCATCCTGATGATATGGACCGTTCTTTAAAAGCATGGCGCACCGCTGTTGAAACAGGAAACACCTACGACGTTGAATACCGGTTAAGAAAACATGATGGTGAATACAGGTGGTTTGTGGCGCGGGGAACGCCAATGAAAGACGAGAACGGGAAAGTGATAAAATGGTATGGTACCTCCACCGACATTGAAGGGCAGAAAAAAGTGCAGCAGGATTTTCAGCAGGAGAAAGAAAGATTTGACCTCGTTTCTAAAGCTACACAGGATGCCATCTGGGACTGGAACCTTCGTACCAACGACATCTGGTGGAATGAGGGCTTCAAAGAACTCTTTGGTTACAAAGCCGAGGAGATAGAACCAACCATTGTTTCCTGGTACAACCGCGTCCATCCCGATGACAGGGATAGAGTGGTAGGTGGTATTCATAAGGTCATTGACAACGGTAGTAAGCAATGGTCAGATGAATACCGGTTCCGCAAACGTGATGGAAGCTATGCTATAGTTTTTGACAGAGGCTATGCCTTGCACGATGAAACGGGCACACCGTATCGGATGCTGGGCTCCATGCAGGACGTTACAATTCGCCGGCAACAACAACTGGAGCTGAAAACAAGCGAGCAACGTTTCCAGGCAGCTGTAGAAGCTGTAGAAGGTGTGCTGTGGACCAACAATGCCGAAGGCAAAATGGAAGGTGAGCAGGCCGGTTGGTCTTCACTCACAGGGCAGAGTTACGAAGAGTACAGTGGCTATGGTTGGGCAAAGGCTGTTCACCCCGAAGATGCTCAAGCAACGGTTGATGCATGGAACGACGCTGTTCGGGAAAGAAAAATGTTTGTGTTCAGGCACAGGCTAAAAACAAAAGACGGACACTGGCGAATGTTTTCTGTTCGGGCCGTACCTGTTTTCCAGAACGATGCCATTAAAGAATGGGTAGGTGTTCATACAGACATTACAGAACAATGGCAGGCAGAGGAAAAGATCAGGCATAGTGAACAGCGTTTCCAGAATTTAGTGAGAGAAGCCACAGTTGGAATTATTGTGCTGACAGGGGAAGACATGTGCGTGGAGGTTGTAAACGATGCCTATGGGCGACTGATTGGCCGCAAAGCAAAAGACCTGATCAACCGGAAATTGTTTGATATTATCCCCGAAGCGGAAGAGCCATTCCGGGGCTTTTTAGATAACGTTCGGACAAGCGGCGAGCCGGTCTATCTTTTTGATCAATACTACCGCGTTTATGCCGACGGTGAAACGATCGATGGTTATCTCAATATTGTTTACCAGCCTTATAAAGAAGTAGACGGTACGACAACTGGTGTAATGGTGCTCTGCCAGGATGTAACACCGCAGGTGATTGCACGTAAGAAAATCGAAAGAGCAGAAGAAACAGCACGACTGGCCATTGCATCGGCGGAACTAGGGACATTTGATGTAGACCTTGTGACGAATCACATGGAAGCATCGGAACGCCTTGAAGAAATTTTTGACGTGGCTCATGCGAGCGAACGGTCACGCTATATCGATGCCATCCATCCTGATGATTTGCCCATCCGCACCCAAGCTTATGAGCGGGCTTATAAAGATGGTCTGCTTGAATACGAAGGAAGGGTGATTCGCAAAAACGGGAACATCGGCTGGATTCGGGTAAAAGGAAAAATATCGCTGAATGATGATCAACAACCATCTAAACTTACCGGGGTTGTGCAGGACATTACCGAGGAGAAAGAATTTGCAGAGGAATTAAGACGGCAGGTAAAAGAGCGAACCACGGAACTGGAACAGTTTACTTATGTTTCTCATCATGACCTGCAGGAGCCGCTGCGCAAGATTTCGATTTTCATAGACATGATTAAGATAGAAAGCTATGAACAGCTTTCTGAACCGTCACGTAAGCGATTAGATAAAGTGATGGAGGCTGCACAACGCATGAGCAGGGCTTTGCGTGATGTACTGAACTATGCAAGCCTGAATAAAGAAGAACAGTTTATTAAGACTGATTTGGGCGAAGTAGTAACGGCTGTGCAAAACGACCTTGAATTGGCCCTGGCTGAAAAGAACGCCATCGTGCACAGCAATGAGCTGCCAGCAGTCAATGCCATTCCACAGCAGATGCACCAATTGTTTTACAACTTACTGAATAACGCACTGAAGTTTTCGAAGCCGGGTGTTCAGCCTACCATCGAAATCCGTTGTGAAAGTATGGAAACAGGGGAGGTGCAGCAATACGCCGATCTTGATCCAAACAAAAGCTATTATCGTTTTTCGGTTGCCGACAATGGAATTGGTTTCGACCCGCAAATGGCCGACCGGATATTCGTGATGTTTCAACGCCTGCATACAAGGGAGACGTATGCCGGGACAGGGATTGGGTTGGCTCTTTGCAAAAAGGTGGTAGTAAATCACAAAGGCCTCATTTGGGCAGAAAGCCAACCGGGCAGCGGCTCCAAATTTCAATTTATTTTGCCTGCTTCTTGATGGACACATGCGAGAAAAAGCCGGGTAAGTAAGTTTTGCTTCGAGTTAAGCTGTCCTGAAATCTTAATCCAAAAATCATCAACAATGGATGATTTCTAATTTGAAGTTTTAAACGACTATGAGCAAAAGAGGTGAAATCATCGTTATTGAGGATGATCTGGACGATCAGGTAATTCTTAAAGAAGCCTTGGATGAATTGGAGGTGAAAAATCACCTTCAATTCTTCGTCGATCCCGAAGAGGCTTACGGGTATCTTATGTCGATGTCCGGTAAGCCGTTCCTAATTCTTTGCGACATCAATTTGCCGAAGCTGAGTGGTATTGAATTGAAGAAAAAAATTGACTCCACCGATTACCTGAAAAAGAAAGCCATTCCGTTCATATTCCTGACAACGGCCGACGAGCAAAAACATATTGACAGGGCCTATGACTTAACAAATCTCCAAGGATATTTCAGAAAAGGCCAGAGCTTAGAAGAGATAAAAGAAAAGATCAAAACAATACTGGATTATTGGACCGTTTCCCTGCATCCGTCTGATAAGTGATACTACTTATGGTTCAATTTTCAGTCAGAATTTTGTCCTGCAAAATGCGGAAAGAACTACCCAACTCAGCCATATATGCGGGATAATTCAAATGAATTTAGCCTTTAAACCCAGTTGGTTCAGCATTTGCTTAACCTAACTCGGTTTTTCATAGGATATTGGATTTTACAACGGGGCCGCATTTCTATGCAGCCCTTTTTCTTTTTAGAAAAAGGCCAGGAAATAAAGCAGGGAATCTTTATTTAGTTGTCTTAGCACCGAGCTTTATTCCCAGTTTTTCATACTCCACATCGTTGGGCTCCCACAGTTCAAGCTTGTTTCCTTCTATATCCAGGATATGCACAAATTTTCCGTAGTCGAAGGTTTGGATCGAATCAGTAACGACAACACCGTCCTTCTTAAGTTGCTCTACCAATGCTTCCATGTTTTCCACGCGGTAGTTAATCATAAAGTCTTTGGTGGAAGGTGCAAAGTATTTGGTTATTTCAGCAAAAGGGCTCCATTGTGTAAAGCCTTTTTTAGTGGTATCTGCGCCCTGCCGCCATTCAAATACGGAACCGTATGGGTTTGTTTGCAAGCCAAGGTGAGTTGCGTACCATTCTCTCACCTTTTTCGGGTCTTTGCATTTGAAGAAAATGCCACCAATGCCCGTGACTTTTTTCATTGCAGGCTGTTTAGTGGTAAGTTGTGTTGTTAGCGAACTAAATGCATAGCCAAGGCAAAAGGTGGTGATGAGTACTAATGTCAGCGTTGTTTTTTTCATGGCAGTTGTTTGGCTTGTTTTAAAAATGATGGCGTGTTGATGATGTTCGCTTATAGAGCAAGACTCGAATTATGCTCCTCTTCATTTTCTTAATTGGTAGAAAAGGTAATCGTATTTGTTGTCCAATATGTCTCAATCAAATTCTCTTTTCTAAAAGTGGTTGGTTTTGTTTTTAAGTGATGAGTGCTTTGTCTCCTTGTTTTGCTTGTTTCACCCTTTCTGAATAACCTTGAAAGAAAAACGCAATGTTGTCTTCCTTTCCATTCTCAATACGCTGTTTTACTTTTTCAAAAGCAAGCAGTGAAATTTCAAAGTGTGGTTGACCAGTCACTAAAATTGGCTGGTTCATCTCGTCGTACCAGTAATATTTTCTGCCATAATTACGCCTGGCTACTTCAAAAACGTAAGAGCCTGCCTGCGCAATCAAATCGCTTTTCATCTCGTCGTCCATTTGTTCGGCAAAGTCTGAAAGATTTTCAAGGAGTGCATCAAGTGTTGAAAGACTTTGTTCGCTATAGTCAAGCTCATTGTCAAGCCTTTCGTTGAAGCCTTCAATAAGCCGTTCAGCGTTGGCAGTGGAGTCTTGAATAAATGCAAGCTGGTCTTCGTCAACGGCTGGTTGTACGGATTTCTTTTTGAAAAAGTCAAATAGTCCCATAAAGAGTTGTTTTGGTTAGATACGATATTAGTTTGCTATTGAATAGGCGTCAATATTCGACAGCTTATTGCCGCAACAACGAATTTTGTCTTATTCTCCGGGTAAGTTAGATAAAATAGGGATTTGAAAGTTTTGTGTATGCACATGACCAGCGATGTTTGTCTTTTTCTTGCAATATTTTTTATAGGCTACAGCGTTCTGCAGGTCGATCTATTCAAAGAAAGTTAAACGGTCGTATAAAATAGGCTACTTAAAACAATAGGTTCAAACGTTAATCGCTTTATTAATTATATTTAAAGGACCATGAAAAAGAATTCATTATTTGTATTCTCCGCGCTGTTCATTGTAGCAGCGATTACAGCCTATAAAAATCCTGTGCATGAACAACAAGTTGTATCCAACCATGCTGACCGCATGACTACAACTGTCACGCCGAAAAACACAATCAAAACTGGCGCCGATCAAACGGAAAAATATGTTCCTTACCTCAAAGGGAAGCGAGTAGCTATTTTGGCCAACCAAACTTCCATTATTGGCCGTCGCCATATGGTTGACAGCTTACAGTCGCTTGGTGTGAACATTGTAAAAGTATTTGGACCTGAGCACGGGTTCCGCGGCAATGCCAGCGCTGGTGTTCATGTTGCCGATGAAAAAGATGCTACCACGGGCATACCTGTTATTTCTCTTTATGGCAGAAAGAACAAACCTTCAAAAGAAGATCTGGCTGATGTAGATATTATGATCTATGATGTGCAGGATGTGGGTGTCCGGTATTACACCAATATAAATGCGCTATCGAGATTGATGGAAGCATGTGCGGAAAATGGAAAGGAATTAATGATTCTCGATAGGCCCAATCCCAACGCCTATTTGGTGGATGGACCTGTATTGGACATGAAGCACCGATCAGGCATTGGCATGTTTCCTATTCCGATGTCACATGGGTTGACTGTTGCGGAGTTTGCCCAAATGGCCAATGGCGAAGGCTTTCTTACCAACAAAGTTAAATGCCCGCTGAAGATTATACCGGTGGCTAATTATAAACACAGCATGTATTATACGTTGCCTGTGAGGCCATCTCCGAACCTGAATACGCAACAGGCTATTATGCTATATCCTTCCACTTGTATGTTTGAAGCCACCTATCTCAATCATGGTCGCGGCACTCAATTTCCATTTACGGTGTTGGGTGCACCTTACCTGAAGGGTATCTACGAATTCTCTTATACACCAACAAGTATAAAAGGGATGGCAGAAACACCCCTGTTTATGGACCAGGTTTGTTATGGGCTGGACTTGAGGAATTATGATATCAATCTTTTGCTGAAAAGAAAAAAGATTAACCTGGATTGGATCATGGAGCTTTATAAAGCTTCTCCACAAAAAGAGAAATTCTTCGACTCTAAGCTCAGTAACCAAATGAATACGATCGAGATCCAGATTGGTACTTCGGAGTTCCGGCAGCAAATTATTTCAGGTGCATCTGAAGAAGAGATACGCAAAAGCTGGGAGCCGGGCCTGAGCAACTATAAAAAGATGAGGAAAAAATATTTGATTTACGCAGATTAGTCACGAATGTCTTTACAGCATCATTCCTGCTGGGCTGCGGTTTGAAAGCTGTGCCTAGTTATTCTTCTAATTGATATAAATTAAAGCCTTTAAGAATGCAAACATTCTTAAAGGCTTTTTAAGTAAGTACCCGAGAATAAAGCAACACACACTTTATTTGTTTTGACCTTATACGACGTCATAATCAGACCGCATTTAACCCTGCGTAAATCCTCCATTGATTTTTGAATAGTGCTTTGTATAAAAGGCCTTCTGCCAAAATGGGAGTTGACCCCGTGAGGATATTTCTTGAGAGCCTAGTTGATGTCTTTATTTGCTTTCAACTTTTCAATCATCGCCTGTACGGCCTGTTTATTTACATCGTTGGGTGCCAGCGGTAAAGCCTTATTAGCATAGTCTATAGCTTTCGCAAAGTCGCCATTGGCTGACAATCCTCTTGCCATACCGACTAGTGTGATAAACTGATCCGGATTTTTATTGTAGCTAAATTCAAAAATTTCTAACGCGGCTTTGGGCTTCTTCGTACTGAGAAGTTGCCTGCCAAACTGTTGAAGTTGACTGGCGGTGCCGAAAGGCAATGCTGTTTTTACCACTGCAGATGCCTCATCGGCTTTGCCGAGTTTTTCCAAGAGTGCTGCCTTGGTTGTGAGGGCAGAAAATGAAGTTGGATCACCGGGAAAACCTGCGTTCGTTGCCAGCGTAGCCCATTCCAAACCTTTTTCCAAGTTATAATTATTCTGCAGGCACCAATTAGCAGCAATCGTTAATCCCTGCGATGTAAAGCCACGTGGGTTTTGCGATTCAGCTGCGAGTGCCTCAAACTGTTGTTTTAAATGATCGACTTGAACTTTAAAAGGTATTGCCAGTTTTTCCCAGGAAAGAACAATCACAGCAGAATTCAGCGACTGGTTGGTGAACTCGTACTTCAGATTCTCAACACTTACACCGGTAGATTGCGGTTTAACTTTTACACGTAACGCATCCTCTTTTTCGTTGTAAAAAAAAGAGCCCCATGCATCTGTTCTTCTGGAAAAAATAAGAATACTTTCTAACGAATCATACGCAATAAAAAGTGCATATTTCCCTTTTGGTAATACCTGTCCTTCCGCAGTAATGTCCTGGTCAAATTCAATGACAGTGTTTTCGTTTGCGCCTGCCCGCCATGGAGCTGGTTTTCTGTTTCCAAACCCCTGGTCAATGAAACCTTTGTGAACAACACCGCCCCAAATTTTTCCCTCACGTCCTTTCACTGCAGGCCGGTGATATGTAATTGTGACTTGCGTCAAACCAATTTGTTCTGATACCGATGCCTTTTTCGTGTACCCATTTGGCATTGCCGAATTGTAAGGCACTTGTCCAAGCAAAGTACTGCTCAACAACAAAGCGATAGAAAAGAATAAATACTTCTTCATACAAGTTTGTTTGAAACATAATCAAATAAAATAAGAGCAACACGAAGCGGCTGCTCTTATGCGTTTACAAGACACTGCTTTATCTTGTAATGGTGATCAACTTACTGATTGTCTTCTTGTCGCTTGCAATACGCAGCATATATGAACCTGCTGGTAACCTGCTTACATCCAGCTGAACTAATTTTGCATTCGCCGATGTTTTTGTCAGCATCACTCTTCCATCCATACTGACAATACTGATCACCCCCTTCAACAGCTCATTTTGCAATGCGACATTCATCACATCCTTCGCTGGCGTTGGATATACTTTCACATCATTCTCATATGTTGTTTTTGTTTCGTCAATTCGTCTTTTTTCTATAGCTGATTTTTTTGCTTGCGAAGCAGGAAGCTCAAAAACAATTTGTGATTTAAATATACCCTTGTCTCTAAGAAAGGGGTGGCCTGATAAATGAAAGCCTCCGGCATATCCTGTATTCGCATCATAAAACCTGCAAACAGCTTTTTGTGCAGATTGGTCAATGTGTGTCCACGTCTGGCCGGCATCGTAAGAAACCGAAGAACCTGTGAATAAACGGTTGGGATGAGTAGAAGTAGATACGAATGCATTGGTGCCCGGCACGGCTGTAACCCGGCTGTTTTTCCAATTGGCAGGCTGGTTATAATTTGTCCAGGTCAGTCCTCCGTCGGTAGTAGAGAAAACGTAAGTCCGGGAAATACCGTAGTTTCTTAAATGCGCAACCCCGGTAAGCCCATCATCCAGGAAAGCAATTTCATTTACCTCAGTGTTTGGCAATGTAGTAACAGTATGTACTGCCCAGTGTTTTCCAAAATCTATCGACTTATACATTCTGCCAGTAGTTGTACCAAACCAGATGACATCGCCGATTGCAGAATAACCGCTAATCCAGCCTTTTTCATCTGATAGTGGAGCGGGAATATCTTTTGGTGCGACCCTTTTCCATTTCTTTCCTTTATTATTCGTCAGGTAAATTTCCCAGTTTCCACCATTTGGATTACCCACCGCGATACCGTGGTTCTTGTCTTTAAAATGGACAAACATCGGAACAGAGTTATCGTCGAAAAGCTCGCCGGGTGCTGTGTGTTCCCAGTTAATACCACCGTCTGTGGTATGAAAGATGCCACCACCACCTTTGTCAAAGCCAAAACCATAGTTAGGAACAAAGTTTCCGATCTTGTGCATAGCTACCCATGCTTCCTCACCATTAATGGCGCTAATGTTGGAGAACCGCAAGGATAAGTCGGAACCGACTTTCCCCGGTATCCATGTAGTTCCCCCATCAAGCGTCCTTGTAAAATTCAGTGTAGGAATGCCACTGAGTAATCCACGCTTACCATCGTAACAAACAGCCCATGCGGTGTTTTTGTCCGGTAGCGACATTTCATAAAACCCGACTGTGTCATTAGTGAAGCCTGGATTTTGTGGCAACCATTGAGCTTGAGCAGTGAAAAGCAAGCAACTCGCCAGTGCAGATAGTACATATTTTCTCATTTGCTTTAAGTTTTATAACTCCAAATTAGACTGATAGTTCACCTGCTTTTTTGAAAAGGGACGAAGCAAGAAATTCTTGTACGGACAGATTAATTGCCACTCAGGATCAGCATAACAAAAGGACGAAATGGACTTTTTAAGGACAAAAGTTTTCGGGGTAGAAAAATCTAGCGTCTACATTTGAACAATAGATAAAATGTCTGTCCCTAATTTATTTGATAAGTGGAAATTGAAAAACTTGCTGCTTAATCAGCGGTGGCCTTGGCATGTCCTGTTTTGGGTTGGATATGCCTTATTCAGGTTCTGGTTATACTACATAACGGTGGTGTATTACCCCCAAATCTTTCTGGAGTATATGCTGCTTTCAGAAATACTATTTGTTTGCACCACCTATTTCACTCTCTGGTTATACAGACATCTATTTGAGAAAAGGAAATATCTCTTTTACTTTTTAGCGGGGTCATTTAGTTGGATTATCTATCTGTGCAGCAGAACATTTTTTCAGTTCTTTTATTTACAAAACGAACCTCGTTTTATAGGCAATAGTTTTACCGACATCTTTCTGAATAACATCACGATTGTGGTTGTTTGCTTTTTGTTTATCACCACCTGTAAGTACTTCAAGGATGGCTACATCCGGCAACAATTCGAAGCAGAAAAGAAAGCCCAGCATTTAATGGCGGAAGTCAATAATTTAAAATCGCAGATTGCGCCACATTTTCTATTCAATACATTGAATAACCTATATGGATTGGCGGTAGAGAAATCCGACAAACTACCGGCCTTGATGCTGCAATTATCAGATTTACTTCGGCATTCACTGTACGAAACACAAAAACCATTGGTTGCCATCGGCGATGAAATTGAAGTGATGAAAAGTTATAGCCAATTGGAACGGGTGCGGCTCGAGGATGATCTTCAATTAAACTTTACGAATAATATAGCTAATGATGCACCCTATCAGATCGCTCCTTTGCTGCTGATTGTGTTTGTAGAAAATGCTTTCAAGCATGCGAAATTTGTACAGTCGCCACCAGTAAGAATTGAAATAGAAACAGCATTGGTTGGAGAATGGTTTAGCCTCACGATACGTAACAATTTTAATCAGGAAAGGGAACAGTCTGGCAATGGTATTGGATTAAGCAACGTGAAACGCCGGCTTGAATTGCTCTATCCAAATGGGAGGCACCAATTAACGATCATTAAAGATGAAATTTATTTTACGGTCTACCTGCAATTGCAGCTAGTAAAATCTAATTAAACCGCAATAAATGGAAGCCGAAAAATATAAGTGCCTCGTAGTGGACGATGAACCAATTGCTCGTAAGATTTTAGTTAATTATATCGGGCAAATGCCGGCCTTGCAATTGTCGGCCGAACGCATCAATGCTCTCAGCGCAATCGACTATCTACGAACGAATAGTGATATCGACATCATCTTTTTGGATATTAATATGCCGAACCTTTCCGGCTTACAACTTCTGAAAATTCTTCAACCGCAACAACCCGTGGTTTTTACAACAGCTTACGCGGAATATGCTGTAGAAAGTTATGATTTGAATGCAGTTGATTATTTATTAAAGCCCTTTTCATTTGAACGGTTTACAAAGGCTGTTTATAAAGCGATAGATGTACTTACGTCTGTTTCCAAACTTGCCACTGCTGTAATGGACAATCGGAAAATTATTTACATCAAATCAGACGGAAAAAATTACCCAGTTTATTTGGATGACATTTTGTACTGCGAAGCCAGGAAAAACTACACAATGGTTGTTTTAAAAAACGAGCAGCGACTCATGCCTCTTGTTTCACTGACCAAATTTGAAAACACATTGACAGAAGCAGGCGGTGAATTTCTACAGATTCATCGTTCTTTTTTAATCGCCAAAAAACACATTACAGCAATCACGGCGACAAGCGTCATCATCAACAAGATTGAGCTACCGATTGGTATACAATACAAGGAAAAATTTTACAGAGCAATTGGAATAAATAGCCAGCCTTAAGGCTGATTCATGGAAGGCGGATATTCTACCACGTTGCCATTTAGCTGATGATTCGAGTTAAAAGATGAGTGGCAGCTTTATTCTCTCAAACGTTTTATAGAACTTACCTTCTTAATAAAAAAGCCATTAAGAATAATCACATTCTTAATGGCTTTTATGTAAAGTGCCCAGGACTGGATTCGAACCAGCACACCTCGCGGCGCCGCCACCTGAAGACGGTGCGTCTACCAATTTCGCCACCTGGGCAGCCGTCCCAAAAGAATCGGGAGGGTGCAAATATAGAGGAAAGCGTTCTAAATTTTCGTTCAACTTTCCAACTGTTTCCAGCTAAGCAGCAAAACACCCAAAATCACCAGCAACGTACCAATAACCTGCTCTGCAAAGATCTTTTCGCCCAACACGAAATGCGCCTGCAAAATAGTTGAAACGGGGCCAATGCTTGAAATAATTGCTACGTTGTTTGAACCAATCCGTTTCATGGCATTAGAGATTAAAAATGACGGTGCTACCGTAGCCACGATTGCTAAAAGAAAACCATAGGGAAGCAAAGCTCCAAGGTTGCTCACCTGCGAATAATTTCCCTCCACAAGAAAATGCAGGAATACGCCAACCGTAGCCGAAAGCATAGCGTAGGCCGTAAACTTGGCGGCGCCGATTTTTGGGATAATCTTACCGCTGCCAACGAGGTAAATGGAGAACGTAACCGCACATAGAAAAACCCATGCGCTTCCCCTCCACAGGTTGGCGTCGGCTCCGGTAATTCTTATCTCGCCGGAGAATGCGAGGCCAATGCCAAGATAGGTTAGGGCTAAGGCAATCCATTGGTTTCGGGCTATCGTTTGACCGAAGGCAAAACGATTTAGCAAAACTGCAAAGGTGGGATAGAGGAACAGGATCAATCGTTCCAGCCCTGCAGAAATATATTGCAGCCCAATAAAGTCGAACAGACTACTGAGGTAATAACCGGTAATACCTATTGCGAACGTGAGTGCCCATTGCCTGTTTGTCATCTTCACATTTCCCTCCCGATTGCTAACCAGGTAAGCAGTCAGCACATAAAACGGCAGCGAGAACGCCATGCGCAGGGTTAGCAGCGAAACTGCATCTACCCTTTGCGACACAAACGCCTTTTTTACAATAATGGCTTTGGTGGAAAACAAGATGGCACCGGCTATGGCGATCAGCAGTCCAACTAAACTTAAGGATGGTTTACCGGTGGTAGCGTTCATAAAGTAAAAAGCCTCCTTCGCGGAGGCTCTTGTTTATACAGCAACATTAAAGTCTCTGAGGGCATCATTCAGGCTCGTTTTCAGGTCGGTGCTTTCCTTGCGCTGGCCAATGATCAGGGCACAGCTCACATTGTATTCACCAGCCGGGAATTTTTTTGAATAGCTACCCGGGATCACCACACTTCTTGCCGGTACACGGCCCCTGTATTCTACCGGCTCGCTCCCGCTTACATCGATAATTTTTGTCGACTGCGTCAGCACTACGTTTGCACCCAGTACAGCTTCTTTTTCTACCCGCACACCTTCCACCACAATGCATCGTGAACCGATAAAACAACCATCTTCAATAATTACAGGTGAAGCTTGCAGTGGTTCAAGTACGCCGCCAATACCTACACCGCCACTCAGGTGAACGTGTTTGCCAATTTGTGCGCAGCTTCCCACCGTCGCCCAGGTGTCTACCATCGTGCCTTCGTCTACGTAAGCACCAATGTTTACGTACGAAGGCATGAGCACCACGTTCTTTGCAATGTAAGCACCGTAACGGGCTACTGCATGTGGCACCGCTCTTACGCCAAGTTCTTTGTAGTTTTTCTTCAAGAGCATTTTATCGTAAAACTCGAAGGGTTCTACGCTCCATGTTTGCATGGGCTGGATGGAAAAATACAGCAGAATGGCCTGCTTCACCCATTCGTTCACTTGCCAGCCGTTCTCAGTGGGTTCGGCTACACGCAGCCTTCCTTTATCTACTTCCTCCATCACCTTGCGAACACCATCCTGGAAGGCCTGGTAACTCATCATCTCGCGGTTCGACCAAGCCTGCTCAATTGTTTCTCTCAGGTTCATCGTTTCAAAAATTATTTTTGCAAACTTAGAGCTTATCTGAAAACGGTTAGCACAGAGAAAAAGAGTTAGAGAAAAACCTTGGTTTTCTTTTCCACTGTGCGCTCTTTATTGAGGATGCAAACAATATTGATGAACGTGCAGCAAAGGCTGTAAAACAGTTTATGAAAAAGGCTGAGGATAGACGATGAAAATTCTGGTTCGATTACCCAATTGGTTAGGTGATATGGTGATGTCTGTTGGTTTTCTTCATCAGCTTCCGCATTTTTTTCCGGGTGCCGAGGTCAGCCTGATTGCCAAAAAAGGTATTCACGATCTGCTGCGTGTATTTCCACCAACCAAACACCAATTTGTTTTTAGCAAGGATGAATTCCCCGGCGTGAAAGGTCTTTGGCAGTTTGGACGCATGATCCGCCGAAAAGAGCAATTTGATTTGTTTATCTCATTACCTGATTCCTTTTCTTCTGCATTGATGGGTTACGCAACCGGCACAAAAAAGCGGATTGGTTACAAGAAAGAAGGCAGGAATTTACTGCTCACTGATTCGTTCATTAAAACAAAACGCATTCACCGGGTAGAAGAATACATTCAGCTGCTGGAATTCTACACCAACAAACAACCAGCGCCAATTGATGTCCGAATGCCACATTCGTTTGCGAAAGGTGATCATCTTGTAGTTAACATTAATTCAGAAGCTTCATCACGGCGATTAACCGTGCCAAAAGCAGTAGAGATCCTTAATGAAGTCCGTCAGGCTTTTCCAAACAAGATTGTTCTCATTGGCGGACCTGGAGAAAAACAATTTGTGGAGGATGTGTACCGGCAGCTGAAGAATAAAACAGGTATCGAATCGGTTGCAGGCAAAACATCGTTGTATCAGTTGATCGAGACACTTGCTTCGGCAAAGCTGGTACTGACGACCGATTCAGGTCCTGCTCATCTAGCCAACGCACTGGGAACACAAACCGTTGTATTGTTTGGTGCAGGAAATGAAAACAACACGGCGCCTTATGATAAAACGAGGCTGCAGGTATTACGTTTGGGTAAACTGTCGTGTGAGCCATGCACAAAAAACGTGTGCATTCAATTTGGTACACCGCAATGCCTTGAATTGCTGGAGACAGAAAAAATAATCAGAGCCTTGAGTAAAAAACAGAACGGAGCATGAATGATTTTTATAGCGAAGTAGAAGCTGCCTTAAATGTTTTACGACGTGGAGGGGTGATCCTTTATCCCACCGATACAATTTGGGGCTTAGGATGTGATGCGACCAACGAAGAAGCCGTAAAAAAAATCTACGACATCAAGCAACGTGACGACAGCAAAAGCCTCATCATATTAGTAGCGGAAGAACGTGATATCCTGCAATATGTAGCGGCACCTGATCTTGCCGTATTTGAATTTCTTGCAGAACAGACAAGGCCCACCACTGTCATCTTTGATCAGGCTGTTAACCTGCCTGATAATTTAATTGCTGAAGATGGCTCCATCGCCATTCGCATTGCGAAAGATGATTTTTGTCGCCATATTATCAAACGGCTTCGTCAGCCGATTGTTTCTACTTCAGCTAATATCAGTGGCCAGCCTTCGCCACGCTTTTTTGATGAAATCAGTAATGAGATAAAACAGGCAGTTGATCATATTGTGCAATGGCGCCAGGAAGACAAAACGCCGGCGCAACCTTCGCAGATAGTTAGATGGAAGGATGATGGAACACCTGAATACATTCGTAAGTAAGCCGCAGACTACGTATACTATGAAAGCATAGTAAGATGGATTCCGCATTAAGCTTTTGCGAATTTGCAAATCACGTTGACCAACTGTTCACCGCGTAGTTAATCCGCACTAATCCTTCCATAATCCAACTAATCAGCGGTTATCTTTGCGCACTGATGGAAATCCGGTTTACTGAGAAAGAAGAGAAAGTGTTGCAGAAGATTGCAGCAGCGGCAGAAAGCATTGAGGTTCCGTGTTACCTCATTGGTGGTTTTGTGCGTGACAAGTTGTTGGAGCGTCCAACAAAAGATGCTGATTTTGTATGCGTAGGTGATGCCTTGCAACTGGCTACTGTTGCAGCCAAGCAATTTAAGCCACAGCCGAGGGTTAGTCTCTTTAAAAATTTCGGGACAGCACACTTTCGTCTGGCCGATGGGTTTGACTTAGAGTTTGTTGGTGCAAGAAAAGAAAGTTACCAACGTCATTCCCGCAAACCAGAGGTAGAACCCGGCACCATTGAAGACGATCAGAACCGTCGCGATTTTACCATAAATGCGTTGGCGGTTAGCTTAAACAGAGAAGACTATGGCGCTTTTGTTGATCCATTTAAAGGTATCGATGACCTGAAGCAGCAACTGATTCGTACACCGCTTGATCCCGACCAGACCTTCAGCGATGATCCGCTGCGCATGATGCGTGCCATCCGTTTTGCCTGCCAGCTCAAATTCAGGATATACCCTGAAACGTTTGAGGCAATCAAACGAAACAAGAATCGTATAAAGATCATTTCGCAGGAACGCATTACCGATGAACTCAACAAAATTATCCTGAGCGAGAAGCCATCAATTGGTTTTAAGCTTTTGTACGATACAGAACTCCTGCACCTGATCTTTCCGCAAATGGTTGACCTGGCCGGAGCTGAGTTTATCGAAGGCAAAGGACACAAGGATAATTTCTATCACACCCTGCAGGTGCTGGACAATACCGCGCAGCGCTCCGACAATTTATGGTTGCGATGGGGTGCCATCCTGCATGATATTGCAAAGCCGGCAACCAAACGTTTTGAGGAAGGCCATGGCTGGACTTTTCACGGTCATGAGGTGGTTGGAGGACGTATGGTTCCAAAAATCTTCAATCAACTAAAGCTGCCCTTGGGTGAGCAGATGAAATATGTACGCAAGTTGGTTGAACTTCACCTCCGGCCTATTTCACTCACCAAAGAAAATATTACGGACTCAGCTATTCGCCGCTTGTTGTTCGATGCAGGTGAAGATTTTGATGACCTGATGAAGCTTTGCGAATCGGACATTACTTCAAAAAACCGTTATAAGGTTAACCGCTACTTGCAAAATTTTGAGCTGGTGCGCCAACGCTGTAAGGAAGTGGAAGAATCGGACAGTATCCGCAACTGGCAGCCGCCGATTACAGGCGAAATGATCATGCAAACCTTTGGGATTGGACCCTCACGACCTGTTGGAATTATCAAAGACGCTATCAAAGAAGCCATTCTCGACGGGCAGGTTCCGAATAATTATGAAGCTGCGTTTCAGTTTATGTTGGAAAAAGGAAAAGAATGCGGATTGAAACCGGTGGAAGGGCAGAATACGGAAGACAGAAACCAGAATACAGGCAAAAGCTCTGCAGCGTAGAAGATTTGGTTCTAGTCTTTTGACAAATGGTAAGGAAATGGCGTGTAAGTACCGCAGACTTCATTCTGTGTACTGCGTTCTGTATTCTGCGTTCTCAGTATATTTGACGTTTACCAGATTTAACCACATGGCGATACTGAAATTCAGGATCTACTTTGAAGAGGACGATAGTGTGTACCGCGATATCGTGATTCGTCACAAACAAACCTTTTTTGATCTACACGAAACCATTCTGAAATCCTTTGAGTTTGATAACAAACATGCTGCAACCTTTTACCGCAGTAATGACAACTGGCAGCGGGGCAGAGAGATTTCATTAGAGGTTTACGACAAAAAATACAAGGCAGCTCCGTTGATGATGCGGGAGACGAATATTGGTTCTGAAATTCATGACCCGAACCAGAAGTTTATTTACGTCTACGATTTTGTGAAAAACTGGTCGTTCCAGGTGGAGTTGATCAACGTTTCAAAAGAAGAGAATCCTAAGATTACTTACCCGGCGGTTATCCGCAAGGAAGGTATTCCACCAAGCCAATATGGGACAAAGAGTTTGCTTGGTGAACGCTTTGCTGATATAGAAGAAAAATATGACCTCACAAAAGGAGCAGAGGGGTTTGGCGAGGAAGGAGAGGAGGGTACTGATAGTTCCGATGAATTTGGTGGTGACGAAGGAGGAAATGAAGAAGAGAACTTTTAGTGATGGTTCGATTAGGTAATATTTATCGCCTGCATATTGCAGGCGTTTTTATTTGTGCTTTTCCTTAAAGGCTAATTGGCAGTTGCAAGAATGTTTTTTGTTTGTCCCGCTGACGAAGGAAGTAACCAGTGAAACGCAGCGCAATCATTCATCGAGGTTTGGTTCACAGATTCCTCGTACCTCGGGATGACAGGTGAGAAAATGGGTGATAGCAATAGGGTTTAAGGAGTATTGAAACACAAAAAACCGAAAGATGTGGCACAGCAATCACAGAGGTTTTGTGCTTTGTTGTACTCTTGATTTTTTCTTGAGTAAACCCACCCCGGTTTCCTAAACCACAACCTTATGTTAGGTCGCCCCTCCAAGGAGGGGATGTGCATGAAGGTCGATAATACAAAACTGCATTGAAACAACCATCTCCTCCCTAGAGGGGCATCTTCAAGAAATGATCTTCATGTAAAGAGTTGGGGTGGGTCTTACTGATTCATTTTAGAATACCGCTCAAGAGCTTCTTTTTCCTGCTTGGTTAGGCTTTTCATCCCCTTTTTATGAATTTTCTCTAGAATGCTGTCAATGTCCGCCTGCTCCTGTGCTTTCCGGTAGTTGAACTCGTGATCAATGGAGCGGGAAGGTCTCTTTCTTGCTGATCCTATAATCAATATCTCGGGTTTGTAAATCACTAGCAGCAAAAAGCCGATTGCTGGAACGGTGATCACGAGAATCGGCAGGAGGTTGGCTTGTAAAACAAAAGGGTGTGACGCAATGGTGAGCAGCATACCAACCATAGCGCCGCCTAAATGCGCTGCATGTCCCGTGTTTCCCCATTGCGTTTTTACGCCGTAGATAGAAAAAATGATGTAAGCCAAACCAAAGGCCCATGCAGGAATTGAAAGCGGCAGTAAGAACAACCCGATACCCATGCTGGGAGCGATGGCGATGGAAGCAAACACAATTCCGTTTACCGCACCGGAGGCACCAACCGACGTATAATCACCGTGGTTTTTATGAATGAGAAGCGCTACGGCACTACCGCCAACAAGGCTGACGAAAAATATGAGCAGCAACTGCAAAGGGCCGATCATTGGCTCCAGCATCGATCCGAAAAAATAAAGCGCCAGCGAGTTAAAAATAAGGTGCCACCAACCCGTATGCAGAAAGCCCGAAGTCAGAAAACGGAAATACTCTTTCTGTATCATGATGCGGTCGACATCAAAGGCAAAACGGTCCTTGAAAAAAGGATCCTTAAACCCCTTGTATGAGGTAAAAAAGATAACGGCTATGAGAAGCAGGGTAACGAGGGACTGTTCGATCATGATGCAGGACTTTCTTCGGTTAGTAAGTTACATATTGTTTGATGATAAGGAAAGTTAAGGGCCAATTTTACGGTTTGAAGAGCTCGAAAAAATTAGTTCGCTGCCACGCGGGGAATTTGCACCAAGAATTTGCTTATTCCTTGTTAAAAGCCCGTCCACACGCAATTTCAGCAAACCTTTTGCTGTTATAAGGCCTCTAATTATCACTATGCAAATCCAAAAATTCTTGTTGCCGGCGTTAGCGCTGGCTGCTCTTTTCACCGCTTGTAAAAAAGAAGAAAGTCTCACCCCAACAAACCTGAATCCAACACCAACTCCTACCGACAATACTACGGCGGCAGATAAGTTGAAAGATTCGGCCTTGCTTTACACAAAAGATATTTACCTGTGGTATGATAAGATCCCGGCATCCTTTAATGCACGGACGCATGCCGACCCATCAGCCATCATGACGGCAATTCGTCAATACTCTATTGAGCCTGGTTTTTCAACGCCGGTTGATCGTTGGAGTTTCGCGGTGGACCAGAAGTCATGGAATAATGCGAGTTCCGGAATTTCCGGCGATTTCGGGTTAAATGTGTTCTTCCGGCAGGAAGGCGATCTGCGTGTAAGGGCTGTTGAGCCAAACTCTCCTGCAGGGCGGGCCGGTGTTAAACGCGGCTGGCGCATCACGAAGATCAACGGCAACAGCAACATCGCAACAACAAATGCCAATTTTATCGTTCAGAACGTATATCAAAGTGCCAGCACTTCTTTCACGTTTGAAAAGCCAGATGGAACAACTACCAGCATCTCTATGGATGCTGCCAATTACCAGGAGCAACCCATCGTGTTGGATTCTGTTTACACAGTGGCTGATAAGAAGATCGGTTACTTCGTCTTCAACTCATTTCTTGGCGATACGACTAACATGTACAGCAATTTTAGCCGCATCTTCAACCGTTTTAGCAGCCAGGGTGTGCAGGATTTGATAGTAGACCTTCGTTATAACGGTGGTGGCTATGTATCGGTGGCTGAACACCTTGCTAATTACCTGGCGCCATCGGCTGCAAATGGTAACGTAATGATGACGCAGAAATTCAACAACAAATATTCATCGTACAACAGCACCGATGTTTTCCGTAAAAAAGGTTCGTTGAACCTGAACCGTATCACTTTCATTGTGAGCAGCAGCACAGCTTCTGCCAGCGAGTTGTTGATCAATAGCCTGAAGCCTTATATGGAAGTTGTCCTTGTTGGCCCAAGCAAAACGCATGGTAAGCCGGTTGGTTATTTCCCAATTCCGGTTGGCAGCTGGTATATTCTCCCTGTTTCTTTCTTTACCGTCAACAAAAACGGTGAAGGACATTACTACGGCGGTATGTCGTTGAATAACCAGGTTGCTGATGGTCTTGATAAAGACTGGGGCGATCGTTCAGAGTCCAGCTTTAGTAGCGCTGTAAGCTATATTGTTTCGGGTGCCTTCCGTGGTGCAGCCCCTGGACAATCGTCGGCCGCCCAGCAAAATCCTGCTGTTATCAGCGGAAACCAGAAGCTTGATTTACCAAACTTTAAAGGTGCCATTGATGTGCGAGGTTTGAAATAAGCAATCAGTCAGAATATAATTAAAGCCCCTCTTTGCAGGGGCTTTTGTTTTACCCATCTTTCTGGTAAGACATCTTTCCTAAGCCGTATTTTGCGGCCGTGGAGGCTCAGAAAACAGTTATCGTTATTGCAGGACCAACGGCAGTTGGTAAAACCGCTATTGGAATAGAGGTTGCCAAACACTTCGGCACCGAGATCATTTCTGCAGATAGCCGTCAATGTTATAGGGAAATGAAGATTGGTGTTGCTCGTCCTTCCGAAGCCGAGCTAGCTGAAGTGCCCCATCATTTCATTGCCTCCCATTCCATTCACCAAAAGCTCACAGCTGCCAGTTTTGAAGCATATGCATTGGCAAAGGCAGAAGAGCTTTTTCAACAATACAACCACGTAGTGATGGTAGGGGGTACTGGCCTATACATCAAAGCTTTCCTGGAAGGCATGGATGAAATACCGGAAGTGCCGCACGAACTTCACCAGGAGGTCATTGCCCAATACAATGTCTACGGAATTCCTTGGTTGCAAAACGAGATAGAAAGGCTTGATCCCAAATTTTGGGCGAGGGGCGAAACGAAAAATCCCCAGCGTATGATGCGAGCATTGGAAGTAGTGATGGCAACGGGCCGGTCTGTGTTGGACTTCCGCACAGGTGAAAAAAAGCACCGCGGTTTTTCAGTGATAAAGCTTGCGTTGGAATTGCCTCGTGAAAAACTTTACCACAATATCAACCGCCGGGTTGATTTGATGATGGAAGTGGGGTTGCTGGATGAAGTAAAAGCGCTCCATCCTTTTAGACGCCTGAATGCATTGCAAACAGTAGGCTATAAGGAATTATTTCAGTACCTAGATGGAGAAATCGATTTGGCAACAGCTATTGAAGAGATCAAAAAGAACACACGGCATTATGCCAAACGTCAGCTGACATGGTTCCGAAAGGACAAAGACTACAGGTGGACCCAGCCGGATTTTGCTAGAGTTCTCCCATTGCTGCACCATCAACTTCGGCCTTAGGTTTGACCACCGGCAGGTAAATGTAAAACTGGGCGCCAATGCCTTCTTTACCATTGGCCGCAATTACGCCGCCATGATTGTTGACTACTTTTTTACAAAGCGAAAGGCCGATACCAGAACCGGCATAAGAGCTCTTATCATTCAGCCGTTTAAACAAACCGAAGATTTGGATAGCATATTCCTGGCTAAAACCGATGCCATTGTCACTGAAAATGATTTCATAGTAGGGAGTAGCCGGTTGCAATCCCGGCACATCTTTTACATCATTGCTATTTACCACTTTGCAGCTCACATCTAAATGAAGAGGAAGCTCTTTTTTGGAAAACTTCAAAGCGTTATTGACAAGGTTGTAAAACAATTGGTTGATCTGAACAGGGATTGCGTTAATCTCCGGTAGAGGATCATGCGTGATGACTGCTTTTTTCTGCGCAATGGTCACTTCCATATCCTTTAGCACATTCTCAAAAATGACGTTGAGGTCAGTGGTGACAAATTCATTTTTCTCTTTGAGTTCGGAGAAGGACAGCAGGTCTTTAATAAGCATTGACATCCGCTCTGTTGATTGGATGATTTTTTCAAGATGGTCGCGGCTCTTTTCGTCCAGGTTTGCCTTTTGTTTTTCATAAAGTATGCTTCCGAAGGTGCGGATCTTTCTTAATGGCTCCTGCAGGTCGTGACTTGCTGCGTAGGCATATTCCTCCAGTTCCCGGTTTGATTGCTCTAAGGCATAGATATTCTTTTTCAGGTCGTCTTCATAGCCCTTAAGCTCACCAATATTCTGAAATGATACGGTAATGCCATCGCCCAGTTTAGCAATGGAGAGGTAGAGCCATCGATCCAGATTATGGTGATGGTAGTGATACTCAAACTGCACTGGTGCACCCGTTTCAACAACTTTTATATAGCTGGAAAAAACTTCCTGGTTCTGAGCAAAGGAATTTGCTTCTCCCAGCCGTTTTCCGATAACCTTTTTGGGGTCCGCACCTAAGAGCTCATGGATAATTTCATTCGCATATTCAATCTTAAAATCAACAATCTTTTCGTTTTCGCGGACTGCTCGGTAATACACAATCCCGTTTTGGGTGGTATTTAAAATCGATTCCAAAAAGCCTTCGAGCCAGAGGCTTTTCTTACTAAGGAAAACCTGTTGAAAGAAGGTATAAGTAACAATGCCAATGGCAAGTACCGCTAATGCAATTGTCAGGATGTTGTTCCGTTGGGTAGCATCGATCACGTTATTTTTTTTCGCATTCAGTTGTCCAACTTCATCCTTTAGTCCCTTTTTGATCAACCTGTGTGACTGTTCAAAGTCCAGCAGTGGCCCAACGCCATCAACGGTAATAATTTCTGCCATGTTTCTCTGCCTCAATAGGGGCAGGTGTTTGCTAATTAACAGCTCCAACGTGTCAACAATCGCTGCTTGTTCTTTGTCTGCTTTCGTCCGAAACTTAAGCTGCTTTAACGTTGACTCAATGCTGAATAAATCATTCTTGTACAGTTGGTAAAGGTCCCTGGCAGGTGTATTGTCATAGGTGGGAGAATAAATCTCAGCGCTGCGCAATTGCAAATCAAGCGTATTGTACAGGTCGATCACCACTCTTGATCGTTCTGCTTCATCACTGAAATTCTTGCTGTCGTTATAGGCAAAACGGCTTAAAATAATCACCACCAGGAGCAGAATAAACGCAATAAGAAAGGAGGTGATGACTCGCTGCATGGTGGTTAATACATTAGGTTCTTAATCGTAAGATAAAGAATTGCCCATAAAGGCAAAATGATCAAAAGAAAAAGGCTGTCGGTAAGACAGCCTTTAAAACGGAGTTATAGATTTTTTATCAGGCGACCTGAAGCTCAGCCTTCGGTGCAACTTTCAACAAGTCTTTCAGGTATTCTACTTCTTCCTGGATATACGGTTGGCCGTTCTCACGGAAGATATCATGGAACCAAACTTCTGGTTCTTCTTCGTACTTCACCTGCCATGAATCCCAAGGGCAGTGCGTTTGGGTTTTACCCGCAACCAATCCCCAGTTGTAAGCGCCAATGCCATACTTCTGGAAGAGTGGCAGGATTTCCTGGAATGTATTTTTAAACGGACGAGCCATATACTCAGTGCACAGCATCGGGCGGCCATAACGCAGGATGTCCTTGATGCGGCTTTCAGTACCTTCAGCATCTTCATAGCAATGGAAGCTTACGATATCAGAGTGGCTGAACATGTAGTTGTCCAATGCGGTGATCTTCGTATCACAGCTCCAGTCATTCTGCCATGGTGCCATTGTAATTGGTTGTGTTGGATTAATAACCCGAACCCAATTGATGGTTTTCTTCAACAGCTCCATCGAAAGCTCAGCCTTGTGCACAATGTAATCATCGTCTTTATAAGAAGCCAGGTTCATGTTATCTGGTTCATTGTAAAGGTCCCAGATCAATACACGGGCATCATCTTTAAAGTGAGAAACGATTCCATGAACATAGTCGTGAAGACTATCATAGCTATCAGGGTTGTTCAAAACATCATAGCCCGGGCACTGTACCCAGCCTGAATTATGAATGTTGTGTTTAGGCTGCGGTTGTTTTCCCAGTTTGGGGAATGGGTTCCAAACGGCATCAAACAGCACAAACATGGTACGAATGCCATGCTTATCAGCAATAGTCAGGTATTGGTCAATGCGCTGTAAAAATCCTTCAGCATTGTCCTCCCACAAAAGGTGGTGAAGAAACACACGAACGGTATTGAAACCCAGGGAGGCTGCCCAACCTAGTTCTTTATCGATAATTGCCGGGGAGAAGGATTCTTCCTGCCACATCTCAAGTTGGTTAATGGCATTGCTCGGAATGTAGTTACAACCCACTAACCAGTGGTTTTTGTCCATCCATTCCTGGGCTCTTTCACTGCTCCAGCGGTAAGCTAATTCGGGGTCATGCTCTAAAAAAGGCACGGTGACTTTGGTGGTAATCATACAGTTTTTATTAAGGTAATGAACCGGGATTTTTTGTGTGGCTCAATTGTAGAATAAAGAAAGAACAAATGGTAAAAAAAGAAAACCCTATTTCGTGTTTGGTAGGCATTTCATCGGCGAAGTGAGAAAAAGGAAAGTTGAAAAACGGAAGGCTTATTTTTATACCAAATTCAGGACGTAAATCAATCAGTAAAACCCTTAACAAAACAGGCAGTATGAACCAGCAGTTAGTCGATTCTGTACGGGAAAAATTCAAGCAGCGATTTGGAATGGAGCCTCGCATTTTCCGGTCGCCGGGACGGGTAAACATTATTGGTGAACACACCGATTATAACAACGGCTTTGTGTTGCCGGCAGCCATTGACAAGGCAGTATATGTTGGGATCAGCCGTCGCGATGACGATCAGATCTTTCTGTATTCGGAAGAGTTCAACGAGGAGCACAATACTGACCTGGTAACAGTGATGCCAACCGACAAGCAATGGCCTAACTATATCTTGGGTGTAGTGGACCAGATGAAAAAGCGGGGATACGAGATTCATGGTTTCACCCTGAACCTCGATGGTGATGTACCGGTAGGTGCTGGACTATCATCTTCCGCCGCTGTAGAATGTTCTGTTGCTTTTGCCTTGAATGAAATTTTTGAATTAGGAATTGAAAAAGAAGAACTCGCGGAAATAGGGCAGAAGGCGGAACATACTTATGCCGGTGTAATGTGTGGTATTATGGATCAGTTTGCTTCTGTCTTTGGAAAAGAAGACCATGTGATAAGGCTCGATTGCCAGAGCCTCGAATATGAATATGTACCGCTCCAACTAAAAGGGTACAAACTGGTTTTGTTGAACACAAATGTCAAGCATTCCTTGGCCTCATCAGAGTATAATACAAGAAGAGAAGAATGCGCAGAAGGCGTTCGGTTAATCAATGAAGGTGGCGGTGAGATTACCAGCCTTCGCGATGCAACTATTGACATGCTTGACCGTGCAGTAAAGCCTGCGAACGAAACAGTGTACCGCCGTTGTAAATATGTTGTGGAAGAAAACCAACGTTTATTATCTGCCTGTGATGCCTTGCAAAACGGCGATCTTAAAACCTTGGGTCAAAAGATGTACGGCTCGCATGATGGGCTGAGTAAGGAATACGAAGTAAGCTGCAAAGAACTTGACTTCCTGGTGGATGCAGTTCGAACTAATCCGGATGTGTTGGGAGCCCGGATGATGGGTGGTGGTTTTGGCGGATGTACCATCAATATTGTAAAAGAAGAAGCCATTGACGGGTTGGTAAGTGAGCTACAGGGTCAGTACAAAGAAGCCATGGGACTTGATCTAACAGCGTACATCGCACAGATCGAAAATGGTTCTTCGTCCGTCCAATAATCTGTTAATAGATGACGTTTAGGTTGAATAGTGGGAATTACCCCACTATTTTTGGTTTATAACATCTGGTATGAAACTCATTTTTTCCCTACTCTCGTTTTTTATCCTTGGTACTGCAGTTGCGCAGGAAAAGCCCGAAGGACTTTTCATTAATTCCAAAGCACCTGATTTTGCTCTGAAGGATCAATACGGAGCGACTGTAACTTTGAAGGACTTACGCAAGAAAGGACCGACAGTATTGCTGTTTTACCGTGGTAGCTGGTGTCCGTATTGTAACCGTGAGATGAAAGCTTTCCAGGACTCATTGAGCCTGATACTTACCAAGGGTGCACAGCTCATTGCTATTACCCCGGAGGCAAAAGAAGGCATTGACAGCATGGTGCAAAAGAATGGAGTTGTGTTTCCGGTGTTGTATGATGAAGGCGCAAAAACGCTGCAGGCTTACCAGGTAGCATTTAAGGTAGATGACCGGACGGTCAATCGTTACAAGATGGGAGGCATCGACCTGCTGAAGGCCAATAAAACTAAAGAGGCTGTACTTCCGGTGCCTGCGGTTTACATCATCAATACTGAAGGAACTGTAACCTACCGTTATTTTGATGAAAATTACAAGCGAAGAGTATCGGTAGCGGAGATTGTCAAGAATATAAAATAGTAAAGGCTACAATAGAAAAAGAGACGCTGTGAAGCGTCTCTTTTTGTTTTACAACCTGATGTTGACACCCAACAACCAGTTGGTGCCCGCCATGGGGAAGTAGTAGTTTTCGGTGGCCAGCTGACTCCCTGCAAAATAACTAAATGTATACCCGTTCGGCTCATAACGGGTATTGAAAACGTTGTTCACCTGGAACACGAGCTCTGTGTTTTTCATCCAGCGCTTGTTGAATGTGTAGCCTATGCGAATGTCCTGGTTGTAGAAAGCATCCAATTTTCTGCCTTCGTTACTTGTATTATCCAGGTATTGTTTACCAACGTACTTGCTAAAGAGGTCAAACGAAAGCCTGTTGATGGGTGTTAGTGTAACTGTTGCTGCTCCCAGGATAGCCGGTGAAAAGGAAATGTCGGATTCTTTATAGTTGTTCATTAGTTGCCCACCGTTGTCGTAATCGTCTATGTACTCGGTAAAATCTTTCACCTTGTTGCGGCTCAGTGTAAGATTGGCTGAGGCCCGCATCCACTTGTTGATGACGGCGCCGCCTTGCAGCTCCAACCCCAAGCGGTAGCTGTCATCGATGTTTGTTCTTGTGTATGCACCTACATCATTGATCTTACCGGTAAGCACTAGCTGATTGTCATACTTCATATAATAGACATTGGCGCCAATGCTGTAGTACCGTTCTTTTTTCTCCAACCCTAGTTCCCAATCGTGCAGACGTTCAGCTTTGGGCAGTTCAGCAGCCGATGCTTCAAAATCATCACGGTTAGGTTCTTTGTTTCCTACGCTGTATGAAGCAAAAGCCGTCCAGCTACCTGTTTTATAGGTGAGGCCAGCTTTCGGATTGAAAAAACGCCACTGCTGGTCAACTTGCAAATCGGGATTGTCGCGGAAGCCATCAATCGTATAACTAACATTGCGAAATTGCAGATCAACAAAAGCCTGCAACTTGCTGGTTAATGCTTGTTGCCATTTGGTGTAAAGATTAAAATCATTTTTCACGGCATCGTGGTCGTACCAGGTTCTGGTGCCTTCCGGCAATCCGTTTGCTGCCCAGATCACCCGGCCGTAATGATCTCCAAGGTATTTTGAAACGGCACCGCCTAACGTGAGTTCAGTTGTTGGTTTGGTGTATTGCAGTGAAAACACGTTCCCGTAAAAATCATTGTCCAGCCAAAGCTGCCTGACCAAATCCGTTCTGCTGACTTCAACACCACCGTAGTTTGGATTAGCGATGCCGTACCGGGAATATCGCTGGTTTGCCTTGTACTGTTCGTAATAACCCTTGCCCTTTATATAAAACAAGCCCGTATTAAAAACAAAGTTGGGCGAGAATGTTTGCGTGGCAGAAAGCTGGTAATGATCCTGTTTGTAGTTATCGGTCTCGTTTTCGTATGGGTCGCCTGGCTTTTCCGTGCCGGAATAGTTTGCACGCCGATTGTTTTTTAAATCTGCTTCGGGTATGCCGTTCCAGGCCTGGTAGGTTTTTTCTCGGCCGGAGAACGTGGTAAAGCGAAGCGTGGTTTTGTTAGCCAGGTAGGCCGTAGAAAAATAATAGGATTGCAGGTTGCTTTTTGCCCGGTCGATAAATCCATTGCTCTTGATTTGTGACAGCCGTAGGTCAGACGTAAAATGATTACCGAGTAAACCGCTTCCCATTCGGATGTTGTTCTTCAGGGTTTGAAAAGATCCGAAGCTGTTGTTTGATTCAAAATAAGCTTCGCGGTTGTTGTCATGCGTACTAAGATTGATCGTGCCTCCAAAAGCAGCCGCGCCATTCGATGATGTTCCAACGCCTCTTTGAATTTGAATGCTTGATGTGGAGGAAAGAACGTCGGGAAGATTTACGAAAAAAGCCCCATTGCTTTCAGGATCGTTGAAGGGAATGCCATTGATAGTGACATTGATGCGGGTGGCGTCTGTTCCGCGGATGCGGATGCCGGTGTACCCGACGCCGTTGCCGGCATCAGAATTAGCAACCACCGATGGCGTTTGATTCAGGACAAAGGGCAGGTCTTGTCCGAGGTTTTGTTTCTGGATCTGTTGCCTGTTCAAATTTGTTTTGGCGAAAGGTGCCGTGGCGCTGGCCCTGATCGTTTTAACTTCTACCGGCACCATTTCCGTGGTGTCCGTTTGTGCGGCCGCGTTAAGTGTGGCCGCGAAAGCTGTGAACAAAAGAATCCTTTTCATTTTAAAATTTTAAAAAATGAAAGGGAAACGCTGAGTGAGGAGAGGTTCGACGTCTGGAGTTTGGTGTTCTGAGTTGAAGGCATTTAACCCCAAACTCCAAATTCCAAACTCCAAACTGATTGGCTCCCTGCGCAGGCATTACCCTGATCAGGTTCTGCGGGTTTGATCTCAGCCTTTCTTCGGTTCTCGTTTTGAGTTGTCAGAAGAAAAGCACCCCGGTAACACTGAAAAAATTGTTATCGGCGCAAAAATAGGCGAAGAATTTTTTGCAGCCCCTGTAACTTTTCTTCTGCTGTAGCGTAAAACCTGAAAAGACCAAAAAAATGAAGACGCTATTTGCTTTGATTGGCTTGCTCTGTTTTACTATCAATGTGCAGGCCCAAAAGGTCATCAACGACCCAAACGTTGAACCAAGAACACTAAAAGGCACCTTTACTGGTATTTCAGTGAGTGGTGGCATCGATATTCATATTTCCTACGGCGACGAAGCGGTGGCTGTGAGTGCTTCGAAACCTGAATACCGCGACCGGATTAAAACCGAAATTGACAACGGCATTTTGAAGATCTGGTACGATAGCAAGACCGGCATCAGTTTCAGCGGCAACAAAAATTTAAAGGCATATGTTTCTTACAAAACCTTGAAAAGCCTCGAAGCATCGGGTGGATCGGACGTTGCTGTTGATGGCACGATTAAAAGTTCTGAACTTGTTTTAAGAGTTTCCGGAGGATCGGATTTTAAGGGTGCGGTGGATGTCGATTTCCTGAAAGCCCGTTTGAGCGGCGGAAGCGATATTAAAATCTCCGGTCGTGCTACCGGGCTTGACGTAGACGCCAGCGGCGGTTCTGATTTTAAAGGTTATGACCTTGTAGCCGAACGATGTGAGCTGGAAGCCAGTGGTGGTTGCGATATTGAAGTAACTGCAAACAAGGAACTGTCGGCTAGAGCCAGCGGGGCAAGTGATATTCATTACAAAGGAAAACCAACGGTGAAAGAAGCAAAGTCTTCCGGGGCCAGTTCAGTTTCAGCAAGAGGCTAAGTTTAGCATCATATATACAGGTATAGCCCGGCTGTTTAGCCGGGCTTTTGTTTTAGTGGGAAAAAGGATTTCAAGCAGAGCATACAGAGCAATTTCTCTGCGAATCCCGTGTCTCTGCATGAAATTTTTGGCTGAATAGAATTACAGAACGCACAAGAGTGCGACGCAACAGAAGCTCAATAGTAGCAGTGACCCCTGGTCTAAAATAATTCGCACAGAGTTAAAGGAGGAAAGGAGAAGAAAAGCAGCGTAACACACTAGGCTAACCCCAAACTCCAAACTTCAAACCCCAAACCCATTTCTTCCTTACCTTCGCCCCGCATTTTAAACTTTAAAAACCCTCTGTAATATGTCAGTAAAAGTTGCCATTAACGGTTTTGGTAGAATTGGCCGCCTGGTTTTTCGCCAGATTCATGATATGGAAGGAATTGATGTAGTAGCCATCAACGATTTAACGTCTCCGGCAGTATTAGCGCATTTATTAAAATATGATTCGGCGCAGGGTCGCTTTAATCAAGATGTGAAGGCTACAGAAAATTCCATTGTAGTAAATGGCGACGAGATTAAGATTTATGCACAGAAAGATCCGGCTCAAATTCCCTGGGGCGACCATGGTGTTGACGTGGTAATTGAGAGCACTGGTTTCTTTACCGACAAAGCAAAGGCTGAAGCCCACCTGAAAGCCGGTGCAAAAAGAGTAGTAATTTCTGCTCCTGCTACCGGTGATTTGAAGACGGTTGTCTTTAACGTAAACCACGAGATTTTGGATGGTAGCGAAACGATCATCTCTTGTGCTTCTTGTACAACTAACTGTTTGGCACCAATGGCAAAAGTGCTGAACGATACGTTTGGCATTGTAACCGGTTTGATGACGACCATCCACGCTTATACAAACGACCAGAATACATTGGATGCCCCACATCCGAAAGGTGATTTGCGTCGTGCAAGAGCAGCAGCGGCTAACATTGTTCCTAACAGCACCGGCGCTGCAAAAGCAATTGGCCTTGTTCTTCCTGAATTAAAAGGTAAACTGGATGGTGGTGCGCAACGTGTTCCAACCATTACAGGTTCGTTAACTGAGTTGAACGTAGTATTGGCAAAACCAACTTCTATTGAAGAAGTAAATGCGGCAATGAAAGCAGCTGCTAACGAAAGCTTTGGTTATACCGAAGATGAATTGGTAAGCACTGATATTATTGGAATGAGCTATGGTAGCTTGTTTGACGCGACACAAACGAAAGTGATTGGCACCGGTGACAAACAACTGGTAAAAACAGTGAGCTGGTATGATAATGAAATGAGCTACGTATCGCAGCTAGTTCGCACAGTGAACTACTTCGCAAAGCTGATGAAATAAAAAATGAAAAGCCGGTCCCGCCAAAAGCGGGATCGCTTTTTTTGATCCCTTCCTTCTATTTTTACCATAATAAATTAACCAACGATATGAGCAAGTTTCAGCAGACAAACTTCAAGGGTAAAAAGGCATTGATTCGGGTGGATTTTAATGTGCCTTTAGACGAGCAATATAACATTACAGATGATACTAGGATCAGGGCTGCCATACCAACGATTAAGCGGATTTTGGAAGATGGAGGATCAGTGATTCTAATGTCGCACTTAGGAAGGCCGAAGGAAGGTCCAACGGAAAAATATTCGCTGAAACATTTAGTTAATCACCTAAGCCAGGCAATAGGGACGGATGTGCAGTTTGCTTCGGATTGTATTGGTGATGAAGCAACCCGAAAGGCAGCCAATCTCAAAGAAGGTGAAGTGTTGTTGCTGGAAAATCTTCGCTTTTATAAACAAGAAGAAAAAGGGGATAAGGATTTTGCTGAGAAGCTTTCCAAACTGGGAGACATTTATATTAATGATGCTTTTGGAACAGCCCACCGTGCACATGCTTCTACGGCTGTTATTGCACAGTTTTTCGCCCCTGAAAACAAAATGTTTGGTTTGGTGATGGAGGGAGAGGTGAGTAGTGCTGAGAAAGTATTACACAGCGCAGAAAAGCCCTTCACAGCAATTATTGGTGGCGCTAAGGTTTCTGATAAAATTCTCATCATCGAAAATTTATTGGAAAGAGCCACGGATATCATCATTGGCGGTGGAATGGCTTATACATTTTATAAGGCCATGGGCGGGCAGATTGGTAAATCACTTTGTGAAGAAGATCGTTTGGATACTGCTAAAGAATTGTTGGCGAAAGCAGAAGCAAAAGGCGTTTGCATTCACCTGCCATCTGATTCCATTATTGCAGACAAGTTTGCCGATGATGCAAATGTCTCTTCATCCTTAAGCACAAATATTCCGGATGGCTGGATGGGATTGGATATTGGTGCCTTGGCTTCAGAAATGTTTGCCAAGGTGATACACAATTCAAAAACGATTTTGTGGAACGGTCCAATGGGAGTGTTTGAAATGGAAAAGTTTCAGCATGGGACAAAGACTGTTGCAAAAGCAATTGCTGAAGCAACAGAAAACGGCGCTTTCACTTTAGTGGGCGGTGGCGATAGTGTAGCAGCAGTCAATCAGTTTGGTTATGCTGATAAGGTAAGTTATGTGTCAACTGGCGGTGGTGCTATGCTTGAGTATTTTGAAGGAAAGGAACTCCCCGGAATAGCTGCAGTAAAATAGATTAAAGCGCAAAATGACTTCTTCGGAAGTCATTTTGTCTTTATTGTTGAGGTCGTATGCATCCAAATGGTTTGCAAAGACGTCATTACTGCATGTAAACGCTGTGGTGTGTTATTTGATAGTACACCTGCTTAATTAAAGTACATTTATTAAAACTTAAAGAAAAATGAAACGTAACCTGACTCTCTGGATTGTTTTAGGAATCATCCTGGTGTTGGTTTTTGTTGGCTGTGGACAGTATAATGGCCTGGTAACACAAGACGAAACAGTAAAAAGGGCTTGGAATAATGTTCAAAGCGACTATCAGCGTCGTGCTGATCTAATTCCAAACTTAGTGAATACAGTAAAAGGAGAAGCAAACTTCGAAAGAGGTACACTGGAAAGTGTGATAAATGCAAGAGCAAGAGCAACGCAAATGCAGATCAGCCCTGAGAATTTGACTCCTGAAAACATTGAAAGATTTCAACAGGCGCAGGCGCAATTGAGCGGATCGTTAAGCCGACTATTGGTAACTGTAGAACAGTATCCAAACCTGCGTGCTAACGAAGCTTTCCGTAATCTGCAAACACAATTGGAAGGAACGGAGAACCGCATCAAAGTTGCACGTAACGATTTTAATGCAGCGGTGCAAACTTATAATACGCAGGTAAGGCGATTCCCAACAAACATTTTTGCAGGGATGATGGGCTTTAGTCCGCGGCAAGGCTTTACGGCTGATCCTGGCTCTGAACGAGCTCCGTCAGTCAACTTCGATGATCAGCAACGCCAACCTTCTGTAAACTTCGATACAAGCAGATAACGTGAAATTCCCCTGGCAAAAAACCAAAGAATTTTTTACGGCTGAAGAAAGGCAACGAATTCTGGAAGCAATCAAAAAAGCCGAACAGCGCACAAGTGGCGAGGTGCGGCTTTTTGTTGAATCCAAATGCCGTTATGTAGACCCGGTTGACCGGGCTAAAGAAATTTTTTTACAGCTCGGGATGGATAAGACCGAGCAACATAATGGTACGCTGATCTACATTGCAATGGAAGATCACCAGGCAGCTATCCTCGGCGACGAAGGCATTTATAGAAAAGTTGGCGCCGACTATTGGAAAGCAGAAGTTGCCAAGATGCTGATGCAGTTCAAAACGCAGCATATTGTTGATGGAATCTGCATGGTGATTTCAGATCTGGGTGAAGCCTTAACGCATCATTTTCCTTACAACGCTGATACAGATAAAAATGAACTCCCGGACGAAATTGTTTTCGGAAAGTAACGAATGAAGAAATTAGCACTGATCATCACCCTTCTCTTTTCTGTTTGTGCTTTTGCGCAGATCGAACAATTCATCCCGGAAAAACCAAATCCGCCAAGGCTGGTAAATGATTTGGCGGATATTCTTACGCAAGAACAGGAGCAATACCTCGAACAAAAGGTGGTGGCCTACGACGACAGCACATCTAACCAAATTGCTATCGTAACAGTAAAAGATCTACATGATTATGCTGCCGTTGACTATGCAGTGGCATTAGGGAGAAAGTGGGGTGTGGGTGGAAGTCAATTTAACAACGGGATTATTATTCTCGTGTCAACTGGCGGCGGCGTTGGTAGAAGGGATGCTTTCATCGCTACAGGCTATGGACTAGAAGGTGCAATCCCGGATATTACTGCAAATACCATTCTTAACGCAGAACTGATTCCGAACCTCAAGACAGAAAACTATTATGCTGCATTTGATCGAACGGTTGATGCCATTATCAAAGCTGCTGCTGGCGAATACAAGGCGCCGGAAGGCTACCGTAAGAGAGGGAGAGGACAGGGCGGCTTCAGCGTTAGTAAGCTTATAATCGGGATTATCATATTATTTGTAATTCTCTCCATGTTTGGCGGCGGCGGTCGCGGTGGCGGCTATATGTCTCGTCGCGGTTACCGTGGCTTTGGTGGACCGTTTATATTCCCTACCGGCGGCGGTGGATGGGGTAGTGGAGGAGGAGGCGGCTGGTCCGGCGGTGGAGGCGGTGGCTTTGGCGGCTTTGGCGGAGGAAGTTTTGGCGGTGGCGGAGCTGGAGGAAATTGGTAGCAGGTCGAAAAACAGTTCCTACTCTTGTTTCGTGAACAATTAATTCCTGTTGCAGCTAGCTTACATCGGTATAGACTCTAACCTTTCGTTAAGCATTAAATAGCTACCTTTTCGGCGTATAAATTCGCTTTCCTTAATTTTGGCTGACATGAAAAAGCTGTTATTGTTATGTTTTGCTGTGGGTTTGTCGGTGGTGGTATCAGCACAAAAAGTTTACTTCTTATATCTACAAACTGATGATCAGACTCCGTTCTATGTGAGAATGGCTGACAAAATTTACAGTTCTTCTACTTATGGGTATTTGATCATACCAAACCTACGTGACAGCAATTATCAAATTGGTCTTGGCTTTGCCAAGAGCACTCAGCCGGAGACACGGTTTGCGGTTGCCATCAATCAAAACGACAAGGGATATTTGGTAAAAAATTTTTCTGAAGGGCTTTCTTTATTTGACCTGCAGGATTTGTCGATTGTGAAGGCAATTTCTTCCAACAGGGACAATACGGTTTACGAAACTAAAACAGACAAGTTCTCAGCAGTTCTTTCAAAAGCTGCGGATGATCCTGGTCTTTTAAAAGTGCCGGTTGCAAAGAAGGAAGAGCCCAAACCTCCTACTATTGAGAAAAAAGAAGTTGTAGTAGCGAAAAAGGAAGAGCCAAAGATTACAACTGATACACCAAAGGATTCTTCTATTGTTCCAATCTCAGAAACAGTCCAGGCACCGAGCGATAAAAAAGAAGCCGGATCACAGACTGTAACTGAGCCTAGCACAACCGTTCAAACAAGTCCGGAACCTGATAAACAGCCAGCAGTAAAAGAACCAGTCAGCACGGTTGAATTGCAAGTTTCTGAATACAAGCCTTCTACAATTGTTCGCCGTTCTGAAAGTTCTACCACTGAAGGTTTCGGGGTGGTTTTTTTGGACAAGACCGAAAGCCGTACGGATACAATACGGATTTTGATTCCGCCTTCTAAAACCAGGATCGATGCCGATGCGCAAACGGCAAGTCTTTCCGAAATCGAAAAAAGGAATGTTGGCTCCGTAACTGAATCGGCACCAGTCAAGCCAGAAAAATCTAGCAATGTCGATTCTTCTTCGTTTCTTATATCTCGGGAAGAGGTGAATACAAAAACTTCAGTTGTAAGCAATACGGCAAATTGTAAGGAGAATGCTTCTGAAAAGGATTTTATGAAGCTCCGCAAGAATATGGCGGCAAAAGAAAATGACGAGGCAATGATTGAGGAGGCAAAGAAAGTTTTTCGAAATAGATGTTTCAGTGTTGAGCAATTACGTTACCTCAGTACTTTGTTTTTGACTTCCGCTGCCAAATACCAGTTTTTCGACGCATCCTATAATTATGTAAGTGATCGGTCTAATTTTAATTCGCTTCAGGCCGAAATCAAGGACGAGTATTATCTCAAACGTTTTAAAGCCTTGGTGGGAGAGTAATGGCTCGTTACTTTATTGAGGTAGCTTACAAAGGAACAGCCTACAGCGGTTTTCAGGTTCAGGAAAATGCCGTTACAATACAATCTGAGGTAGAAAAGGCGTTTGGAATCCTCCACCGTGTTCCGGTACAGTTAACTGGTTCATCACGTACCGATGCCGGCGTTCATGCCTTTCAGAATTATTTCCATTTTGACTTTGATGCGCCTTTAAATCCGCAGGCAGTCTATAAGTTAAATGCGATTTTGCCCAGTGATATTGTGGTAAAGAATCTAATCCCGGTTGCAGATGACGCTCATTCCCGGTTTGATGCGCTAAGCAGGGAATATATTTATAGAATACATCGCTTCAAAGATCCCTTTTTGGAAAACGCTTCACTTTATTACCCTTTCAAGCTCAATTACGATCTATTGGTGGAAGGCTCAGATTACGTGCTCACACAGACAAACTTCTTTTCTTTTTCTAAGACAAACACGCAGGTTAAAAACTTCTTTTGCACTATCACGAAGAGTAAATGGACTATAGGAGATGAGCAACTTACTTATAATATAGAAGGAAACCGTTTTTTAAGGGGCATGGTTCGTCTTCTCACCGCCACGTTATTAAAGCTGGGGAGGGAGAAGTTATCTTGGCAGGAGTTCCAATCGTTTTTTAAGCAAGAGAGAAAATGCGGTTTTTCCATACCCGCCCACGGTTTGTACCTAAAAAGGGTAAATTACCCGGAAAATTATTTTCCGCTACCAGACTCGCTTTAATGAACTTCTAACAATTATTTTCTCAAAGATTTTGTCCAGTAATATGAACATCCTATCTTTGCGTTCGTTTTTTGAAATGGTAGGGGTTAGTGGTCGGTTTTCTAACAAATTATTTAATTTAGTTTATTGGTTATCAGGAGTTTATTCTTATCTTTGCAACCGCTCTTTA